>Ga0190338_1000004_pt1 | contig 76753 bp, 115 predicted proteins | sample 4872041112_MG_FD_163434 | JGI IMG/M metagenome (GOLD analysis project Ga0190338, IMG submission 163434) | Hydrothermal vent sediment bacterial communities from Southern Trench, Guaymas Basin, Mexico - 4872-04-11-12_MG | ecosystem: Environmental > Aquatic > Marine > Hydrothermal vents > Sediment... | reverse complement strand
CTGCTATGAGTGCAGCAGTGGCGGGGTTTGTCAAGCCGAGTGTCATCGCAAGTGTGCTCAGCGCTGTCTGTGCAATAGATAAGACACTTGAGACGAATGCAACAGTCATTGCAAGTCCAGCAAATGCAGTGCCCACGAAGTACAGTAAGTGTCCAATTGGTTCGAGTATCGGTGCAAATGCGAGCATAACTCCCAGCAACTTAGCAAGTCCGGGTAGAACTGGTGCAAAGAACTTCATGAAAGTTATCATTGCTTGGGCACCAAGTTTGAAGCCTTCAGCGAATGCAGGTAGTGCTTGCGCAATAATTTGCTCTATGAGTGGCAAGTTTTGGATGATCATATCGACAAGGCTCTGAAGGGCAGGTGCAAGTGTAGTCTCAATAACTGGAGCGAGTCTCAGAAGCATATCACCAAGTGCGAACAGTAACGGCTTCACCTGTTCACCGATGATAGCCGAAATTCCGAGTAGTGCAGCAGAGAAGTGGAACCATGCGGCTTCCATCTCCGGACCTTGTTCGATGATCCTCGTTGCAGTGTCCCAGAGGCCTTCAAACCGTTCCTGTGTAAGGTTCATCGTTCCCGCGAGCATACCAATAGCAAGCATTACAGTTGGCAATGTCTTCTGCCAGTTGACTAGGGCTGCAACTGCGTCTTGTACTCGCGGAATCCATGCACGTGAGAGTATCCTACCGACCATTACCATACGGTATCCGAACCAGCTCAGACGCCAAGATGTCCGTCCGATCTCACGCATGAACCTACGTAAGACTGCCCCAGCACTACGTTGCTGCTCTTCCTGCTCCTTACCAGCAAGAATTGCGTTCGTTATGCGTGCAGCAAGGTTACTGATACGCCGGGAAAGCTGTTGTGAGGAAGCGCCAAGAATCTCCTGCATTCCAGCAGCATCGTAAAGCTGGACAATGTAGTCACGCACAACCTTGTATACGTTCAGCCACTGGAAGTACTGATAGATCATGTCACGTGCAAGCTGTCGCTGTGAGTCACAGAGATCGTAGAAACTTCGCACCGCAAAGTAGTTAACGTCGGCTGTACGTCTTGCCTCGAACTTCCATGAGGAGAATAAACCACGCAACGGCGAGATTGCACGTGTGACATTGTGACGAAGACGGTAGTAGAGTGCCTGTAATCGATCGAAGATTGAAGCAGGAGGTAATTCAGGTAACCCTGGTAACGCAGCGGGAAGTGCACGAACTTCTCGAGCTCTTGTCCTTAGGTCTTCGAATGCACGTCCGCCAGTTCGTCGGAGTACATCTAGGTCATCACGCAGTTTTTGAATGACCCAATCGAGGTATTCAAGTGCCTCCGGAGTCTCACCATAACGGAATAGTGGCTGTAGGTATTCCTCAGCATCACGACCAAGTTCCTCACAAAGTGTCCGGACCGTTGCAACCGACTTTGCGAATTCGTCCATGCCTGTCGTATCCATTCCACCAAAGACGGCATCTGCAGACTCAGCAAGACTCTCGGTTGATCGACGAAATAGTTCCACTTCCTCCTCTGCTGGTTTGAAGGCTTGGTCGATACGCTCCTCGAGCTCGGCAACATCACTTGCGATGTCACGGAACTTCTTACGGACTTCCTCACCAGAAGCTGTTATCTTACGAGCGATAATGTCGTATTCGAGTTTCTTCCGTGGGAGCTCAATCATTATCTTCGATGCTTCAGTCAGACGTTGGGTCCACGGTAAAATCTTCTGTCCAGTTTCGTAGAGGTCTTTCGCAGCTGCTTCAGCGAACGCGATCTTCCTTGCAAGCTCACGCATCACAATTCCACGTTTATAGTCCTGCTTTATGTTTGCCCTCGCCCATCGTAGCTGGTTCTGAAGCATTCGAATGTTCTCACGGGCGATTCGACGCATTCGAAGGATGCCGTAGTAAGTCGCGGCTGGACCTGGAACCGGCAGACGGAATCGTCGTCGCATTTGTCGCATCCAAGTCGTCATCGCCACACCGGCATCTTCGGCTCGACGTTTTATGCTATCCAGCATACCGTCGACACGTGCAAAGAATCGATAAAGTGCCTGACCTTTCTTGTAGAGGAACATGAAGTCCTCAGACACATCAGTTAACCGTTCAAATGTTGCGCCCATCGCAGTGATATCGGTCCCGAGACGTACAGCATTTTGATCGACGGAAGCGAGTACGTCCCGGACCACGTCAAGTGACTCAGTTACAGACTCTGCGATTTGACGATAGTCGTCAGTACTCTCCTTCAAAAGTTTGAATGTTTTCAGAACTTCTGGAGGAACCTTAAACTCAATACCACGTGCACGCATGATGCGGTCGACGTCTTTTAGCGAACCCAGTAGCATTTCCATGTCAGCTACGATCCGCTTCGGTACATCAGGGTGCTTGATGACCCAGTCGAACCAAATCCTAACGTACTTCTCGTAGTCGAACGGCATGGCTCATCACGCTAGACCCAGCTGTCTTCTTCGTCGCATGATCTTTTCCTTAACCGAAGTTGGTTCGGACATCTCTCTCATTAATGTCACTGCAATTAGCATATCAAAGAAGAAAGCTTGGAGTTCATCCTCGATATGGAGAATCTCACTAGGACGCACACCGAATGTTTGGGCAACGATACCGACAGCTAGACCGAGTTGTGACTCAGCGAAACTTTCGTTGTTTACTCATTTCAACAGCAGTTAAGCTACTAAACTCGAAGATCTCGGTGAGTAGTTCCATCGCGTCACCTGGAGCCAGGTCGTCGACGTCAAGCTGTTCAGGGATCTCTTCGACACAAGCTGGTAGGACGATTTCGAGAATCTGTGGTAGCAACTTGATGAACGTCGGGTCTCTCGGGTCGGGTTCTTTGACTGGCCAGACGTCGTAGAGCTGTACAAATGTTCGGAGGCTCATACGTCGGATGGTCAGCTCTAGACCAGACGGCAACTTGACCTTCTTCCGAACATTCTTCTTATACTCTTCGATATTCACCTTGGCCACCTCCTTAGATGTTCATCTAACACACGATCGATCGGTATTCCAATCGAGAACAATGTTCGGCGAAGAAACCAATAGGGTTGAAATCCAGTTCGCCTGTAGCGTACACGCCTTCCCACCCTAAACATACCAGTCGGTGGGAGGCTTCCTGACTCCAACCAAAGAATAAAAGGTCGGGAGACTTGTATGTATCCGAAGTCCTCGTACCATGACCAGTCGATGAGTTCACGCATCATACCAGTTCGAACAGGAGCTTGTTGGCGTAGGCCCTCAGCAACTGTACGAACGATATCACGAGTTATTGACTGCACTAGCTCGTCAATTCGACGGATTTCGTTTAACAGTACATCGAGGTCACGAGTACTCATTTCCACTCGCCTACGGTTCTGACTTCGTGTTAACTACCGTAACCTTAACAACGTAGTCAGCCGTACTGTCGTAGACAGCAGTGAACCTCACGGTCTCAACGATTCGGTCACGTCTGTCGAAGTGTGCCTCAGCAGTGTCAAGGTAGATCTTCGGAAGGTGGAACTCTAGCTCGTAGTTCTCAAAACCAGCTACTGAGGAACCAGTTTCCTCTGGACTCGTAAAGGTTGCTGTTAGCGAGTAGGACTCTGCAGTAGTCCCGGGTTCAGTAGCTGAAGCCGAACCAAGGAACTTCTGGTAGGCATCCCAGTCAAGGAACGTCAGGTCGAGTTCACCAGACACCGTGAATCCCTGTACTCGGAGACCTGGTAGGAAACGGCTACCGAGGACGAAAGCATCGTCAGGGATGTCGTTCTCGATCGTAAGTCGGAAAGCCTCAACGTTGGCAGTAACGAGCCCGCTGATCTGACCATCGTAGAAGACGAACGGACGTCGAGTCGTGAAGGTTGGCGTCGATGGCGATATGAGCTTCTCCTTAGCCGCTAGTATGTCAACGGATGCAGTCAACAGCTCTCTTGCAGGTGCCTCGAATCGTAGTGAGGTGATGCCACATCCAACGATCTGTCGTGAGTAGCTACCGACATCCGGGCAGACTTCGAGTGTGAACGACGGTAGAGTGCTAGACGGTTTGAACTCGTGCTTGTAGGCAACCGCTGGTGAGCCTCCGTCATCCGAAGTTGTAACGTCACCGAGTGCACACTTCAGTATCTTCGTGATGTTGTCAGCGTTGACGATTATGTCGAAGGAGCCACTCTCTGACCATGGTCCAGGAACCCGTTCACGTATCCACCGTGTACCAGCCGTCTCGACATCGATGAAGGACTGACCACCAGTTATGCTCTCACTGACAGCATCGATGTAGTCAGTTATGGTTGCAGCCTCTCCGTACGTTGTCTCAATGCCTATTCCGATAAACCTTACCATTTTCTCACCTCCTTATCAGTTTTCGTAACGACACGAGGAGTGAACCCTCATGCCGTTCACGTGTTATACGAACAGTCACAGTTGGACGGATTTCGGTAATTTCGAGGTTGTCAACCAAACCATTGAGCGTGCGATCGTCAATCAGTGTGTCCTCAACTTTACCAAGTCGATAGACAACGTCTTTCATACCTGCTTCAGAAGAGGGGCTCCGTGAGATCACCCGAATTTCAATACCGATATCGTAGACAGTTGATTCGGGTGCAGCTGGAGACGGACGTACACGATCAGGAAGAATAAAGCAACACGGGTATTGTTTTGGTGCAGCTGAGAATCCAACGTAGACAGCATCGAAAAGTGCACTGCCTTGGTCGTCTGTAAGCTGTGAGATCTTTGATTTGATTGCATCGATAATATCTACGTAGACCTCACGCCATGTTGTCATGGATCACCACCTGAGAGGTAGTCGATTAGCGATTCTGAACAATCAGCAACTAGAGTTATAAGGTTCACTGGGAATGGAGGAACACCTGACCGTATGTATTCGAGAACTCTCTCGTAGGCTTGCTTCAGTAGATCGAGCCAGTTGATGAGTGATGGTGGAAGTACGTTAAGTGACCGTTCAACCTCTGATGCGTATGCAAGAGCAGTATAGTATGCAGCTGCCACTAGAGTTGCTTTCTCGATTTCGTCACTTGTTGCATACCCACCGTTTTCATGTGAGACGATAAACTGAGCTAGCTCGATCTGCTTCTGAATCGCTTCGTCACTAACAAAGTCTATCGGTAGGTCCTTCAGGAACTGACGCACATCACTGACGGTAACCATACACTCACCTCTGGTTTGAAGTTTCTAATCTCTTCAAGTAACTGCAATTCACGGAATGATTGCTTACCATACTGTTTACAAGATATAAATTCTAATAGTCTATCGAGGAGCTTAACAGTTGTAATGCAGTGCGGTCGAATTGACTCGACAAATTCACGGATATCAGACATACGGTAGAGGAAGATTCCGAATGAACGGTTTCCGACAGAAGCTGGACCTTTAAACTTCGGGAAGAGGAGCTTAACGGTTTCAAGTAAGGCGAGATTGTTACTTCTGATAGCGACGAATGGATAGAGGTAACCCTTGTCCTGACGTATCCCGACGCTTCCTTTTGCTTCGAAGACCCCTGCAAGGTAGGCGTTGACACACTCCATTGTCTCACTTCATATTGTAGCATAAACGATACTTAAAGGTAGTTGTTTGTCAGTGGACGAGCGTCTGAATGAGTGCGACCACAATGGAGGAGATCGAGGTGATGAGTGCAACGATTATGGCAGCTTTCTCTTTGCCCGACAACGATGAGTGGTTGTTAACTGCCAAGTGAAGGTCGTTAAGCTGACGGTTGATGTTGTTGAGACGACGGTAGACTTCTTTCTTGAAGTTGGAGAGTTTTAGCTTTAACTCTCCGATTTCTTCACGTAGGTGTCGCACCTCCGTCTCGACCACAGCTAGACGTTCGGTAACGCTATCCATATGGTCACACCTCTTTGTACGAGAGGATCCAGAGGATTTCAGAGCCGGATGAAAGTCCTTCCCACTCGATAACAATGGACGCGTCTATCGGACCGTCAAACCTGATCTTCGGGGTTGTGGCAACTTTAAACTTGTCACAGTAGACCTTGAGAATTACATTGTTTGAATTCTGGTACTTCATTGTAATTGTTCCAGTATCGCTGTTGGAGAAAAGGTAAGCTCCTCGAGTGCTAATACGTCGACCGGAGCTCGGAGTCAGAATCGTAACCGGTGGTGTTGATGAACCGGTATCAATTACTCCACTTGCACTGCTTTCGGTCGAAAGTGTATCAACGTCCAAAGGAACAGCAAGCGGACGCAACATGGTGATCACCACTCAAGAATAGAGATTTCGGAATCAGTTGATGGATTATGTACATTTGAGTCTCGGATCTCTAGTGCATCGACGAGCACTTCCTCGTAGCCCTGGGACTTGATGAGATAAACCGTGACAGAGCCACTTGACGGGGCAGACGAACACTGGAGTTCTACGGTTATATATGGAAGCCAACCGGATGTCTCGGGTGTCAAGGTTCGTGCATCTACAGACTCGGATGCTACGGTAAAACTTGGGCCAACATCAACGACGCTTGAATACTCCTCAGTCCGCATGCCCTTAATCTGGACTGTAATATCTTGATCAAGTGAATTAACCACAAAGACGGTTGCGATACGTAGGACTTCGACTAAAACCTTCTTAGTGGCTTCTGCCCAGAGAGGCTCTTCAGGAACGTCACTCATAAACACACCTTAAACTAGCCAGAAGGAAAAAATGTAGGAACTAGCTGCAGGCTGGCCTTCAGCCTTATGAGGATGAGGCCAGGCCAGTTATCTTTACGATCCTGCTCGACGTGCTGGTACTCGATGAGTCAGGGACGACCTTGGTAGCGAAGAACTGCCTCACGATGTACTCGGTACCGATACCCTCATGTCTCTTCTCCTCGACTAGAGGTATACCAGCAGGTGGTCTGAGCACACCGTGAATGGCAGTGTCGCTACCTTTGAGCAAGGCGATCCCGTAGGTGTCGAAGTGCTTCGTTGGCATTATGCTGATACCGTAGCTCTGTTGTAGCCAGTTGAACATGCTAACTCTGACGCCCTCGACCTCAAGGATTCTCAGTAGTCCGGTCCAAGCGTCTAGTGGTACAACGAAGACGATATTCTTCATGTCAGCATCAGTTACACCGGGTGCGTCGAGGATGTAACCAACAGCCTTGGAGACGTCAGTTGTTATCTGGGCAGCAGTAGCTGAATCCCAGGTGGCAGAAGCAGCGAAAGTATTGCCGGCACCAGTAGCAAGTGTATCCAAGATATTCTCGTCCTTCTTCTTGGCGAATGCCTCGGCAAGTCTCTTTATGCCAGTCTGCCACTGTACCTTGTCGACACCTCTTATCATGGCCTCGTCGCTCACCAAGAACCGACCCTCAGCCTTCTGCAGGCTGAAGGAGAAGTCGGTCCAGGTGATCCTCGTGAGGTCAGCACCAGCAAACTCAGGTACAGGATAATCGACCTCAGCCTCAGACGGGAAGCTGAACTTCACGTCGAGGTTGTCGAACTCCTGTACTCCGACGATCTTAACGCCAGTGCTGATGAAGTCGGCCTTCCTGTAGACGAGCTGGCGTATGATCTCTCTTCGTATGGCGGTGTCAGAGGCGGTAGCCTGCAGCTTCTTCCACTCTTCATCCGAAAGCAGAACCTTCAGGTCCTCCATCTTAACCACCTCACAGCATTAGGACAGCCTTTATGGTTCCACCAGAGTTGGCGTCAACGGACTCAAGAGCAATGCCAACGATTGCCTTGAGGCTAGCGTAAAGTGAGTCAGCATCGGTCGTATCGATAGTGGCCTTGTCGACCTTACCGTTATCGTCAGTAGCCAACAGGTCACCAGGGCTAATCGCAGCATTGTCGTCAGGTAGGACAAGTTCAACGACACCTCTCCTGATGTAAGCGATTCTGACACCGGTCTTGTAGGTTCCTGGATTGAGTGGGTCCTCAGTCGTCATAGCAGCCACGCCTATGCATCTGTCGCCAGCCGAGCAAAGCTCAAGCTCACCATCGGAGGCAAGCTTGAGACAAAGGCCAGCCTGCTGAACCGAGACGTTGCTATCAAGTGTCCCGTAGAGCAGGTTCTCGTCCTTTACAAACGCCATCTTCTATCACCTCTCCTCAAGGAATGCCTTTACATCGCTAATACCCATGTTCTGCAGTACCTTGCGGACTCTCTGCTCGAGTTCACTAGTGGCATCGACCTGTAGAGCGACCTTCTGCTTAGCAAATTTCTTAACTGTCTCGAGGTGCTTCTCCAGCATCCTTACCCGGAGATCGTGGTCCTCAACACCCTCAAGGAAGGACTCGGCATCAAACGACTCGTCAAACTCTCGAATGTCGGCGACGAGTCGCTCGATCTCCTTCTTGCGGTAGTCCTCGAGTTGCGTCTTCAGAGTCTCAAGCTCCGACTCGAGCTCCTTGACTCGCTCGTCGTCTTCGGGACTCTCCATCTTCTTCGGGCTTGGATACGGATACGGATACGGAGTCTTGATAGCCTTCGTTATGACTGCCATTACCTTCTTTATGGTGTCAGCATCAAGTCCAGCCTGCTTGAACTGTCTCCTGAGCCAGTTGAGGAACTGCCTTCGAGACGGCTTCTCAGCCAATTCAACAAAGTCCTCGGGCAGTTCAATGTCCTCTGGCTCAGGTGGAGTGGCAGACTGCTCCTGAACGTCCTCCTGCTTCTTGGGCTGTGGGTAAGGATACGGGATCTGTATGATGCCCTTCAGCACCTCGATGACCTTGTCAGCAGTAGCCTCGTCGATGTCAGCCTTCACCAAGGCGTCCCTGACCTTCTTCCAGAAATCCTCGGCCATATTTTCTCCCTCCTTCTCTTCTAGGAAAACAGGAACTATAGTCTCAACTCGACATACTTCACATGCCGGATTTAGGACCAATGCAGCAGCCTGGAATGTGATTTCTTTTGCAACTGGACCGTCAGGACCATCTTCAGTGGAGACAAGTGCCTCCATTGAGATACCATTGATGCGACCGGATTCGATTTCCTCGATCGTCTCCTTGTCGAAGATGTAGCCCTCGAAGTCAATACGACTATCGGCAACCTCAGCTGCAGTTACAAAACCAACAACTGCCTCTGCACGATCACTGTGACCGTACTTGATAGGTTTGCCAATGATTGTCGGAGCTGCTTTCTGAATTACATCTCGTGGATAGTACACAGGATGTCGGTCAAGTCCACACCACTTCCCCTCGGCTAACAAAGTTCCACGGATTCGTAGAGCGTTGTCAAGTCGATAGAATGTGAAGGGATGGGTCAGATGTACGGTCTGCATCACCTCACCTCCTTTGGACTTGCTTCCTCACGACGAAACGTCCAAAGATTCATTGAAGGTTCACGACGAATGAATACGAAATGCCCCTTCAATTCGTCGAACATGATGTCGAGCTTCATGAACATGTCCGATGACTCGTAGATGCGAACTTGACCTTTGTCGATGATTTCGATGTATGCCGGTGTATCACGAGTTGGATTTCCGGGTTTACCAGGTGGAATGTACTCGAGCTTTTCACCCTTCTTCATCCAACCGTGATCGTCGCACCAGTCGAAGATTGCAACTGTCTCGTCAACTGCTAGGGGGTTGTCCTGGAGGATCCAGTGAATGAGAGGTTTCTGCTTGTCCCATTCGATTCGCAAGTCCCAGTGTTCAGTTGAGGGACCAACCCGAACAGGTTTCACTTCAGCCATCCACCAATGATGTTGAAGTACAGCTGGAGCAGTGATTGGTCGCTCAATGTCAGGTGGTTCGGGCACTTCACGTAGACGGACATCAACAGGTAACATTTGACCAGCTGAAATGGTGATTGGAAGTTGCATTTCGGTCTCAGTATCGCCGAGTTGAACGATGAAGGTTGCCTCGAGCTCTTCCATTGAACCACCTGTCACTGATAAAAGTCTTTGTGAGTTTATATTTACGTTTGGAGGTTTTTCAGTTGGCTAACAACTGAACGTAAACGTCTCGCACCGGGAGAAAGTTGAGCAAATTCGTAAAGTAAGTCGAGTGCCTCATCCTCAAGGTAGAATCGAGGACCATGCTGACGGTAAAGATCACAAAGGGAAAGCAATATAGTTTGTTTCCTTTCGTTAGCGAAAGTCAAAGAGGAAAGTACGTGCTTGACACTCCTCCACCCTGTGATGACAAGGCGATTGTCAGCTCCACTATAGATTCGTCCACCGAATCTGTGACGCAATTGCTTGAGGTAAGGTTTGTCACCGAAGATGACGACCTGTGGGTAAAAGTAGAGGTAGAGTCCTAGTCGTCGACGAATTTGTATCGTGAGTGTACCGTTTACTTTCTCCGTTTGACCGTCACTGGACGTATTCTCACCTCCCCTTTACGAATGGCTTCGACTAGCTTATCACGGACTTCAAGTCGCTTCTGTTTGTCGTCGAACTTCCAGTAGCGGTATTCTTCGGGTATCTGTTGACGTATTTCTGGTGGTAGGCAACTGATACCCTTCGGTGGAATCCATTTCCTCCGGACAGCACGACTTGAAAGGACGTAAGGTGTTTGGTCCTCAGGCTTCCACATCAGTAAGACGAATTCACGTCGTGGCATCTCTCGCTTCCATGGATTTGGGAGTAGACGTACAACCCAACGACCGTTAAACTTCTTACCGTAGAGGAACATCTCCAGGAAGTCTGGTTTAACAGCGCCAAAGTAGACGATTGGTCGGTCGAAGATTGAGAAGACACCGTACTCATGTTTAGTTGCACCGACTTCACCTGGTTTGACGACTCGTTCGACGTTGAGCCATTCCTTCGGTTCACTCTTCTTCTGTTCGACCCATAGCTTACGTCGTGGTGAAGCAATGTATGTCTGTGGATCGTTGGAGAGCTTGAAGTACTTGTCCCAGTCTTTCTCCAACTCTTTTGCTTGTTCGACTGAAGTTACGGGTTCCTTGATTGCACCTGGCTTTGCATCCATAATGGTGAAGCCCTCAAGGTGGTCATTGACTTTGATTCGGAAGTCAGTGTGAACAGATCGACCGAGGAAGACTCGGATCTTGTCAATGTGGTCACCAAGTCTCTGTATCAGTTCGTCTAATGCTAACTCAAACCAGGGACTTCCTGGTTCACCGACATCAGGTAGAAGTTGTTCGAGCTCACATCGGTAGTGGTGTTGAAGGACTGCCTGGTGTGGCTTGTCATCCATTGGGAACCGAGTGAGGGCAAGTCTCTTGACGGTCAGCAATTCGAGGTCGTGAGCAATCTTAATTGCGTCTTCAGCTGAGTCAGGTGTCTTCTGTCCTTCACGAACTTCGATGAACTTTGGCTCGTAGATGTGAATCCACTGTTCACCAGTTTGACTGTCGATGTAGTGGTTGAGCGTATGGAAACTCACAGTAACGATCGTACCAGGCTTCTTATATCCTTTGACATTAAACGTCTTACCGATAACGATGTACTTCTTACCGTTAAGCTCTCTGAGATGCTTCTCTGGGACTTTCCACCCTGGAGGAACTCGGACACCTACAACGAGGTTGTAGACACCTTTCGTCTTGGTTTCGATGTTATCAAGTACGATTGCGTGAATTTCAGCCATTTTCTTGAATTTGAGCCACTGATCGGTTAGTCCGTCGAGTGGATAGTCGCTCTTGCTTGACTTTACGACTGCACCTTCTGAGGCAATGAAGTCTGAACACTTACGTACGAGCTTTGCTAATTCCTCAGGATTATGAGCAACGTACGTTGGAGTCAGGTTAAATGCTGGAGTTTTTGGTGTGTCGTCAGTTGACTGTGGGAAGTCGATTAGTGATAGGTAGCGTAAACGTAGCTCATATGGATGTTTGTGGAGGTCACCAATTGTACCACTCAACTCGTGATGCTCAACTGATTCATCGTAGAAGTACAGTACGTCGAAGACATTGAAGACAAAACCACTGTCGTCAGGTGGAGTTCTTGCATGTGCATATCCAGCTGCTTCCTCACGTGGTTGATGTTTACCATCTTTCCAAAGTTCAGCTTCGATGTCAAGCGTACAGGTATGTGGAAGGATCTTCTTAGCTTGTTCGATGATCTTCGGAAAGCGTTTTGTAACGTCTTCACCGTCTTCTGAACGAATGATGATCTTGTCACCTTGCTTCATCAACAGTACACGGAAGCCATCGTATTTCTTCTGAGCGTAGATTGGATAAACGTCACGTTCGAACCACTCCTCGACGACTTCTGGAACAAGGTCAGCGAATCGGTAATGTGCTCGATAGCCTTTCAGTGGTATGACGAAACGGAGTGGTTTCACTTCATCTTCACGATAGGATTCAAGCGCTTCTTTGAAGGCCTGACGGTCACGAAGTTGCTTGATTCGAGTTGGTACTTTCTCCATACGGATAAGTCGACGGTCTGCTGATGGGATGAGAACCAAGTCGTAGATTGGTATGTGGTTAGTGAACGGACCACCGTATTCACCGACGAACATCATTTGTATTCGTTCACCGAGGTCATCTGGAAGTGCACGTCCAAGTCGGAATAGAAGTGGTTGATGGATATGAGTCACCCATTCACGATCACCGATCAAAACGTCGATGTCACCATCTGTCCGACCATGATTGCTTAGTCCACCGACTAACGTTACGTAGCCCTTCTTGAGTATGATAGGCTTACTCCAAGCTTCAAGGACTGTCTCGAGTTCTATTGTGTCCTCACCGGTCTCAATATGGTGAACAGGTGCATATGGAGATGGTTCTTTAACTTCCTCGACAATTTGCTTGTTGACTTCAGAAATGTTGGAACTCTCAAGAAGATTATCTTTAAGATTATCGTATGACTGTCGTTCGGTTGTCGTCACAGATCGTTCAAGCTCCAACGGTGTGGTATGCTCCATACCGCGACGGTTCATTTCCTCGACTAACAGATCGTGGAAGCGTTTGACCTCTTCTTTGGTCAAGTCGTGAGGCAACGTCTTCCAGTTCTTTCCTGCCCATAGATGGCAGATACGGTGGTCGTCCAATAGTTGTTCATCGGTCCACTCCTTGAGTAGTTCAGGATGCTTCAGAACTTCCTTCACACGTTCAGGTTTGATAAGCGAGGCACGAACCTCAACCTTAACTCCGTTCTGTTCGAGAACGGTCCGTGAGGCCTCACCAATAGCTGCACAGATGACCTTCTTAACACCCATCTCGACAAGCTTCTTCGCACGTTCGACTCCTGAACCTATGATTTCGATAGTCTTACCGTTTACTCTGTACTGTTTCGCCTGACCGAACTTTGTCAGGTTGCCCTCCTCGTCAAGTGCGTATGCTGTAAGTTCAGCAAGGTTGACCCTGACGTCGCGTATCCACTTTTGAATACCTTGCGGTACCTCAACTGGAACTGGCTCGTCCCAGAGCCTATCGATTTTGAAGTCGTAAACGTAGACTTGCTTAGCATCAGGCCACCAGTCTCTCCATTCACGATCCGTGATTTGGTGTCGGTGACGAAGTTGTGTCCGTACAAACTCTGCGTCAAGTGGACCGTGGCATTCTGTTATTCGGATCAACCCGTAGGATTTCTTGTCCTCGATCAAATGTATCGGAACGTCGAGGTACTGCTTTGGGCATGGACGTGTACTCACAATGGCTGTCTTCTTTCCCTCAGTGATAAGTCTTGCATGAGGTGGGACGAGGTAGATTCCGGGCTGTCCGAGCTTAGTCGTATCGATTGTCATACCATCTTTCGCCTCCATAACCTTAACATCAAACTCCTTCGAGAGGTTTTTGAGATGTTCCTTAAGCTTATCGGGATGTTCAACTGCCTCTTTTCCAAAATGAGTAAAGATGACTATCGGTACGTCGGATTGAGCACACCACTTGACCTGATCACGTATGAGTGCATGACCGTATGGTCGTCCAGTTTCCTTATGGTAGCGTACACGACCAGGCTTATCAGTGATGTAAGAGCCGTCACCAATGTAAATGTCGGCATTCCTGAGAATTAACTTTCGATTAGTTATCGACAAAACGTCCGGGCAGTAACAAACAGTCTTGTCGTTACGAATGAGGAACCCGTTTGTCGGAAAGTCGATCGAGTGACTGACAGGAAATGCGTAGACTTCGAGGTCACCGATCTTCTCCCAGTGGTGCATATGGAAGGGCTTGTGGTCGAGCTTCTCACGGACTTTCTCCGGTAAACTATTCCAGACACGGTCAAGCATATAGACATCAATGCCATCTTCTGTCTCGTCACGGAAACCGAAGCAATGGTCAGGATGACCGTGAGTCAAAAGGATATGTGTCGGCTTAATCTCGTCAAGTGACTTCGGGTGAAGTCGACCGTAGTCGATGAGCAGACGTGTGTTGCCACGCTCAATCAGAATAGACGAGTGATACTTATGGTCTGAACTACTTTCCTCGATGAAGCCCTTCGTACCAAGGAAGGTGATTTTCATCTTACGTCACCTGTCGCTCACGTCGACTTTCAGGTGTTAAAGGCTGAGGAATCGGTTTGACTCGCTTTGTTACATCTCTCGTGACGTCGGCAGGTGTCTGAACGTACTGTCCAGCACGACCAGTCTTCGTAACGACATGTGGGATCTGATCCTCGGTAAGTGGCTCGAGACCAATCATGGCACGTAGTTCGTCAGTCGTACAGAGACCGAGTTGTGCTAGCACGGCTACCTGACGGATAATTTCACCACGTAGTACGTCCAATGTCAGTCGCACCTTAATGTCGATCTTGTTTAAATCTTCCTCACTGAATCGTGAGCCGTACTTGAGTCGTATGTGACGTTTGATAAGCTTCAAGAACTCGGCCTTGATAATGTCAGCGAGAGTTTCGGCAACTAACACTGCATACGAGGCAACGATCAGTTCTGTTGCATACGTCCGTCGACTGCGTCCAGTGACCGCGGTTTCGACTGGACCAATGACTGAGAAGATAGACAGGTCGATCTGCTCGATGAGTTCGTTCGGTGAAACGTACGTGACTTTCTTCGGCTCGACGAATTCGATTTCGACGTCCTTCGAGGTGATGTAGCTTCTGTCAGGTTCGGTTATCTTCGCGATGTTAGTCTTGTACTCGTTAATGAAGTCAAGGGCTGCTTTTCGTGCATTGTTGTACTTCTCCTGCATGGTTGTACCTGGGAAGTACCGTGGGTCAAATGCACGTAGGTCAAGTTTGTGGTGTTCACGTGGGATAAGTCGCTGACGTATCAGTATGTCGTTGTAGATGGTAGAGAGCTTCCAGAGGAGTTTGACTTTCAGTGGCTCGATTGGACTGGTGCCCCACACACCGAAGGTGTAACGGCCAGTTATGTCGTGGAATACGGAACCTTCTCGATTCAAAGCGATGTGGAGAATCTGGTCAGCTGGCCATGTCTTCTGTTTGTCCATCGACGTCTCATTGAGAACGTAGATGTTCGATTCGAATACTTGTGCAGTTGGATCACCGATTTGCTCCTTCTTCTCAACAATTGTAAGATGTTCGATCGGTAGCGTCTGATAGGCGACCAGACCAGCACCTTTCTGGAACTTAGTTACCGCTACGTAGTTCCCGTAGGTTAAGAGGTAGTCGGCAACTGTGTAGAATTTTGACTTAAGGTCGTGCTCCTCAGCAAACTCACGAGCAATTCGCTGAAGCTCCTGTTCAGTCTCGCTGAGTTCACGTCCAACGTGTACGAAGACTCCCTGATAGGAGTAGCGAACCATCTTTGCAATTCGGTCGATAGCACCGTAAAGCTCAGGGTCCAGTTCCTTTAGAGTCCGGTACAGTTCGAACTTGTTTGAGATCCGATTGAGTTTGTCAAGAATCTCCTTTAGCGGTCTTAAGGATGGAAACCGTATCATCGACTGAGTTATAACAGGCATACTGGAACTAGAACCAGTCAAACGGGCCAGGAAACGTCTTATCGCACTCATACGATCACCGCCACGTTCAACGGTAGCTCAGGTTGAAATTCGGAAATCGCCCATAGAGCATTGACTAATGCATCGGCAACGTCTTTGCTTCCACCAGGTGGGTGATCAACCCTCTTGACATTGACAATTTGAAGTTGTTCGAGTTCCTGACGAAGAATTGGATAGTCACATATTCGGATGCACCGTTTGAAACAGAATTCTTTGAAGCGATCGTAATCTTCCTTACGGACGATGTGGTTGAGCACTTCGACACCATGTGAGCGAATTTCCTCCTGTAGTTCTGGGAAGTTCCAGGTGTCGAAAACTGCAGTTATGACGTTACAGTGGTCAAGTACGCGAAGGATGAAGTTCTTTATCTCGACTGGAGAAAGGTCGGTCCCCATTGGTTTGAAACGGTAAAGTCCGTCGCAAACGTACTGACCAGGTTCAACTTCATGGACGATAGCGAGTCCGAATGCATCATGGCGAATAGCAGGGTCACCAGCCAAGACATAGGTTGCCTCCTCATTGAAGTAGGTCTTCTCTCCACGTGCGAGCAGCTCAAGGTTGTTTGGTATACTGCTATCGAAGGGTACGACGTCAATGTTAGCGAAGAAGGGTGCTTGACCAGCAAACGGCTTCGAACCGAAGTCTCTCCAGAATGCAAGTGGGTCTCGTTGAAGTTCGAACTTAAAGTCCTCGAGTTTGAAGTTTGGGTTGAACTCCCACGTGGCAAACTTAAGTGCGAACATCCTTGGGTTAGTCTGAGCTTGACGATAGAGAGTCATCATAATGTCATTTGGATGACGGATCGAGGAAATCGAAATGCAGTAGCCCTCCTTTCCAAAGGTTGCAGTTGAACGTTTCAATGACGTGTAAACTTCCCAAGCTCCTCTCTTACTGGTTGACTCTTCGAATCGAGCCAGCTCGTCAAAAATCGCTAACTTAACGTTTCGACCTACTAATGAGGCAGATGAAGACGTACCACAGAGTATGCGTACATTCTTTGACTGGAAGATGATTTCGTTCATGAGGAATCGTGGATGATACTCACGGAAGAACGGACTTCTCATTAACTTTTGTTTAATTTCGTTGAATATCGTATCGTAAGCCTGCTTCTCAGAAGTCGCAACTACGACAATGAAGATCGGACTACCTGGAGCCAGGTTGTAGTAGGCAGCTGGGTCAGGCTTAATCAAGAGCTTGAACGCCTCGTAAGCTGCGAAACAAGAAGCGAGAAATGTCTTGCCACTGTTATGAACGATGATACCATTCGCGACGAATGCATGACCTTCATGAGGTACAGATAAGTCGTACGTCTCACGAACTCCGATAGGCTCGATCCTAACGATTGGTTCGAAGTAAACGTCTTCCCATCCGAACATTGGTATGAGATGAGCAATCTTACGTGCATTCTTTAAGCTTATGGTGTTCTTTGTGTTCGTACACATAAGCTGACGTAGCTTCCAGAGTGAGGTTTCACAAATTTCTCGAAGGTCTCTTAACTTGAGTCCGATTTTATCCATTGGTGATGTGCCATTATGTTGACACCTTGGTGCCTCAGGAATGATCGTTGAAATGTCGTCATGTACGACGAGATCGTAACTCTCATTCGTACTCTTCATTTCTGGGTGCGCACGTTTGTAGTATTTGTACTGTGGACGTCTACGTAAGTAGCTACGTATCCCGAATCGGAGGAGGAGAAATTGTAGCTGTTGCAGTAAGCGCTTGCTTGTGCTGTAGAAGTGAACTTTACCACCTTCGATTCCACCGTCACCTCTCCAGAAGTAGTAGATGAATTTCTTAAGACTTTCATCGTCAAGTTCGAAGACTCTCTTTGGGATGAACTTCTCAGCGGACTTCTTGCCTTTTAGTTCATGTAGCTCCTCACGGAATTGTTTACTTATGATGCGAAAGTCCTTCGGTCCTCCACGTAACTCTCCATTAAATCGACGTTTTAGTACAGTTCGCAAAGTGTCGATCAGCTCAGGGTCACGATTCGAGAAGAGTGGAGTCGAAGTTATCCAGCAACCCTCTGAGAGGAATAGGGCAACAGCAGTCGCATAATCTGGATCGTGTATTGGGTGAAGTGGTGGAGGAACTTTGTGGCACATTGCAACGTAAGGTAACGAGGTCGATTCGAGCATTGATGAAACCGTCATCCAGCCTCTCGACGTTAGAATCGGGTGATTCTCAGTTGCGTAGATTTCACGTCCTGAGTACGTTACAAGACGGTAGACCATACGTGCGCGTTGACGTATGAGTTGGCATCTGCACCACTCGAATTTACCGTTACGGAACGTAAGAACAAGGTCGTCCTCGTTCAACTCCTTCAGCGGCTTTGGATACGGGTTTGTGTAGATGATGGTTTCTGGTGAAAGACATCTCATCCCGGCGATGAGTACAAGTTCATTGTATCCACCGTTATAGAACTTCCGTAGCACCTCAGCTTGCTTCGGGTAGAGCTTCGCACCGAGAAAGTACTCGTCTTCACAGAAGTAGACAGGGTCTTCTAATGCTTTTAGTATCTTGATGGTTTTCTCTCTCGGATCGATCATACTGTCATCGCCTCGAGCTTCTTCAGGACTTTACGCCGACATTCAGGACAAAGTTCCGTTGAGATGATCTGTAGAAGGTTCTCGTAGTGGATGGTGATCTTCTGCAGCTGTATAAGCGGTGCCGCTCTTAATTTACCTGTTAGACGCTCGATGTCCATGCAAGTCTTCCGTAGACTGTCGGCGACTTTAGCAAGAGCGGAAATGTTGGCTGTTGAGACTTCCATTCTGTCGAGCTCAAGCAGCTTCTGTCGTAGGATGCGCAGCAATTCCTCGAGTAGTTGGAGTGTATCAACTGAAGTTTCGCGTGGCTTGTCGACCACACAATTCTTAAGGTGCAACCAGAGTTCTCGGTAACTAACACCGAGTAGCTTCGCTCCTTCGGCTATTGAGATTTCGTTGGCTTTGATACGTCTTACGATCTCCGGGGCATCCGGCAACTGACAGACTTTACAGTCCAAGCTGTAGATATTGACTGTTTACTGATATTTATGTGTGTTGACCGACTGTCAATGTCCGCTAACTGTCGGGTTCTTAGGTCGTACGTGCGGTTTGAGTTTCCGTTTTCAGTTCGTCTAACCAATTTCACGGGGACACGTGGGGAAGAGACCGAAAGAAAGAATTGATAGATATTGTAAAGGTGATTTTTGTAAAGGGAAGAGAATGGTGATATAGATGTATGATAGGTTTGTTAAGGTTATAAGAGTTGAAAAGAATTTTTTGGGTTGTTTAAGGGGTATTTGTAAGAATTGTAGTAGGTATGAAGATTGTAAAGGTGGGATGTGGAAGGTGGTGGTTAGGAAAGGTAAGAAAGGTGGTGAGTTGTGGGGTATTGAGTGTGAGTATAGGGGTGTAAGGGTTATTTAGGTTTGTTTGTTTTTTTAAGAAAGGGTGAATAGTGGTGATTAAAGGTGGTAGTTGTTAATGTTATGAGGTTGAATGGATTGTATATTGTGAGAATTTGGGATTTGAGGAGGGAAATGTTAGAGGAGGTTGGTTTGTGGGTAGAGGAAGGTGAGAGGAAGTATAGGTGTGGGTTTAGTTATGATTGGAGTAGAAATATGGTTGAGATTGAAGGTTTGAATAGTGAGGAGGTAGGTGAGTTGATAAATTGGGTTAAAGGGTTAAGAGTGAGGTGTTAAAGATGGAGAGTTGGATGATGAAGGTTAGGGTTGAAAGTAGATTAGGTTTGGAGAGATTAGAGGAGATTTGTAGGAAGTGTGAGTTTAATAGGTTTGGGAAGAAGGTATGTGATGGATTAAGAGTGGTAGGTTGGAAAGGATATTGTGAGAAGGTTATTGTAGATTTGTATAGTGGTAGGATTTTGAAAGTAAGGTTGAGAAATGGGTGTTGGAGTTGGTTTAGGAGTTGGGAGTGGTTTTATAGAATGTGTGAGTTAGGTATGTTTTGAAAAAATTTTTTAGTGAAGGGAGGATAATGGTGATTATATGAGTTGGTTTGGTAATGAGGTTAGGAAGAGTGAGGATGGGTTTGATTTAGTTGTAGGAAGAGATGTTTTGAGAGTATGTAGAGGGATATGTTTGAGTTGTGGGAGATGTAAGGGAAGTAATGTGTTGAAATGGAGAATGAAAGTAGAGGTGGTAGAAGGAGTGGATGTGTGGTGTATGGAGTGTGAAGATAGGAAGGTGAGAGTGTATAATTTGATTAGTGGAAGATTGAGAGGTTTGATGAGGAATAGAGGAAGAGGTTGGATTTGATTTGTTTTTTATTTTGAGTAAGGGTGGATAATGGTGATTAAGATGAAGTTTGAAATCAATTACGAACTAATTCGTGCTTTGGACAAAATTAAGTCCTTAATCTGGAGATGCATCAACCCGCACTATCTGAGAGTTGTAATAACGAAGAAAGACCTTGAAGCGAGAGTAAAAGAGCTCGACAGACATTATCAGTGTTTCGAAGCTCAACGAAAGGTGCTTGAAGACGCAGGATTTGCGGTAGCTACCTTTCAAAGAATTGAAACCGAGTGCGTTGACGACCTACCAGGCTATTGCCGAAAGATGGCTGTAGAGAGTAGAGCTGAAATATATGCAGTAAAGAAGGTTGCAGATGCATTCGATTATCACAAGCTAACATGGGTTAATGTATACGTTGTTTACAGTAACTCAGTGGAACAGTTTGGATACGTTACCTCCTAAATTTTTAAGTGAAGATGATGGTGATTAAGATGAATTGGAACGACTTAAGTCCGAATAATCAGACAGTCGTAACGAATAGGACCATGGCAGCCATGAGGATACGATGTCTGCGATGTCGGAAATGTCAACCAAACGATCTAGCATGGAAGGTCAAAGTTGAGACGAAGGATGGCGTCGACATCTGGTACATGGAGTGCCCTGTCACTGGAATCAAAGTCATAACGAGGTACGCGTATGCGTTGATGAACGGTAGACTGAGACCAATACCACAGCCAAACTCACCTTAAATTTTTAGTTAAGGGTGGATAGTGAGATGAAAGATGAAATTACCATCAAGTTAACGTCTGAGGAGACGGAGTTCTTACTAGCGTTTCTTACGAACTATGCACAACAGGTAGCTGAGGACATTCGATGTGCACGTACTGTCTGTGAGAAGATCGTCAAAGAGTTAAAGAAGGGTGGAAAGTGATGAGTGAAGAGATAGACTTCGAAGAACCAAAGACAGAGAAACGCTATCGACGTATCCAGCACTCGACATTCGGCATACAGTTGACAGGACACGACATCCAACAGGCAAAGCCACTAAGTCATACAATCGAGGGAATCAACATCAAAGGCTATGTACTGACAAGCTACAGAGAGGCACAGAAACTCGAATTATTGACTGTCGAGGAGATCATGAAGCGACGTATCGAACGACACAAGGAAGCACTACGAAAGGCAGAGGAACGACGTAAGATTCTACGTGAACGATGGGGTGAGTACCAGGACAGCGTCTTCAGACGATGGAGGGAACGGAAACTCAAAGAAGGCTACAGAAAGGACGTCAGACGATTCAAGCAGAAGGTCACACATTGGATACGGTACAGAACGAAGACAGGATTGCCGATCAACGCAATGATACTCAGATCACTCGGAGTGACTGCCATCGAACCGATCATCGAGGGAGAGTGGTGGAACTGGCCAAACATCAAGTATAGAGTACGACTGTACCTCGAAGATGGAACGACAGTACTGACAACGTACGGAACTGTCAAGCTACTGAAGAAACTCTACTACGAGGGACACATAAAGTCGATTAAAGAAGTTTTAGTAAGAGAGGAAAATGGTGAGAATAATGAGTGAACACAAGGACGCAAAGATCGACCTAAGCAAGCTGGGCGTGAAGATTGACCCGACATCCCTAAAGTCACTAAAGGAGCGCAGTCGACTGACCCGACGGAGGTTTGACTACGAGGGTATCAAGAAGGCCCTCGTCGAGGCTGGCAAGAGAAACATAGGACTGACATTCCGGCAGATCAAGCAGGTCATGTCACAATACGACGCGAAGCAAGGCGTTATCCACAACCCCCAGGTCTACGCCTTAATCGAGCGGCTAGACAAGGATCCCGACGTCCAGGTTGGCATAATCGAGGGACTCGGACCTCGCATCTACGTCTTCAGACCAGCAAACACCGAGTGAGCGACTTACTTCCCCCTTTTTTCGATCAAGGTGACTTAACGCACGCTCTGTTGTCGAAACGAACGAAACGTAAACCGTAAACGTGAGAACGAGCCCACCACCCGGCACCTGTCAGTCATCGATTGGATGTAGTGAGCCGCCACCCGGCCACTCATACGTCATCGTGTAAGTTAGTGCGAGTCGCCTCCGGCAGCAGTCACTGTATGTGTTAGGGCGTCCTCGAGGTGGCTAGAACGGCAGTCCGGTGTAAACGCGAACAGCCTTGAGGTCTGACTCGACGAGATGCCATCTGTCAGTTGCAACGTCTTTCTCAAGTACAATGGTCTCTTCGTCAACTGTATCCCACCATGTCTTACAGATCGGGCAACAACGAGGCACAGTGGTGCGAGGCACAGTCACCTGGTTGCAGTGGAGGCAGAGGGCGGCTCGCAGCACAACCTCCAGTCCTGGAAGACGCAGTACGACTCGGTAGATGCGCCCCACCCTTGCTCGTCTCAACGGGGCACCAGGTCGGCCTCTCGCCAAGTCATCGACCTCCCAGATGCAAGACGCACAGTTAACAGCCGTTCAAACGTCATCCAAGGAGTATATCGGTGAACCAATATTTAAAATTTTGCGACGATTAATCGTCGAACAATTGTGGACTAAAATCCTGTCATATTCTTCATCATCATCATCAACAACCGTCAGTAACAGTTAAATCAACAACCCGATGAAATTTCAACTGTCAACTCAGCAAACTGCTCGACTGGACGACTAAAGTTGAGTGAAATGCTGAAACTGGAGCCCACCCTTCACACTTACTGCCCTCACGATGATGATCATCTTCATCAACAGCTGTCAGTGAAGCTTGAAGGCACAGTCAACGCAAACCGTCCGACAGTCGCCGAGCGACCCACAGTGTAAGTTAATCATTTTGTCAGAACTTCAGTCATCAAACTTTCAGTCTATCAATCCATTAGTCTACCGTTAAATGAGTCACAGGTCTAACAGTTAACGAAAACCTGGAACCGTCACAAAAAATTTTTTGAGAGAGAAAAAATTTAAATATGAGGTGACACTAAGATGTATAACTCACAATTGGAGGTGTTAGATTGCCTTTCTTCGTAATCCGTGTGTTAAGGGATCAGGAAGAGGCAACAGCACACTGGTTAGCAGATGTAGCTGAACGGACAAACATCCCAATAACCTCGATGATATTCTCTGACAGAACGCCTGGTTACATTTACATCGAGACACAGTACTACGAGTACGTTCGACAGTTAGTCTCCGAAACATACAAGGATGGGTGTCGATGGATTCGAGGGATTCTCCCAGGAATGGTCACAGTCGAAGAAGTTGAACGACTCGTAAGACCACCTGAAGTGACTTACAACGTCAACGACAGAGTGGAGGTCGTCACAGGACTTATGCGAGGTATGAGAGGCACAGTAATTGCTGTTGAAGGAAACAACATCATCGTCCAGTTCGATGAGGCTAAATCCCTACTACCCGTAAAGATGCATAAGTCGCAGGTTAGGAAGATAAAGGAGGTAAACGAGTGACGGACATTCAGAAGCTCATCCATTTAACGAACATCTTAAACGTCAGCCCAACACGTCGACTCGGTAAGCTAACAGTTAAACTGGAGTGGCAACCTAAAGACATCTTCGTATATTTAACAGTATGTGATGGAGATCAAACCTTCATTCTGACGTTCTCTTATCGTACGGATCCTGAGGAGATTCTCCGTGTCTTTCTCGACGATGATTTCATTCTCAGGTTCTATGCCTATAAGAAAGGCTGTCCATTCTGTGAATGGAGTTACGATTGGAACACTAAACGTTGTCGAGTTTGTGGTCATACACTCCAAGAGATGGTCGAGGAGTGGAAGAGGAGGTTAGGAATATGACCGACTTGAATCGATTGAGGATGTTACTCGAAACCCTAAACATCAAACCCGAACGGCAAATTGGAAAGCTAAAGATTCGACTAGAAGCCAGCGACAACAACTGTTGGATCGTACTTGATGACGATGACAAGACTAGAGAGTCTCCACTCGAACCCGTCATCTACCTTCCAGATGCTACAGCAAAGGAAGTAATCCGCGACTTCTTAGACGATGAGTCCATCTTACGGTTCTACACCTTCATAACAGGGTGTCCATTCTGTGGTACTCGTAAGTACTTCGATTGGGGTGAGATTCGGTGTGCGAACTGCCATCATACGCTTCAGGAGATGATCGAATACAACCGCAAGCGACTCGTAGGAGCTGTCTCAAAATAAAATGAGAGAGAAATTAAATTTGAGGTGTTATCGTATGCCTGAGGAAGTACTCGAAGCGAAGGTAAATGTAAACCTCTACGTTCATTGGACTGAGAGTGATACCGAGAACTGGGAGGAATTCAAGCGAAAGATGCTAACTGACCAGGAGTTCTGCCGTAAGAGAGTCATAGAGCTCATTGAGAACAACCAGGAAATTATCATCCCTCAGATACTCAAGGGTTTGAGAGTCGTTCAGGTGAAAGTCTATGCTTAGCGAAAACAAGCAACTGATGGAGGAGTTAGCAAAACTTCCAAAAGGTCGCTTCTACAATCAGCCTGGTAAGCTCCGTTGTCAGAAGTCGGTCCGTTATGGTTCAATGCCTTACCTCGTCCTCGAGTATCTATACGAAAATGCCTATCGATGGGTTCCAATGAAGGAAGTTCTCGAGTGGTTGAAGAATCAGGGTAGAGGTGATCCTTGGGGTAATCACAACCTCCAGATAATTCAACTTGAGAAAGGTGGGCTCATAACCTCACGCTATCAACAGGTTTACATCAAGTCTGTACGTGGATATCATTATCCTATCATAAAGAAGGAGCTACGGATTCTTCCAGATGGTGTACGTGAATACGAGCGAGTGAAGTCACAGGAAGACTGCATCATCAAACGTCGGGTCAAACAGTTTCTCGAAAAGTGGCCATGGGAAATCGAACGTCTACCAACCGGTAAGTACCGTATCTATCGAAAGACGAAGAAGTACTACGTCGACATGAACGAGAAAGAAATAGCCTTAAACTACTTCAAACTTCTATCAGGTGTCTTCCCAACTGTGCAGTACAAAGTCGACTACCTTAACAAGAAGTCACGTCTACTCGGCATTCCGAAGGAGAAACAACTTGGTCGACTGAAGGTGAAGTTAGTTGTCGAAGGCTCATCGTACGTCATCAAATCTGAGGACTGTTGGATCTACAATAGCTCAAACCTTGATGAAGTCTTGCGAGTTTACATGGATGACGATCGCATTATCTACTACTATTCACGTCGCCAGAAGTGTAGGAACTGTAATCAATCTTACATCATCGGTAACTACTGTGAATTCTGTGGGTTGTCGTTTACCGATCATCTTAAGATGGTGAGACAGAGTGTTGGATGTGAATAAGCTTCGTTCCCTCCCAGAAGGACGGAGTACAAAATATCACTACATACGACCTCCGCAGCAAACGTATACCTGTTTACGGTTTCTCTACGAGCACCTTCGTGCCAAAATCAAACCGTACCGATACGATGTTGACCGGATCGTTCAGAAACTCATCGACAGAGGTTTCGCAATACGACAACAGAACGAGATCCACCTAACAGTACAGGGTTACCTCTGGATGCGTGAAAACTACATGACGGATAAGCAGCTCGAATGGTACATACAAGGAGAGCTCGAGAAACGTGGAATTCAAGCAACTCCACGGGTTTTCAATGCACGGTGCTTCGTTGGTGAACGTGAACTAAAACGACTAAATATCACAGCCGTTGACAAACTTAAGGACACTGAGACGCTAATTAAACGAGCACGAATTATTGGTGTCAACCTCGAACCAGTTTTCGACGATGTACGGTGTATCGTAACAAGTGAAAAAGTCTTCCTTATTTTGGACAAACCAAAGACGCTAACTGAGCTATTGCTATCGTATGTCATTAAGCTATCGAGACTCGGATTGCGTCCAACTAACGAATCTATCCTTCGTTTAGCTTCTGAAGCTAAGGAATTCCGAACCCGTCTCGTCCGTTCATTAATGTGTTACTGTCCGTCGTGTAACAAGATACTTCTCGAAGACTACCGTTACTGTCCGTACTGTGCATTAAATTTAGATAAGGTTGCTCAGGAAGTAAACCTCCGTGAGTTATTTTTGGAATTAGCCTCCGTGGTCTAGACAGGGTGGCGTCGTAAAGGCGTCACCCCTAGAACTGTTAGGAGGTGAAAGTTAGATGATGAGCGATTTGATAAAGAAGTGCGTCGTCCTTCAGCTTATGGGACTTGACCCGTACGACCTAGAGAACGATTTGAAGGAAGAGTTTAACGCAGATGATGAGGAGTTTGACCTGGCAGTTGAGATCGCCGAGGATTTGACGAAGATCGTTGACAGTGTACTGGACACGCTGATCGACATCGCAATCCGATTCTATGAGGTGAGGTAAGATGGAGCGACTTGTACGCATCTGCCTCTTCTTTGAATTAGCTGGTGGGTTCCGTAACACAGAGAAGGAATTCACCATGCGTATCCTAGGAGTTGATGAGGCAACATTCGAGAAAGTCGATCAAGCAACCAAGAGAGTTGTCGATACTTTAGTTGGAAGGATTCTCCAGGAGGTGAGGGAAGTTGGATGAAACCATACAGAAGGAATTCGAGGCGGCGAAGGAAATCTACAAAAAGCTTCGGGACTTCGACTTCGAAAGTCGTCGACGTATACTTGGCTATCTACTAATCATAACATTCCGACAGGAGAAGAATATCGATGGGATGGTGAAGACCTTAACTTCGATAATAGCTGACACCATTCGGAAGGAAGGATGGCTCGAGGTTGCGAGATACATATCGCTTTTACTAGCACTTCTTGCTTCACAAGGTGATGAAGATGTACGACGAGATTCGTAAGCAGATCTGGGACTACTACCAGAAGCTCCTCGAGATGTACAAGAATCACCCTTGTGGAGGATTACGGGACGAGATTAACTTCACCCGAGAGGAAATCCGTATGTGGAAGCGATTTTCGGGTGAAGCTCCATGAGTGAACGAATTCAGTCACACGGGTCGCCAGTTGTAACACCAAGTGAGCTAATCGACCTAATCATTCACTGCTATCGTCGACGTATTCCACTAATGGTCTGGGGCATTCCAGGAATAGGTAAGAGTGCTTGCTTCTATACTGCAGGAGAACAGATTGCCAACGAGTTAGGTAAGAAGTTCGGTATCTACCCATGGACTCAACCATCGGACGACTATTTTATTGTACATGATATTCGGATGACTTTGCGTAACCCAGTTGACATCAGAGGTACACCATGGCCTGACTATGCGAATAACACAACCCGATGGTTGCCCACTGAGGAGCTTCCACGTTGCGGTTACGGTATCATCTTCTTCGATGACATGCCAACTGCAGAGCCAGCGTGCCAGAAAGCTGCATTCCGACTGTTCTTACAGAGGTCACTCGACAACTACATCCTTCCTGATGGCTACTGGGTTGCAGCTGCTGGTAATCGAATGGAACATGGCGCCGGTGCATTCATGGTGCTAACACCTCTTCGTACACGATGGATTAACGTCGAATTGATTACTGATAGTGACGACTGGCTCAACTGGGCGACACAGCACGACATTGACGGTCGAATTATCGCATTCATAGCGAAACGTCCTGACATGCTCTGCAAGTTCGACCCGAAATCGAAGCAGGACACCTTCCCGTTGCCGAGGACATGGGAGTTTGCAAGTAAACTCATCCGAGACGTTCCAACTGAAGAGAAGGAACGACTCCAGTTGCTTGTTAGCTCAGCAGTTGGAGTAGGTGCTGCAGTCGAATTCATGGCATTCATCGACTTGATGCTGTCATTTGACATCGATGAGATACTCAAGAATCCTGAAACAACACCGTTACCGAAGCAAGTCGACCAGATCTACGCATTATCAGGTGCACTCATGGAGAAAGCACGGAACGAGAAGAATCTACGAGCTGTCCTCATCGTTCTGAAGCGACTCTTCAACATCATGCCAGAGTTCTCAGCTTTAGTCGGTAAGTTCCTCATCAATCAGTACGGTATGAAACTGCTTGACCACCCAGAGTGGAAACCTATCCAAAAGTGGGGACGGTTCCTACTATGATCTACATAATCGGTGGTTACAAAGCAGAAACCGACGAGGAACTATACCAGGCTCTACAGTTACTTCTTACTGATGAAAACGAGCCACCTGAGAATCCAGCTGTTATTGAAGTTGGGTCGATACCATCAATCAGGGACTTTCCAGATCAGTTAGCGGAACCGCAAAAACGGGCATACGAAGAGTTACAGAGGCTACTGGACGTTACTGGATTAGAACCGTATCGACGAGTCTCACCTCACTGTTTCGCAGCGTTAGTCACCACATTAAATGCTGGATTCCTACTTGTCATCTTGCTAAGGGATACGTACGACACACGCTTCTTTGCAAGAGCTGATGACGGCGTCAAAGCACTCCATCATGAACTTTCGTCGTTTCTCATGCGATTTGTTCGGTATGCATTTCCAGACTGTGCTCGATGTAACGCAACTGATGCATTCAGAAAGAACGATGCGAAGTATTGCTACCGTTGTGGTTTGACGTTCAAGGAGCATTTTAAAGCAATTGTTTACGGTGAGAAGGTATGATCATCTTCTACGGTTACCGTGTCGAAACTGATGAGGAACTCCATGGTATCTTCCAATACGTCTTCCAAACCGTTGATTCGATTTTACAATTGGAACGAAATCCAGAATTCATCGATACAAGATTCTTACCGAGGTTTTCAACAGTCTATAAAGACATTAGTGAGCTCATCAAGACGGATGGTGCGAAACGAAGGTACGATGAGTTGATAAAGGAGTGCAAATTGAAAGGTCTCACTCCCTATCGTCGACTCTCAGATTACTGTTTTGCATGTATTGTTGTACCGACGAAGACCGTCGAGTATCGTTTGATCGTCTTGGTACGTAACGAGTTACACATCTTCAAGGAACTCGACTTAAAGAAGGCTCTACATGGACTTCACAACAACCTTGAGGATTATGTTCGATGTGTTGTACGATATCGCTTTTCAAGATGCGCCTTTTGTGGTAAGGAGGGGGCATTTAAAGACACCGACAACAACTTCTGCCCAAGATGCGGAAGGCGATTCGAAGAGCACTATAAGGTGGTAGTCTATGGAGTACGAGAAGCTTAAGTTAGCGAGGACTCGAATTCTCTCGGACTATCCGTTCTTCGGTTACATAATGATGCACATTCCTGTCAAGGTGCTTGATGAGATCGATGGCTCGGAGTACGGTGAGGCAACACCAACAGAAGTTCACTTAACCGAGAAGTTAGTCACACAGCATAGTGTCAACGACATCATCTTCGTCTATCTACATGAGCTCGGTCATATCATCCTTGATCACTTCGGTCGTAAAGGAGACCGTGAAATGAAGCGTTGGAATATTGCATGTGACCTTGCGATCAACTCACAACTGGTCTATAAGATGCACGTACCAGAGCCATCAATACCATTACTCATCGATCCACAGTGTCAGGACATGACTGCAGAGGAGATTTACGAGAAAGTTAAAGTCAAGTATGTACACGTTCTTGACGCACATCGATACGGTGACGTACCGAAGGAGTTCAAACGTAAGTTAGCACGAGTCATACGTGAGGCCATCGAAATCCACAAACGTATGATTGGATCAGAACCCGGAGAGTTCGGTCAACTGTTAGATGCAGCACTAACAGACAAATATCTACCTTTCGAACTCCTGTTCAATGTCATAGCTCAGAGGTACATCGTCGACTACACGTGGCTGTGTAGAGATCGACGATTCACTTCTGTCTACCTACCTGACGTTGAGCGAAAGCATGTCGAAATCGTTGCAGCTGTTGATACTTCTGGGAGTATAACCGACGATGAAGGTCGTGAATTCCTCGGTGTGTTACGCAACCTCTACCATCAGTTCCCAAGCTTACATATAACGTTACTGTGCTGTGATACAAGAGTACACTCTGTCTACGAAGTTGACTCGGCATTCGACCTCGAAAGTATCGTCTTCAACAGAGGCGGAACTGACTTCCGTCCAGTCTTCAAGTGGATCGAGGAGAACAAGCCTGATTGTAAGCTCCTCGTCTACCTCACTGATGGTAATGGTGTATATCCAAACGAGCCACCTTCGTATCCCGTTGTCTGGGCAACAGTTGATCAAGAACCACCATGGGGTGAGGTCGTGCGACTGAGATAGTGGTGGTAGCAGTTGATAGTCTTCGATCCGTATACTGGTTACAGAGTTTCGGAATCTGACCGAGGTACATTCCGAGTGTACGAGATGTCGAAAACACTTGACATCGAGTCCATAAAGATTGCACTGAAGCTTGAACTGGAACGCTATGCGAGGTTACGAGGATTACATAACGTCATCAACGTACTCATAAGGATGAAGGTAATCTGCTTCCAGACATGGGTTTTAGAACAGACCAAAGTTGTCATCGCAGCGTACCGGATCATCGTTGACAACGATCAACTTTACTTCGCAAGTCCGAAGGAGTTGCTCCGTAAACTTGATGAACTCGGTCTCTTTGACGTAGGAGGGTGAAGACGACGCTATGTCGAAGAACTATAAATATGTAAAGACTAAGTCAGGCTCTATGCGAGTTTACTGGAGATCGTTGGATGGAAACGAAGAACAGGCAGTACACAACTCACTCGTCAACGACCTTATGCGAATGGCAAAGATTATCGGGGTCGAAAAGGTCGTCGAGGCACTTGTACGTCTCGGTGCAATCACATTCATAGTCAACAACTACGGAGTTTCCACTGCGGCATGGTATAGCATCATGGTTGATGAAGAGAAACTTATGTTTGCAGGGCCTCAAGAATTGTTACGTAAGCTTGACGACTTAGGAGTGTTTGGTGATTGACTTGAATTTAGACGAATACGAATTAGCAGAGTTTGCAAGTAGTACGTACCGTGTTTATCCATCGACATCAGATGACTTAGTAGCTGCTGTCATAAGAGTTGCCATGAAGCAGGAGCTTATTAGATGTTCGTTACTTCGTGGTTTACACCAGATTGTTAAGGCACTCATAAAGTTGAACGCCATTACCTTTCAAACTTGGGTCCTGCATGAAACCAATCGAATCATTGCAGCGTATCGAATCGTAGTCGACGGCAGCAGTCGCCACTTTGCAACTCCCGAGGAGCTTCTCCGTAAACTCGACGAACTTGGGGTGTTCGCCGTTGAGTGATGATTACGGACGCCCATATCGCCTCAAGATGAAGTTACTCCCGAAGAAAGTCTGGGAAGCAGCTCGACGTGGAACAGATAAGGAAGCACTTGAACTTGCAAAGGTTCTAGGCTACGAGTTACCGATGTATACGAAGCTCGGATTGCTGACAGTCGAATCTACAATAACCCCACATGGGAAGCGTTACTTCGTTGTTCATTACAGTGAGTTCAACGGTCGAGTTGTACGTGCAGTACTTGAGTTTGCTTACAACTCGACGTGGACTTCAATGAGCTTTAGTTCAGCTAGAGATGCGTTACGTGCTATTGTCGATGCACGATACCATCGACCGCAAACATACGGTTACATTGAGATTGATTCAATAGGACACGTACCTAAGAAGAGTCGACTGAGGAGGTTTCTGGCATGGATTCGAAAGAAGTTAAAGGTTTAATGCGAAGGAAAATGGCTGTTCTTAAGGAATTGGCTCTGAAACACACCTCAAAGGAGGCACTTAACCTTGCGAAATTACTAAAGTTAGAGTTACCAGTTGACTCATGGTTAGGTATACTTACAGTTGAAGAGGTTGATCTAGATGGAACTAAAGTGTACGTAATAACGAGGTACTACACAATCGAGAACAAAATCTATCGTCAGCTCCTCTGGGTTGAAGGTTCGGTTGCTAACATAACAGTCAATGAAGCTTTACGTAAGATTGAGTCACTAACTTTAGGTCATTCAGAGATTCTCGAGGAACTTGTTAAGGTGAGTGTTGATGAAGACAGCCTATGACCTTGCAGTTGAGAATACAAGTCCAGTAGCAAAAAGAGAAGCTAAACTGAGAGGACTTAAACTTCCGATCTTCACCCGCTACGGCTGGACGACAGTCAGAGAGGTTCGGATAGAGGATAAGGTCCACTACGAGATCCTTGCATACGATGACCTCGACGGTTTGATTGTTGAGTATCACCTCTGGTTCCATAATGTTGACATCTATTCGGAACCTGAGGGTGCATTACGTGTACTATTCGATGAGGATGCTGACGAACTCAACATTAAGGTAACTGGATGGTTCATGTCGGTGATTTGAATGACAACGTGGAAGCGACTGAAATTTGAGGAGCTAGGCGAAACCGAAGTCTACCAAGTCGCGCTGAAGGCTACCTCAAAGAAGGCACGTGAAGTCGCACGGACTTTAGGGTTTGACTTACCGGTTGTCGTCGATAAGAAGAATGCCTACACAATTCGGGAGGAAAACGGAGTCTACGAGGTGACTCACGTCTACAGATTCGATGTACCCGTGCTTGGTAGTGAGGAGAAAGTGCCTGTCGTCGGTGCAGTAGCCGTATCGTTTGGCTATCGTGATGTCCTTAAAGCGTTACGAGAATTGGTCTTTACAGCCGAATGCAAAGGTGTAAAGCTCTTCGGAGGGTCGAAATGTACATCATGATGACCTCCTATCCGACAGTTTACTATGTCAAACCAGAACTGAAATTTGAAGAGATCATACTTAAGCACCATCCACGATCGAAGGGAGTTGTTGACCAACCTGGAACGCCGTTACTTACGGCTTTCGAATACTTCAAACAGGAGCCACGGGTGTTGGAAGGTGCTCATCACTATGTCATACGGAAGGCGTTGACACAAGAATTTCGAAGTCGATTTCACTACGATGAGATTTACTTCCTAAGTACGAAGGTAACTAGTCCTGGTACTTGGATGATCAGTATCAGTGTACCAGTAGTGAACGATTACCATTTCATAGACTTAAAGAAAGTAACGTTGACTCCATCGTCGTACAGACAGTCTCTGAAACGAATCGAACGCCGGATCAGTCTAGTGCTTACACATGACGTCCTCAGTGATATCAAGGCAATCTACAAAATCGCATGTTACTCACTCAGACAAGAGGCAGAAATACGAGGTCTCAGCTATGGGGGAATCGAAGTTAGGGTTGGCTTGTATAACAACCAGTACGTGTCGGTCTATCATGTTGGTAATCGTAAAGTCTATTCAGCTGTTGAGGCACTCCGTCTACTCCACGATGGAAACGTCCTAAATTAAAATGAGAGAGAAATTTAAAAGAGATGATGCATATGAGATTACGAATGCCTCAGATGACTGAACGTAGGCCTCCGAACGACCGTGATGAGGAAGACTCGGGAATAAGGATGGGGCGTAAGGGAGGTAAAGTTATAGATCCACTCGAACCGATCTGTAGTCGGTGTCCGTTAGAGGAAGTCTGCAAACGTTTCTACGAGACGATTCGAGAGATGCAAGTCATCGAGGACGTCTCACGAACCGATCTTTGTCCACTCTACTGGGCATATATCAACGCACTAGCAGACTACATTGGCACTGAGGAAGCTTTCCATATCCAGAGTGAAGTGATGAGAATCGTCGAAGAAAGGTGACTGAGCATGGTTGTACACGTGATAGCACGGTTGAAGTGCCCGCAATGTGGATGTGAAACCTTCAAGAAGGCCTTCGTTGCGGTCCCGGAGTTCTACCCACTCGGTAATGACAAGATCTACTTCGATATTGACGTCTGTACGAACTGCGGGTGGTTCAGTCATCCACTAAATGCAAGGGGACTGAAACGTATCCTGAAGTTTATGTTAACGCCTCATGGCTATCCACAGTCTTGGTACACGGATCTTGCAGAGTATGCAAACCAGTTCACGTTTGCATTCGAGAAAATTGAAAAGGAGATTAGCGAGATCAACTTCCCGGAGTTTATACTTAGGGGTGAGGTGAGTGGTAAGTCTTCTAACTCTTCTGAGGAGACTGCTCGGAACGACGACTAAGACGATTCGATGTGTCTACTACGGTCCTGCTGACATCCACAGAGTGAATGGCAGGATAAAGGCGAAGGGAAAGGTGGTCATCATTCCCTTCCCTGGCTGCCAAGAAGGCATAAGCGACTTCGTTGGCATCTACGAAATTGTGGAGGAATGAGGCATGGATCGCGAAACCTTCTGTCTAATCTATGATATATGCCTTATGGCTCTAGTTGCCTTCGCTGTCTACACTACTCGAAGCCTTTGGCCTCTAGCTTTAATGATCTTCGTTGCATTCCCATCTGAAGAGGGCTCTCGGGACATTGTAAGTATCTCGGTAGGCTCCGACAAAGACGACGAAGACAACGAAGAGAGTTCCTAAGTCCCCTGTCTTTCTGAAGCCAGAGGGAACGATGGGCCCTCTGGAGGCTTGTAGCACGCCTGGCCGAGCCCAACGCTCTCGGCGTCAAAGTGCCAACTTGTAGGAGGTGAGAGTGTGTTTAGATGGGTTTGGGTATTCCTCTATAACGAAGATGGAATACCGAGAGCTGTCTATACAGGATCTGATCGATTAGCTGATCTTGTACAGGAGACTCTCGAGAAACACAACATGCCTTACGTACGTACTGGTTTCTCAGCACTCATGTGCCGTTGGATGCATGAGAACGTCGAGATCGCACAGAAGTTCCTGAAGAGATACGGTGTGAAAGTTCCAATATCTGAGAAGGTGAAGCTAGGTCGGCGTCTAGCTGCAGCCCTCAGCAAGATCGACGAGGAGACCGGACGGACTCTCGTACACTACTGGTATACCGATAAGGTTGCGAGGGTCTGCCTCGTTAAGCGAATCGGTGAATTCGTTCCAGTCTGCGACTTAAACCTCGAGCAGCTCCGTCGTGAGGACCTGAAGGATTTCATCCTTGCACAACTTAGGAAGGTGGTGTTGAATGTCTGAAGAGAAGCAGTCCCTTTACGATACGTATGTTGAGGAGATACTGAAGTGTCGTGACAAGGAGGCTATAGAGGAGATCTTCGAAGACTTTGTCTGTGACATCATCAACACGTTCATCGAGGCCATTGGTGCTGCTACGGTTGCTTCGAGAGTTCCAGTAGACTTTGAGTTCAACGCAGAGGAAGTCGGTGAGACTTTCAAGATCGATAGTGTTGCCTTCTACTATCTTTGGCACTTGATTACCGATCCACGGTGAGACGGATGCGTACGACAAGAGCTGTTAAGCTCATAGCAAACGTCAAGATCGAGGTTGGATACTACGAGGACGACTTTGATCCACATGAGTTCGATGAGTTCATAAGTCGTCTCAAGGAAGACGAGGAGTTCCGACGACAGAAATTCCTTCATATCTACAGTTGCTTAGAGGGGGACTACCTCGACTCAATCATCGACGAGCAGTTGGATTCATGCCCCATTGAAGTGAGAGAAGAGACGATCGAGGTGGAGTGGTGATGTACTGCCCAATCTGTAGGACGGAACTTGACCACGTTGCAAACGTCGACGAAAATACTGACATCTATTACTGCGACGACTGTGACTGTACATGGATCTTCCGGTACAATCAGTTCGGCGAACTCATCATCGAGAGAGGTGAGTAAACATGTGGAAAGTCGTATACTTCCTTGGCGGATTTGCTATCGGTGGGATGTTCGTCACGATGGCAATTTCAGTCAGTCGTCGATGGAAGATTTACTTCGCAAGGAAATACCTTGAGGAAGTCGCCCTTCATGGAGTCAATCTTGACGACGTTGTCATTGAAGTCCGGGAACTGATACGTGAATATGTTGAGAAGAAACTCGAAGGAGCTGGCTGTAATGCCTAACTATGCTGAAGTCATACTCGCCGAGCTATTTGGAGTCCTAACAGGAATTGTAGTTACAGTGACACTTGAATTCAACCAGTTAGGTCTCGCTGTCTTCCTGCTTCTCGTTGCATGTGTTGAGACTATTATGGGCTGTAAGCGACTGGTAACAAAATATGCACTTAGTGTTGGTGTTGTAACTGGCTCAACACTCGTGATCTTTCGTGGAGCTTGGTACATACAACTCATCTGCTTTGGGTTACTCTCCTTACCGATTTTCCTTGAAGCTCGTGTTCAAAGGTGATCGTATGAGAGAGAGTGTGCATGTTATCGAAAGCCCGACTGAAATTCGGATTTACTGTGCAAATCGTCTAGTAGCAGTTATCTACACGGAGAAGGCCGATGTCTGGGTTGACGAACGGTGTGATTTCATTGTAAAGAAACTTTCTGAATCGCTGGTGAGAGAAGATGAAATCCGGGATTAGTATTTCGCTATGGTTCCATGAAGCACAAAAGACACGAGCACGAACTTGGTGGACGGTTAAGGAATATCCAGGAGCCGACGAGGAGGTCGATCTCGAAGAAGCTATCAATCGGGGTTGGTTGAAACGCATCTGGAGTAGCAAACGTGGGCACAAGACTCACTGGAGGGAGGGCTTCATCGTCTTCAAACCTGACATCGTCCTGGTATGCCATCGAATTACTAATCAAGGTAAGTACCGTAAATTCTGGATGACACCTCGATTCTTTTCTCTACGAATAGAGAAATGAGGCGATAGGATGAGTCTTGTGCCGAGGAATAAAGACGTAGAGACCCTGGACGAGAACTTAGGCCGGAGATGGAGATGGGCTTATTTCCGTTGCCCGTTCTTGGATGAGGTGATAGTCTTCGAGATAGACGAGAACGGAAAGTTCGTCTGTCCGAAGGCTATAGACCCGACGACGGGAAGGGAGTGCCCTATGAAGGGATCGAAGATATGTTTGCACGGGAGGTAAGACCGGTAAGGTGACCATTATGTCCGTGTGGATTTGTGAAAGATGTGGACGTAAATACACCTTCGACGAGTTCATACAATTACCCTCGATACCAGTCAATCCAAAACGTCCAGAGGAGGGCACATTCGCAGTCTGTAAAGTCTGTGGATACGTGTTCCTGAAAGATGCACGACGGAAACAAACCGAGGTTATAGTTGAGATTGGACCGTTCAAGACGACAGTGTGTGTTTCGACGATCTACCTCGAATCACCAATAAATGGCATGCTCTACGAGACAATGATTTTCGCAGATCCGTACCCAAATTTCGAACTACGATTCGAGCAAGTCTGGCGTTACAAGACATGGGAAGAGGCAATTAACCATCATGAGGAAATTGTCAATAAGCTACGGAATGGAGAGTTTATTACACGTAAGGTAACTTTATTACTCGAACTACTGGATTGAGGTGAGGTATATGAGGAAGGGCGTAAAGGTTACGATTGAGTCAGTCGATAACGGATTTATTGTGACAGTAGAAGAGGAAAAAGTGCTGCCAATCAAACACACCTACGTCTACAAATCCTTCGTTGAGCTCGTCGATAGCCTGCGACTATTCTTTGACGTCTCGAGGTGAGAGTCATGTCTGAGCTCGATCGAATTCAACTTCCAATTACAGTCGGCGAGAAATATGCAACAATTGCACGACGGGGTAAGGATGACACCATTGTCGGCAAGTTCTCCGATGGACGATACATTCTCTTTACAAGATGGCACGACCAGATTGAACCTGGTGATATCGTTTTCGGTACTGTTGTTGCAGCCAAGAAGAACTGCATATTAATGGAGCCAGAAGAGATCTACCAACGTGACGATCCGAACGGTATCCTAAAGGTACTGAATAAGGTCGCTGATTCTGGTCACTTCCAGCATGCAGTAATTGCAAGAGGTTTACTGTTGATTATACAGTTGTTATCTAACATCCGACAAGAAAGTTAACAGTTGTGTAACAACATTTAAATATTGTTTCAACAAACAATTTAAGTGCATATCAAATGTACTCAGTCGGTACACTCGTTGAGTTCTACCGTTCTGATGGACGACTAAGTTACGGTTACATCGTAGAGCAAAAAGACAATAAAGTCGTAGTGAAAGATAAACAATACAATGAGTTCGTCGAAATACCATCGAGAGACGTGGTTGGTGAGACAGACATTGACATTATCGCTTGGGACTACGGTGACCTTATTGACGAGGAATCACCTGATGATCTACTTCAAGAGTGGAGAAGACGACAACCAGTCTGGATTTTCGAATTAGAAGACGACGAGGAGGAAGACGAATGGTAGGACTAACTCAAGATGAAGAGGTGAGAGTACTACGACGTCTGTTAGAGCATATCTGTGGTACTGACGATATAGAGATCGAGAAACTGCCAATCTATCATCCTAGTAAAATAAACCAAGTCGTTGCTTACGAATACTACGTACGGTTCCGTGACCCAGTAGATCCAGAAAGGATAGTATCGATGTTCTATGATATGCGAGAACGTGGTATTGATGTCACGGTGTATGCTGAGGACGACAAAGTCATCGTAGAGATTGAACTCGAACCTGACTATTACAACCACTGGTTCAAGACGGTGGTGGAGAAGTGATTGAGTACCTCCTTTTCTTCCTATGTGCCTTTTGGTTGTCGAACTTCTTGTGGTTTCTGACTTGTGATCGTCGATGTAAAGTTTGTCCTGAGGGTTGTGGTCGAAATGAGAGGTAAAGTTGAACGCGAGGTTGAAATCTTTAATGCTGAGACCCCTTGGTGTACGATTAGAGACAACGGTTCACACCTCGCCATCATAACGAAGAACTTTATTGTTGTTATCTCTGAGAACCTCGTCCGAGTCGATCTCCTTGTGAGTCGACCAGACCACGATCACAACGACTTCTCATCAATCATTCTAAAGGTTCCCAATGAGGGCATCATCTATGGTAAGACACGTGCAACTTTACGGTTAGCTTCGTATCCATGCACACATGTTGACGTATACGCTGGACCACTTTACGAGAAGCCTCTTCGACTCGTTCCTGAGGACGGAAGTAGGTGGTGTTGATGCGGTGCGCAATTTGTGGAACCGAGACTTCTGATCCAGTCATACGTCGAGTGCCAGTCAAGGCGTGTGCAGTAACACATGCAGCTGTAATCGGTGAGACAACGATATACCTCTGTCGTGAGTGCGATGAGAAGTACGATGTGAAGTACTACTATACGACGACTGGAGAAGTGGTTTACGTACCACGCGTATTTACAGCTCCTGTCACGTGAGGTAACGTCTATGAATCCAGATGAGTACGCGTTAACAGTGTGTCAGATCCTTAAGAATCTAGGTTACTCAACTGTAGATGTCATGACCTTTCTCAAAACAGCATATCTTCTCGAGAGAATCTACTATCAGAAGACTGGTCGAAGACTAACATCACTTAGCTATTACAACTACACATATGGGCCATTCAACGGCATCTTGCTCGAAGAACTTGAAAAGTTGCCCTCAACAGGTGAAGATTACACTTACAGCTTAGAGAACGTCACCTTCAAAGTTGAATTACCAACTGATATTATCGAAGACTTAAGAGAAATCCTTCTTAAGTTCAACTGTAGTTTTGAATTAGTTGCCTATGTTACCAACTTACCAGAGGTAAAGAATACTCCCTTTGGTAAGGAGATCCCCTTCACGAGGTGATCAGATGGTAAAGTACGTTCGAAAGAGAAACGGTCGTCTTGTTGAGTTTGACCGTGAGAGGATCAGGACAGCTATAGAGAAAGCTTTCCGAGCAGTAGGTACGAGAGGAGACGTCGAAAAACTCGTCAACTCTGTTCTCTGGTACATAGGACGACGATTTGGAGACGATGGAGTCCCGACTGTCGAGGAGATTCAGGACATCGTAGAGAAAGTCCTCATGAAGCATGGATACTATGAGGTTGCAAGAGCATACATACTTTACAGAGAACAACGTATGACAATGCGGAGATTGGCACATCTCATCGAGTCAGGTGACGTTATTGACGAGTATCTCAATCGTAGCAGCTGGATGGTTCGGGAGAATGCGAACATCGGTTACTCGATGCAAGGTTTGAATTGCTACCTCGTACAGCGTAGCATCTCAGAGTATTGGTTGATGAGAGTTTATCCACCTGGGATTCGTAAAGCTCACCAGGACGGTGACTTCCACATACATGACCTTGGTGTACTTGGTCCGTACTGTGTCGGATGGGACTTACGACAACTGTTAATCGAAGGTTTTGGTGGTGTCTTCGGAAAGATCAAGAGTAAACCACCTAAGCACTTCAGTAGTGCACTTGGACAGATTTGGAACTTCCTCTATACGTTACAAGGAGAGGCTGCTGGTGCACAAGCATTCAGCAACGTCGATACGTATCTCGCACCATTCATACGATACGATGGACTTACTCGAGATGAAGTGAAACAAGAGCTACAGGAGTTCCTCTTCAACATGAACGTTCCGACGAGAGTCGGGTTCCAAACGCCATTCACCAATGTGACGTTCGACCGAATCGTTCCGAAGTTTATGGAGAATGAAGCCGTAATCTGTGGAGGTGAGTTGAAAGGCGACGTCTACGGTGACTTTCAGGACGAGGTCGACTTGTTCAACGAAGTCTATTGTGAAGCCATGTACGAGGGAGACGCAAATGGACGGATCTTTACATTTCCGATAGTAACGTATAACGTGACACCTGACTTCACTTGGGACGACGAGTCCCTCTGGAAGTTGGTTGCGAAGTATGGATCGCCTTACTTTGCGAACTTTATCAACAGCGACATGAGTCCAGACCAAGTGCGTAGTATGTGTTGTCGTCTCCGTCTGGACACACGTCAACTCTACAGGAAAGGTGGAGGGTATTTCGGAGCAAACCCAATGACAGGCTCAATTGGAGTCGTGACGATTAACCTCCCACGAATTGGTTACATAGCAAACGACGATGATGAATTCTTCGAGATGTTGGACGAATTGATGCAACTTGCAAAGGAAAGCCTTGAGTTGAAACGTAAAACAGTCGAGAAGTTAACTGAAGTTGGACTCTATCCATACTCACAAAAGTACCTTCAACCGATTAAAGATGCAACAGGTAGCTACTGGACAAATCACTTCTCAACGATTGGAATCGTTGGTGGGCATGAGTGCTGTATGAACTACCTCGGTAAGGGAATTGAGACTGACGAGGGACGTGAGTTCATGATTGACGTCCTCATGTTCATGCGTGAACGTTTAGTTGACTTCCAGGAAGAGACTGGTCACCTCTACAATCTGGAGGCAACTCCTGCTGAGAGTTGCAGTTATAGATTGGCGTTGATTGATCGACAGATGTTCGATGATATCTACACGTCAGGTAAGGAGACGCCATACTATACGAACTCAACACAACTGCCGGTGTGGGTAGAGTTCAGCCTTGCTGAGGCACTCGAACATCAGGAACTTCTACAGGAGCTTTACACTGGAGGGACTGTCTTCCACACCTGGCTAGGAGAAGCTTTGCCATCCTGGGAAGGATGTAGCAAGCTCATACGACGAATCTTCTACAGTTTCCGTCTACCGTACGTAACCATCACACCTACGTTCAGTATCTGTCCGAACTGTGGATATTGGCCAGGACATCATGACGTCTGTCCGTCATGTAAGAGCACTTGTGAGGTTTACAGTCGAATCACGGGATACTACCGTCCTGTACAGAACTGGAATCAAGGCAAACAGGAGGAATATCGTCAACGCCATCTGTTTGATGGAACCGTCTCAAAATTTAATTGAGAGAAATTTAAAGGTGAAGTTGATGGAGGAGGTTCAGTTCTGGTGTCCGAAGTGTTACCAGTTCGTCGATGTTAAGTACGAGCCTGGTAACTTCAAAGACCGGAAGATCGTCGTTTGTTCCATGTGTGGCTATCCACTTGCAGAAATTCGTCCGTCGGTAAAGCAGAACTCAATCTTACTGATGAGGTGTAAATCGCGAGACTACCTCTACATAAACGATAAAATTATGACTGAACTTCTACAGAACGACGTGAAGATTCCGTTCTATAAGGTACATCTAATCGTACGACGTGTCCTTGATAGCGTGATAGGAGTCGAAGAGGAGATTAGTGACCACATAACGAGTTTCGAACTCTACATCGATAAGGATGTCGTGAGTTAAATGTACCAAGTGTTCGTACTGTTAGATGGCTTCACACCACGAAACTGGAAAGTCCGACTTAAGAAGTTGTTTCGTAGACACGTCGAACGACCTCTCGGTATGCGATTGTGGATTGGTGATCAACCGTTTACATTCAGTTTTACAGTAGAAGAACCGGCTGTCTTCCAGTTACCGAGAATGTTCAACTTGAAAGAACTCCTCCATATTCGACTCGAGTTAATTCCACCAGATGTCGACTATCTTCCGAAATTTGCAATTACATGTGTCGACGTAGAGGATGGGTTGGTTGTAGGGTGGTGGTGTGATGCAAAGGGTCTACTTCGATGCGAGCATGAAGACCGAACAGATTTGTATAGCCAATGAGACAACAAAGCAATACATCATAAAGTCCTTCAGAGAAGTTTCAGATATGCTAGGGCTACCGATACCGAGGACTCACAACCAAGCAGAGTACTTGGCACTCATCTACGCAATCTTCCGTAACAAACAAAGGAATGTTGAATTCGTCGGGGACTCACAGCTCGTTATCGAACAGATGACTGGACATTACAGTGTACATAAGGCTCCACTTTACCTTTACCATGATGTAGCTAAAGAACTTCTGAAGTCGGTACAGATGGCAAGCTTCCAGTGGGTTCCGAGAGAGCAGAATGTCGCTGGACTCATCCTAGATGGAAAGGTACCACCTGGCTACAGAGAGTACGGGAAAGAAGAGAAGACAGAGGAAGTCGAGATGATCTGTCCGTTCCTATCTGCCGCTACTGAAACCTTAGAACCATGTAACGAACGGTGTGGACTATACGTACCAGCAATTGGAAAGTGTGCGTTCCGTGTAATTGCCGAGTATTTGCTGTCCAGAGTAATCTTGAGGTATCGAAATGAGCTCTTCAGACATGACTGAGAGACTTGTCTTTGTTCCTACTGAACGATATCGTAGGTTCTTGAGTCAACCCTTCGTAAAACGAGCCTTGGAAATGTTAAAGGTTTACGTCAAAGCAACTCTAATCTTTCTCTCAGAACTTCGTTATCTCCGTGAGTGGTATAAGTTCTATTCGGATTATGATGAACCTCAATATTACAATCCTGATATGCGCGGAACTCTTGGATTAATCTGGATCGGTGCTCTCTGTAAGGCAGGTGATCCGCGATCTTACACTTTGGAGGTGTAGGTGTGACGTTTACAAACGAAGCTTGGAAATGGTATGTCAAGAATATCCTCGAACACATCCTAAGAGGTGAGAAACGTTGGAAATCACGTGTATGAAAGACCACACGTCAATGCGAACGGTCTACTGCCCAGTCCTAGAGAAATACATCTCGACGGACTGGCGTGAGTGTCCTCCTAAGTGCCCGTATTTTCTGTCGAGGATTTGTCCGAGGAGGGTGACAGATGAGTAAGTTAGGAAATCTCTTCTTACTAGCATTTCCGTTAGTTATGATGTTCGGTGTACTAATTGGAGTTGGATTCTTTGAATTCCTTGAGTGGCTCACAAAGAAACTCAAAGAAGGTGAATAGATGCCAACTCATGGAAGCTTAACTAAAGCAGGTAAGGTAAGACGGGAAACACCAAAGATTCCTAAGACTAATCTTAGCAAGAGTCCCTTCCCGAGGAAACGTAATCGTAGGAACTACATACGGAGAATCTTGCATGGAGAGGAGGAGACTAAACTCGACTTACGTAGGTTGTTGAGGAGGTGAGGTCATGCATTACCCGTTACTCGTTATCATAGATCACGGTAAACTTGAGTCACTTGTTGAGGACGTACACGAAGCCATGATGCCGTTCTGGGAAGAGCTTGAAGTTGTGGATAGTTATCCTCACAACCCACAAGGGCACTGGGACTGGTACGTGATAGGAGGTCGGTATTCAGGCTGGATTCCACTGAGAGAACTTGATGTACCGGCCTATGAACCACGGTGTAATGCAACTTATGCGAAGTACGTTAACTGGGACGCTATGGACGAACCACCCTGTGTACTTAAGAATGGAGTTTGGTACGGACGATGGTGGGAGTCAATCGAAGGTACGAAGAGCTTCGACTTCCACGAAGTAATTAAGGATGTAAATCCCGATGCACTAGTCGTAATCGTCGACTGTCATATCTAGAAGTTGGAAGTTATCGATAGTCGAAGCATTACCAAGTTAGAACGTGAGAACTTCAAAGGTGAGCTAGATGTTGGATGTGCTCTACGACCTCTTGGAGTTTCTACGGTCCAAGCGAGAAGAAGCCGAACGAGAACTCGAGTATTTTCAATCGCTAGAAAGACGGTTAGAGGAGACGATTCAAACTCTAAAAGAGATCCTCGTAGGTGATCGGAGTGTCGAATCATAAGGCACGGCTTGAAGTAGTTCGCGAACTGAGAGACGCCATTACTCGCGATTGGCCTTATAGGCCTTATGGCATGATCTCACTCGAAGAGCGACGACTTGTTGATATCCTGGATGAAATCTTAGAAGGCGACTTAGAGAAGGCGAGACAGATGATCAGAAAGCAATTTTACAGACCGACGGAGGCGTTCATCGCTGCGTTGTTTGAGAGGGCGAGGAGAAATGAGTGAACCAAGTCGATATGTAATTGACTTCCTCCGTTCTTTCCTCGATAAGCACTTCGAACGGACTAAAGAGGTTGGGAAAGCTCTCTGGACTGTCGTAGCCGGTGAGGAAATCCTATTTCCTGGACTTGACAAGCCTTACAGAGCGACTTGGAGGTTTTGGGGTGGACTCATAGCCGAGGCTGTCGGTGAAGGTGATTATGGAACGTACTATTGTGCTTTCCAATACAAGAACAGCGACTTAGCGAGACAGATACATGAGAAGCTCATCGAGGAAGGCGTCAAGTTCGTGACGAAACCACCATACTGTTCTAAGTGTGGAAGAGAAATCGGTAAATGGGAACCGAAAGCTGTTGATCTCAGAACCGGAGAAGTGCTCTGTGTGAAGTGTGCACTGAGGTGATAGGATGAATATCGAGATCACGAGGTGTATACGACTTTGTGTAGGTGAGACTGAACTCGTACTTTCTATGGAAGAAGCGAAGGAACTCTACCGTCAACTGAGCGAAATCTTCGGAACCGTTAGCCATAGACAGTCGCTCTGGATCGAGACTCGGAGAGGCTTTCAGAAAGGTACCCTACGTGTAAGCAATAAAAGCATACAGAAAGTGAAGTCAGCACTTACAGAAACACAGTTCCAGTCAGTCGAGGAAATTGCAAAGGAAGCAGGCATATCAACGAGAACCGCATATTCCGCACTTACGTATCTGATGGATATTGGTTACGTACAGATCATGAAGCAAGGACGTCGGATGCTCTACCGTAAACGTCCAACGAGTGAAAAGATCGGGATTGTTGATCCTGAGACAGTCGAGAAGTTCAAATATCTTACACGGGACTAGACATGAAGTTCCCGTATGGCATCATACGTTGCCCTGACTGTAACCGTCCATTAAAGAAAGCGAGAGGATCACACTCGACTAAGTTTCACTGTTCGAATCCAAACTGTCCCGTGATCTATGTCGAATGTAACTATATCAAATCGTCCAACGAATGGAAAGTCGTCAAGGTTACGAGGGATTCCACATGCCACTAAAGTGTCCATACTGTGGGTTCGTTTGGAAACCACGAGTAGCAAATCCGAGAAGTTGTCCGAGATGTAAACGATACTTCTACAAACCGCCAGAGAGGGTTGATGCTGACGTCGAATCACAACGACTAACCGTTCCAAAGATACGTGAAGAAGAAATGAAAGTCCTACCGACTACATCGTACCTCGAGTGTGACTTCTGCAACAACCGTGCTATCGTTCATATGTTTGGTCATAATTTGTGTCGTGAGCACCTAATACAGATGATCGAGAGAAAGATATCCGGTGAGTCAGTTACAAAACCAGAGACAGTCGAAGAGGAGCTTCCATTCGAAGACTACCTCGTTGAGTTAGCACGATCCATAACCAACTTTGAGGAGATGGTCCAATTAGCAATGCGTGAAGCTGAGAGACGAGGTTATTTCCTCCCTGAATCAGAAATCCGAAGGATGTGTGAGAGAGCATGGCATCAAGTTACCGGTGTCCCTTCCTTCCCAACTGGATGAAGCGTAAAGATGGAACTTGTAAGAGATACGAGTTTTGTTTAACTAACCACCCCGAATGGGTCAACATATGCGGAGCATTACCGGTGACAGGTAAACGAGCAGTTCGAGCGACACAAGTCCGTCTTGGTGTATTCCAGTGTATCTGTGGAGCTCGAAATGTCACAGACATGAGGAGACCGATTCGATGCTACAAGTGCAAGCGAGTATGGGTACCGTATCCATCGTATGTTGAGTCGGATGGAGTTAGGCGATCATACCTGGAGGTGAGGTGATGGGTTTCTGGAAGTGGTTGCTGTCGACGATCCTTGAATTCGTGACGATGCTTCCACAGAAACTCTTGAAGTTGCTACACAATCCAGAATTTGAGACTTTCATCGGTGTAGTGACGATAATTCCAGGCACTCTTGTGACGTTACTCATAGTCTTAAGCAATCCGCTTTTTCGCAACACAACCATCGTGGTGCTACTTGTGTTACTTCAGCTGGTTATTGGTTTCTTACTATGTATGCATGCATATTATCGTTACATGTATAACGATTGCTGAGGGTCCGCAATGGAGATCAATATTAAAGTTATACTCCCAGACACAGTCGTCGAACAAGCACGTAAAGTTGGGTTAACCGAGGAACAGTTACGTAAGATGCTCAACGCTCGAATAATCTCAGCGTGTACCAAGTTTCTTGGCGAAATTGCACTAAGGTACGTCGAAAAGTCAAGAACGAGTAGCCCGATATTTGGAATCGAGATTTCATATCCGAATAATCAGCAGAGGTGAACGTATGGAGATCACATACGGTGTGTGCAGCGTAGTCGAAGGAAACAAACACGTAACAATCTGGGACTTCGACGCTATACCGAAAGACGAGGTACAGTTCGTCCTCAATAAGCTACAGGAGATACAAGTAGAGTACGGACTACCGACGATCTACGTCTTTAAGTCGTCAGAAACTGAAGGTTCTGTCCACTTAACAGCATTGAGCTTGACGAAACGAGACTTCCGAACAGTATTCACGATCGTAGCAAGGACACCAAGAGTCGACCCTGACTTTCTGTTGCTCTCTGCAAGAAATGGTTACTTCACACTACGGATTGGGCTGAAGCGATGTCAGGCAATAAAGCTCGTCAAAGTGCTTGAGTCGAACTTTCCTGACGAAGCTAGCATCGACAACCTTAATCTCTGGGTGATTTACGTTGTACGCGAGTACTATGTTCCAACAGACACACATCCTTCACCACCGTTACGTGAGTTGATGAAGCGTGAGTTCAAAGCACTCATAGCTGGTGATGTCTGATGGACTACACCATCAAGAACTGTGTAGTCGTAGTGCAGTTGAACAGGAGATTCGACCTCGACGAAGTTGCACAAGTCATACCGAAGGCAAAGTATGATCCGTGGAGATTCACTGCTGTCTTCTTCAAGTTACCATCAGGTGTACGTGCTATCTTAGCAGAGTCAGGAAAAGTGACACTTAACGGAATTAAGTCTGCAAACTATCAAAAATACGTCGATGAACTTATGGAGCTCATTAAAAGATATTACAACAACGTTGAGGTTGTCGACGTGCGTATCGCTCAAGTCGTAGCTTACTTCGACCTTCACCGAACAGTCATTCTCGAGGACCTCTGGCAGAAATTCGACAACGTCGTCTACGAACCGGAGACGTTTCCAGCTGCAACTTTGCGTTTGCCAGAGCTCGGTGTGACATTGAACATTTTCAGCACCGGTAAGATATGTTGCTATCGTGCAAAAAGCCTCGAGCAACTTGAGGAGGTCGGACGTTGGATCGAGAAGAACTTAATGGAGAACAGATAGCCGAGGTCATCAACAGGCAAGTCGAACAGCTCGTCAAACTCATACGGCCTATTGAGCGAGAGGAGAATCGCTCTGTAGCCGTACTAACTGCAATCCTAAATCTCCTCGAGACACTCAGTCTGCCATCACGGATTGGATGTCTCGAGATCGCCAAGCGACTAACACAACAAGGCTATGGCTACGACGAGTCTGAGGCACCATCGGGAATCTATGCCTGACAAACTTTAAATATTGGTAACCAACGTTTTATCCTTGAACAACGCGAATAGGTGATGCAACGATGCCAATCCCTCGGGAGGAGTTTCTACAGCTCCCAAAGGAGAAGCCTGCCGGAGCTGGTGTCGGTAACGAGGAACTCCTGCAGTTCCTCAGCGAGGAGGCGAGGACGACTGCTGAGGTTGCCGCCTTCCTCGGTGTTAAGCAAGGCACCGCTTACGGCAGGCTCAAGAGGCTCGCTGAGAAGGGCCTCGTTGAGGTGAGGTGGAAGGGCAACAAGGCTTACTGGATGGCGATTCAGTAAGCCGGTTAGCACCTTCCACCAGCTCCCCGTTTGTTTTCCTTGTCATATGTTTCCGATCCGTCATGAAGTACACAGACTTTGACTGGAAAGCTATTTTGGGAAATCAAGCTTGGACAGCAAAGGAGCTTGCAGAGAAACTTAACATCAAGCTCCCTACGTTACGTCGATATTTACGCCTTGCTGAAGTTTACGGGCACCTAGAAGTCCGTAAACGAGGCAAGGTAAAATATTACGCAATTCCTGAAGGTGAGAGAACATGAGTGAAAGGGAGAAGACGAATAGACTGATTGCTGAGTGGTCGCAGAAACTGCAGATACCGGTGACGGAGCTCCAGCAGAAACTACAGCAGTACTACCAGGAGATTGCACAGGTACATCCGAAGTTGGATCCCGACCAGGTTGAGAGACGTGCCAGATTCATGCTGTACCGTGAACTGAAGACGATGTTGAGATTCCCAGGGATGGTTCAGTGGGACGGCATCTTCCTTGGGTACAATGCAAAGATGGATGTATTCGCAAGGAGGAGACAGCAAGCACTGGAGCTCTTCAAAGTCAACCCGACGTTGGCTATCCAGCAGGGACTTGTCGATGCAACAGGGAAGCCGATCTTCAGGATGCCATCTGGACAGACTATCGATATCTCACAGCCAGTCTACCTACGTCAGTCTGTCGGACTGTTCCGCCCAGCTTCTGGTGGTGACTGGAAGCTTGGCATAATGGTCCACAGAGGCGACCTTGCAGACACACTACCGCCACTTACGACGCCTGTTAGATTTGCAGCCAGAAAGACATCCGAGTTCCCGGACAAATACGTCTGCAGTATGACGTCAGCGACGAAGTTCACTCCGATCGAACTGTCTGAGTTCCCAGATGTCACTGATGAGACGATCTGTGATATACTAAGGAAGGCTCCAGACTCACTCAAAGCAACTTGCTCAACTCTACCACAGTGGCATCAGCAGCACGCACAGGACAACTATCGAATTGTCATCGTCGAGGGTGACGTCGTCTTCATCAGACGTGAGCCAACAAGAACCGGCAATGCCTTCTTCGTACTAGAGGACGAAACACTAATGGACTTGACTGCTGAGGGCATCATGTGCTGGGTTCACCCTGAGATCTTCAGCCTCATTAACTTCGGTGCAGGAAGCCACATCTTCGTCCTCGGTCGGACCGTTTCGATGCCTGGATGGGATCCCGTCAACAGGACCGTCGATACGACGAAGCAGAGAATTGGCATCAACGTCTTCGGTGTGTATGCAGAGCCTGAGTTCAGAGTTCCCCCAGAAGAAGAGACCATCCTCTCAGTTGAAGTTCAGTAATGCGACCACTCAGTTTGTCCGATTACCCTGATTTCTTCCTCGACCATATATCGAGGTGATCCTCGAGAGGTGTTCGTATGTCGTGGAATTTGATGGGTGCGGAGGAAGAGAAGTCATACGACGACGTCTGGAAGACCCCTGACAAGATCGTAAAGAAAACGGGGCTGAAAGTGCTCGTCTGGGGCCCACCGGAATGGTGGTGAGGAATAGTGGACGCCCGGGTGGGTGGTCCTGAGTGGGACAGGGCGGATCCATTGCGCCACGGGGTAACTCAGGACCAAGAACCCACGTGGTCGGACCACCACGGAAAGACGGTGAGGTGGGAAAACCACTTCCCAACCGAGGACTGACCTCGCTATGCGACCCGGGCATCCTCACCGTCACGTTAAGGTGATGAGGACGGTTTTCTTTCGACCGGCCCAGGTCCTCTCTGCCACCCCGGCGTATCCTCATCACCCCGGATGTGGGCAAGACACATTTCGCACTTACGGCCCCGGAACCGATCCATGTCATAGATACGGAGTTTGGAGTGGCGCCATTGTTGCTGAAGGAGCCGTTCAAGAGTAAGGACATACGGGTATTCGAAGCAGCACAGCTTGACTTGAATACAGCTGAAGTTGATCCAGTGAAGTCACTCGAGGCAGTCGAAGAGGCTGTCGGACTTCTAAAGGAAATCAATGAAGGAACGATAGTCATCGATAGCGTAACCGATATCTGGCAGTGGATTGGTGCATGGCTTGAGGGAGTTGCAACAGCCCGAACACAATCGGGGCGACCTTACCAGTTCGAATGGGGTAAGGCAAATCTACGATACCGACGACTAATTCTCCGGTTGATGGCAAAGCCAAACGTCCACGTAATTTTGACAGGCCAACCGAGACCACTTTACGACGAACAAGGTAGACGACTCCCAATGGATGAACCGAGAGTTCAGCGTCAAACTGAGCACATGGTAGATGTCGTCCTCCACTTACAGAAGCAAATCCTACCTCATGAGACGAAGTACTTCGCAACAATAACGAAGTGTCGATTCCAGAGAGGTTACAACAAACAGATCGAAGATCTTACATTCGATAAGTTAGTCGAAGTCTTGCAGACTGACCTTGGGGTGATTATGCCATGGTACAAGAAGTCATAGACGCAATTCGAGACCTTTGTGAGTTCGAAGTTGGAAACGTCAAGGAACGACAGTACGGTGACCTATGGCGACATCTGGAGGTCGAAACTCTTCAACGAGTCCTTGAGATGAAAGCCATACGACTACGCTACATCGATATTGAAAGCCGCAAATTCCTCGATGAGCTTGCCGACATAGTTGGGTATTGTGCAACACTCTACCTCAAGTGGAAGGAGGTGAACGGTTGTGAAGTACTTGCTGATAGCACCTACTAGCTCGTTACCATACTTCTTGGAGTTGGTCGATGGACTCTTCCTCGTTCCAGAGCAACTGAAAGACGAACGTACTGTCGAGTTCATCTCGGCACTCAACGTCTTCAAGATGCTCGACAACGGAGCGTACGAGTCGAAAACTATCAGTAACGAAGAGCTCATCGAACTGACGTCGAAGATAGGTGTCGATGTCGTGATAGCACCAGATGTACTGAACAGACGAACGGAAACCATCAAACGCATAACGGAGTTCCTTGACTACGATGTGCCAGCAGAAATAATGGTAGTACCACAAGGTGCGAATCCTGCTGAGTTCATACTCTGTCTAAGACAGTTGCTCCCACTTGAAGGCTACAGCTACATCGGCTTTCCGATCTGGTTGAACAAACGGTTCCATTGTCGTCCAGAAGTCGTGAAGTACTGTCTGAAGCACTTCGACTTAAGTGACAAGAAACTCCACCTACTGGGACTTGACAATCCGTACGAGGTTGTACTGTACGAGAAAGTAACGTCGGTTGACTCGTCACTACCCCTAACGTTGGCGAAGAATCTCCACCAAGAGCTCTATCCGATGGACTATAACGTACTGAGGTTGAGCAGAATACGATTCGAAGAGGAGCTGACACCACTACAGTACCATCTTGCAAGGAGACTTATAGAGAGTTTAGTTTCACTATGTCACGGTGAGTAGGTTGCGGTATTCATTAATGAACGCAACGTATCAGGTCGAACAAGGGCGGCCAGTGATTTATCTCTTTGCCAGAGACGAGAATCGTAAACGTCAGGTCTTTCGAATAACGACATTCCGACCGTACTTCTACGTACCAGACGAGAACGGACCTATCGTCGATATCTTCGGACGGAGAGTAAGGAAGGTCTACACAAGAAAGCCGACAGATGTCCGAACGGAACGTGAATTTTATCCTTGGACTGATGAGGCAGATATCCCATTCGTATTACGATACTTAATTGATGCAAATATTCGATGTGGCTTTACGATTGAGGACGGGAAAGTAGTTCCGTCCATTGATCCTGAAGTTCCACCGAAAATCCTCTACTTCGACATTGAGGTTGAATCACCGATTGGGATCCTTCCACGTCCATCGAATCCAATCTATCCGATTGTCTCGATACAATGTGCAAACAACTACGACGATTGGATTGATATCTTTCTGTTAGTCGAATCAGGTTCGTCACTTGAACGGCAACTTAAACAGATGTACCGTCCAGCTGTCAGATTTCACATCTTTAACGATGAGCGTAAGATGTTACTCTCGTTTGCTAACTGGGTCCGGGGAGTTGACCCAGATGTCCTGACTGCTTACAATGGTGAACTCTTCGATGTGCCGTATTTGTTGAGACGTGCACGGTATCTCAAATCAACTATCGAAATGATGTCACCATTCCGACTTGTAACGGTTCAGAAGTTCCAAGCGAAAACTGAAGTCATGATTAAAGGTCGTGAGTTCCTCGATATGTTCCGTGCTTATCAGAAGTGGAGCACTGGACGTCAAGGAGTACAATCTGATCAACCATTCGGGGTCACGTTTGACTTCAAAAGAGTCGTAGCTCGTGAAACAAGCTTCACTTACGAAGACTACGGTGATCGAATCATCGAAATCCGTCATAACGAACCGGAAACGTTCCTTGACTACTGTTACAACGACGCATATGCATTGAAGTTACTCGATCAGAAAGCAGACATCATAGCACACTTCGATCGACTTCGACGACTAATAGGTGTACCGTTAAGTTGGGCACTCTCACATAAGAAGCTCATCGACACGGAGTTGTTACGTGAGACAGATCGACCGCTACCAACAACTGAACCAGCACCCGAAGATGCGGAGGTGAAGGGTGCGTTAGTTTTCTCACCTCCACCTGGTGTTTTCGAGAACGTAGCATGTTTTGATCTAAAATCCATCTACCCGAAAACTATCATCGGATTTAACCTCTCACCCGAGACTAAGGATCCGAATGGTGAGATCGTCGTCGGTCAGTGGCGATTCAGACGTGAACCTGAAGGACTGCTTCCGAAGGTAACTCGTAAGTTCGTTGAAGAGCGTGAACGTCTACGACAATTGCGACGTCAAGTTGAGGACGAGGAAGAGAAGAAACGTATACGTCAACGTGAAGTTCTCTACAAGTTCCTTGCAGCATCAATGTACGGTGTCTGTGGGTACCGACGATTTAGACTCTTCGATCCAGATGTCGCGAATGCGATCACGTTCCTTGGTCGGTCATGTATTCGAGAATGTGAACGCGCACTACAAGCGATTGGTTACAAGGCACTCTATTGTGATACTGACTCACTATTTGTCAAGCTACGTTCGACATCGATTAGTGAAGTCGAAAGGATTGAGTCATATCTCAATGACGTACTAAAGCGATTCACTGAACGTATTGGTGGACGTTACCCACCTGAGATCAAGTTCGAGCGTCTCTTCAGACGTATTCTCTTCAAGGCGAGTGAGAAGGGTTCGGTTAAGAAACGTTACGCAGGAGTCACAACGGAGGGCGACCTCTACATCATGGGTTTCGAACCAAGACGAAGTTCGACTGCTGAGGTCACACGCACTGTCATGAAGGAGTTCTTTAAGAAGGTCCTTGTCGACGACGATGTAAACGGAGCGATTCGTCTACTGCAAGAGACATGGAAACGACTACCGGAACTGCCAATTCAGTCAGTTGCAATACCACGTGGAATCCGTCAAGTTGAATATAAAGTCAAGAATCCATGGGTCACGGGAGTCGAGTACTCAACGAAGTACCTTGGGATAACATTTCGAGAAGACAAAAAGCCACGTCTAGTCTACGTTAGAGGCGTACGTGGAAAGCCACCGACACATGCCATCTGTATAACGGAAGATGTTGAGGAGTTACCTCCTGAGGTTATCGTCGACTGGAACCGGATGAGAGAGGTAGTACTTAAGAAGCCATTTACTGGAATTCTCGCTGCCATTGGGTTGGACTGGTCGGTTGTAACGAAGGGAATGCGACAGTCATCGATGGATCGGTGGCTAACTTGAGGTTGAGTGATGAACTTCGGAAATTCCTGGTGTTTCTAGCATTGTCGATACTTTACGCTATCGCGGTTGTAGGGGCTGTGTTATGTTGATCTCGAAGACTGGATTTATGACATACTTACAGTGTCCTTACCGTTACAAACTCATGTTTATCGACTGTATTGAGTGGGAGGTCTCAGTTCGAATGAGAGTTGGTGGACTCTTTCACAAATTTGCACAGCGTTTCTTCGAAAATGTACGACCGAGTCTCTTCGAAAGGGAAGACTTCGACGACTGGGCAAGAGAAGTTGCGTTGAAGCAACCGAAGCTTGTGAGGAAAGCTGTCTACAACTTCCTCCATCTGGAGAGAAAACGTTACCTCAAGTGCCGTGACAACCTACAGTATCCATGGTACTACTACTATCCAGTGGCAACTGAGATCCGTTTGGAGAATCCTGAGCTTGGTATTTGTGGAATCATTGATAGGATTGACAGAGGAGTTGACGGTAACGTCCTGATCGAGTATAAAGTTTCACAAGGGAGTCTTAATCGTGTTCGTCTTCGTCGTGAACTTAACTTCTATGTGCTAGTGGTCAATAGTCGATTCAACATTAAACAGATAGGCTGTATCAACCCACAAACTGGCGAGTACTATATCGAACCGATTAACGAACGATCGGTCAACCATACACGTAGGCTAATTGAGAAAGTCCAGAACGGTATACGGGAAGGGAAGTTTGAGCCAAGGGAGTCACTGCAATGTTTCTATTGTCCTGTAAAGTCATATTGTACGAAAACTTTAAATATTGCTAACAGGTGTCTTAAAAATGATGACCTTAATTGTTGACAGTAGAGAACCCCGAGAGATAAGACAACTTTTACGTACTCTTAAGATTGATTACGTTGTCCGTAAGCTTGATGTTGGGGATTATGAAACTGATCACTGCATCTTTGAAAGGAAGACCGTTAACGATTTTCTTCAGTCAATCCGTGGTGATTCAGTCCGTCTCGGAGGACGTCTATTTGACCAGTTGAGAGAGCTTTCAGACTATGCTGAAACAGTCGACAAGATTCCATTCCTCTGTATTGTTGGGTTGTTTTCAAACCTTATCCGTCAAGTCGAGTCGTACGGATTTGAGGTGAATCTCAATGCAATCTGTGGTGCAATTGCATCATCAGTCGTACGATACGGTGTAACCGTCCTTCAGTTTGAATCGAATGTCTTGATGTTACGGTCAATAACCAAAATTGAAGAGAAAATCTCCGAGGGAAAGTTGGGTGTCCCTCACCGTCCGTCGTTTAGACGTGTCCATAAGGATCGTCGAATTGCACATATTGCAAATGTCTTGAGGGTCAGTCCGAAGGTTGCTGAACGACTATTCGAGAAGTTTGGTGGTCTGTACAACATTCTTACGGCAAACGATCGTGAATTGTTGTCAGTCGATGGAATTGGACCGATCACGCTTGCACGAATAAAGATGTTACTAGGTAAGGATCAATGAGTCAGTGGAGTCGGAAGCAGCTTGGACCTCTACGAGTTGATCATCCAGGAACTGGAGGCTCGCGGTTGTGCGTATGTTCGAGATTTCGCACCATTTTACATCTGTTCTGCTGGTGCACACATCTTTAACCTGATGAACAAACGCCGATACGTCTACGTGGAGGCTGGAAGAGTCGTGGACACACGGATTCACTTGCTCATGGTTGCACCGCCTGGGTTCTCAAAGACTTACTGGCTTGAGCAATTTCTCAGAGGAGAACAGGCAATCTTCTACAATAGCGGTATTGACATCGGGTTCGAGGGGACGTTAACCGAAGCTGGGTTCGTTGGAACTGTAAGATTTGTTGATCATGAACCGATTACAGTCCCTGGAGCGGCACTTATCTACAGTAAAGCTATTCTTGGAATCGAGGAGTTTTCTGGTTTGACGGAGATCATGAAACAACAGTACGCAAGGACACTCGATGTTGCCTTGCTTGGTGCTTTAGATTCTGGTTACTGCTATAAGCGACTTGCGGCTGGTGAGTTGAAATACCAAACGAATGTCACATTGCAGACTGGAGTTCAGCCAGCACGATACGACTTAACATCTGGTTTAGGTCGACGATTCTTCTTCCTACAATTCATACCGACAATGAAGGACTTTCAGAGATTAAAGATAGCAAGACGCAAAGCTAAAGGTAAACGATACAATCCAATTCGTACGGATCGCATACGTCGTGGTGTACGTCAACTCATACAGAAACTCGAACAGATTGACGATATTACATTCGATGAGGTTGTCTTCAGGTTGTTTGACGATCTCGGTATGGTGCACTACGAGGAGCCGTTATTCGAGCGATTGTTGATCGGCTACACCGTAATGAAAGGTCGAGTTGGAAAGACGTTGAAGATTACCCTCGATAAGGAATCCGAACGATTGGTTATTGACGGATACAATTTCAGACGTCAGATCCGTAGAGGTGCTGAGTTTGCTGAGGTAATCGCACTACTAGTAGATGGACCAATGAGTGTTGTCGAACTTAAGGAGAGGTTATTGCTTTTCGGAATGGATTGGGATCAGGCCACTCAACTAATCTACGATATGCATCGGTTACATCTCATCCATACCGATGGTGCAACTGTAAAACTTCATCCAACTGTCCTGGAGAGTGTGAAGCATGAGTATGAACGTCGAGGAAGTACTTCAAATGGTGCGTGACTTAGCTGAGCGAATTGATCCTCAGCTTCTATTCCTTGCATTACGAAAGAAGGGCTTTCGTCATTTGAAGAAACGGACGATTGAAGTCCTACGGTATTGTATTGCTCTCGATCGACTTGGGTTACCAATAAATCCGTTTATCATGAGTGAACTTACGAATCGAGGTGTACAGCCATTGAGGATACAGCTACATACGTTAGGTGACAAAAACTTACTGGTACTGTGTCGAAAGAAAGGATTACAACAGTGGGTGTTGAGTAAGATCTTCCGAGAGGTAGTTGAGGAATGGAACCTCGTATGAGATTGACTGTTGAGACGACATTCGAAGCAGCTCACTTTATTCCAGGGCATCCGAAATGTGGAGGTATACATGGACATACGTACTTCGTTACTGTTGAGTTGGTTGTCGATAGGTTGGACGAAATCGGTATGTCAGTTGACTTTGGAATCGTGAAGAAAGCAATAAAGGAGAACTTCGATCATAAGTTACTGATACCTGAAGACTATATGGAGCTCTTTCAGAGATTAATATATGAAAGTCGTACGCAAGCGAAACCGCTTGTCGACAATCTCAAACCGGTCCGTTACACAACCGTCGAGGGGCTTGCACAGGAGATCAAACTTGCAATCGATGGAGCAGTTGGATATGAAGTCGTGTCCGCGATCTCGATATCAGAAGGTCCAACTCAAGGGGTGACTGTGCGATGGCTTTGAAGGTAGTTGAGATCTTCCGTAGCATCCAGGGCGAGGGCTTGTACATTGGCAAACCGTCAGTCTTCGTACGGTTTGCTGGATGTAATTTGCGCTGTAAGTGGTGCGACTCGAAGTACGCATGGGCTGGAGGACATGACATCACGGTCGATAAACTTTACCGGGTGGTATCAGTACAAGGGCTCGAGGAGGATGCACTCGTTCTGACTGGAGGTGAACCACTCCTCCAGGATCACGAGGAACTCACAGAGTTCCTAAACAAGACAGACTTCTTTCCATTGATGGTAGAGACGAATGGTACGATTAAGCCATCCGATGGGTTGTTAGAGGTGGTTGACGTTTGGAGTGTGTCGCCAAAACTCAAAAACTCAGGCATTCCCGATGCAGTTAAGATGGACGTATTGAACTATATTGTTGAGCAATCTGAACTCTATGGAAATGAGTCCTACTTGAAGTTCGTCATAACTCGTCCAGCAGATCTTTGGGAAGTTAGAGACATCCTATATGAACTTGAAAGTGCTGTAACGGTTGTATTACAACCTGAATCGAAGACTGCCTCAGAATTCGGCTATATGAAGTTCCTCGAGAAGTTGTTCGAATGGTCAACTTCCTATCTTCCTGAGTATGATGTGCGAATATTGCCTCAATTGCACTATCTAATCTGGGGAGGTGAACCTGGAAAATGAGTCTGTTGGAACCGTATGAAGAGGATGAGAGAGCCAAGAAGATCGCAGAACACATCAAGGAGATAATCGAGATACTAGGACTGGATCCAGAGTCTGAGGACTTACGTAGAACACCGATACGAATTGCGACAACGTGGCTGCGTTTCACGGAGGGCTACAATCGTGAGGTGAAACTCTGGAGACAATACGAGGGTAAGGCTGACCTTGTAGCTGAATTTGGGATCCCATTTACAACGTTGTGCGAACATCACTTCATGCCTTTCTACGGTACCGTTGACATCGGCTACATACCAAAGGAGAGAGTCGTCGGTTTGTCGAAGCTCGACCAACTGGTCGAGAAGTACGCACTACGCTTCCAGATACAGGAGCGAATGACTGCACAGATTGCAGATGAACTCTGGGAAGCCGCAAAGCCGTACGGTGTGATAGTCGTCTCGTCAGCAGTCCACACCTGCAAGATGGTCGAAGGCTTCCAACCAAGACCGTACGTTTGTTCAGCTTGTCGGGGTGTGTTCCTCTGGAATCCAGCTGCACGTGAGGAGTTCTTCAACTTACGGAAGAAGCACTATGGAGGCGAATAAGTTGAAAGTCATTTCGCTGCTGTCTGGCGGGATTGACAGCAGCACGTTGCTATACTACCTCAAGAAGGAATTGGACTTCGACGTAACCGCACTGACCATCAACTACGGCCAGAGACACAGTAAGGAAGTTCATGCAGCAAGGAAGATCGCACATTCGTTAGGTGTCGACTGGCTGTACGTTGAGTTACCTGAGCTTGGAAAGTGGTTGCGTTCTGCACTAACAACACCGAGTATCAACGTACCTGAAGTTCCTGAGACTGCTGAGCACTACGATACGTTGGCAGTGACAGTCGTACCGAATCGCAACATGATCTTACTATCGATCGCTGCTGGTATCGCACAGTCGATTGGTGCCAAAGCAGTAGCGTATGCTGCACACTACAGCGACAGAGGCGTTTATCCTGACTGTCGTGCAGAATTCGTAAACGCATTAGAACAGACGTTAAAGTTGGCACTCGACGATCCGGACTTCAAGGTATTGGTACCATTCGTCTCGAAGTACAAGTCTGACATTGTGCGACTAGGTGCATATTTAGATGTCCCATACGAGTTGACATGGAGCTGTTACAAAGGAGGTGAGAAGCACTGTGGTGTCTGTAGTTCATGTCGAGAACGGAAACGAGCCTTCCGAGAAGCTGGAGTCATCGATCCAACGGAGTACCTCGATTAAAGGTACACTTGGCGTAACGAAAATCGTCGTGCTGTTACTTGACCCGCTCAAGGTGCTGTTCCCACGTCAGATGCGTGGATCAGGACTTGGAAAGCGTATCCACGAGGAACTCGGTTTTACGAATCGTGTGTCGGTTTCGAAGATAGTTGACAACTGGAAGATCATCGGCATTCCTGACTTACTGAAGGAGGACGTTGTTGGTGACCTCAAGACGTACCGTACAGAGGAGGAACGAACTTACTGTATCGACTACGCAACGATCCAGACACAGATCTACGCCTATCTAGCCGAAGTTGAGAACTGTGCGATCTATCTCTACAATACAGCTTTGAATAAGTTGACAGACGCACTTGTCTTCCCAGCTGACTACGAACTTGCATTGTCGTACATTCGAAAGGGCATTAACCGGTATGAGTGTTTACTTGAAGCACTCGGAGTGATGAGAGATGAGCGTGTACGACCGTCTGTGGAAATGTGTAAGGAAGAAGAAAAACGTCCACAGCATCGAAAAGAGCCTCGTCCCAAGAAAGAGAGGAGGTAAGTACTACCCAAAGGAGCAGGTCCTGAGAGTCTACGTAACGAAGAAGGAGCCAGTCGAGGCACTCAGTAAACGCGACCTCATCCCAGAGGAGTTCGAGGGAATTCCTGTCGACGTCGTCGAGACAGGCCCGATCCGACCTCTTTCCTTTCAAGCCGAGGGATGGCGAAGCAGAGTCAGACCAGTCGTAGCTGGAATCTCAGCTATACACTACAAGGGTACTGCGTGTACGCTTGGATGGTTTGCAATCGACAAGGAGGATGAGAGGCTCGTGATCCTCTGCAACAACCACTGTGGAGCACAGGAGAACAAAGCGAAGATAGGAGATCCGTACCTTCAACCTAGCCCGTACGATGGAGGAAAGAACCCTCGTGATGCGATAGGCTATCTGAAGCGTTACGTCCCGATCAACTTCGGAGCCTACAACTGCCCATTCAGGAGCTTCTTCGGTCTAAGGAACAAGATTCGGGAGTGGATTGGTTACCCACACAACGTAGTCGACTTAGCGATCATCCAGCCAACCGTTGAGGTAAAGACTGAAATCTATAAGATCGGTAAGGTTTACGGTAAGCGCGACCCAATGATTGGGGACGTCTGTCAAAAATTTGGACGAACTACTAACCACACGAGAGAAGGATCAGTCATAGGGACGACGTGGTCTGGAGATATTCAATACAGCCGAGGAGTAGTTCACTTCGAGGACTGTGCTATTATCGAGAAGAGGGGCTTCTCAGCTGGAGGTGACAGCAGCAGTGCGATTGTTACTGACACGTCGAAGCCAATCTTCCTTGGACTGCTCTTCGCTGGGTCTGAAACACACACGATCTTCTGCAAGACAAGTAATATAGAAAGTGTAGGTAAGGTAGTTGTCCTAACGGAGGACTAGCTTTGCCCATCACAGCAACGACTGAGTACGGTAGGAAACGAGCTGAGTACGTTGTTCAACGTCTACGTGAAGGTGCAACCGTCTGTAAGATTGCAAACGAACTGAGAATCACTCCGTCTGCAGTTCGAAAGTATTACCGTGCACTCGGAATACGGTTCCGTAAGCGATGGACAAGGACGGAGATTCAACTAGTTGAACACCTAATGAAACATGGTGTCCCTTATGCAAAGATAGCGGATCTCTTCGGTGTTACGGTTGAGTCGATTACCTCTCTTAGACGTCGATACAAACTTAAGCATATGAGGAATCTACAGACACCGTGGACGAAAACCGAACTTGAGGCACTTGCATTTCTTCACAGGTTGGGGTTTGAAGTATCGCTTGTACCGAATCCGTCTGATGTGTTCGATTTGGTTGCAGTAAAAGACGGACAACGTTTCTTCATCGATGTTAAAGGAGCAAAAGTCTTCAGAGTTAGTCGTAAACGATTAAAGCGTATGCTTGAGCGTGCTCAAGATGGAGTGCCAGCCTTCCTCGTCAAGACGGACATCGGATGGATCAAACTCGAAATTAGTTATTGTAAAGCTAAGGGACCTTCCCGATCGGAAGTTTCAAGTCGTAACAGAAATCGGGAATCTGTTGATGTTACGATGTGTTGAGAGACCGTCGTTCGTCTTGTTCGTTGCGAAACCGAAGTGGTGGGAGGTGAAAGTATGCCGTGGAGAGTCTGCCCAATCTGTGGACGAGTAATTTGGTCATGGCGAGACTACGTATCAAACGATTTCGCTGTTAGTTTATTGCTACAGTGCTGTAACGAGTGTCGACGTGATCTCGAGGAGCTGATACGAAGGAAGCGAGGTGAGAGAGTTGGCTAACATACCGTACCTGAAGCAAAGTGACTCGACAGCAGTCGACACTGACATCGTCGTGAACAATGATGCGACAGCACCATACGAGATAACTATAAACGTTGATGTACCTGGACTCTGGATCGTGGCAGTTGAGATCAAGGACGAGGTCTCGACGATCAACTGGTTCAGAGTCTTCACAAGTAGAGAGGAAGCAGAGGACTACTATAACAAGTTGGTCAAGTTGTTACCTGAAGAGTACAAGGTCTACTTGGCAAAAGTCGAGAAGTACAGTCCAGTTCTGTGAGTGATCACTATGAGGCTCTGGAAGCACGTCCTCTTCAACGTTGGTTTCTGGGCAGCTTTCTGGCAGTACTTCGAGTTTGCATGGAAGCTTGCAAGTCACAGTATCATCAGTAGTCCTATCTGGAGTGGAACTTTAGGTACTCCATTTCTTCATCATGGCTACTATGGATTTATCATCTGTTACGTTGGATATGTGTTACTTACGTTGTCAGATTTTCGAACATTACGTGCTCATTTGGAGATTATCTTAAGAAAATCATATGACAATCGTACGACAGACGTACGACAGGGGTGCGACAGTTGAACCGTTGGAACGAGTTGCGGCGATGGATTCAAAAGGTACGGAACAGACGTCTCCGAGAAGCCCTAGAAAAGTTCTTCGATCGACATCGTAGGGAATTCGAGAACTATCCAGCGAGTCTGTATCACCACTGTAACTATCGTGGAGGATTACTTGACCATACGTTGAACGTCGTTGAACTGGCAGTCAAGATCGCACATATCGTAGGTTACATAGATTTGGAGAACGTCATTGTGGCAGCTCTACTCCATGACGTTGGTAAACTTCAGGACTACGTCGAAGTTGACGGTAAGTTCGAGGACAACCCATTCCGTTGGGCGAGTCACGAGGTAAGTGGACTTCAGATGTTCCAAGAGGAAACCGGCTACGTTCTGCCAACTTACATTGCACGAGCAATCTTAAGTCACATGGGAGGATGGTCAAGGTCATCCGTCTATCCGAATGACTTACTCTCGGCTATCATCCACTTTGCTGACCTTCTTTCTTCTCGGTTAGAGGTGTTGGAGGTGAGAATAGATGAGTGAGTTCAACGACTACGAGTACAAGATTCGAATACATGAAGTCGGAGAGGGCACTGTGACACTACTCTTCGAAGAGAAAGGTGGACGGGACGGCTTTGCTGTCAGCGTAAAAGAAGACGACCTCAGGTCCATGCTGGACGACGGAACATTTGACGATTGGGCGAAGGCAAGAGTCAAGGAGAGAATAAAGTTGCTAGCGGCCGATCAGCAACGCAAACAAGAGCGTGAAGCTAGGAAGCAGAAGCTGAAGACACTCGACGAACTGTTACGCAAACGGAAGGTGAGACCATGAGCTTCCGTGAACTTATCTCGAAGACAACGATAGCGAATGTCGTTGCTGCTGTCGTTATCTTAGCAAGTGTAGCGTACGCTTTTTACACTAGGAATACAAATTTGATAAATTTCTCTCTCGGAGCAGCTGTAGGGTACCTTCTAAGGAGGAAGAGCAATGAGTGAGCTTCAGAGTCTGATTCAGAAGGCAGCTCGACTTCAGCGTCGATGGCAGATGCTCATGGCGATGGCAGTAGATGTCGGTGAGGCACTAGACGAATTGATCAGGGAGGTTGCTGCTCTTCAAAGACGCTCTCAAGAAAGTGTCGTGCAAGACGAAAGGCAGGTGGAGAGTAGTCGAGGAACCTCTCAAGCCGCCGAGTAAGCCTCCTTAAGACATTCGTTGCTTCGACGATCGTCAAGTGCTGACGTAGCAGTCTATCGAGAACCCTTGTTTTTCTCTCGATTGAGCGATCTCGTCGTAGATTTTGGTTCCAGTTATATGCTAGACGAGCGAAATTCTGACAAAAGTCTGTGACCCTCTCATCCAGAGGTATGATTGAAACGACGTCGATCATCGCGTCCAAAACTCTGTTAAGGTCTTCGATCGTTTTATCATCTACTGAGACCTGCTTGTCAGCCATCAGGTTTGTAACGTCGCGCAGCATCAGAGAGACAAGTCGATGGATGTCGTCCAGCACTCTCTTGCCAAAATAGACTTTCAATCGCTCAGAACGAAGTTCGCGTTCGAGAACTGCTTTCGTCTCTTCAAAACTCACTTTATCCACCCCTCGATCGCTTTTTGCTTCTCGGTTCGAATAAACTTAGTTAGGTACGAGAGAACTCCTATCTCATTAAGTTCTGAAAGAATTGCATTAATCTTGATATGCTCAAGTAAACAGACATTCGGATGTGGAGTGAACATATCTCCGAGGCTTTCCAGCTGTGCTCCTAGACATCCTCCACTACAGAGTTCACGAATATCACATTGCTCGCAATAAGGTAGCGATCTGCGATCGAAACTGTACACTGCGACGAAGAGCTCCGGATTTGTGATTTCGATCCCATCTCTGAAGTACCCAAGGATGAAAGGCTTATATGCAGTTCGATGACATGGGACTATTGCAAGATCACCTAGGCGAATTGTCAGCGTGGATTGAATTGAGCACCCAATCCCACGTCCAATGGTAACGAAGGGACTACTGAGAATATTGAAGCCGCGTCCTTTGAAAAGGAACTCACGGAACAGCCTGTTACTGGACTGACACTTCTTCCAACTCCAACGTACAAGAAACCGGAGGAACTCATCGAGGTGGCGAAGCTGAGACTTTGTCCATTCAGGGTTTCGGACTTCGAGCAAGTACAAATTCGTCCATGGGATTCCGAATTTCTTAAAGTTCTCCTGGAACCAGAGGAAGTTCTCAGTCCAGTTTTCGATGTTCTGCGGAGCGACCATCGGGTGAAAACCAAAGCGATGTTTTGCGTTGAACTGGAAACATTTGTCGTAGTAGACATCGTCCCGGAGTTCGGGTCCGTGTTTGAATGGCCTTGCGTGCTCGCAGTACTTACCGTCGAAGCTTGCGGAGAGCACGATGTTCGGGCGAAGTGTAGACTCCACCAAACGCGTAAGCCTCTCGGAGAGCAGGAAGGTGTAGTTCGTTGGCACAACTACCTGTTTCGCAACTTCAGAAGCTCGAACCATCAGTTCGATGCAGGCTGGCTGAATCAAGGGCTCTCCACTGAAAATCTCGATCTCAGGGCGGAAGTCATTCGCTTTCAACCATCGAAGGACTCTCAGTCCATTGGACAGTATCTCTCTCGGTGGTTTCCTCGCTTCTGGTGGGTACAGCCCTTCACTGTAACGTTGCAGATAACAGTACTTACATCGGAGGTTACAATACGGATTCACGAAGAGCTCGAGCTTACTGAATAACCCTTCGCCGTTTCTCCAGGTCTTGTAGAATGTCCTCTCGAGGATGTACTCGATCATCTTCTCTTGCATCGCTCCACCAACTCCTCGAAAGCTCCATTCGCAAACATGCGGATAAGGCTCAAAGTCTGGAGGTGTATAGACCCAGTGTTGAGAAGATTCTCCATCGGGCAACTCAGCGCAACGTTTTCGAAGATGGCGAAGAGTTGCCTAAATCCAGGGTCAGAAAGATACCTCGGATTCGCTTCGCCGACTTTCGCAAGCAACTGAACCATAGTCTCAGTATAACTGATCTTGAATCTCCAGAAGTCGTGGTAACCTCTCATAACATAGCGGAAACGAGGGACATCATCAGTGATAAACCACCTTGCGACCCAGTCTACAGTTCCTTCCTCAAAGTGACTGACATCCCAGTTCTTGTATCGCTCTTGAGTCACAATGCTCTCTACGTACTCCGGGCAATCGTAGTAAAACGTTCTGTGGCAGATGTGCAACTTCCCGAATCCGACCCCGGCATTGCTGTCGCCGCCACTGCATGTGAACATCCGAGTCTTCGCAATGTCAGGAAACAAGTCTATGATCCTCCGGAGTCGATAAGTATAACTAGTGTCGAAGTTTTCAGCGTGAAAGAGACGTAGATATCTGGCAAATGCCCTGCCATCATTTGCGGTGTACTTCCCTGGAACCACTATGGTTGGACAGAAGCTCCCACGTCGCAGAGTGACATCTCGTCTCCGGTTAACTCTGTCGAAAGTTGCGTTTAGCCTTTTGAAGTAACCGATGAACCCTCTCACCCTTTCCGGCGTGAAGCCTCGGATGTTCTCGATCGAATGCGTCACCTTCCACCGGAACTCGACTGGGCACGTCGACGTCGCATTGAGTTCCCTCAATACTGTTTCGAAGTTCCGTGGAATCTCTTCAGCAGCTCCTACACGTCGGTTGCGGTCTGTAATCCAAGCTGGACCGTCAACGCTTATCTGGACTCGAAGCTGAATTTTCCTCGGCATAGCTGCAGCGAAGTCGACTATCTCCAGTGGACGGTACAGCAACGACGTGCTGAAGCTGATTGCTTCGAGGTTTGGAAACGCCTCTACTATCTCGGGTAGATGTGGCTTGATGTCCGAGAGAGTCAAGAGCGGCTCAGTACCCCAGAACCCGAGGAAGTGGAGCTTGCCACCGTAGAAACGCTTAAGATCCTCGATGAATTCACCGGACTGAAGATACCCTCGAATGCGTGAGTGAAGATGGATCATCATCCGGCTCTTCGGAATGTAGCAATACGTACAGTTCAATGGACACCAGCCCGTTGTAAGTAGCTCTGCCGCTTCCATCATGTCACCCCTGAATTGTGGGAAGACTTGACCGTGATATTGTACGGTGAGTTGTGATCCCCATAATCGCTGGAGTCGACGGCTCCATCGTAGGATGAGTTGTAGTCACCGTAATCCTCCCCGTCCACTCCCGCTTTGTAGGTGGAGTCGTAGCCGATATCATCACCAACATTTTCTCCGGAGTCGTAATTGGTTTTAACAGACACGAAGTCACCTGTATCGACTGAAGAGTTTTTCCCACTGTCTTCGGAGGTATTTTCGCCCACATATACATCGGCATCATATCCCGTCAACACCGAGATGTCCTCTCCGGACTTTACATTCGTGTATGCTGTGGTATATGCATTGTAGTCCTCGGTAGTGTAGACGCCAATATCGAATCCGGACTCCACTGAGATGTAATCTGCACTACACTCTGGACTGCAGTCGATCACAGCGTCGATGTTGTCCCGGATTTCCTGTACGTCAGCTGAGTCAATAGATGCACCGGAACTGATGTCCTGTGTCCACGAAAGCGGCATTCTAAACACCTAACGGGACGTCGTGATACGCCTTGTAGGAGCTACAGACGCTCGAGTTGTGAGGTGAGTTGACTGAGTCGTGATCAGTGCTACGGTAGCCTGTATTCTCTCCGACATCGTAATCAGCATGGTAAGTGCTCCTGAAGGTAGTATGCTCATTGGAGTCATATGTACCATGGTCATTGTTATCGACACCTGAATCCGCACCAATGTTCTGGCTATACCGATGACCAGAGTATGCTCCGTTGTCATCACCGGAGTCAACCGAAACATCATATCCAACGTCCTCACTTACGCGTTCACCGTAGTCTTCTGCTGAGCGGGCAGCTGAGTCCTCAAGTGCATTTTGCGAGTCGTTTACAGTGACGTAGAAACCGGGATCATCCATCGTGTATTCAGCAGTATCCTCGGGTGAAAACGCAACCTCACAGTGGCCGGTGCAGCAAACTTCCTCCCAAGCGTAGTCGGTACGATCTCGGAGTTCATAGAACTGCGTTGAACTGATCGGATCACCCGGATTAACAGGCAAGGCTACCCACCCGGCACCCGAGGCGCATCCAGGGTACGTAAGTGAGTGATCACTGTAGATATCGTCTAACGCCTGCTTCATCTCGTTGATGTCTGCAGCGTCAATCGATGCACCTGGACTTATGTCTTCCGTCCAGCTATACGGCATATCAACCACCCTAGGAAGGACTTTACTCTCTTGGAAAGACTATTCTTAACTGCACATCCAACGTGAACGGGAACCGCAAGCATCTCGGTTCCCGTGACTGGATCCTCCTCGAAGCCAGTTACGATGAGTTCAAGTCGATCACCCACCTTAAAGGACTTTCCACATAGCTTACATCTTAAGTCCAGGAAGTGCATATCGGCATAGCGGACGGTGCCATAAACATCATTGGCGTGTACCTCGTCCCACTTGTAAACGCTTGAACCAAGGTTATATGCGCCTGACGAGCTTGGGAGCAAAGGTCCTTCGACAGATGCGATGTTACGAAGTCGCCTGTTTTGGTTGATAACCTCCGTGCCACGAATTCTAAGAGAGAGGCAGTTGAAGTTATCCTCCGTCTTAAGTACATCAGCCGACTCACGGTAAAGGTTGACATCCGTTCCGAACTTCAGGAGTGAGGTGTCGGAGAGGTTGACGTTACCGGAGAAGTAGCCGTTGCGCCACCTGTAGCTTGAAGAGCCGAGGTCTAAAGCATTATCGGAAGACGGAACTATGCTCTTATACGGGGTTATTTGACCAGTTAATATCGATAGAACCTGAGTCCCATCCGGGTTCAGATGTATTCCCACTCCGTCCTCCATTTTAAACCAGATTTTGTCGCCGTCTTCTGGCTCTCGGATTTCTAGGTGTTCTCCATTCGAATGTAGAGACCACTCCAAGTTTCCCGTACCAGAAATGTAAAGTCTGCTACGGAGGTAGACATTTCTCCACCTATAGCTCGACGAGCCGAGATCATAGGCATTATCCGAATTCGGGAGCAAACTTTGTGCTACTGAAGCGATATTCTGGAGAATCCTTCCGCTCGTGATTACTTCATACCCGTTTATCATAAGGTCAGGAAAGTGAGGATGACCCCCACCCTTTACCTTCATTAGAGCCGATGACTCAGCGTAAATAAGTGCGACCGCGATTTCGTTATGGGGGTTAGCTGTTGGCTCGTCTAGTGTTATCCTTATCTTCCCAACATAGCTTTGGCCTCCGACCCAGTAGACGTGGCTACTCGTATTTCCAGAAACCTCCTTTAACGTTTCCCAAGCCGAGGTGTTGGTGTTGTAGATCTCTATCTTAACATACCCCGGATATCGACCGAAAACGAAGTAGACACCTACAGCTGTGAAATAGTGGTATGTGCCCCCCAAGTCGATTTCTATCGTTACGGGGTATGTTACGGTGGTATCCCACCTAGTGCTAGATTCGAAAGAGTGGTCGAACATATTTGCGACGCCTCCACTAGTTGGCGTCGCAGAAACCGTTACGGTAAATCTTTGATCTGCTAGAGCCAACACGTTGTTGAGCCTTGGTATCGTTGGTTCGTTACCCCAAGAACCAAACCTCTCCACTATGCCAGGACGGAGGACCTCATAGACCCAGAGGTATTCATAAAAATATCCTCTCTTCCACCTGTAACTCGAACTCCCCAAATCCCTCGTATTATCCGTATCGGGAAGCAAACTCTGAGCTACGGAAGCTATGTTCTGCAACACCCTCCCCGAAGTTATGACCTCGGTTCCACCTATCCTCAAGGCCAAACAGTCGAAGTTGTCATCCGTCTTCAACACGTCTGCGGCTGAGCGGTAGAGATTAGTGTCACCATCGAACTCTATTTTGCCTTCCCGTGGAAAAACTTCAATTCCACCATCGGGCTGACCATCACCCTTTAAGAATCGGATTCTTGGCTTACCATCGACAACACCGCGGAAGAAACCGACTACTGCGAGGTAGCCTGTATCAGCGTAGGCGTCCAACCAAAGCCAGTTATTGCTACTTCCTACCTTAACCTTTGCGATTCGTGAGTCTGCAGAGGTCGTATCGAAGACTAGTTGATCCCAAGACCCAGCATACCTGATCCGGAACTGATCGTCGGTTTCAAGGATATTGGTTCCTCCACGATAGAGGACTACATCTCCGCCTATGATTAGCTGATTGCCCAAGTATAGGTTACGCCACTGATATGAGGAGGAGCCGAGGTCGTAGGCGTTATCAGAATGAGGTCTTACGTTACATCCAAAAATCGTGTCTACATGGGAATCGATATTAATATAAAGGGAATTCCCGTATTGTTGTATTTCGTTGTCATCTATCCTCAGATTGCTCGTGTCATCGCCGATCACTATGCTTCCACCCGCATTCAGGCCGACATCTGTAGAGCCAAGGAACAGCCTGTGCCACTTGTAAGACTCCGAGCCGAGATCGAAGAAATCGTTATCACTTGGAAGTAGGTTTACGTTAATCGAGGCGATATTCTGCAAAACTCTCGAGCCTGTAATCACCTCAGTCCCACCAATCAACAGACTCCCAAAGTCTCCTGATCCACCGTAGACTGTTCCAGCGAAGTAACCGTCCTTCCATTGAAGAGTAGAAGTTCCGATGTCTCGTGTCCCAGTTCCATCTGGCTCTAACCCACTCAAGTTGTAGATCTTGTGACTGTTAGCATCGAGATCGGAGTTGAGGATATTGATCGTCCCAGAGAGGTTCTCAGCGTAAAGGCTTTCAACATGAATCTCCTTCAGCCGATGCGAATTGTCACCGATCCTCACTTGTAGATCGCTTACTGGAAGGATGGTTGGGTCACCACCTATAATCCAATTGCCATCTTGTCGTAGTAGTAAGTAGTAGCCTGATGCCTCAATTGCAGCAGAGTGTGAAGGTGCTACGAGTCTCGCGGTGTCATAGTCAGTCGAGTCAAACGTGTATCTTGTATGCTCGAGGTAACCGATAGATGTTCCAGTCTCATCCGCCACTATGAAGTGTTGTGAACCGTAGACTTTAACGTCACCAGTTGCAGCCTCGATCTCGAATGTCTTCGTCGTCGCATCTCCGTACCCTCGGATACCGTTGTCATCAAATTCCACTCCAGCTGCTGGGGTCGCCCTTCCACTTGTGCGGAATTTCTTACCTGTGATCCAGTCGGCAGTAATTTTTTCAGACGTTACGGCTCCAGCTGCCAGTTTCGCTGTTGTGACTGCTTCGGCGCGGATCTTCTCTGTTGTGACTGCATCTGCAGCCAGTTCCTCGGTACTAATTGTCTCTGTAATGATCATGCCGCCGTGAACTACCGTTGGCTTCCAAACTTCCCAGAAAGTGTTGGTTGAAGCGTCGAATACCGCAATCATATGGATGGATGGATCAGATGCGATATCTGGCTTCGTATTGCTACTTGAGAGGAATGTATCACCTTCCTTCCAGTAGATATACATGTCAGAAGTGCTACCAGAGGAGATCTCATAGTCGACGCCTTGATAGGTAAGTGTAAAACTATTCCAAGAGAGTACACCACCTGAAGCCGAAAATCCGGGACTGTCGAGGAGAACCTGATAGACGTAGAGTTTTCGCGTAGTAACAGCGTGTGCATCGAGTTTCTCAGTAGTAACGGCTCCTGCAGCAATCTTTGCTGCAGTCACTGCATTTGCTTGAAGCTTGGGAGTTGAGATCGAGTCGTCTGCAATTTTCGTTTCGGTTATAGCTAGGTCTTGGATTTTCAGAGTCGAAACAGCCAGATCCGCAAGCTTAAGCTCAGTGACAGCCTGGTCTTGGATCTTTTCGGTTGTTACAGCGTCGGGAGCAAGAATTGGGGTTGTAACAGCTTCGGGGACGATTTTATCTGTTGTAATTGATTGATCCTCAAGGTCAGGTGTCTCGACTTGACGTGGAGACGCTGAGACTTCAGCTGAGAAGTCCGACTTGTTGCCAACTCTGTCGACTGCCTTGATCCGGTAGTAGTACGTCACACCGTATTCGACGTCTTCATCAAGGTATGAGGTAGCGTGGACTTCAGCGATCTTAGTAGAGGCAGGACTTGAAGTGTCTCGATAGATTTCATAGTGGTCGAGGTCAGCCTCGGTGTTAGCATTCCATTTAAGGAGAATGGCTCCGATCTGTGGTGTAGCAGTTAATCCAGTTGGTGCTGCAGGTGGTCCAGGTGGATTGTCAAGCTGCTCAGCACTTACCGGGTAGATGCCAAGGTCTTCGAGTCTCTGCATGTCCTCGAAGACGGATTCGAGTACAAGTTCAGGTCGGTCAATTTCGACGATGGTCTTCTCTGCCTTTCTCGTCAACCGGTAGATACGGAAGTTGCCTACGAGGTTGAGTTCTTCAGCGTTGATGTAGACAGTGTCACCGACATTGAGACTGACTCCGACATCAGGTGAAACATCGAAAGCTACTCCAGTTGCCTCCTTTGACAGTTCCTTGAGCTTCGTCTGTGCTAGCTGATTCAAGTTTTCTTGAGTCATAGTTCTCTTCTCTGTGAAGACGATGACTCTGTCTCCAGCACCTGTCTGAGCTACACCGTAGATTGTATTGCCATCTTTGTCCACTCCTCGGATGATGACCTTGTTCTTAACCTTACTTCGATCGACTGCTCGACGTGAAAGACCTTGTGGGACGATTTCTCCGACTGATGTTCCTCTGTCTCCTATGTAGACTGTCGATCCGTCGAACCAGAAGTCCTTATCGATGACGTCACAGAGGTGGCGTAGAGCATCCCAACAGACAGCATGGTCGAATCGTACACTCACAGTTGGAGTTGAAGGAGCGGATCCGAGTGTAAGTCCTGCAGCATCACATATCGCTTGTGCGACTGTCTCTGGAGATGCGTCTTCGTACGTTCCCGTTATGATGCTGTTCTTAAGCTTGTCCTCAGCCTCTGGATAGATCGTACATTCGATGTAGTCATACTTGAACTTTGCAGCCATCAGTTTACCAGAGAGGATCTTCTTGTCGTCGAAGTAGATGTCTACGTCTCTGTCGCTCTGGACGAGTTCAATGTTCTCAGGTGACCGTGGGAGTCGAATGATCGCTTCTGAGTGGTTGTTGAGCTCCTCGACTATCTTCACTATGGAACCAGAATGGATCTCACCGTCGATGTAGATCTCCCACGTCATGCAACCGTCACCTCTTTCTCAGAGACGAACTCCTCGAGGTACGGGAAGTAAGTCTCGAACACGTCTGGGACACCGTTGCCGTCTTTGTCTTCGCTAAAGTCAACCCCTGTAACCTTGCCCTTGTAGATGATGGTAGGCTTCGGGAAGTCAACTATCACTTCCCGTATGATCTCGTTCTCATCTGCTCGTACGGAGATGTAAGTCGGACGCTTCTCGAAGCAGTAGAACTCGAGTTCATCGTCATCAGGGTTGAATAGTGCAAGCCACTGCTCATTAATGTTCTGGAGTCCATAGTATTGGTTAGTGCTGTCTTCGAATTCATAGGTTGCGGACCCGTAGTAGATTTCCTCGTCTAGCTTCAGGTGGAGGACGAGTCCGTCGGTGATGTTAACACCCTCGTATAGTTGCCTGATCTCATTCTCACTAAGGACGCGATTGTAGACTCGTACTTCGTCAACACAACCTATGAAGTTAAAGGTGGCATCGTACTTACTACCAACTTTGAAGGAATTCGCCTCCCACAACTTGCCGCTATGCGTAGTTGATGCATCAAATTGACCATCCTTGTAAAGTTTCAAATCACCTGTGGACGCATCATACGTCACTGCTATGAATGTCCACTGATTCAGCGGAACGGTCGAACCGTAGAGATTCGTAAACGAGGTTTCAGTTTCGATCTCAGTGTAGTTTTGCAAACCACTGAGCCCAAGGCCAAGTTGAAGATGCGGCCAAAAGCCGGAGCCATAAGCGAACACATAGCCAGGCGGCGTTGAGCTTATCTTTATCCATGTGCATACAGTGACTTTCTCTCGGAGGTTCAGTATGTTACTACCTGGGGCAACATCAACCCAATCGTCGCCATCGAAGTAAAGTGCACGTCCAAATCGACCGTCAACAGAGGTCGGGCCACCGTAGATAGTACCGTTATTTCCGTATCCGCTACTGTCATAGACGATCCGTCGACTCTCGTCTTCACTGTAATAGACTTCCAATTTCAACTTGCACTGTGAGATGCCATAGTCGCTGGCGTCTTGGCCGTCGTCGGGTGGTAATTTTAAAGCGAATCCGAGACGGCGGCGACAGCCGTAGTAGGAGCTGTAGCTTGCATTCTGCATTCGAACTCCTGAGATTGTTTCGCCTCTCGAACCGACTTCTCCTCGTCCATGAATCATGTAGCCTTCTCCTGGATAAATATCTAAAGAAGTAGTTCCATCGAGGAACACGAGATTGTGCCAGCCCGTTGTTCCGATGTCGTCAGTGTTATAGGGGTTATACGCCAAGAAGATCGCATATTCTGATCCATTCCAGCTATACAGAGAGAAACCGTATGAATCATTCTTCAAAACATCTGGAACGAATATCTCAACAACAGCCCACTGCCCCACATCGACCAGCGTGCGATCGAGATAGTATGTTGCATCGGCGGGGTCAGCTTGGCTTCTTATATCTATCGCTGTGACATTACTCCAGCTTGGAGAACCATAAGTGGAGAAAGCTCTAAGCGGAATAACTAGTCGCTTCCACCCTGTCCAATTATCGATAAGATCATAATAGAATTGATTTGCTCCATCGGGTGCGGGAATATATATTCTTATTGTTGTGCCTGAATTTGCTCCATACCAATAGAGGCATAGAAAATCATAGGAGCTCCAATCTTGAGATGTTGCATAGTCATGATAAATAGCCCAGCCAGCATAACTACCTCCTGTTGTATTTACAGTTACTTTAAGTGAGCTAGTTCCTTTTTTAACTTCTGTGAGTTCTTCACTAAGTGTCGGAACTTGAACAGTTCCCGACCCTATTCCTATCGCTGTCCAGAAACTCTCATCATCGTCGTATATCAGCGGCGACCCGTCGGCTCCCTCCGTATAGCTGCTGAAGTCGAGAGTCTCCTCCTTATCGTTGTCGAGTATAAATTGAATAGAAAACATGTGATTTACCGTGTCGATTGAGAAACCTACAAGATCGTTCCAAGAAACGGTGTCCCAAACAACGGTGTAACCAACGCGATGTAATTTCACTTGAGAGCCGGAATTTATTATAACTGATCCAACGCCATATCTGACGAAATCAGCGTAAGGATTACCCTGAACACTCCAACCTGAAGCAGTAACTTCTTGGTTCCATCTGAAGAGTTTATTATTCGCATAGTCCGCCGGTAGGCATAGCCTTGTCTTTCCACTCGGCCTAATCACAAGTCTCGTAACGGGCTCCCTCAACCGATACGCAGTAACGGTTGCCATCACTCACTCACCTCGAGCTTGATCTTGGCTCCACATCGATCACAGGTAAAACTCATATCGTCCTGCCAGTTGAGGTAGCCGTTCCGAACTTCACCTGTCTCAGGATCAGTGTATGGGAGGTAAGCTGCTGGATCAGCTGGCTTCCATCCATCTCCGTATGGAACGAACCACCAGAATCTTCCACAATTGTTTGGGCATCCTAGTCCCCATCGACCTAGTTTGATAAAGTCCTCCTCCAGGCTCTCAACAGTGTCCATGACTCCACTTGCAGCTATTGTCTCTCCAAAGAGCGTCCTCCTGATGTGGTAGATGACTCTCTCCTTAGTCAAGACGTAGAGCTTCTTACCGATAAGTTCCTCTGCTAATTGGACGCATTCACTCAGTGGTCGATAGCGTAGTTTCTTCTTGAGTTCATCCAAGAAGTCTCCCCATCGAATGATGGTGGATTCGATACCCTCCTCTGTCTCCTTACTTCTTATGTACCTTATCCACCGAAGGATAGTTCTCTCTCGTCTCAACAGAACCGCTATGGATCCTCTTGGAGGATCTCTGAAGGTCAACTTTCCTTCACTTATCTCAACGTCCTTGACTTCTCGTCCATTAACAAACACCCGAATTGGTTTCCCTGATGGAAGGTAGAAGACTCTCTCTCGTCCATCTCCTATACCTATGGGTTCAATCTCTTCGACCTCGATTGTCTCTCTTACTCTTCTCTTAGCTGGAGTCTTCTTGTACTGCTCTCTTGGATCAGGAGCTTTCACAACTAACATAACCTTCACCTTTACAGAAGGCAAACTTATATTCAAAAGTTATGGAACTTATGGAGCTCTTCATGGAATATATATACAAGTCGTAGGCTGTCGTACGAGCTCCGTACACTGTCGTCCACCTCAGTAATGGTCGTCCTGATTTAGGAACGTCATGCGGTAATAGAACGCCTGATTACCGAACCGATAGGAATCCTCGTATTCGAACTGTTGAAGCACCCAGATACCGACGTAACGCATGAACGGACACCAGATATGTGCACCAATTCCGAGAGCAAGACGATCAAGATGGAACGTACCAGTATGCTTCACGGATGACAGAATTTCGATACACTTGATGCTGTTCCATTCTGGTGAACCCTTGTTTGAGAAGCAAAGTTTCGGTATGACGATTCGTCGCCAACTGGACTTCGTATCTCGGAATCGGAAAAAGTAGCCGTTCGTTCGGCTATCGTAGTTCTCGTTCCAGAAGTAAAGGTAAATGTAGTCGTTCGTGCCTCGACCACGGAACCAGAGTGAAACAAAGTCCTGATAGAGGAAGTTCTGAGGTTCGCCCCAGTCATGGTAGAGGTGAACGAACTCATTTGAGACCGAGATCTTGAAGCTCTTGCGTCCTCTGACGTAAGTTGAGGTATCGTCTGACCCCGAACCCTCGACCATTGTCCAGAAAGCACTACCGTTATCGTCGAAAAGCACCCGTCTAGTCGTCGAACCGTACCAGACCATGTTTATGAACGGCTTGATGTACTTCTCTTCGAGCTCGTCTTGGCTAAGTCCTGGCTCCCAGAAGAAACCCTCCAAGTCGAGACGTGGGATCATTGGTCCAAGGCTCAAAGCGAGAGGAAGGTAAAGATATGTCGAAATCTCCTTAATGTCCTTTTCTATATGGTACCGTACAGTCCGTGGCCAACATGTAGGTGGGAGGTATACTGTTCCGATTCTCCAGTAGTCGGTCATCCTAATCTCCTCCGAACTGCTTCTGCAATTGCACGGTTGATCGTCGACTCGAGGTCCTCGAGGTCAACTGACGAGGAAACTGAACCGATATGTACATTTGAGATGATTGTCACATGCTGAGTCGCAACAGTCGCACCACCTGCAATACCGACAGCTGCACCACCAAGTGATTGTGCTTGACGTTGGAATCGATCGGAGAGTTCGATTGCATGTGAGAGTTCGCGATTAAATTCCGAAATGTACCCGGCAGCATGAGTGAAGCACAGTCTCTCACGTAGCGTCTTTCCGAGATTCGAAATCCACCGAGATACATCTTTTATAC
>Ga0190338_1000003_pt1 | contig 76879 bp, 127 predicted proteins | sample 4872041112_MG_FD_163434 | JGI IMG/M metagenome (GOLD analysis project Ga0190338, IMG submission 163434) | Hydrothermal vent sediment bacterial communities from Southern Trench, Guaymas Basin, Mexico - 4872-04-11-12_MG | ecosystem: Environmental > Aquatic > Marine > Hydrothermal vents > Sediment... | reverse complement strand
GGGCCAGTTCGCTCCCCCGGTAGCGGTGTGGGCCTCTCCGTCGGCTCCCACACTAGCCGTAGTCTCCACGGAGTCTCTCGCCTTCGGATCACGAGGCTATTCCGGTTATCTTCACTATCCTGTTGCTCGTTGCCTGATCGGCGGATTCGGGGACAACCTTCGTGTTGAAGAACTGCCGGACGATATACTCCGTACCAATGCCCTCGTGTCTCTTGGTCTCCACGAGTGGAATTCCAGCAGGAGCACGGAGGACACCGTGGATAGCAGTATCGGCACCACGCAACACCGCAAGTCCGTAAGTGTCAAAATGCTTCGTCGGCATCAACGAGATGCCGTAGCTCTGCTGAAGCCAGTTGAACAGAGACATCCTCAAGCCCTCGACGTCGAGGACACGGAGGACACCCGTCCAGGCCTTCAGCGGAAGCACGAACACGATGTTCTTGATGTCAGTATCTGAAACACCCTTGGCACTTAGGATGCAGTTGATGGCTTTCGAAATGTCACCAGTGATCTCCGCAACAGTTGCAGTATCCCACGTTGCAGTCGCAGCAAACTCATCCCCTGCTCCGTTCACGAGGGTATCCAGGATGTTCTCATCCTTCGCCTTAGCGATCCCCTCAGAGCAACGACGGATGCCGGTCGTCCACTGCACCCTGTCGGTCCCACGGATCATAGCCTCGTCTGAGATCAGGAACCGTCCTTCGGCTTTCTTCAGTGAGAAACCGAAGTCCGTCCAAGTGATCTGAGACAAGTCAGCGCCAGCAAACTCAGGTACTGGATATTCGACGGAAATCTCGGACGGGAAGGAATACTTCACGTCGAGATTGTCGAATTCCTGCACACCGACGATCTTCGTGCCGACGCTGATAAAGTCAGCCTTCTTGTAGATGAGCTGCTTGACTATCTCTCGGCGTATAGCCTCGTCAGACGAAGTTGCCTGCAGGGCTTTCCACTCCCTTTCACTTAGTAGGGTCTTAATGCCACTCATCTTCTATCACCTCGCAGCGAACGTAAGCAGTGCTTTGATCTCTCCACCGGCATTTTCGGCCTTGGCTTCCAGAGCGATTCCGACGATTGACTTCTCCTCACGGATGACGGAGATGATCTCGTCGGTAATCGACTCGGCGGTTTCCTTAGCGTAGGTGTCCGGCCATGCAGTGGAAGTGTCACCGTCAGTGAACTTAGTGACGTAGCCATCATCAGCAGTTGCAAGACGATCTCCAGGACTAATTGCTGAGTGAGTAGCAGGTAACTGCAAATAGACAATTCCCTCTCTGACAAGTGCGATTTCGACACCCTTCAGGTAAGTACCAGGATTCAGTGGATCTTCGGTGGTCATCGCAGCAATTCCGATACAACGGTCTCCAGCACCACAGAGCTCTAGCTCACCATCGGAAGCTAGTTTCAGGCAGAGACCAGGCTTCTCAACGGCTACAGCGTCATCCAACTTCAGATATAGGAGATTCGGCTCCTTCACAAATCCCATTCACATCACCTCGATTCGATAAAGGCTTTCACATCGTCGATGCCCATTGACTTGAGAACTTGCGTGATTCTCTGCTCAAGAGCACTAGTATCGTCAACAGATAGCTGGACACTTGGTCCCTTCGTCACGCGCTGAATCGACTCAAGGTACCTCTCCAACATCCTCTTCCGCAACTCGAGGTCGTCGATTCCCTCGAAGAACTTATCTGCGTCAAACTCCTTGTCGAGTTCCTTCACCCGCTCGAGCAGAGACTTCACTTCGGCCTCGCGAATAGCACGAAGCTCTGCCTCAAGGTCACTCTTTTCCTTTTCAAGCCTGGCTATCAACTCGTCCTTCTCCTTCATCTTTGCCTCATACTCCTCGGGTGCCTCGCCCTTCACAGGAGCAGGGTACGGATACGGATACGGAGTCTTGATAGCCTTCTTGAAAAGATTCATGACAGCAGTGACCTGCTCAGGCTTCAGGTCCAGCTTCTTCAACTGATTCCTGAACCACCTGAGGAAGGCAGCTCGAGTAGGTTTAGCAAGGAACTCCTCAGCAGGAATTTCCTCGGTTAGTCCTTCGATAGGGAAGACGTCCTCGGCCTTCTTCGGTTCAGGGTACTTCTCCGGCGACGGATAAGGATACGGTACCTTGATAGCCTTCTTCAGAATATCCATGATCTTACCGATGACCTCTTCAGAGATTCCGGCAGCCTTCAGCTTGTCCTCGATCCACTTGAAGAACTCTTCAGGCTTAGGCTTGTTCTCGGCCATACCTACCACCTCCCCCGTCGGGGCATCCTCTTTTTCGCCCGTCGGCTTTTGTAGAGATATAGGACAAACAGTTGAGATCCGACATTCTTCGCACGCCGGATTCTCAACTAAAGCAACTGCAGTGAACTTGAGAGATGTTGCGACAAGTCCTCTATCAGCCTCCTCTTTGGTGTTGACGTAGGCTTCCATGGAGACACCGTCGAGGAGGCCAAGTTCAACACGATCGATAACGTCCTTTGAGAAGATGATACCCTTAAAATCTGCTCGGTTACCAGACCATTTAACTGCTGTAACGAAGCCACAGACGGCTTCTGCTTCATCACGATGCTTATATTTTATCGGAATACCAACTGCTGAGTCAATCGCTGATTTGATTGCTTCAGATGGATAGTAAATTGGAACACCGTCTAATCCTGTCCATCGACCTTCAGCAAGTAAAGTCCCTTCGATTTCAAGGACTTCTCCAATACGTTTCCAAGTGAAAGGACTCTGTAGAGTAACAATACTCCCGTTCTCATTAAAGGATAAACTTGTCAACTGACTTTCCTCCATCAAACTCGTCAACTCCCTTTCTTTATTTCCGGACCAGCTTTCTCCCTCCGGATTATCCAGAGGTTTTGACGGGGATCTCGACGGATTGCGACGAAGTGACCTTTAAGCTTCTTGAAGTTAACGTCCATTTTGACGAAGACATCGGACGATTCATAAATCGTTACTTCTCCAGAATCGATAATTTCAACGTAGGCAGGAGTATTCCTCGTGGGATTCCCCGGTTTACCAGGAGGAATGTACTCGACTTTCTTGCCTTTCTCCATCCAGGAATGGTCGCTACACCAGTCAAATACTGCAGGTGACTCGTCGGCCGTCAGGAGATTACTATAGAGGATGAAATGCATAAGAGATTTGTCCTTCTTCCACAGGATTCTCAAATCCCAATGCTCCGTAGATGGTCCCACACGTATTGGTTTGACCTTTCCCTCCCACCAGTGATGTTGGAGAACTGCTTTGCACTTGATCGGTTCCTTGATATCTGGAGGTTCTTGGAGCACTACCTCCTTGAAGTTCCACGAGAGGACTTGATCAGCTTCCACTGTGTAAGGGAGAACCATCGTAGTAGTCTCGTCTCCAAGGGAGACTTCGTATGTGCGTTCGAGCTCCTCTGATGTTTCAGAGGAGGACATTGCCGAAACGAGCGACATTACTGTCATAATTACACTCCCGAGAGATATATTTGATGATAGGTTTGTAGGAATTTATCGAGGGAAGTCTGTCGATTGCCTCGTCGATTAATCTCGACGAGTTCTGAAAGAAGGTCGACGGCCGATGGTGACTTCCAGAGGGCTGATCCGTAGATCTTGTAATAGTCGTAGAGCTTCAAGATGATTTCTCTTTGACGAAACTTCTCTGGAATGTCGTTTTCCTTGAGGAACTTTATGACATCGTGCCATCCACTGATGACACAATGGTCCCCATAAACCCTACCGTTGTAAAGGTCGGCGTACATTCTCAGTTCGTCGTTTTCTCCGTAGAGGACAACCCACGGATAGAAGTAGAGATATTCGCCGAGTCGTCGCCGTAACTGAATCGTTATTGTGCACTTCGGCGAATAACTTTCACCGGACGTATTTTCACCTCCCCTCGACGAATCGCCTTGACTAACTCGTCACGAATCGCTCGAGCTGTAGCACCTTTCTTCTTCCAATATTGATATTTCTCTGGAATCTGTTGGCGGATCTCTGGAGGTAAACAGCTAATTCCGTCCGGCGGCATCCATCGTTTCTGAACGGCTCGACGGGAGAGAACATACGGTGTTTGCTCCTCAGGTTTCCACATCAGCCAAACGAAAGCTCTCCTTGGCATCTCGGCTCTCCACGGATTTGGTAGAAGACGGACTACCCAACGTCCCGTGAAACGCTTCCCGTAGAGGAACAGCTCACAAAAGTCGGGCTTTTGTGCTCCTGGATAGACGATTGGTCTGTCGAAGATACTGAACACTCCAAACTCGTAACGAGTGGCTCCAACCTTCCCTGGTGGGACAACGCCTTCGACATTCAACCATGCAAGGGGCTCTGGCTTCTTCAATTCTACCCAGAGTTTTCGCCTCGGACTGACAAGATAAGTCTCGGGTTTGTTGGAAAGCTTGAAGTAAGTCTCCCAATCCTTCTCAAGTTCCTTAGCTTGCTTAACTGTCCGGACAGGCTCTTTGATCTTCCCTGGACGTGCATCCATGATTGTAAAACCTTTCAGAACGTTACCGACTTTGATTCGGAAATCTGTATGTACTGACCTTCCGAGCTCAACAAGGCGCCCTCGATCTTTCTCCAAAGCAACGACTAGTTCGAACTCGAAGGATCTGATAAGGTTGTCCAAAGCAAGCTCAAACCACGGCGATCCAGGCAGTCCTGCTTCAAATGGAAGGTAATCTTCAAATTCGCATCTATAGTGATGCTGCATGACCGCCTTGTGAGGCTTGTCGTCCATTGGAAGGATAGTTGCTGCTAGTTCCTTGACGGTCAACAATTCCAGCTGATGAGCTATATCAATTGCGTCCCGTGCACTGTCTGGAACTTTCTGTTTCGGTCGTCTCTCGATGAACTTTGGCTCATACGCACGAATCCATTGTTCACCAGTCTTAAGTTTCTTATAGTGATTGATCGTGTGGAAGGATATCGTGACGATTGATCCGACTGGAGCACCTCCTTTGACATTAAACGACTTGCATAAATGCATGTACTTCTTGCCGTTTACCTCGACAATTTCCCTCTCAGGGACTTTCCATCCTGGTGGAATTCTAACAGCCAGATAGAGTGTATAGACGCCTTTCGTTTTTGTTTCCTCTTGCTTATAGACGATTGCGTGGATCTCACCCATCTTCTTCCATTTCAGCCACTTGTCTGTCAATCCGTCGAGCTCGTAGATACTCTTCAAGGATTTCACGACAGATCCCTCGGATGCTTTGCCGCTTGCTGCCCATTTCAGTGCTTCGAGCAGTTCCTTTGGATTCTTTGCGACCTTCGTTGGTGCAAGATTGAATCCGAACTTTCGTACACCGGCTGTTGACTGCTTGAAGTCAATTAAGTCTAGATACTTCAATCGCAATTCGTATGGTTTGTTGTGTAAGTCACCAATTGTCGGATTGACATCATGATGAGAGTACTTTGGATCGTCGAAGTAAAGGACGTCGAAGATGTTGAAACATACTCCACTGTCATCTGGATGTTCCTCGTGAATTAAACCTGCCATCTCTTCACGAGGTTGATGCTCGTCTCCGATCCAATATTCGACTTCAGCATCTAATGTGACAGTCTTCGGAAGAATCTTCTTTGCTAATGCGACGATACTTGGAAGTTTCTTCGTGACGTCTTCTCCATCGTCAGTTCGAATGATGATTTTGTCTCCGTCCTTCATAAGGAGCATTCGGACGCCATCGTATTTGACCTGAGTACACACCGGAAAGTCTTCTGGTTTAAACCATCCTTCGATCTCCTTAACTGCTAGAATTGGAAATTTGTAGTAGGCTCGGTAACCTTTCAGTGGAATGACGAAGCGTAGTGGCTTGACCTTGTCTTCCTTGAGCGATTGCAGTGCTTCCTTCTTTGCTACTGGATCCCGGATTGGATGTGCAATCAATTGTCGGATTGCTTTTGCAGATCGTATGATGATGGCTTGGCCTTGTAAGTCGTCGAATTTATGACGGGGATCGTAGATGATTACATCGGGATTAACTTCCAGTAGACGCTTGATTTTCAACTTTCCCACCATCTTTATTCTCTCGTTCTACTTTAGGGATAATAATTACATCTTTAATTCCCTCGAGGTCGCCGGCATCCTCGGCCAAGGCTACAATTGGAGTCTCCATGCGGATTAGGCGTCGATCCGCTGAGGGCACCAAAACGAGGTCGTAAATCGGGATGTGACTTGTGAAGATTCCACCATATTCGCCGGCGAATAACAGTTGGATCTTCTCGCCGAGGTTGCCTGGAAGTGCACGTCCAAGGCGGAAGAGAAGTGGCTGATGGATGTGTGTCACCCATTCTCTGTCTTTGATGAATACGTCGATGTCGTTCGAGGTGCTTCCCCAGGAAGGCAATCCACCGACTAAAGTGATGTATCCCTTCTTAAGAACGATGGGTTTCTCCCATGCCTTGAGGACTTCCTCAAGAGTAATGGATTGTTCGGTGTCCTTGTGGTGCACTGGTGCGAATGGTGAAGGTTGGTTGACTTTCTTGAGAATTTCCTCGATCGATTCACCTTGGACAACGAGTGGACGTCGGAGACTTTCAAGTGCTTCGCGAACTGTGCCATCTAAAGTCTCGACGGATACTCCGTGTTCTTTGAGTATCTGTCTCGATGCGAATCCAATGTCCTTGCAGATGACGGTCGACACAAGATTACTGATCCACTCAGCAGTCTCAACGCCTGTTCGGTTTGTGTTCTTCATCCAGTCGCCATTGACGTAGAACCATGGCGCTCGTCCGAATTTTGCAATCTGTGCGTCGAGACTGTTATCCTCAGCAGCAACTGCAAATGATCGTGCCAAAGGCGTATTGTGAGACATTCCTCGTCTATGCATCTCTGCGACGATTAATGCGTGTAACCTACGAACTTCGGATTTGGTGAGATCCTTCGGTAAGGTCTTCCAGTTCTTACCAGACCAGAGATGGCAGATACGGTGGTCGTCGAGGAGACGTTTGTCTGACCACTCCTTCAATATCTCGGGGTTCTTGAGAACTTCTTTGACCTCTGCTGGACTGATTAACTTCCTCACAGGGATCTTGATTTCAATGTTTCTAATCCACTTCTGCACCCCAGAAATCTTGATCGGAATTGGTTCGTCGAACGGCGTAACTTTCTCGAACTCAATGACGTAGACCTCTTCGTTCCACTTTGGATATTTACTTGCCCAACGGTCCCACTCTTCGTCTGTGATCCTGTGACGATTGCGAAGCCTCGTTCTAACTAAGTCCGCATTGTAAGGCCCTCGGACTTTAGTGAGGACTAATGTTCCGAGAACCTTGCCATCTTCAACTAGGTAGATGGGCTTGTTAAGATAGTCCTCTGGAGCTGGCTTCGCACTGACAATTAATGTCTTCTTCCCTCGTATGATGAGTTGACCGTGGGGTGGGACGAGGTAGATTCCTGGTTTACCGAGAAATATCTTGCCTTCTGTTGAGCTCAACGAAACCCTCTGGGAGTCTTTCGCAATGGATACTTTGATTCCATAGGTCTTGCTGAGTTCCTCAAGGAAATCTGTAAGTTTGGTCTTGTCTGAAGTCACAACGTCCTTCCCACAGTGAGTGAAGATGGCACGTTTCACTCCAGCTTCTGAACACCAGCGAACTTGGTCTTTCATTGATGCATGGCCGATTGGACGTCCAGTCTCAGCATGTCTTCGAACGATCGGCTTGTCTAACGCAGATCCATCGCCAATATACAAGTCGAGGCCCTTCAAAACGACTTCTCGATTACGGATTGCGAGGACGTCTGGGAAGTAGCCAATTGTGACCTTTCCGTCTGTGATGATAAACCCATTCGTTGGACATTTGACACTATGTGTCACGGGAATCGGCCGGACTTTAAAATCCCCAAGTGTGTTCCACTCGTATCGATGGAGTTCCTTCTTGTCGATGATCTCACGGATGTCTTTCGGCAGCGTCTCCCAGACCGCTGAGATCATCCAAACATCGAGTCCAAGGAGATCTACATCCTTAAGCCCAAATGCGTGATCAGGATGCGCATGAGTGAGCAAAACGTATGTCGGCTTAATTCGCTGAAGTACACCTGATTTCCGGAAAGTCTCGCCGTAGTCGATTAAAAGTTTGGTCTCACCTTGAGTTACTAGCAAGGAACTATGCATCTTGTGGTCATCGGATTTTTCACGAATTTCTCCTCGTGTCCCCAGGAAGGTGAGCTCCATGGTCTCCACCTATGGATAATATCCGAGTTTGCGAAGTTTCTCGATGATCTTTTCCTCGGATTCCTGGCGATCAAAAGGCTCTAATACTCTAGCATTAATGAAGTCTCGCAGTTCTCGGTACTCGTCAGAACTTAGTGGAATCCCGAATTCTGCAACCCACCCACAGTTCGGGCATTTGAGATATACGTCCACATGCGGTGGAATCGTCGGCGGATTTGCTCCAAGTTTTGCTAAACGGAACTCCATCGGAGTCTCACAGAACACACAAAACTTCTCGCCTACTAAACAGAGGACTCTTGCGATTTTCTCCTCATGCGACATCTAAGTCACCTGCCTTTCTCTATCACTTTCAGGAGTAACAGGCTCCTCGATAGGTTTTGTGCGGCGGATGTAATCCCGCACGATATCCGCAATTGTTTGAGTATATTGACCAGCCCGCCCTTGAGAAGGCTCCTTCGAGACAATTCGCTGACGTTGTTCTTCGGTCAGCGGATCGAATCCGACCAATCCTCGGATTTCATCCTCCGTGAAGATGCCGATTGACGATAAGACAGCTGCTTGCCGGATACTCTCACCCCGTAGGACGTCAAGGACAAGCTTCACCTTAATGTCCACCTTCTTCAGGTGCTTCTCAGCCTTAAGGCCAAACTTCTCGCGTAAGTGACGGCGGCACACCTTAATCAATTCGTCTTTAATTATGTCGGCTATAGATTCCGCACATAGAACAGCATATGAAGCGATAATTAGTTCTGTTGCATAAGTACGTCGTCCACGACCAGTTAGCGCAGTCTCAACCGGTCCAATGACGGAGAAAATAGACTTGTCGATCTGCTCGATGAGCTCGTTTGGCGATGTATATGTTACCTTCTTCGGCTCTACGAATCCGATTTCGACTTCCTTGCCTGTGATGTAACTCCTATCAGGTTCACGAAGTGCCTTGGCAATGTCCCGCTTATAGCTCTCAACAAATCGCTGAGCAGCTTCCTTTGCTTTTTTTGCTTTCTCCTCGAAGGTTGTTCCTGGATAGAACCTTGGGTCGAATGCACTGAGATCAAGTTTGTGATGCTCTCTCGGGATGAGTTTCTGACGGATGATAATATCATCAATTGTTGCTGAAAGTTTCCAAAGGAGTTTGTATTTCAGCGCTTCGATTGGCGACATTGACCAGACTCCGAAAGTATAACGACCATAGAGGTCTCTGACGGACTTAGCTTGGTTCGATAATCCGACGTGAAGAATGTTGTCCTTCTTGAAGATTTTGCGTTTTTCGTCGTTTAGTTCGTTGAGGACATAGATGTTTCGTTCGAAGATCTGTGCATCGGCTTGACCGATTTGATCTTCCTTCTCAAGGATAGTCATATATTCAATTGGCAATGGCTGAAGAGTCGTGAGCCCGACATTTTTCTTGAAGTCTATGAATGCTATGAAGTCTCCGTACATCAGAAGCTGTTCGGCAATAGTTTGGAAAAGATTTTTGAATGAATATTCCTCCTCGAGGTTTTTGAGGTCTTCGAGGAGTTCCTTCTCTTCTTCGTCGAGGTCACGACCAACTTTTAGTGAAACACCTTGGTAAGCGTATCGTACCATCTTTGCAATACGATCAATAGAGCCCCAAAGTTCGGGATCGATCTCTGCGAGAACTCTGTAGAGTTTGTATTTATTATTAGACGCTTCTCGGAGTTTTTGGTAGATGTCTCGCAGAGGCATCAAAACAGGATACTGCAAGGTTACTGGCGAGATGATTGGTACAGATCCACTGCTTGTGAAAGACAGACGGATCCTCTTTCCAAGAGACCTTAGTCCTCTTACGATTGATGACATGTTCTACCCCCTGAAAGTTGTTACAACATTTAGCGGGTACGATCGCCGAGGAAGCAACTCCGTAATTCCGTAGAGTGAGTTTACAACGGCATCAGCAACGTCTTTCGATCCACCGGGCGGATGGTCGACTTTCTTCGCATTAATTATTTGCAGTTGGCGGAATTCCTGACGAAGCCATGGATACTCGCAGAGTTTGATGGTTCTTCGGTAGCATGCTTCCTTGAAACGATCGTAGTCCTCTTTTCGAACGATGTGATTGACAACGAGGACACCTGTTGAGGCAATCTCTTCTTGGAGCTCTGGAAATTGCCAGGTGTCAAATACAGCAACAACTACTGGAGCCAGATGGACGACTTTCAAGATAAAATTCTTAATTTCAATCGGTGAGAGCTCGATGCCTTTCTCCGGAGCAAACCGAAAGGCTCCGTCGACGATATACTGATCGGGGTCAGCTTCATGGATCAAGGCAAGCCCGAATGCGTCATGCTTCAGTGCGGGATCTCCAGCGAGAACATACGTAGCAGTTGTATCAAATGTCGGAGCGAGTCCTTTCGCCATCAGTTCTAGGTTATTCGGGATACTACTATCAAACGGAATGATATCCGGATTCGAGAAGTATTGCATTGTTCCTGCGAAGGGAACGGATCCGAAGTCTCTCCAGAAAGTTGTTGGATCGCGTTGGCGCTCGTATTGGAGGTCTTCAAAGGAAATCCGAGGATTGAATTCCCATGTTGCGTATTTTAGTGCGAGCATCTTTGGATTTGTCTGAGCCTGTTGGTAGAGTTGCATCATAATGTCAGATGAATGCCGGATCGATGAGATACTGATGCAGTAACCCTCCGATCCGAACGTTGCAGTAGATCGTTTCAAAGACGTATAGACATTCCACGCCCCACGCTTAGATGTCGACTCCTCAAATCTAGCAAGCTCATCAAAAATTGCAAGTTTTACGTTTCTACCAACAAGGGAAGCTGACGATGAAGTTCCACAGAGAATGTGAATGCCTTTGGATGGAAAGATAATTTCGTTGTTGAGAAACCTCGGACGGAATTCACGGAAGAAGGGACTGCGAGCAATTCGATTGAAGATCTCACGAAAGATTGTGTCGGATGCTTGTTTTTCCGATGTTGCTACGACAATGATGAAGATTAACGATCCGGGAGTGAGACCGTAATATGCCGCTGGATCTGGTTTGATTAGGAGTTTGAAAGCTTCATAAGAAGCAAAAATCGACGCGAGAGTTGTTTTGCCACTACGGTTGCCTGCAATCAAAACGAGCTCTGTGTAGTTCCCCTCATAGAACTTTCGGAGGACTTCCGCTTGCTTAGGGAAGGGCTTCAGTCCAAGGAAGTAAGGGTCTTCACAGAAAAAGACAGGGTCCTGTAGCGCTTTGAGAATTTTTATTGTCTTCTCCCTCGGCTCAAGCAACGGGCATCTCCTCGAGTTTCTTGAGGATGCGTTCTTGATATTCCTTTGGCAGCTCTGATGTGATCAACTGGAGGAGATATTCATAGTGAACTGTAATTTTCTGAAGTTGAATGATCGGTGCAGCTTGCAACCTCCCTGCGAGTCTTTCGAGATCCATGATAGTTTTGCGCAGAGAGTCGCATACTGCAACGATAGCTCGTTCATTTGACGGACTGATATCCAAATGTCGGAGTTCTTCGAGTCTTCCCTTCAAGATCTTGGTGATCTCCTGGAGGACTTCCAATGCATCGACGTCAGTTTCTCGGATTTCCTTTGTACGTCCCATGTGGAATCTTGTATGGTTCCATAACTGACGGTAAGTTACACCAAGTATTTGTGCGGCTTGCTTGAGGGTTATCTCTCCGTTTCTCACTCTTCGGAGTACTTCCTCAGCTCTCGGGTGGAAACAAACTGGACAGGACATATACAAGAAATAGATAGATGATCCTTTATTTAAATCTGTTGTAACTGCCGTCTCATCAAAGGATAATCTTGACTGCAAGCATTCACGGGACTTTCGTATTTTCGGTGGTCTGTTGTTTGATTGACGTGTCCGTCGCCAGTTACACTATGCGTTCCTTCGGGGAACTGTAGAGGGAGACCAGGTAGAGGAGGAGAAGAGGTGAAGGAGGAAAGATTTTAGGAAAAAAGAGGTATAGAATGATTAAAATGTATGTAGGTATAGTAGGTAGTAGAAGGTTTAAGGATGTTGAATTTATTGAAAGGTTGATGGAAGGTATTGTGAAAAGGTTTGGTGGTGGTGTGGTGTTTGTTAGTGGTGATTGTGGTAGTGGTGTTGATGAGTTTGTTAGGGTTATTTGTGAAAGGAGGAGTTGGAATTTGGTAAGGTGTTGTGTTAATAGGAGGTTGTATGGTGTGTATGGTAATAAGTTGTATTATTGGAGGAATTTGAGGATTGTGAAGATGTGTGATGTTGTGTATTGTGTGGTTGAAAGGGGTTATTGTGGTAAGGGTAGTAAAATGGTGTTTGAATTGTGTAAGAGGTATGGTGTAAAGGTTGTTTGGTTGGAGGTTGATGATGGGAAGGTTGTAAGGGTTGATGGAGATGTGGATTGTAAGGAGTATAAGAATGGATTTTGTTTGGTGTTAGGTGAGAAATGTAAGTATGTTTGGTGGAATTGTAAATTGAGGAAGATATGTGAAGAAATAAGAAAAGAGAGTGAGGTGAAATGAATGAAAGGAAAGGTAGTTTTGAGAATGAGGAGATGTGAGTTGTGGAGAATTGATGTGGATAGATATGAATGGAGAGTTAGGTTTGGTGATGTAGTAGTTAAGAAGGTTTGAGTAATTAAAAAATTTTTTGGAGTGGTGATGTAAAGATGAGAAGAATAGAGAAGAGTAAGTGGAATTGGTTGAGGAAGAGAGTTAGTGATATTGTGGGTGATGAAGAGAAGGTGAAGAGGATATTAGGTTGTGTTAAGTGGGTTGTTGAGAATGGTGTGGTAGAGAGTTAATTTAATTTTTTTGAGAGTTGTATGAAGAGTTGGTAGGCGGGGGTTATATATTGTTAGGGAAGGGTTAAAAAATAAATTATTGGATGGTGAATGAAAATGAATGAAGAGTTTGTAGAAATTGATGATTTGGGATATGTGAGTGTGGTAAGGGAGGTTGTAGGTTGTGTATGTGAGGAGGTGTATGATGAAGAAGGATTGAGGGAGATTGTGTTTTATGATTTTGTTGATGGATGTGAAGGATGTGTAGTTTTGAGATGAATTTTGATGGGTGAATGAAAATGGATGAAGAATTTGTAGAGAATGTGGAAGAGAAGAGATTTATATTGAGAAATATTGTGAGAGATATGGTGTTGGAATTGGAGGAGGATGTGAAGTTGTTATGGAGGGATTTGGTAAGGTTGGAGATGTATTTAAGTGAGTTGTGGGGTTTGGAATAAAAAATTTTTTTGGATGGTGAATGAAAATGGAAGAGAAGAGAAGTATATGGGAAAGTTTGGGGATAGAAGTTAAGGAAGGAGAGATTGAAGAGAGGGTTGTTAGGGATGTATTAAGTAGTATGAGAAGGGAGTGTTTGAATTGTAGGAAGTGTAGTGGAGAATTAAAGTGGAGAGTTGGAGTTGAGGTGAATGATGAGGGATTAGATGTGTGGTTTGTTGAGTGTAGGGAAAGAGGTTTAAGGTTGTATAATAGAGTTAGTGGGAGATTGAAGGGATTAGTAAGTGGGAGGATAGGATGGTATAATGAGTTTAATAGGTATAGAGTTTAATTAAAAAAATTTTTTGGAATGGTGATGAATGATGGAAGTAAAGAAGATAATTGAAAAGTTAGAGGAGTTAAAGGATGTGATTGAAAGAGGTAAGTTTGTTAAAATTAAGTGTGGTGAGGATTGGATTAGGGTGGAAGTGACGTTTGATTTTGAAGAGTCTGAAGAATAATTTTTTTTGAGAGTGGTAGAGATGAAGATAGTTGAAATGCTGTTCTGCTTATCCGTCATCCTACTTTGTATCCTCATTGAGGCGGTAGTCAAGATGGCATTGAGACGGCGGAGCATCTTCGAGAATTAAAAATTTTTTAGGACGGTGATGTAGAATGAAAAGTGCATATGAGGAATATCTCGAGGGAAAGTTGGAGAGATACGTCTTATGTCCCATCCATGAGATGGAAAAGATCGCAGAGCTGCAAAAGTCTCCAAGGTACGTCATCACGGAGTTAGGCGTCGGAGTCTGTCCGGAATGTGCATGCAACTGCTGGGCGGTTTACCTTGAAAAAGAAATTTAAGGAGTGATTAAAATGGAAAAGAAGAATATCTTTCAATCAATCGGATTGACAACGGAGTCGTCGAATGAGTACGTCGTAAGAGACGTACTATCTGCAGCAAGGAGCATCTGTCTCAGGTGCAGAAAGTGCGACGAAAGGCCACTGAAGTGGTGCATCGACTTCGATGTGACGGAGGACGGCAAGGATTACTGGTACGTCATCTGTCCGGAGACGGGCATAGTGCTGTACAACAGGGTCAGCTACATCGTGAAGACGGGCAAGGTCCCACGAAATTTCGGCAAGGGTGCGGGAATTCTCGGCATACTTTGACGTCTTCTCTCTTTTTCGGGGCTAAATGAATTGTTGTGATTGGTGATGATATGAATGAAATAACATCTTGGTTAAGTGACGAGTATCGAGAGTATCTCGAGGAGAGATATCCTGGATTGCCTCTAGAGGTGTCCGTGGAGATTGACAACCTCCGAACGTGGATTGGTGAACATAGGTCATTGACACCGGAGAACCTAAAGCGTATACTGAGGACTATCGAGACCATCCACAAGTACATCGGCTTCCGGATGGGTTTAACTCAGAGGAAGGTTGAGGACTATCATCCAGGGGAGGGTTCCCGTCGAGGAAAGGTAGTCGAGGGAGAAGTGCCAGACTTTTGGGACAAACTCGTCAATGACCTCCTGAGGTTGGGCTGTCGAGTGTACATTTCTGACGACTATGGTAACACTGCCGTTGGTCTTGCAGGATCGTTCCATGAAGTCTGGGAGTGGTGGATCGATGCGTATCTACCCATCGGTAAGTATTGGTGCTTATCCTTCCGTCACTACTTCTATCAAGGCAGTCGATCGTGAGTTTCTCTCTTTTTCTGCTCTGTATGGATCCGTTGACGAATGAAAGATTATGTTGATTGGAGATAATATGGATGAAAAAGTCTTCAAAGATGTCTGGGACGTCCATATTTTCTTCGAAGAGTGGAATGTTTATCTCGGACCTAGAGGAGGAACGAAGACGGTGGAACTCAAAGGAGTAAAGAGAATTGTAGCGTACGCTACGCAATTAAACGGCATCGCTATTGATCAGGATTCTGTTCACTTCTGGTTCGAACCTCATCAGACGTTGCGGCTGAGAGAGGGACGTCTCGAAGTCATTCGATGACTCTTCTTTTTGCATACACATGACGTCGTGTCCAGATGGCAGTTGAAAAAGAAATGGATTGGGTGATGTAAAATGAGTAAGAAGAAGAAACCTCGGATGCGAATACCGACGTACAAGAGGAAGCATCGTCGGTGGAAGAGGAAGGTAACGTTCGTCCCTTGCGAGATTCAGTTCCCTGGACACTACGTCGATGGCTTCCATCCGAGGAGGTCGTCGTTTCTCCGAAGACGTATGAAAATAATAATTAGGGGGTGATAGATATGAAAGTGGAAATTACGAAGGAAGAAGCACAGATACTGCTCGTGATGCTGCTCGAAAGAGGCCGTCAACAGCAACATGAACTGAAGACGACTAACTCACTCATCAAGAAACTCCAACAGGTGCTCGAGAAATGTTCGTGAGACATCGGAGACGAGGGAGGCCGAAGAATCCGAAGGCAATTGTAACGTACAAGGACAAGGACTTCAAATCCAAGCTCAAGAAGGTCACGTTGAACATCGAAGGAATCCCTCATCCAGGTTGTCTCATACCGATCGAGAAGCCGAAGCCGATCGATGTCAAGAAGGCAAAGGAAGAACGACGCCGGAGACTGAGAGAGCTCAAACGGAAAGCACTAGAACGAAGGAAGTTACTCGATCAGAGATTCGCAGAATATCAGGAGGGACTATTCCTCAGGAACAAGTGGAGACAATTACGTCGGAAGATCCTCAAGGAGAACCGGAAATTCGAGAAGCAAGCAAAGAGACTTCTGAAGAAGAACGCAGAGTTACTAGTAGAACTCGGATTCAAGTCTGCAGAGATCATCATAGAGGCTGATGGACACGATGATACGAAAGTCTCGAGGTACATCGAACTTGACGGACAGAGAGTTTCGCTACTCGAACTAAAGAGACTAAAGCCATTCGTCAATGCGTTGTTTGATGCCTATCCTACCGTTCAACTGACTAAAGAAGAATTTATAAAATATTTGAGAGAATGGATTAAATTGATGGAATTAAGTCATGGTCCGTCTTCACAGAACGGACAGGAGGTGAGAAATCGCGATGGGTGACAAAATCGACCTGAACGAGCTCAGGAAGAGACTCAAGAAGTACACTCCGGGCAAGGGCAGACGACGTAGACGCTTCGACTACGAGAAGATCAAGCAGTACCTCATCAACCTCGGCAAACAAGGCAAGGGCGTTACTCGAGCTGTGCTCGAGGACGTCATGAAGCAGTTCGACGCTACTCCTGAGAAGACGATTTACTCCCCACAGATCCAGAGGATGCTCAAGAGGCTCGTCGACGATCCAACTGTCGACGTCTACGAGGATGACACCTTCTATCCGACGCTGTACATCTTCCTCCCAGCCGAGAAGAAGACGGAGTAACGTCCAGGGCTCTGACCCTAGCAACAACGGAGTATCCACGTTTTTGTCGTTCTTCTTTTTTTCGGTCCTCATGGATTCTCGCGGAGCAAATACACGAAACAACGCGGAGCAATACACGGAGAAACTATTGAGAGAGGAGTGGGGGGGTGGGGCCTGGGTGGCGAGCGGAGACCAGCAACAGGACCGTCGGGTCGCTGTCCTATCGGTAATGCCTGTCCTTTAAATATGTTGCCGATATAGTTTTCGGGGCTGTGACACTAACCTGTCAAAGGATATGCGGGACGGGCACATCGACCTCCTTGACTTCAACTGACCAAGTGCCATGGCTGCGTGTTAGGCGAATGTAGATCGTATCGATGTGGTCCCACGGAACCTTGCAGGCAGAGCAACAGTGTGGGCGGTCCACTCGGATGGCCGTGACAGTCCAGCAGTTCTGGCAGTAGGCGAGGCGAACAGTAAACTCGACGGGTCCATCCTTGACCGTCAGGTTGTAAATCGTGGCAGCCCGCCAGCGCCTCAGCGGTGCACCTGGTTTTCCTCTACGAACCATGCACAGTCACCATCCGTCGGCAGGGGCGCGAGCCCATTAACACTATGGGCACACATCGCATGGTGTCTCTGTTTGGTAGGTTTCATGAGTTTAATGTAGGTGAACCAATATTTAAAATTGTATGATGATAAATCGTAATACAATTGTGGGAGTGTACCATGTCTTCATCCTCATCATCATCAAAACCTCAAACTGACAGTAAATTCACATATCAAGGAAAATCTCCATCAGCGGATTCGTTGGTGTTTTCCTTGAAAAGTGAAAGACAAACTGTCAGACAAAACAAACCGCAAGGTCATCGTCATCATCAACGGAAAGTGGAATGTGGAGCAAACCGCCCAAGCAGCGACTGTGCCGTCCTCTGGGAGTTTGGCGAGGGAACGATTGTTGACAAGGTTTTCCTCAAAGGAGACCGAAGAAATGACGGTTGACAAGGAAATCCTCAAGGGAGACTAGCAAGACGTCCTCAACGGAGACTAAGAGTCTAACGAGACTGAGGACCTGCCTGTACCAGTCAAAAATTTAAATAAAGGAAAAAAATAAATTCAAAGTAGTAGTAGTAGAAAACATAGGAGGTGACGCATATGGATAACCTTGAAAAGTGGATCGACAAAGTCAAGGAAATCTACGACAGACGTATGTCTGATCCATACTTCAAGAATCTCATCGATGAATACCGTAAGGTCCTGAAGGATGTTCGAGGACAAGAACCTGACTGTAATACGGAGATATTAAAGAAGTTTCTGCCGAGAGATGAGAAGACAAGACACATCATTGACCTCGGACTCGAGTATATTTTGGAGTCTGACATGATGTTCGGTCCATTGACACCAATAGAAATATCGGCTATCGTTGACTGTCTGGCATACATTGCGTGGAACATATCAGAGGAGAAAGACGTTCTCTGAGACTGGATCAGTCGAAAATTTTAAATGAAAAAATTAAAAAATTAAATAAAGAGGTGGAAATATGGATAATACTATGAAGTGTATCTGGTGTGGTGATGAAGGAGCAAACATCAGGACAGAAGATGGCTACATACACCAGGAATGTCTTGGAAAGTGGATTCGAGCGAAGATAGCAGAGAGTATTCTATCGTATGCAACGTACGCATACCATGAGTTGTGTGATCTTGGACTCAGCCAGTTCGATGCTAAGATGCTGCTAAAGTCTGCAGCGACTACACCAACGTTCGTACGAGGTAGAAAGCGATATGTACTTCGTCTCAACCAAGACCTAGATGCGAGAGTAAAAGAATGCGCAGCTCTGTACAAGATTCAAAACATCGAGGAATTGCTCGTGATGTTGATCGATGACGCTGTCGATGTCTGGATAGATAAAGCGGATGAAACCTAGGGAGTGAGAACAATGTATACGATTAAGCTCACCGCAGAACAAATCCAGCTTCTGAAGAGTGGAGACTACAACGATGTCGAAGAGGTAATCACTAACATCCTTGAGCAAGTCCAAGACATCCCAGATGATGCAAAGGTCTTTATCATCTCGCAAGACGAAGATTATTGTGATGAATGCGTCTATGTCGTCGCTGAGACGGTTGAGGAGGCAACAAAGACAGCGGTGCAATATCTTCATCTCGAAGTATACGAGGTGAAGTTTGGAGAGCTAGCCGATGAAGAGAAAGAATTCCTACGCCAAGGCAACGGCGTTTGCTACTTTCCACCATAGGAGGTGAGAGAATGGAATGTATCATCTGTCATGGAGACGGAGCGACTATCAAAACGAAGGATGGATACGTGCACGAAGAGTGTCTTGAGGAATGGGCTAAGGGAAAGGCTGCGGATACTGTTGCAGCGTTCATCTCCTACGCTTACCATGAACTGAAAGAGCTCGGCTGGTCGCATCGTGATATCAGCTACCTTATGGAATCAATAATGGACTCTCCGGAGTATACACCTGAGGGAGCGAGATACATCATCAAATTGCCGCATAGACTCAACCGGATTGTCGAAAGACTCAAGAGGGAGTACCATCACAAAACTATCGAGGAGCTACTTGTCGCATTGATCGAGGATGCTGCTGAAGTTTGGCTGCATGCAATCCTTGATTAGGAGGTGAAAGAATGGATACGACTAAATTCGAGATCGTCGTAGGAGAAGACTCCGTTAAGGTTCGTCGGTACGAAGTAAGCGAAGTTACTGTTGATATTGTGACACCACCGGACTGGCTGGAAAGACTCGGATTCAAACGACTCATCAGAACTTTCCGTGGCTACGGATATGCACAGAAGAAAAATGGTGACTGGTACGTTGTGGATCTACGAGAGAAGAAGGTATCGAGTAAGACGGTTAATCCGTTAGACAACAAAGTGTTCTGGTTGAGTTTCATAGTCGGCGAAGACGAGTGGGGTTCTTGGGTTTGTCGAACTCCCATAGAAGTCATCAAAGGACAAGAGGGAGTAAAGTATACTGTCACGTTGCCACGTAAACTGGCTGAGGTCGTTGAAAGACTCAAGGAGGAGTACGATTACGAGACAGTCGAGGAGTTCCTCGTCGCATTGATTGACGAGGCCGCTTTCGACTGGTGGATTGAGATTGCAGGATAGGAGGTGAGAAAATGGAGGAGGTATTCGAGAATGTTCGGGCCGTACATATTTGGCTAGAGAAGGGTGGCTTGGAAGTACACCTCGAAGACAATGACGTAAAAACGATCGCTGAATTCGAAGGGATTCGGAGAGTCGATGCTTATGCTACCCCTATAGATGGAGTCAGTGTGAGCTGGTATTCCGTACACTTCTGGTTCGATCTACCCAAGACGCTTCGTTTGAAGGAAGGTTGTCTTGAGGTCGTAAAAACCAAATGAGTAAGATGCTGGATAGGAGGTGAGATGAAATGACTGAGAGATGTATGCCCGGTCACCACACGGGCTTTCGCTGGAGGCTCGTGAAGGCTCTTCCTGGATACGAGTGTATCCAGTGCGGAGGGCCTATAGGGGGCTACCAGCTTGAGTGTGAGTGTGGGAGGCAGGTCTTGGGCACCTATATCATCGGGTGCCCATACTGCTCCTCGGATGAGGAGTGGCTCGAAGCCTACGAGGGCTTCTGGGTCCTCCTCAAGAAGAGAGGTGAAACGAAAGGAGGGCGATGTGGAAGTGTCAGGACTTAAAGTTAAAAATTCCATTCATCTCGGTAAGCGTGAAGTTGTACTGCCATATGGCATGGGCACTCACAACTTGGTTTCAATCATCGTAAAAGCGGATACTGGCATGAACGTTGAGTTTTGGACATGCCCTAAGTGCGGGAAGTATTCCCTACACGTGGTTGAAAGCGAGCTAAGTTACGTCCGCTTCCTTCGGTGCTGTCGGTGCTTACAAAAATGGTATCTTACAGATGCCGGAGACTTATCATGGGAGGATAGGCAAGAGATAGAAAGGGAGAACGAGAGGATTCGAAGAGCGCTAGACCCTTAACCCTGTTGCCACTCCTTTTCATGGCAAGCATCAGGGAGGCGGTGAGGCGTGAGGCCACAAAAGGAGAGAATGTGGAAGGACGTTCTGGAAAAATACTTACAAAAGTATAGGACAAGAAAAGGGGGGTTAAGACGCCTATCCTATGCGATAAAAGAAGGCGACGTGATAGTAAGACCAGTGGAAGCGGGGCGAATATACATATGCACAGCAAAGAAAAAAGCAAAGGAGATTTTAGAGGAGGCTTTTAACAGACTGATCGAGGAGAAGGGTATAAACATAGTGAGTAAAAAATATCTGGAAAGAAGAGGATACAGGCCACATATGATAATTGCAAGAACTGAAGAAGGACGAAGATTGAGCGTGGAGCTGGAAAAAATATGCGTGAATACAGACGAAATCGATGAGTATAGACGAAACTTCAAGTTTGCAACAGGAGGAAAAGAGCCAAATATTCTCCTCTTTTAGGAGGCGGTGAAGCGTGAAGTGCTTTAAGTGTGGACGATCTGATGTGATACTTAAATACGTCGGTCGTCATCCCTTTTGGGGTGAGACATGGCTATGTAAAAGATGTCGGGAGGCTGTGAAGGCATGACCTATGCTGATGTCTCCAGCCTGGAGGAGGTGGCCAAATATGAATAAGAAAGTTTCCTCGGTTTGGGAGATCAAGACCTCCGCCTACCATGTTCAGGGGGTCCCTCGATTTTTCTCAAAAGCAAAGTTAGAGGGAGTATCGGAGTGGGAATCGTATTTCTATCCTAAACTCGATGATTGGATTATTGAGAAACTGAAAATTCCCCCGTTGAAGACGGTAAGAATCAAAATCACCGTAGAACTCTTAGAAGGTAAAAAACGTTGAGCGAAATCTCTCTTTCCTGTAGCGTCTACCGAAAGAAACCTAAGGGAGGTGAGGACCATGACCGAATCTTTCGTTAGCCTCTATGAAGAGATGGTAGATATCTTCTGTGAGGCAACATCCTGTGAGAAGTGTCCTGCTAAGGACCTCTGTGAGGTGCACAACGCCTTGGTTGAGATATTCATCGATCTTGAAATCGAGGATATCGAAGGAGGGAGGTGAGGCGTAGATGAAGCAGGATGAGGTAATCACCATCCTTCGAGTAGCCGATTTGACACCAGAGCAAGCCAGGAGGATACTGGATTACTGTTATCAAGCGGAAGTGATTATTGACGGTGAGGTCTGGCATAGACTGCCTTTGCCAAGTAAGTTAGAGGCTTGGCTCGAGAAGAGGGCAGGAGGAGATGGAGCAACATGACCTATCGAATCTACATCGATCCATATGAGGCGGAAGCCATGGGAATTCCCTATGAGTATTGGAAATGGGTGATGGACAACCAAACACTCGATCCGATCCGATGTGAGGCCGCAGGAATACCATTTGAAGTCTGGCGTAAGCTCAATGAACTCGCTCGAATTGAGGATGATGGACGATGAGGTACACGGATGAACAACTCATCGAACTGATTCGGAGAGAAGGCGTAGTTACCACGAATAAACTAGCATCTCTAACGGGTTACGAGAGAGGGTATTTACGTAACGTGCGACTAAAATCGCTTATAGACAAAGGAGCAATACGTAGGTTCCAACTGGTCATAGGGTCAGGTCGAGGTAGCATACGTGGACGAGCAACGGACCTCTTCAACGGTCTCGCTGCATGTCCCGGACGTGCGCGGTACTATTACTATGTTGATGAGGACGCCGCTCTCAACTTCTTGATGAGGGAGCTTTCGCTCTCAAAGAATCTTCCACATCGGAGGAAGAGTCAGTTGACCCGCTACTTGAGACGAAATCTGCCTAAGTCACTGTTTGAGAGGCTTCGAAATGTCTATCTCCGTAGAGCTCCGGTGGTGCAGTCCGGACAAGCATAATGGCCTTTCGAGCCATTGATCCCGGGTTCAAATCCCGGCCGGAGCATAGTTGGAGGTGATAAGCTTGAGCAGTTACAGGTTAGAAAGAATCGTCAGACATATGGAACGATTCATCTCACTGTACAAGAAAGTCGAACGGACTGACGATGAAACCGACGAGATGTGTGACTTGATGAAGCATAGAGGTTCAGTGCCACTAGAAGTAGATGTCCTCGAGGAGGATACTCCGGTGATCATCGATAAACTCGAGAAGCTTTGGCAGACTGCGTCTGTCGAAAAATTTAATTAAAGAAAATTTAATTTAACTCAGAGGTGGGAGGTGATTGTATGGACCTGAAGTGCAAAATCTGTGGAAATGATAAGTTCTACGCGAGAGGTACGTTAACGCACTATCTCTTCGATAGCGTTGATGCTGAGGGAACTGTGCACGTGGATGATTCTTATGATGAGCACCCAGAGATCAAATATACGTCTATCGAATGTCAGGATTGCGGAGCCGAGGTGACTTTGGATATGTCAAAGGAGGAGGCTGACAAGATTATTGCAGGAGCATACGAGTGGCTTAGATGGGACGAGTACCACTTCGAGGGATGAACCCGTAGGTGATCTAGATGAAGACGAAATGGAGGGAGATGTCTGACGAGGAGCTCATCCGAATTGTCGGTCGAGGAGCGAACAAACCTGGCGGGTATATCACATACGACCAGAGGAAAGCAGCCGAGGAACTTCGTCGGAGAGGATATCGAGTGAGTCTGCTCTATGGAACGGTAACAAAGAAGGTGAAGGAAATTGAAGAAGAAACTCATTCCTAGGTGCACGGTATGTGTTGCTGAGAAGAAGAACGGTTGGAGAAAGGTCGTTTACGATGGAGTCAACAAGGTTCGAGGAGGCAACCTATGCGAGTATCACTACAATCTCTGGAAAGCGCTCGGCGAGCCTTCGATAAGTGAACTGGTGAAGAAGCCAACAGGCGAGAGAGACCTCTATCGATTTCCTCAGCCACCTGACGATTGGATGGAGTGTGAGCTCTGTCCGTACTGTGTGAGTTACTATCGCGAGCCAGTGAGAGAGGCCATTGCTGTAAACGATGGTAAGCAGACTTCGCTGTACGTCGTATATAGTTGCCCGAAGTGTGGATGTGAGCTTTCACGGCATCCACTTGAAAATGTTTAGGAGGTGATAGAATGGTCCGAATACAGTTTGATTTGGATGTTGAAGCAGAAGACGTAGAGGAAATAAAGCAGAGAGTCGAAGACCTTAAAGATTTGGAAATCTCAGGAGCCTTCCTTGTCCTTGTGAAGGATAAAGGAGAGACATTCGATGCATATACTCTGATTTACGGTCCGAGAATGACTCTGCTCCAGGCACTAGCAAGGTCACTGATGGACAGGCCCAGCTTCACGAAAGATCTCTTCGTTATGCTTCTGGCAGAAAACATGCGGAGACAGATGGAGGGGGACTAATGCCGATATTCGTTGTGAAGGTGGTTGGAGGGAGAGAAAAGCAAGCAATCGAAGAGATACAATGGCGAGCCGAGGAAACTTCAGCGAAGGTATTCGCGATGATGTCTTCTGACACTGTTAAAGGTTACATCTTCATCGAGGCAGCTGACCTTTGGACGGTTCGGAATCTTGTGAAGGGATCGAGATTCTGCAGGAAAGTCCTCCCAGGACAAGTTTCGGTCGAGGAGCTTCAGAAATACCTTGCACCGGAGCCGGTGAAATATGAAGTTGGCGAGGAGGTTGAGGTTATTGCAGGACCATTCAAGGGTCTCACCGGAATCGTGAAGGTCGTTGCGGACGATTACCTTTCCGTGGAGCTTCCCTCGGCAGCATACCCGTTAGTCGTTAAGATTCCTCGTAGTCAACTGCAACGTAAGAGGTGAGAAGTATGTGGATCTGTCCAAACAAGAATTGTCCGTATAGGTTGTTGAACCTTATGCCGTACTCCGAGGACTTCCCGAGTGTCTGCAAGTATTGCGGGAGTGTCCTCAGACGTCAGTTGGCACCAGCATACTGTATAAAATCCTCAAGGGAGAACAAAGTCACTTTTACTATTAGTAAAAGTCACAAAGAGTCAACAAAACTAATGGAGGGAGAATATGACGAGGAAACCTGGAAATAGACGGAAGCATAAACATCGAGGACCTCTAACTCGTCGGAAGAAAGAGAGGTTGCGTCGTAAACGCAAAGGATTGCCTGAGAAAAAGCGTCTCCCAAGAATCCTTATTTGGAGGCGTATTGTCAAGGAGTATGCCAAGAAATGACCGTCAAACGTTCAAAATGTTTAAATATTGGTAAAATGTATATTTAATCGTAAGTAAAGGAGGGATGTGTATGGATGAACGTCCTCTGATTCCAGTTGCGCCTGGAATGCAGCTGGTAACTATAGCTAAGGCAGGAAAAGACGGGACGATCGTCGGACGATACACTGATGGACGTGTGATACTTTTCGATAAGGAGTCTCCGTTGAGCATTCAGGTGAATGATACCGTTATCGGCTATGTGAAGCATGTAGCGAGGAACTACATCGTCATGGATCCGAAGAGAATAGTGAATGATCCGGATGAGGCGTTGATGGTTAACCTCGAGAACGTTGCGAATAGCGGATACTATCAGCATGCTGTACTTGCACAGGCGTTGATTCATATCATTAAGCTCCTTAGGAGGTGAGAGAATGGCAGCTAAGTTTGACATCACAGATTTCCCTGAAGCGATGCAGACCTTCAATGAGTGGCTTCAGACTCAGGATTTGAAGGAACGTCTAAAGTCCGCTGGGATCCTTCACTCGATGATACTTTGTGACTTAGTGAACGAAAAGGGATGGACAATCGACGTTAAGTCGCATATTGCAACGGAACTTTCGACGATGTTAATGTACGTGACAGATGGCGATGTGAATCGTGCGAAGGAAATCCTCGATGCGCTAGTGGAAAATCTAGGAAAACTTTGCTTGGCATACAAACTCTGGAGGATGGGCGCACTTTGAAAACCTCCGGGAGAGGTGGAGTAGTTGTTAAGAGTCCGATGTCAGCTAGAGAAGTGTCCGTTCGCCGATACTACTGCAGAGGCTCGATGTATCGTTTGGTATCCAGACGGAACATACTCGAAATGTACCTATGCGATCGTAGAGTTTCAACCGGTTGAGTTCCCTGAGACGTGTCCAGTCTGCGGAGCTCAACTGTTTTGCAGAGCAGAGTTAGACAACTTTGGAGACTACACCTTCGAAGAACTCTGGGAATGTGATAACCACCATGTCTTCAGGGCTATCTACAAGTTAGTGAAGGTTGTTAGGTTGAAGGAGACTGAGAAGTAATGAGGCCTTGTCTCGTAGTCCTTCCTCAGTATGTCGATGAGGAAGTCATTCCCTTGAGGCTCGGGATAAAGTATCACGGGAGGCTAGAGATCGAGAAGAGAGGAGACAAGTTGTTCATAGTAACTAAGGAGTGGTTCGAGAGACGTGGTAAGACGAACTTAGCTATTTTCCTACTTGGAACCTTGATGATCCTGCCCAAGGCAATCAAGGAGAGAATCCATATGTGGAGGCTAAGGAAGAAAGGAGTAAAAGAATACCTGGTGCCAATAACTGGAACAACCAGTGAAAGCGACTGGCACGACACAAGAGTATTTGATGCAAGACGAGACTGCTAGGAAGAAAGTTAAGCGGAAGGAAGACTGATGATGTGCTGGACCAAATGTGAAGTGCTAATCCTGATTCTTCTCCTCTGGCTCTACTTCTTATTTCTCTTAGCATATATGATCTTACATGACTTAAAAGAAAGGAGGGAAAGAAATGAAACTTGATCTAAGTGAAGAAGAATTTGATGAAGTAGTCAGGGAAATAGCTGAACGAGTTAAAGACTTGATCTATATGAATTTAGAGGAACGAATAAGAGAAACACTTCGAGATATACTTAAAAGAGAATTTGATGAAAATGACTCTATAACCTTTAAGTGGGTACTCAAAATCCTTTTTAATGACATAGTGCAGATAGTTGGAAGATTAAGGAGGTGAAAAGATGGGAAATCTAGCAAAGTGGATCGAAGAAGAGGCAGAAGGTGAAGAGATCCTTGGAGTAGTCATCGGTGAATTCGGTTGGTGCGATGGATGGTACAAGCAAGGTTATGAAGAAGAGAAATGTCCAAAACAAATACCTTGGGAGAAACGTGGAGTAGTTCTTTCATGGAATGAAGCGAAGGAACTACTCGATTATGAATTCGACGCCGGATACGGAGCTCCAGAATGTCATGCGGTCTATGCATGGACAAAGACCAAGGTTATCTTCGTAGCAACCTACGACGGTGCAACGTGGATAACGTCTGTTCCGAGGAATCCTACGGAGTGCCATCCACATATGGTCGGAGGAGGCTGAGGAGAAGATGAGTATAGGAGAGTTTCTTGTTGGTTTGCTATGCTTCCTTGGTATCGTTTCCTACTGGTACTTCCTTCCATATCAGTTTTGGCTTAGACTAGTTGGTGCCGGTTCTTTGTGGGGACCTATACTTGGAAACCTCATTATGTTCCTCATAACAACCCTCATCGGCATACCGTTAACAGTATTCCTGGGAGTCGTTGGACTCGCTATGTGGTTAGGTGAAAGCCTATGAGTATGGGAGGCTGAGGAGAGGTGAGGCACCGTGGTTAGACGAATCGAAGTTTATGTTGACGGTAGTGGTATCGGTCGAATCTGTGTAGCAACGGAGAAGAAATACTTCACAGTAATGACTCCCGCGAAGACGCACAACGAAGCAGAATACTGGGCGATTATCTACGCATTGGAGATGATCTCAACGTATGAGTTCGTGACGATCTACAGCGACTCCCAACTAGTCGTTAGGCAACTGAACGGCGAGTATTCTGTGAAGAATGTACGTTTACGAAAACTCCATCGGAGAGTGAGGGAGTTGATCTCTCAGAGAGGTCTGGACGTCGAATTCGTCTGGATTCCTCGAGAGAAGAATCTTGCAGGTGCACTTCTCGATAGTGAGCTCAAAAGGAGGTGAAGATATGGGATATTATATTGATGTGATCATAGGAATAAGAACAGGAGGAGTCTTTTCTGGTCCAGTGGATCTTGACAATCTCAAGCAAAGAATAGCGAAGATCCTAGAGGAGAAGGAAATCTATTATTTCGATCTTGATCACTGTCTAAGCAGAGAGCTTAGAATGTACAAGGGAAGCTACGTAGTTCTAGCAGGGGTTTCTAACGGATGGTTATGGGAATCCAGTGCGTATGCAACAGGAGTAAGCGACTTTGCCAAAATCCTTTCTAAAGAATTCGGAACGGAGGTAATGGCCATGTCTTGGGATGAACAGACAGACAGGGTGTGGTATGGAGTATTTTTAGATGGTAAACCCCTATCAGAAGTGTATGAGAATCCAATAGGAAGAGTAATCAGGAGGATCTCTTGATGAAGGAGGTGAGTCGATGCAAGAAGTAACGATATTGTATCGCGATAGAAGATCTGGCGAAGATCTTCTTGAAGTCATCCCACGGAGAGCTATCAGTCTCTACCGTGAGATGGAATCTGTGGGACTAATAGAGATAGTTGGCATCATTCCGGTCGTGGAGGTGAATAAGTGACGAATATCGCGATAGTCGGTGCAGATGGACGGAAATGGACGGAGAATGATCCGGAGTTAGTCAAGTGTATTATTCGCCACATCCTCACGAAGTATGACGATCCGATACTCATTTCGGGTCATTGCCCTCTCGGAGGTGTGGACCTCTGGGCAGAGGAAGTAGCAAAGGAGCTGGAGATTCCTGTAGTATTATTCAGACCGAGACGGAATGCTTGGCGATTTTATAAAGAACGAAACGTAAAGATAGCGGAGGCTTGTGACATCATCTACGATATCGAGCCACCTCGATCGTGCCACCATTGTCGAGGTGAAGGCAAAATCGGAGATTTGATCTGTCGTTTCTGTGGAGGAGATGGTGCATATTCCGGTGGAACTTGGACGTTGAACTATGCTAAGACGTTGGGTAAGGAGGTATGGAAGATAATCGTCTCCGTAAGGACCTACGTGGAGGGACTTGAATGAAGGAAGGCTTTGATTACGACGAATGGTATAGAGAACGGGCTTTGGAGTTAGCTGAACTTCTGATGAGAGCGTTGCATGTGGCAGCTACCATAGGTGAAGTCGACGAACTTTGGGAGGTAATCGAGAGGAAGGTCAAGTCCTTAGATTTGCCCGACCAACCGTGTTATCATTGTGGAAAGAAAATCTCGTATTGGAACTGGGCCTTAACTCAAGGATACTGTGAGGAGTGTGTGAGAAAATTGGCCGAGAGATGGAAAGAGATGAAGTTTACTAAGAAGAAATTATCGCTTCTTGAGCGTCTGCGGTACCTCAAAGAAGCTGTCGGATGGTTAAGTCAAGTATACATCCCGACTTACAATCCCGATGAAGATAAGTGGTTCATCGAACCTTTTCCGCTATCCGAACGGTTTCAGTGTTTTCTTGCATCTTTCGAAACTGCAATATTGGGATATGTCTTTGTAATGGAGGAGGTAAAAGAAGGTGAACGAACAAAGTGAATGTCCATACTGCGGATCCAAGGAATTTAAAGAATGCGGAATGCATATTGATAACGACGGTATCATTTGGGTTACGTTGAAGTGCTTGAATTGTCGAGGGATATGGGATGAGAACAGAGGCAAAGTCAACCGAAACACAAAGCGTTACCACATCGAAGTTAGACGTGACAGGGGAAAGTTCGTTGCATTCTGTGATGAGTACGAATATGCAGTTGGAACTGGACCGACAAAGGCGGATGCTGTTGCATCGTTAATGGAAAGCATCGAACTGCATGAACGACTCGAAGAAGAGGAAACCGAAACTCTGACGGAATTCCTTGCGAAGATCAATTGGATCGAGGTCCTCAAGAAGGCAATCGAACTTCGACCAACATCATGGGCCGAGAGGCCAGTCGTAGAATGGAGGAACGCAAGTGATACAATCTTCTCGGCTTTGATGATTATCCTTCGTGAGGAGGGATACGATCCATCACAGATCTTTCTGGAGGTGAGTGAATGAGAAAATACACGATTATTGTAACTGAGGAACCTGACGGTTTCATAGCTCGTTGTCTCGAACGAAGTGGAGCGATTGGACAGGGTGACAGTGTAACTGAAGCAGTCAGTGACCTGATGGAGGCAATTAGACTCCTCGAAGAGCCGCCGATCTGTACGACTCCATTTTTCGTTGAAGGGAATATAGCCGATCGACCGTTGATCGTCTACGACAAGGACCTCGGAGATTGGGTAGTGAAGAAACGCTGTAGAGACTGCCCAATCAAGGATCCATGTTGGGAGCAATGTCTCGTATGCAAACATCCGACGAGGAAACTGATTGAAAATCTTAGGAGGCGATGGAAGTGACCCTAAGAGAGTGCGTAAGGAAATACTGTCGGAGAGTAAACATCCGAGAGGCAGTTAAGCAGTATTGCCGAAGAGTCGAGAAATAGTTAGAGACTATCGAGGAGGTGAGATGATGAATATCTCGAAAAGGGCATTGGAGGATCTCGAGAACGCGGTTTGCCAAAAATGTCGTACACCATTCAGACTCGCTGTGTTCCTAGCACTGATGGAGACCTTCGGAGCAAAATGCTCTCCGCCCTGCGATCATGATTTTGTCCATGTGAGCGAATTGAGGGAGTATGAAAGCGAAAAGCTGAGTGAGGACCCGAGATGAACGAGATGTATGGTCATCCGAAATTCTTTAAGCTCCTCGAGGAAATGCGAGGGCTTTACTCGATGAAGGACAGAGCGTACTCCGGCGAAGTTCCACTTTCCAACTTCATGGAAAGCGAGAAGCTCGGAATTCCTGCGTGGAAAGGAGTCCTCGTAAGGATGAGTGACAAGTGGAGGAGAATTGTCAACCTCGCTGGAAAGGAAGATGTTGGAGATGAAAAGCTACGAGATACGTTGCTTGATCTAGCAGTCTATTCGTTGATTTGTATCATACTCTTGGAGGAGGTGAGACCTTGTCCGGGATCGTAAAGATTGGAGACTTTACAATTAAGTTCGAAAATTATGCGACGTCTGTCTATTACAAGGATGAGATACTTCAAAATGTAAGGGAAGTCAATATTAACGTTCGAGCGCCTGGCAACCTCATCGAGTTGACATTGACGGTTGCCGACAATCGAACTGATGGAGGTGAGACTTATGGAAATCAACGTGCGAGTTAAGCGTGTTTTCGACGTAATCGACTTTACTGACTTCGAAAAGAACGATGAAGGAGAGAGAGTCCACTACTGTTACGCCTGTGGAAGTCCGTTGATGTATATCGTCAAGACTCTTGATCCGAAGACGAAGAAGCATTGCGTTGACTTCTATTGTGCTGTTTGCGGAGCTTACCAGGGAGGTTATCACGATATCAAATAGGAGGTGAGAGAATGACCAGAGTATATATCTCGATTCATTACGATATCACTCGACGTCCGCCCTTCCGAATAGTTCGAACATATAGCGCAGATTACGCTTTAGCACTTCGTCTTCTCGGCGACTGTATTCAGCAATTCTTCATAGACGGCAGGGATCTCTATGTATCCGAAACTCTCATCGCGAACGACGATGCCGAGTTCCTGACAGGACGACAGTTCTTAAAGAAGGATTGGCCTAGGCTCACTAAGCCATTTAGATGTGATCGATCTTGTCCGGGCTACGTTCCGGGGTATTGGAGATGCCTTCAGTATCAAATCAGGAAGTTGATTGAGAAAGCTACGGAGCTTTTGGTAGCGACTTGCGGTGGTACTCGAGATGAACTGAGGGCTGAATGGGCGGACGTAATATCTATGATCGATGGAATTCGCAGGTTTCATAGAAAAATACTCGAATGAGGCGGAAAATCCGTGTCCGAAATGCGGAGTCGAGATGATCCGGGATCCAACGGATCCGAGGGGAATGAGACTGATATGTCCGAAATGCGGAGAGGTATACCTGGAGTCAACGTCGGCTCCAGACTTCGGAAGAAGAGTCAAGTGGCGAGATCGTTTGAAAAGTGGATCGAACCGTTGCTTGCAAAGATAGCGGATGAAAAACTACGATGTGCAGTGAGGAAATATCTGAAGTATCACTGGAACGAGTTTAGTACGATTCCAGCAAGCATACGCTATCATCATACGGAGGAAGGAGGACTGCTTCAGCATACTGTAGAAGTTTGTAACATCGGGCTACAGATTATCGAAGCACTATGCTTGGATGTAAGCATCGATTATTTCGTAACCGCGGCACTGCTACACGACGTAGGGAAGATTCAAGAATACCGATATGATCATGAAGCTAAGGCTTGGGTTCATTCGGAAAAACGACGATACGATCATTCGTTACAACCACTTTTGGATTTCTACGAAATAACAGGATACGATCTTCCGAAACCTGTGAAGTTTGCTATTCTTAGTCACATGGGCGGATGGAGTCAAACGTCGGTCTATCCAGATACATTATTAGAAGCGGTTCTACATGTTGCGGATTTAGTGTCAAGTAGGAGGTGAGACTATGGAGTTGATGAAGAGAAAGATCGATGCCGATAAGTCCCTGATCGATTGGGAGGAAGTCCCTGTGATGCAGCTAAGTTACAACAGCGATGGAAGACTCTGTATAAGGTTCTATAATCCAAACGATCAGTCGAACGATGTTCTGATGAACTTCACTCGATCAGAGACTTTGAGGCTTGCTAGGTTCCTGGAAGAGATAGGACTTCTCCATCGAGAATTTAGAGACCCATAGGAGGTGAAAAGAATGGAAGATCTGATGAGAGGTTACGAGGAGGTAAAGAAGGAACTGGATGAGTCTGATAGGGCTTACCTCGACTATCTCGAGAGTCTCTCGCCGATTGAAGCCATCAGTGCTCTAGGATACTTAACCTACTTACTCGTAAGGCGTCATCTTATAGCTTCGAAGAATCCTGAGGAGATCCTACATCTCTATACGGCATCTGTTGCGACGACTACTCAATCGCTATTTGGTCCTCTCGCAATACAAGTCTATCGAGAAGCCATCGAACTATACCTGCGAGGTCCATTCCGACAAGAGTAAGCACTCAAAGGTGAGAGAGAAATGAGGAGAGTAATAAAGCCTGCGAGAGTCTGCGAATGTTGCGGATCGGTGCTTGTACCAGCTGTTGAAGCGAGGTTCTGTGACCTCTGTCAGAGACGGATCGACAAAAACGTTCGCATCGAAGTGATAATCTTCTGGAAAGGCGACGAACTCGATACACTTGACAGAGAATTCTGCTCGTGGGACTGCTTCTTTGAGTTCTTGCGCAATTTCCCATACAATAAGTCGAAGGTCCGATTCATCACACTACCGACAATCGGAGGAACGGAGAGGAACTTTGATAAGGAACTTGCGTCCTTCTTGAAGTCTTTGAAGAAGAGTATAGAGTCGAGTCTTGTCATTCCAGAGAGACTCGAGGAGGTGAAATCATGCGAGACGTCTCAAGGGACTACTTCAAAGAAGTCATCGAAGAACTAAAGGAAGCCTTCCCAGACATGACTATCGAGGAAGGTAAGGGACTCTGGACACTCTTTGCAAACAGGGAGATGACGTTGCCTAGCGGACGTAAGATTTCTGCGTCCTTCCGTGCGTGGGGCGAAGTGATCGCAGAGGTCTGTGGCAAGGGAACGAGCTACTTGACGTTCTACTGTGCGCACCTCGACAATGACGGACGAAAATTCGAGCCAATCGTCCGAAAGAAGCTCGAGGAACGTGGATGGAAGTTCGAGGACGTCATAACGCACTGTTCGAAGTGTGGTAAAGAGATCGGAAGGTTCGAGCCATTTGCATGGCATATTCGAACAGGTGAAGTTCTCTGTATGCAATGTCTGGTGGAGATTAATAACCATGAGTGAGAAGATCGATACGTTGGATTTCATCATCCATACATTGACGGAGCACGAAAAACGTCTGGATGAACTGACAGAAAAATTCGAGGAAGCTCTGCGAGAGTTGCGGTTGTTAACTCGACTGATCCAAGTGTATGCCATGAAGGAGGTGAGGAGTCATGTCAGTGGAGAAGATCACGCGTCAAGAGGCAGTTGAAACTCTCTGGGATAGACTACTCGAGGAAGGTCAGCGACTCCAAACACTAGCGAATTCGCTCTGTTTCACTGTTGAGCGACGAGATCCTGAGAGAGCAGGTGAAATCATCATAACTATGTTTAAGATAGTAGTCGAGTGTTATACCCGTTTAGGAATACTTGGAGCATTGGAGGTGATAGAATGATCAAAGGGATGAACTTCGCTTTGCTTTTCTGTTGCGGAATTCTACTAGGTGTTCTCATAGGTCTGTTCATGGATATGATAGCAGAGAGGCTTCGGAGGTGATTGAATGATAGCGGAGTTGCTTGCGTGTATCTTCGGAACTTTTACGATTTTGGACATTTTGATGGAGGGCAAGATTGCTCAGAAGATTCACAAGTTGTTTGCGAGGAGGTGATCGCCTTGAATCAAGGCTGGGAGTGGATTCGGATGAACAAACGCAAACTTCGGCAACTAATCGATTCGTACTACTTCTTGATCGACGGTGAAGCACGCCCTTATGCTGCTGGTGACCTCCTGAAGCAAATTCACGAAGAGATCCTCTATCATTACGCGGCATTAGCTGTAGCGGCTGTTGAGGAGGTGAGAGAAAGTGAAGAGGAAGAGACCGCGGAAGTCGCCAGAGTCTCCGGAGAAAAAAGCAGCCAAGAAACTCCTTGAGTGGACGGCAGTAGCCATACTGACCTTGGTCGTCGTTGATCCGTCGTTGATCAAGTATTTCATCGATGCCGGAATTCACGCGGCGATGGCATTCCTCATCGGATTGGCTGTTGGAGTCATAGTCTCTCCATTTGGCGACAAGGGTCTCGGTCCAGAGGGAGAGTCCTTCATGGAGGATTTCGAACTACTGTAGGAGGCTAGAATTCATGGTTAAGAAATTCGCGACTGTCCCTCGATGGGTGTACTTCAACATGCATAAAGTAGCAAAGGAGGAGGACATCAACAAAGGAGGACTATTTGACTCCCGCACAGGTGGAGCCATCAACATCTGGGTGAGTCCGAGAGACAAACCGTCAGATTGGGTATTTCCGATTACGAGAGGGTCACTGCGCTACGCAAGATCTTTCTTAGCAAGCATACTGCCTAAGTTCGTGAAAGACTCTGTGGAATTGACTGTTGTCATCCGGAACTACACGAGAGAGGACCATGCCAAGAATCTCATGGGAGATGAACGGAAGCATCAACTCATTCTTGCGAAAGAGGGAACCGAAGCTGAATGGAAGTGGGTGAAGGAGAAGGTGTCCTACCTCATTGTGAGGGCTTATGAGCTTGGAGAAGATCTTGCATACTTAGGCTTCGTTCGATGCGTTGTTTGCGGCGACATCATCCGAATTCGCACTGTGAACGACTACGTCGCACATTTGGTTCGCCGCGATGGAATCCGTCCGAAGGCTTTAGTCATCGCTGGAGAAGATACGCATATCATCACGAGGGGCGGTCGAGTCATCTACCTCTGGAAGGAGGTGAAGAAAGACGAAAGCAAAGAGAACCTCTAAGAAAGTTACTGAACGACTAACGCGACGAAACCGTCGGATTTTGCAGCTCATTGAGTCCGGAGTAGACGATTCCGGTCAACTGGCATCAGCGCTTGGACTGTCGCTACGCACAATTGAAGTCGAGCTTAGGTTCCTTGAGTCCCTCGGGTATGTTTCTCTAACGGGATCATCAAAGAAAGCCCCTCGGTCGACTGTACGAAAGTCTAAAGGTAGAACCAGACGACGGAAATCTCCGTCAACTAATCAAACGAGTCTCCTCGACTTTCTGGAACGTCGTGGTGAGAACAAACTTTAAATATAAGTTCATCATATTCATAATCATCATCAAAGTAAGAGAACTCAGGTGAGGTAACTTGGGTTTGAAATGCCCATATTGCGGATATGTGTGGAAACCGAAGGTAAAGAATCCGAGAAGTTGTCCGAGGTGCAAGCGATATTTCTTTGAAGGACATATGCCAGAAAGAGTGGCTGAAGAGCCAGTACAGGAAAGGCTTGAAGTACCTAAGGTAAAGTCGGTCACTCCACTGCCATCTGATTCGTATTTAGAGTGTGAATACTGCACGAAGAGAGCGATCGTCCATATTCTCGGGAAGAATGTTTGTGAAGATCACATCGTTACAGTAATTAAGGAGAAGTTAGGATCTAAACCTGTTGAGATTCCTAAGACTTACGAGGAGGAGTTACTCCTACCTTTCGATGAATGGCTTGAGATTCTTGCACGATCTACATCCGATTTCGAAACTATGGTCGAGATTGCTAAACGAGAGGCAATCCGACGGAACTATATGTTGCCAGAAGCAGAGATAAGGAGGTTGTGTGAGTTAGCTTGGCAGAAAGCCCAAAGTGTGGTGATGTAGAATGAGCAAATGTCCGATTTTACCAAATTGGATGAAGAGGAAGGACGGAAGGTGTAAACGGTACTATCTCTGTGACGAAGAGAGACATAAAATCTGTAAGGCACTGCCAATTGAGTTCGTCCCGAAAGTCCGAAGAGAACGGGAGAAACTTCGGGTGTTCATTTGCACTTGTGGAAAGAGAGTAGTTGTTGCCGTCGGTAAGAACATTCGTTGCTGGCACTGCAAGAAGATGTGGCATGCCACAGAAGACTATGCGACTGATGGGAAAGTTAACCGTCCATGGGTGAGATAAGGAGGTGATAAGTTGTCTGGATTATTGAGGAGAGATTCAGATGGACATATCGTCCGTTGTGTGATTTGTAACGAGGTGATAACTCTGTCTGAGAACTGCTGGGAGACGAAAGACGGGAGGTACCTCTGTGAGAAGCATTATCACAGGCATTACAAGCTACTAAAAGTCCTTAAAGAATCCTGCGAAGTTGTCGAGGTTGTTGGTGAGTTTCTTGATCTACGGGAAGCCATTAGACTCAAGTGGAAGTTGCTGAATAGCCGATCGAGAGAGGAGATCGACAAGTTCACGTTTGATATAGAACTAATGTAGGAGGTGAGAACATGACTAAGGTACCTAAGAAACTCATGGTATGTACGGGTGTTACGGCAGTTGAAGAAGGTACTTACGAGGCGAAGGCAACTGTCTTAGAGATCACGAATCCACAAGAACTCGAAGAAATTTTGACGAGGAAATGGACCGAGATTCGAAAACGTGGTGAACGTCCTGAAGTCTTCATAATTGACGAAACTTGGTTTAAAGAAGTACCTGAGGATGTGCCCGACGGAATACTACTCTTTACACTCTTCGGTAGACCTGTGTATTTCAGTCGTTTTGATAAGCACATCATAGGAGTGTAGTAGGTGATAAGATGGAAGTAGAGGTTGAGTTTGTAGAGTCGGAACTGAACTGGATCGGATATCCAGTTCCTGCGAAAGTGAGAGTTCACTTGGAAGGTGATCCGAAGTCAGTAATTGAGACTCTCGATGTGCTAACCAAATTCTTCGTCCTTGAGAAGAAGTGGATTAGGAGGTGAGACCGTGGTGTCAACATTTGGAGTGACAAGTAAACTGAGGTCTGGTAAACATATTATCATCTGGGACTTCGATGAGAGTTCTCTGAAACAAGTCAAGGAAAACCTCCGGTTGACTTCACTTTCAGCACTTCCGGAGCATCTACCAAAAATCTATATCCTCGAGACGAGTCCAAAATGCTACTCTGCAATTTGCTTTGCACGACGGAAGTTTTCAAGATCTTTCTGGATAGCCTATAATACTGATGGCGTTGACATCGAGTTCCTAAGCAGAGCTATAGACAATGGCTACTTTACGCTTAGGGTTGGACCAAAGGACGGATACTTACCGAGACTTGCCGACGTTATCGAGTCCGAATGCGAGGATGAAGTGTCAATCAGTGACCTCGTAAACTGGGTGGTGTACCATCCCGGAGAGTATTACGAGGGGACGGATATACCGATTACTTTTGAGGATAATCCTGAGTTGGTCTGGGCGTTCCAACGTCAATTAGAAGCGATCTTACAGGACAATTGGAATAGGAGGTGAGAAACTTGCTAGCGGAGAAGTATAGGCCTCGATCGCTAGATGAGGTAATTGGCCAACGACGAATCGTAACGATCCTCCGAGGCTATGTTGCGAAGAAAGAAATGCCGAATTTGCTCTTCTGCGGGAAAGTTATTAACCCCACAAGTTTAAATATAGGAACACCCCAAAAAGTTTTCATGCCGATAAGTAAGCAAGAATTTGAATGCTGTAGAACCCGAATGTCAAAAGTTCGAATGCTAACAGATGTAGAAGCCGCCTACCTCGCAGGTGTATTGGACTGCGACGGAACGATAAGTGTTTTCGTACAACCTAGTGGAATCTGTCCGTACATCGCAATCTCGAGCGCTCGACATGGAAAAGCCAAACAGTTCGTTGAACACTTCCTGAAAATTATAGGTGCAGGCAATGTACGACTTTCGGCTAGAGCACACGGAACATGGAATGAAACGTGGCAATACCGTTTGACAGGTTTGCGAAATGTGTATGCTGTTCTAAAGCAAGTAGCACCGTTTCTAGTCCTGAAAAAGGAGCAAGCGCAGCTCTTAATCAGTTATTGCGAATCTCGCCTGAGTAAAACCGGAGGCCCTACCACGAAGAAGTATACCGATCACGAAAAGAAATTGATCGAGAGAATACGTCTCTTAAATAAACGTGGGCGTTAATAACCCCGACACCAGGCACGGGGAAACATACAGAAGTAGGCGTCCGCTCTGCCATCCCTACGTCCGTGGCCACCTACTTCTGTGTGCCCTAGAACTGCCTGCGCTTACGCGCTGAAGAGTGAATTCGGCTGCGATCGCACGTCATTCATGGAACTCAATGCCTCTGACGAAAGTCTATTGAAATTCAATAGACCGTTAGAGAGGCATTGACACGATCCGTCAGAAGGTCAAGAACTTCGCGAAGGTCCAAAGCCCGGTGTCGGTGCCCTTCAAAATTCTGCTACTTGATGAGGCCGATGCATTGACTAAGCAAGCTCAAATGGCACTTCGAAGGATCATGGAGCAATACTATAGAACTGTGAGGTTCATATTAACTGTGAATGCCCTCGGACGACTAATACCTGCAATCGTCTCGAGATGTGCGGTGTTCCGATTCAGAGGACTGCACTCAAGTAATATGTTGAAGTTGCTCAAACGTGTAGCAACTGCTGAAGGGGCGTGGATCAGTGACTCGACCTTACAAGAAATTGTAAGAGTCTCTCGAGGAGACGCCCGGATGGCGTTGAATATCCTCGAAGCGATGTTAACAATCGACAAACCGTCTGCCGAGGACGTTCGTGAACTTGTCGGTGAGATCACGCCTGATCATGCATATCATTTGGTGCATAGGATGCTCCAAGGTCGAATGGACGCATTTGACTTAGTACAGAAGCTCCTTGACGAAGACGCACAGAATCCGACGGCTATCATCAACACCATCTACTTCGGAGCTCTCCGAGGAACAATTCCAGGGATAACGGACGATCAACGTTTGATCCTCCTCGAAGCGATCGGAACAATTCCAGGAGCGACAGACGAACATAGATTGATAAGTATTATTGCAAAAGTAATACGTGAGGTGAGAGCATGAAGCTACAGATAAAGAATGTCGTCGTGACTATCTACTACGAGAATGAATTTAATTTAGATAAACTCTTCGAAGTTGCACCGAAGGGATCGACATATGATCCATGGTCTTTCTCAGCTGTCTGTTGGAGATTACCAGAAGTCTCAGCAAACATTTTCGCGAATGGCAAGGTAGTCCTCGTCGGCATCAAGGATCTCTCGAAGATCCCAGTGCTAATTCAGGCATTCGAAGACTCTCTAAGAGAGCGCGGCATCGAGCTCTCCCGTAAGTTTTGGAGGCTGTCAAATATGGTTGCTATGGTAGATGCCGAACAAGCAATCGACTTAATTGAGCTGGCCGAGCGTCTTCAACACTCCACACAAGTCGTCTACGAACCTGAGACGTTTCCTGCGGCAACCATTCGCAAACAGTTCGGAACGAGAGTGATATCATTTAACGTCTTCTCAACAGGTCGTATCATGATCTTCGGATGCCGCTCAATGGGCGAGCTAAAGCTCGCGTGCAACTACGTCAAAGAAATCTTGGGAGGTGAATGAATGACTGTTCGTGAGCTCGAGCAACATGTCAGGTGTCTCGTTGCATTCGTCGATAAACTGCCAACGGAAAAGAAAGAACCCGCAATTCTCTTTGCGATCCTAAATCTCGTCGAATCCCTTAACAACGAACTTCTCAAACTCGGATTACTTGAAATCGCAAAGAGCCTCATCATGTCTAAGGCAGTTGCAAAGAATGGAGATCCAGTTGCGGATCCATCATTCTATATCCACTGACAATCAAAACATTTATATATTGGTTGAAAATAAAATATATGACAGTTAAAAAGGAGGTGAAAACCGATGCCGATTAGCAAGGAAGAGTTTGAGAAGCTGCCTACGGAGAAGGCACCTGCAGCTGGTGTGAAGACCGAGGAGCTTCTTGAGTTCCTCAGTGAGCAAGCCTGCACAACTGCTGAGGTCGCTCAGTTCCTGGGCGTCAAGCAGGGGAGTGCGTACGGTCGTCTCCGTAGGCTCCTTCAGCAGGGCAAGGTTGAGGTTAGGTACTCTGGTGCCAAGGCTTACTGGATTGCAAAAAAGTAAGCCTGGCAGCTGAGCCTACCTCAATCCATAAACGGATCCGGTCCGCCGCATCGGTCCACCCGCTTTTTAGGGGAATGAGGGAGGCGCGGTAGAAGTATGAAGTACAAAGAGTTCAACTGGCCGGAAATCCTTGGTGATCAAGCATGGACAGCAAAGGAAATTGCCGAGAAGCTTGGTATAAAGCTCCCAACATTGCGGCGATATCTTCGCATTGGAGAATATTCCGGCGATCTCGAAGTGCGCAAGAAAGGCAAAGTAAAGTTCTACCGCGCCCGTCAACGTAAGCAATAAAGGATAGGAGGTGTAAGTTATGAGTGAAAGACAGAAAACCCTTACTTTACTTGCGCAGTGGGCACAAAAACTGGGGTTGCCTGTCGAGGAACTACAGAAGAAGTTCCAGGAGCAGCTACTGAAGCTGAAGGCTGCCGTCCCAAACAAGCCTGAGGACTGGTACGAGAGAAGAGCAAGATTCTTCGTCTATCGTGACGTCAAAACCATGCTGAGGTATCCGAACGTCGGCGTGTACGATGGTGTCTTCTTCGGGTACAACGCAAAGATGGACGTGTTCGCAAGGCGGCGTCAGCAGGCTCTTGCGCTCTTCAAGAGTAATCCAGCGAAGGCGATCGACGAAGGATGGACGAATGAGACCGGAAAGCCTATATTCAAGTTACCGTCCGGCGGAGTCATCGATATCTCGGAGCCAATCTATCTACGCCAGTCTGTTGGGCTGTTCCGTCCGGCATCTGGTGGGAACTTAAAGCTTGGTGTAATCGTCCATAGGATGGAGCAGGCAGACAACGTGCCTCCAATGTTGGTGCCAGTGAGGTGTTCGCTTCGGAAGACGTCAGACTTCCCAGATAAGTATGTCTTTAGTTCGCTGCGGACGACGAAGTACGAGCCAATCTCCATGCCCGAGTTTCCAGAGCCGCTCGACGAAGGGAAAGCTTGCGAGATTCTGATGAAGGCACCAGATTCACTGAAGGTGACATGTAGCACAATACGTCAGTGGCACATGGAGCATAGAACAGAAAATACGAGGATATGCCTCCTTGAGGCAGACGTCGTCTTCATACGCCGTGAGCCTACAAGGACTGGTAATGCGATGTTCGTCGTTGAGGACGAGACAATGTTGGATCTGACTGCTGAAGGAGTCACCGTCTGGGTGCATCCGGAGATCTTCGGAATGATGAACTTTGGTGCGGGAAGTCGCGTGATAGTCGTCGGTCGGACTGTTGCGATGCCTGCATGGGATCCAACAACGAGGCAGATCGACAGGACGCGAACAAGGATCGGCATCAATGCGTTCGGAATCTATGCAATTCCCGAGTATCGTGTGCCCCCTGAGGAAGAGTCGGTAATCGGAACGGAGTTCCTGCAATAGGAACTCCACATTTTTGTAGGAGGTGAGACGATGACGTGGAACTTACTGAAAGAGTCTGAGAAGAAGTACGAGGACTTCTGGAAATCGCCGGAGTACATCGTCAAGAAGTCTGGCATTAAGGTTCTCGTATGGGGGCCTCCTGAAGTTGGGAAGACACACTTTGCGCTGACGGCGCCCGAGCCAATACACGTGATCGATACCGAAAGTCTATGTGTGCCGCAAAGTTTAAATATCCGATCAATGATAAAATGTTCGGTGTCTAACATGGAACAGAGTGACAAAATGTATGTTGCTGCTGTCATTGACTGCGACGGTCTGGTCAGCATTCATCGAACCCCTTTCCTGAAGCCGGAAATAGTAATCTCGAACACGAGTCGAAATGCACGGAAATTTCTCGAGACAATTAGAGAAAAGATTGGAGTTGGGACCGTATATCTGAATAGACCTGCGAAAGGCAATTGGAATGAGGAATGGCGCCTATCAATTCAAGGATTGACAGCTGTTTATCAAGTGCTGGGAGAAATCTTACCATTTCTCATCGTGAAGCGAGACGTTGCGGAGCTTGTCTATGAATTTTGCGCTTCACGATTGCAACGGTACCGCCTTCCATATACTTCAAAGGAAAAAGAGATCGCCGATCAGGTAAAGAAGCTTAATAGACGCGGGCGGCGCACATAGGCCGGGAATTCGGAACGTATCCACTGCTATGTAAAGAGCCCTTCAAGAATAAAGACATTCGAGTATTCGAAGCCGCTCAATTGAATGTGGAATCTGCCGAGATCGATCCTGTCAAGTCGATCGAGGCCGTTGAAGAGGCGATCAGTTTCTTGAAGGATATCAACGAGGGAACTGTAGTTATTGACAGTGTTACAGACATCTGGCAATGGCTCGGCGCATGGCTGGAGGTGACCGCAAGCGTAAGGACCGCTAGTGGACGGCCTTACCAATTCGAATGGGGAAACCGAAGATGGGGCGGTAGCTCAAGTCCCATTCCTCGACTTACCCAGCTGCTCTATCTTCGGCCCCAAAAGCGAATATGCGGTACAGGAAGCTGCTTTTGAGATTGATGGCGAAACCGAAGGTGCACGTAATACTCACCGGTCAACCAAGACCGATCTACGATGAAAGTGGGCGGAGAGTTGGAGCCGATGAGCCGAGAGTTCAACGACAGACCGAGCATATGGTCGATTTGGTAATCCATATGGAGAAACAGTACGATAAAGTCAGTGGGATTTATCGCTACATCTCAACGGTCACTAAGTGTCGTTGGCAACGCGGATTGAATCTCGAGATCGAAGACCTGACCTTCGATAAGTTAGTAGAGACACTGAAGACAAAACTTGGTGTGGTGATAGAACTATGACAGGATTCTATCTCTATCCTCAGCCGGAGGATAATGAACTGAGGGACATCCTCGAGAAGTGTCTCGACGTTTTCCTACGAAAGGACAAAGTTTTCGGTGACATCTGGAAGACCCAGCCAATAAAGAATATCCTCCATATGATTGCGTTCAAGTCACATCGATTAACCGGCACAACTGATCCGAAAGTTGCTATCGAGGAACTACGCGATGTAGTCGTCTACGCATGTATGGCAATTTGGAGGATTGAACATGAGATATCTGACAATTCCACCAAGGAAACATCTGAATCTAGTTAAGCACGCTGATGGATTGTTCATCGTACCGCCACTGATAAACGACGAGACTAAAGAGGAAGTCCGTCGGTTGAACTGCTACAAAATGTTAGACAACGGATCGTATGAATACGGTAGACCGCTGGACGAAGACGCCTTGATTGACCTAGCAAGAGAACTCAATGTCGATGCTATCGTAGCACCAGACATGTTGCAGTCTCGAACGTTCACAGTCCAACGAACTCTCTTTTTTCTTAACATCGTACCGGAAGACTTTGAGGTCGTTGTAGTCCCACAAGGGATGACTCCAGAGGATTATATTGACGTCTGTCTTCGATTCGCTGAGATCGAGCGAGTGGATATCATTGCATTGCCGATTTGGTTGGAGAAGAAGTTTTCTTGTCGCCCAGAAGTCTACCGATATGTGCGGAGACGTATTCGAGACAAAAAATTCCACTTGCTAGGCTTGGACAACCCCTATGAGGTTTTACTCTATGAAGACGATGTAGTGTCCGTCGATACGTCGTTGCCGTTTACCTTAGCAAAGCACAACGTACGATGGATCAAACCGAAGAGATACGAACTCGAAAGAATTTCCTTTGATGAGACTCTCGAGAACCTCTCTCTTGCAAGATATCATATCGAGAGGTTGATGGAACTATGCCATACGTCTGGATGAACGCAGCATACAGAGTACATCGGCGTAAGCCTGTGATTTTTCTCTTCTCCAGAGACAAAAATCGAGAGCGAACTGTTGTCATCGTCCAGAATTTCCGCCCTTACTTTTTTGTGCCTGACGATCAATCAGATATTATCGACATTTTTGGACGACCTGTTAGGAAGGTCTACACTGAATTACCTTCCGACGTCCCGAAAGAACGACAAAAATATTCGTTCTCCGACGAGGCAGACATCCAATTTTTCCTGAGGTATTTGATTGATGTGAACGTTCGTTCCGCTTTTGAAGTCCAAGGAGGCAAAGAGCAAATTTCTAAAACAGGAATTCGCTGTATCTTAGTCGATCACAACGTCGATAGTATTGTACCAGTAGATGATTTTGAAGTACCTCCAAAGGTTCTGTATTTTGATATCGAAGTCACTTCTCCAACAGGCATATTCCCACGTCCATCAGATCCTCGATTCCCTATTGCATCAATTCAGTGTAGTTCAAATTATCACGATAGGATTGATGTATTCCTCCTAGTTGACAATCCAAACCTTCAGAAATATGTCGAATCAAACTTAGTCTTCGAAAAGTATGGTCACGAAGTACATCTCCATCCGTTTGATGATGATAGACCATTACTATTATCCTTTGTTAAGTTCGTTCAACAGGAGGATCCTGATGTTCTCACTGCGTACAATGGGTCTCTCTTTGACATGCCTTATCTACTAAGACGAGCGGAAAGACTACGCATCAGTCTGCAAGGTATGTCTCCTCTCGGAACAGTCAATGCCCAGGCTCACAGAGGATTCTCGGATGTCTACATCAAAGGGCGTGATTTCATCGACTTCTTTGCCGCATACCGCAAATGGGGCACAGGACGTCAAGGAGTGCAGTCCGACCAACCATTTGGTGTGACTTTTGACTTCAAACGGGTCTGTGCAGCTGAAGCAGGATTCTACTATGAGGATCTTGGAGATAGAGTCGAAGAAGCGATGAGAACAACACCAGAAGAATGGGTAGAATATTGCATCAACGACGCCTACGCATTGAAGTTACTCGATGAGAAGACAGGTATCATCCAACATTTCGATAGACTTCGGAGAATCGTTGGCGTTCCGATCAGTTGGTCGCTATCTAACAAAAAGTTGATCGATACAGAGATTCTTCGAGAAAGCGACCGTCCGTTACCGACAATGGTGCCTCAGGAAGACGCTGAAGTCCAAGGGGCAATCGTTAAACTTCCACCTCCTGGAGTCCATGAGAATGTAGCATGTTTCGATCTGAAGTCAATCTATCCGTCAGTTATAATTTCCTTCAACCTTTCTGCTGAGACCAAAGACCCTAAGGGAGAGATCTTCGTCACAGATTATTGGCGATTCAAACGTGAGCCCGAGGGCATAATTCCGAAAGTCACTCGTAAGTATATGGAAGAGCGCGAAAGACTTCGTGCATTGCGAAAGAAGCTAACTGGCAAAGAACACGATCGCGTACGACAGCTCGAAACACTGTATAAGTTCTTAGCATGCAGTATTTACGGAGTCAATGCCTATAGGTATTTTCGTATGTTTGATCCAGAGGTTGCAAATGCAATCACATACCTCGGACGTCTTGCTCTCACTCGTTGCGAGAAGATGCTTGCGAAAAATGGCTATCAAGTCATCTACGAAGACAGTGTAACACCGGAAACGCCGATATTCGTCCAACGAGACGGTCTCATCGATATCATACCGATTTGCGAAGTAAATGTTGGAGAAGTCATCTGGTCAGCCACTGGTTGGACGCATGTTAGAGACGTCATTCGTAAACCTGTCCGAAAACCCATCGTTACAGTTGTTACTCCTGAAATGCTTGTAAACTGCACCGTCGATCATTCATTGGTCGACCCCAGTGGGAATCCTGTAAGGCCTTATGATGCGGACTACGTTATGGTTAAAGAATATCCTAGAGTGCAATGTCGCTGTGACGTCGATCGTCGATTAGCTTGGATTTTAGGTGTGTTTACGGCGGACGGCTCACGCATTAAGGCAAATCAATATGTGATTAATGGGTCAGAAAAAGTTTGTAGACGAGCAAAGAGACTTTTGGCTGAATTAGGAGTCAAGACGTATCTACATGACTATAGAGACTCGTCGAAAACTTGGCGACTTGTGATCAGCAGACAATGTCCGTATAATGAGCTATTCGAAGACACGTACACAGAAACGGGTTGGAGGAAAATTCCAAGGCGGATCTTAAACGCATCCCTTGAGGCAGTTCGTGCTTTCCTTGATGGCTTCTACGAAGGAGACTTTAGTAAAACTAACACTCAGTATCGCTACAAATATGTCTCAGTCGACTCGAAGCATCCGTGTGTCGTTGTTGGTTTGACATTTCTTGTAGAGCGCCTAACAGGACAGTCGTGGAACATCTATAAGTCCAAGCAAAACACAGGAATACAAATACGGTTCCGCACACCAAATAAGAAGAGAAAGGGTCCAAGACGCTATCCTCCTGGGAAAGTGAAAAGCGTGAAATCCGTTGATGAATTCCGTTGGACAAAGACGCCTTTCAATGTCGGAAAACCGACGTGTGTGTACGATCTTTCTACGGAATCTGAGACATTTTGCGTTGGAAAATTGGTCTTGCACAATACTGATTCACTGTTTGTTAAGATGAAGACAAAACTTCGTCGGGAAGTCAATGTCGTTGAGTATCTTCTCAACGAAGAACTTCGTCAGTTTGCGAGAATTTATGGAGCAAAATACCCACCAGTAATCAAGTTCGAGAGGTTGTTCAAGAGAATTCTCTTCAAAACTCGTGAGAAGGGAAAGTCTGCGAAGAAGAGGTATGCCGGAGTCGACGAGAGAGGCAATCTTTACATCATTGGATTTGAACCTCGGAGAAGTAGTACAGCGGAGATCACCCGAACAACTATGAAGAAGTTCTTCGAGAAAGTCCTCGTTGAGGAGGATATCGACGGAGCAATAAAACTAGTCCGAGAAGTCTGGCAAAATCTACCGAAGTATCCGATTCAAAAAGTAGCAGTGCCGAAGGGATTGCAAAAGACTGTGTATAAGGTAAAGAATCCGTGGATAGTTGGTAAGGAGTATGCCGAGAAGTATTTCGGTAAGGTCTTCCGTGAAGATAAGAAACCTCGGTTGGTTTATGTCAAGCAAGTTATCGGAAAGCCTCCAACTCATGCGATTTGTCTGACAGAGGATGACACGGAGCTTCCTCCTGGTGTGATTGTCGATTGGAAGAGAATGAGAGAAGTCACAATAAAGAAACCCTTCGAGGGTTTATTGGCATCGATTGGATACGATTTCTCGGTTATTGAAAAAGGAATTCAACAACAGTCCCTGGGGAGGTACCTAGAATCTTCCTAAGTAAGTCGAAGTTACTCGCATGGATGCGTTGTCCATACCAGTTTAAGTTAAGGTTCATCGACGGACTTGAGACTGAAACAACTGTTCCAATGCAAGTCGGTTTGGTATTTCACGAATTTGCGAATGCGTTCTTTGAACAGAGTTCTCCAGAATCTATGGATTTGCTTTTGGACAAGAGTCATCGAGAACTCTACTTATCCGAAGTGCTCTCGGCATTCCCAAAGTTGGTGAGAACCCCGATTGCTAATTTTGTTAACTTCGAAGCGAATCGTTGGCAAGCTTGTAAGGAACTCTTCGACGATCCTTGGGAATACTACTATCCGAAGGCAATTGAACTGACGCTAATGAATACGCGGCTGAAACTCACTGGAAAGATCGATCGAATTGATCGGTTGTCAACAGATGGATACATTCTCTTGGAATATAAAGTCAGTCAGTCAGCATTCCGGTTATCAGACTTGAGGAAAGAGCTTGGATTCTACACACTTCTAGCGAGGTTACATGATTGGGATATACGAAGGATTGGAGTGTATAATCCACTGAGGAACGTCTACTGGACAGAATCCGTCACGGAGAGACTTTTGAATAGAATGTCGAAGAAAATCGAAGAGTGCAGGAGAAGTATTGAAACAAACTCCTATCCAAAGAAGGAGGGATTCTGGTGTTTCTTCTGTCCTGTCAAAGAGTTTTGTGTCACTTGAAAACAAAACCTTTAAATATTAGTGACACCAATAAATTAGGGAGAGAGAAACCTTGGAGCTCATAGTTGATAGTCGCGAACCTCCTAAGATGCGAAGAATCCTACGGGCGTTGAAGATTCCGTTTGTAGTCAGAAAGCTCGATGCTGGAGACTACGAAATAGGAGAGTGTGTCTTTGAAAGAAAGACACTCATGGACTTCGTTCAGTCGATCCGTGGAAATTCGATGAGAGTTGGAGGAAGGATCTTTGATCAAATGGATGCTCTAATGGAATACTGCGAGGAGAATAACAAAATTCCGTTTTTGATGATTTCTGGCGAACTAGCAGATCTCGAGGAAATCTTTGCGAAGTTTGGCCGAGAGGTAAACTTAAGTGCAATCTACGGTGCTATCGCTTCGATCGTCGTCCGTTATGGAATCAATGTGGTCCAGTGTCGCGGAGACGCTGAGCTTGTTGAAGTTATGTTAAAAATTGCTACGAAGGTTCACGAGGGAAAGTTGGGGCTTCCTCATCGTAAGTCGTTCAGAAGAGTCCATCGTAACAAGAGGATCGCACACATTGCGAACGTCCTTAGAGTCGGTCCAAAGGTTGCCGAGAGACTCTACAAGAAGTTTGGGGGGTTGTATGGAGTGCTGTTGGCATCGGACCAAGAGCTCCTTGCAGTCGAAGGCATCGGTCCGGTGACTCTCGCAAGAATAAAGGCACTCCTTGGAAAAGAAGATGACAAACCTCTATGAGATGATACTTCAAGAATTGGAAGAAAGAAGGTGCGCACATACGCGGCGATTTGCTCCGTTTTTCATAGTCAGTGCCGGCGCGCACCTTTTCAACTTAATGAATAAACGGCGGTACGTTTATTTCGAAGCAGGAAGGGTCGTCGATACGAGATTGCATATTTTGATGGTTGCTCCGCCTGGATTCGAGAAGACGTTTTGGCTGAGTCAATTCCTCCGAGGGGAACATGCAATTTTCTATCGCAGCGGCATTGATATCGGGTTCGAAGGAAGTATGACTGAGGCGGGATTCGTGGGGACGACGAAGTTCGTTGATGGCGAGCCGATAACAAAGGAGGGAGCTGCATACATCTACAGAAATGCAATCTTGGGAATCGAGGAGTTTTCAGCGCTATCGGAGATGATTAAGATGCAGTATGCGAGGACGCTGGACGTCGCACTGTTAGGTGCATTGGACAGCGGTTATGTCTATAAGAGACTAGCAGCTGGTGAAATAAGTTATCAGACGAATGTAACGCTCCAAACAGGAGTACAACCAGCACGATTTGATCTAAGTTCAGGTCTTGGTAGGAGATTGTTCTTCGTACTATTCATTCCGACAAAGAAGGACTTCGAAACTCTCAAGTATGCTCGTCGACGCGCTAAGGGAATTCGATATAATCCTGTCCGTACAGACTTGATCAGAAAAGAAGTTCGCAAACTGAAGCAGAGAGTTAATGAAATCGACGAGATATCCTTTGATGAAGAAGTATTCCGTTTGTTTGATGACCTCGGAATGATTCACTACGAGGAACCGCTGTTTGAGAGACTGCTCATTGGGTACCGCATCATGAAAGGAGACTTCTCCAAAGAGCTCAAAATCACACTTGATCCGGAAGCAACCAGACTAATAAGGGAAGGATACCGATTCAGGAAGGAAACTGGTAGAGGAGCCCAATTCACACAAGTTGTCATCATGTTACGGGAGAATAACGGTGAGATGGATCAAGTTGCATTGAAGGAAAGACTCCTCTACCTAGGGTTAGACTGGGATCAGTCCACGCAACTTCTCTATGATATGAGTAGGATTGGATTTATTAGGATGACTGGAAATACTGTGAAGTTAAATCCGGCTTTAGCGAAGAAAATTAAGAGACCCACTGGAGGTGCCGTTGTATGAAAGACTATACACTCGAAGAACTGAAGGAACTACTTACGAGAGTCTACGAGAAAATCCCACCGTTAGCAATCAGATCTGCCGCAAAAGAACTACAGATCAAACGACTTCACCAAAGTGCGATTGACTGCTTGCGGTGGTGTGTAGCAATCCAAATCGTGGGTTTACCGATTACAATAAATTTGATGAGGGAATTAATACCAAAGAGTCCGTCGTCGCTGCGACATAGATTGCATATCCTTGGCGACAAACGTTTGTTAACCTTAATTCGTAAAGGGGATCGGTGCCGTTGGGTCGTCCATCCGTCACTATTGAAGCGATTGCCCCTCGAGGAGGTGAGAAAATTTGTCGAAGAAATTTTATTATGTGAAAGTGAATACTGAGATCAGTTTAGTTGCAGACAGTGCTAAGGAAGCAATCGAGAGAGTTCTCTCGGACACCGATTGGATTGACGAAGATATAATTACGGAAGTCACCGAAGTGACTGTCCGATCGTGTCCGAGGAAGTGCAAGTTCAATTTTCCAGGATATGGATGTATCTTAGATCTTGAGGACAGAGTAGAGTTTGATTCCTGTCCGTACTATTGGAACGAGGAGGTGAGGAAGAATGAAACTGAAATTAGGAGACATTGAGTTCGAAGCAGCCCACTATATAAAGTATCATGAGAAGTGCAGTAACATCCATGGGCATACCTATGTGATCAGTGACCTTACACTCGATGTGTCTGATGTCAAGACGGATGACAAAGGCATCACCATTGACTTCGGGACTGTCCGTCAAACGCTGCTTGAGCACTTCGACCATGCATTTTTTATCCCGAAGGAAGACTACGCCTTCTGGGATAACATCAGAACGTCGCTCTATCAGCGAGGCATCGGACTGAAGTTGGTTTGTGTCGAGCAGACTTCTGTAGAGGCCCTTGCAAAGTACATCCAACGCTTCATCAAGACGATCTTTGGAGTGGACTGCACATTCGAACTCTATGAGGGATTGGAAAATGCTGTAATCCTCGAGGGATATTGCAGCAGTACAGCGAGTCCATTAGGAGGTGAGATAGAGTGAAGACGAGATCCTTGGCTCTCTCGGCATTGTTTGGATCGATATACGTTGTAGCTAACTTCCTGCCATTCTCGAAATTCATTGGTGGCGCAGGATTTGTAACCGCTGGAGTGACGATCCTACCAGTGATCGCAGCGTTACTGACTCCGTTGTATGCGTTGATTGCTGGAATCATCGGAGGCATCGGAATTTCCTTGTTTGGCATCGGACTTGCGACAGTCTTTCCAGGCTTCTGTATCTATATCACTGCGTCGACCACACTCCTTGGATCCATTGCATTCCACTATCGAAAGTATGCGTGGATACCCGCAGCGTACATTTTCGGTCAGGGCATTATGTATATCCTCTGGTACAACTTCCAGGCAACGGGTCTCTGGCTGATCCATTATACCATCGGAGTGATGATTGCTGTGATCTATTGCGTCACCGAAAGAGGGAAAGTTGCGTTGACCTTCACAACAGCAATATGTGAGAATGTCGGAATGAACATCGGAAGTTTAGTACTGTTGAATCTCCCGGCAGTCCTCTGGACTTTCATCGCACCAGTGTCGATTATGGAACGAGTCATCGCGGGGGTAGTCTCCGCAATAATCCTTAAGGGCATTCAGAAGATCCTCCCGACAATGCCAGAGGTTGCTGAACTATGATGAAAGTAACAGAAATCTTCAAATCCGTCCAAGGAGAAGGCTTCTACATCGGTACTCCGATGACCTTCATCCGTTTTTCCGGATGTAATCTTCGATGTTATTACTGCGATACGAAGTATGCACTGACAGAAGGGACACCGATGTCGTGCATAAATATCATCAAGCGAGTAAAGTCGCTTGGATGTAAGCACGTTTGCATCACAGGCGGAGAACCTCTCGTACAAGATCAAGACGAGCTGTATCGGCTGACTGATGAACTCGACTATAGGAAGTACGTACTTCACATCGAGACCAACGGAACGATATATCCTCAAGTATGTCTCTACGATACGATAACTGTCTGGACGGTCTCACCAAAGCTTTCCAACTCCGGAATGGAGAAGTACCTCAGTCCAGACGTTGTTGATGATATCATTGACTATGCTACGGAAGTCCAGTTGAAGTTCGTCATTCAAAAGAAAGACGATGTCATTGAAGCGAATGAATTCATCGAGAGTTTGACGCACGCCAACCGTCCGGATCTAGAAGTGATTTTCCAACCAGAGGTGCACCTCTACTGGGATGACTATGCCAAAGGACTAAGGCACATCTATACTTGGACTAGTAAGGTCGTCGATAGACCTTACCGAGTCCTACCCCAACTTCATTTTTTGATGTGGAGAGGAAAGCGAGGGAGGTGAGAGAGTGAATAAGTTTGAGAGATATGAGAAGCACCCGAAGGCAAAGGAAATTGCAGATCATGTGAGGGAAATACTTAACGTCCTTGGATTAGACGTAAACTCCGAGGGGTTGCGTCGGACGCCGATAAGAGTTGCGGCAACACTCTTGAAGTTCACTGAAGGGTATGGCCGAAAGGTGAAACTGAAGAGGACGTACACTGAGAGATCCAATCTTGTTGCAAACTTCGGGATCCCGTTTTTAAGCCTATGCGAGCATCATCTGATGCCCTTTGTAGGTTATGTTGACATCGGTTACATTCCAAGGAAGAATGTAACTGGCTTGTCTAAGCTCGACAAGTTAGTACAGAAGTACGCATTGCGCTTCCAAATTCAGGAAAGAATGACTGATCAGATTGCCAATGAACTCTGGGAGACTCTTGAGCCACATGGAGTGATCGTAGTGACCGAAGCACTGCATACCTGCAAGATAATCGAAGGACATTCTCCGACAATGTACGTCTGCAGTGCTTGTCGGGGAGTATTCCTGTGGAACGCTGCACCGCGTTCTGAGTTCATGTCACTCCGAGAGCAAAACCGGAGGAAGATGCTATGAAGGTAGTCGGTCTCCTCTCCGGTGGAATCGATAGTAGCACGTTGCTCTACTGGTTGAAACATTACCATGAAGATGTCGTAGCGCTAACAATTCTCTACGGTCAAAAGCAGCGAAGGGAAGTCAATGCGGCGAAGGAGATCGCAAAACGATGTGGCGTGTATCATAAGATACTGGATCTGACTCCATTGAGAGAGGTGTTATCTTCAGCGTTGACTCATGAAGATATCGAGGTCCCTGAAGTCCCAGAGACGGCAGAACATTATGAGACTTTAAAGACGACAGTTGTCCCGAATCGGAATATGATTTTGTTGAGTATCGCGGCTGGATACGCTGTTAGTCTGGGATTTGATGCCGTTGCTTATGCTGCGCACTGGAGCGACCGAGGAGTTTATCCGGACTGTAGAGACGTCTTTGTGAGATCCATTGAACATACAATAAGGCTGGCCGTAGACGTCCCGTCCTTTAGGGTTCTGGCGCCGTTCATCTTCTTAGATAAATCGGAAATCGTCAAAATTGGAGCGAACCTCGGAGTACCGTACGAGCTCACGTGGAGTTGTTACAAGGGAGAGTCTATTCACTGCGGACGCTGCAGTTCATGCATCGAGCGTAAGCGAGCGTTTATTGATGCTGGCATCCCCGATCCAACCGAGTATAGGAGGTGAATATTTGGACGATCCAATTCGTTCGATATCTGTGACACAGATAGTGTTATTAAATCTCGACCCGGCGAGAGTGTTGTTTCCTAGACGTTCATACGGCAGTACAGGTGCTAGAATTCATCGAGAACTCGGCTTTACGAATCAGACAATGTTGCAGAAGATTGTCGATGGATGGAATGTCCGCGGAGTCCCTGATCTGATCGGAGAAGACTACGTAGGCGATTTGAAGACGTATCGCACACAAGAGGAGAAAGGCTACCTCATCGCGTATGCGAATATGCAACTGAACATCTACTGCTACATTGGTGATTTTGATTATTATGAAATAACTTTATATAATATTGTTGAAGGACGTGTAACGGATGTAATCCGTCGTCGTGCGAATAAAAAGCAAGCTCTTAAAGACATTCGATGTGCGATTGAGAAGTATAAAGGTGTTCTCAAAGCATTAGGTCTCTATAAACCAAAAGGAGGTGAGAACGATGGAGAAGGATTTCTGGAAGAAAATCCGGAAAAAGGTAAGAAGAAAGAAGAACGTAGTAGGCATCGAAGAGGAGTTAGTTCCTCGTGAACGGCACAAGAAATTCTATCCGGATGAGAAAGTCATACGAGTGTATGTGACAAAGAAAGAACCGAGGACTTCCTTGGCATTGAAGGATATTGTACCTGAGGAAATCGAAGGAATTCCGACGGATGTCGTTGAGATCGGAGAAATTCGAGCGTTAAGCTGCACTGAACTTCCCGGATCCGCCGCTGCATCTGGATTGGACCCGAAGAAGAAGTATCGGCCCTTTCTCGCAGGAGTCTCGGCAATGAACTACAAGGGAACGGCATGCACTCTCGGATGGTTCGCGAAGGATAAGACCGACGGTGAGCTTGTCATCCTTGCAAACAATCACTGTGTCGCACGAGAAAATACCGCGAAAATCGGCGAAGCTTACCTCCAACCGAGTCCCCATGACGGAGGGACAATGAGCGATAAGATCGGCAAATTGAAGAGATTTGTTCCACTAAGATACGCATCGTATCGCTGCCCATTCCGGTCGGTCTTCGGATTGAGGAACTGGTGGAGGAAGCGAGATCCGCCGGAGAACATCGTCGACTTAGGAATCGTCGGATCGCTCGTATCGACTCCGAGACTGGAGATTCTAAACATCGGAAAGGTGTACGGTAAACGAGATCCGGAAGTCGGTGATGTAGTCAAGAAGTGTGGCAGAACCACTGGGTTGACCCGTGGAGGAAACGTCATCGGAGTCCACTGGTCTGGAAGTGTACAGTATGGACGCGGAGAAGTCTGGTTCACGGACTGTGCGATAATCCGTAAGGTTGGTTTCTCTGCTGGTGGCGACAGTTCTAGTGGAATCGTAACAGACGAAGCGAAATCGAAGGTCCTTGGATTGCTATTTGCTGGAAGCGACACACATACGATCTTCTGTAAACTTTCAAATATTGAGAGAGTCGGAGAGGTCGAAGTGATATGCAATCCCTAAGGACAGTTGTACGGATGGATCTCGGCTCAGTTGTCCATGTGATCTGTGGGCACCTAGCAGTACTTTTCCGTCAGGAGTGGCTACTAACCGTGATTTTTCTCGTGAAACAAATTCTAGATGTCTTCGATGGTGAAGACGTTGCTGAGACATCCGGCGACATCGCGGAATTCGTATTCGGAATGATGATTGGGTGGACTGTACAGTTACTAATAGCTCTGAGGAGGTGATAAGATGGATTTGGAAAAGTGGCTTGACAAGGCAGACGTCGTGAACATCGGAGCATTGATTGCATTGATTGTCTACGTTGTACTCGTTGTCTCACATGTCTACATAGCGCTGAATTCGACGGAGCCCTCAACAGTCTTCAAGGAAGTGTTGAACTGGGCCATCCCAGTGTTCCTCGGCATCCTGCAGACCTACGGATTGATAAAGAGGACTGTGAAAGTTTAGAATTGTTTTTTCCTTATATTATATTGCCAAGAGTAACTTAAGTTTGTCAGTGACAGAGAAAAAAGTTGATACGTTGGGTGTTAGAGCATCGCTGGCATTAGCTACAGTCATACTGTCAGCAATCGGTCCGTCAGATCCAGCAACTGTATTCAAGGAAGCCCTCAGCGATGCTGCTGAACGTCCGTCGACTTAGGAAACGTTAGCTTACGGTCGTTTGCCAAGTCACTTCTAACGAGATACCATCGGGTTTGTCGAAAGAAGTAACTGATATCTCCGCAAGATCTGGTCCACCAGTCGTCTGCCTAATACTGAACTTTGTTATGCCAGTAATTGCACCAGCAGCTGGCCAAGTAGCTACAAACTGCGCTTTGTCGTTAGCAGGCTTAGAATTCGTTGTGGGCTGCTCTGAAGAGCCAGTCGTAGCGGTACAGTACATGTATCCAATCTTCGTGAAACCACCGTCAGCAAGAGCATCCCGGATTTTCTGTTTGCCAAACGTTATCCACGTGTTATGTTCTTCTTTCCATTGTTTTATGATCTTGCCGTCCTTCTTCAGTGTAATTTTCACTGAGTCACGAAAGCCGACCTTATCTTTCAAACCGTTTTCTGACATAGACTCACCTCATGACGAGCTTAGTGACGTAGTCCACTCGATCTTCAAAGAAACTCCGTCTGGCTTGTTGAATGGAGTTCCGAAGTTGTAGCAGGCAGCATCGAACGCACCACTTGCGTCGTACTCGTTTATTCGAATCAATGCCTGGCAAATGTTGGATATTGCTCCAGAGGCACCCCATTCTGCAGTGAATGTTACTTTTGTGGAAGTACCTGTCATTACGTGTGAGTTCGTAGTATTTACTTCTGTCCCAGTTATAAACGTAAATGACGAGTCGCTGCATTGTGAACCAAGTCGCATTTGCACCACTTTTCCAGCGCCTGCAGCTGCCGCACCGTATCGTAAAAGTTTACCTATTGTATGTAGTCCGTATTCATGCCACCACTTGTTATGCATCTTCGGACCCACTATACGCCTTAGTACTTCGCCAGTTTCTGGGTTGTAAAGCGTCGCGACAACCTGATCAGTTATGTAGAGTCCACCCGAAAGACTCCGTACGGGAAACATCAGTTTTCCTAGCAGCCTGTAGTACCAGTTTCGCAACTTGCACTTTACACAGTTCATTTTCTCACCTCCTATGTCATATCCTCTCTCCTAGATATACCTTTCTTTTCTGAGCGTAAGGCATCGAATTTGCTATTCCTACAAACCAGTTCGTAGTAACAATTGCAACTCCCTTGTAACAGTCCCAGATCATTGGAGAGGATAGGATCTCCATCAGTATCTTTTTATGCTTAACGAACTGTAGGAAGTTCCTTGAGAACTGTTTACTCTTCTTACATCTGAAGCTACAAACTAGATGAGGTACAGCTCTGACTCCAAAGTACCTCAGGAGAATGTTAGCTTCAGGGTAGAAGTCCTTGATGTAGATCTCGTTGCCTTTCTTGAGTCTTCCCCTCGTTCTCTCTGCTATCACCCAAATGGGATCGTAGCTCCTGTACCAGACTTCGTTGAAGAACTTAATACAGCATTTTGGATATCCTAGAAGTCTACCGATTACAGAGTTGTCAATAGGTGGTTGACTGGCTCTCTTGAACTCTCTTGCGTATCTTAAATCTCTACTCACAACGCCATACACATCATAAGGCTCATTAGGCTTTGGATCGTAGAACCTGTGAGCAAAGCCCTGAACTCTTCTGCACTTCCTGATCGGCAGAAAGTACAAGTCTAGGCTTTCTAGAAACTCAAGGTCTTCTTTCACACTCTCGCTTCTAAGATGTGTGGTAGCACACTTCCTGTACCCCTCTGAGACTGTTTTCAGTTCAGAGAGCCAGCAGTCTCTCCTGATCTCGTCAAAGATCTTCCGATCTAGATCAGTCTTCAGTTTCCAGACCACTCTTGAAACCGGCATGACATCAAATTCGTACATTAAATCCTCTCCCAGTGATCTCCATGCGGACGATTACGAGTCTGATCAGTTCTCTTACAGCTTTTCTCCACTGGCTTAAAGCCCATGAACCTAAGACGCTTCTCGAAGTACTCCCAGAGAGTTTTCCAGACAGGACACCACTGTGTTTTATTTCTCCAGTCTCCGTCTCTTGCATTAGCTGGACAACCTCCATGACAGTAGGGAAAGTACCTACAGCCCTTACAGTCCGTATTCTGTAGAATATAATCCCTGAGACTGGTTTGAGGAAAGGTGTATTCCAGTTCTTCAGTATAGAACTTGTGACAGGGAGTAAGCTTTCCTGTAGAGGTGATGGCAATTCCTCCATTACTTGCATAGGGATCACATCCGTTGAAGATACAGACTACATCTCTCCTTCCTAGAAGAGAGTTGATCATATCCTTGAAAGGAGACCATCCCCAGATCCCTTCGTCTTCTAGGAACTTAGCCATGTCAAGATAGAACTCCTTAGCTTCTTGGACACTTAGCTGAACCCCGTCAGATTCTGGATAGAGGCAAAGATTCATCCTACCAGTAATCCCTATACTGGACATCTCCTTAACAAAGTCCTTCAAGATCTCTCTTTCTGGAGGAAGTCCATTTGCCTTGTGAACAACGATGATTATCCCAGTACTGATCCCGTTTCTCTTCAGTGAGTAGATGTTGTCTATTATTTTTCTGGTTAGTGCCTCGTTGCATCTGAACCTATTCAGTTTTCCAGGACCGTCAATGCTTACACCTACTGAAGTCTTGTACTTCTTGAACATCTCGATCAGCTCATCGTCAATAAGTGTTCCATTTGTCTGTACACTACTCTTCCCTGTTAGTTTGTAACTGTAAGAGAGTAGTTCCTCTAGCATTTCTCTGTCCCAGAAGGTTGGTTCTCCTCCGTGCATAGTAATTTCTCTACTGCATTTGAGATCTTCAACTAGATACCTCATGGATCTCTTGATGGCTTCTATGTCTATGATCTCCTCCTTTACTGCTTGCTGTCTTAGGTATTTGTTATAGCAGTACTTGCAGTTCAGGTTACAGAGCAAGCTACCATCAACTAGAATGGTCATATCTCCTCACCGTAAAATCTCAAGCTAGTTTTCTTCTTCCATTCCTTATATCTTTCTTTATCCAACATGTCCTTTCTCTCTTCTAGCTCACTTTCTAGCATCTTCATCAGTTCATCTAGGTCTTTATAAACGTTATCCCATTTAACATCGTAAGATCTTCTCTCCTTGTAGGCTTCTGCTATGGCAGATAATTCCTCGTAACCAAACTCTTCATTGATCTTAAGAACGTCTATCTCTATCACCCCAGTCCTCAAGAAGTTTAGTGGTACTAGAAGTAATCTATAACAATGAAGAGCAGTCCTGGGATTTTTCCAGACTTCTAGACGCTTCTGTTGCATCTTGATTGTAGCCATATGTTGTTTAACATTCTCAGCTGTGCAGAAGGTGTACATTGTCTCATAGTCGAAGTCTGGATGCAGGTAGAAGGGTCTTGAAAGATCTTCGTAGAAAGTCCAGGACTTACGTTCAATAGAAGTGAAGGCATGATAGAGTTCTTCCAAGTTGATATCGTATAGTCTTTTACCCCAGTGAAGAGTTTCCCACCAATCTTTGAAGGCAAATACTCCCTTAACATCGATGTCGTAGTATTTTCCTCCCCATCCAAATGCTCTACTTCCAGTTAGAGACAAGCAAAGGATCTCAGAACCTTCTGGAAGTAGCCTCTGTATGAGCTCTATAACGTCTTTCTTTTCATACTCAAACATTGCTAACTCACATCCGTGTGGACTATTTCTGAATGCATAGCATCAGAATGTTCTACTTCTGAATGTGCTACATCGGAATGAGGGACTTCAGAATGATCATTATAAGTTGCTACTTCGGAATGTTGAACTTCGTTGTGGGAAGAATAATCAACGTGTGAAATATCTGAATGAGCAATATCCGAATGTGAATCTGAATGAGGAATGTCTTCATGAGGAGTGTAGTCGATATGTGACACCTCTGAATGTGCAATATCAGAGTGTGAGTCTGAATGAGGCACGTCATTGTAAGGAATATAGTCCACATGGGAAACATCTGAGTGAACATCGGAATGAGAGTCTGAATGGGGCGTGTCGTCATGTGGTGAGTAGTCTGTGTGTGAAATCTCTGAATGAGCGATCTCTGAGTGTGGAATGTCTGAGTAAGGTCTATCACCATGTCCAACCCAGTAATCATCATGAGATTGATCGGAATGCGGAGTATCTGAATATGGAATATCTGAATGAGGAACGTCATTATGTGTAGAATAGTCCGAATGCGAGACATCGGAATGATCACTATATCCTGCTATATCGGAATGAGGGATATCGTCATGAGGAGAGTAGTCTGTATGGGGAACATCTGAATGTGCAATATCGGAATGAGAAACATCCGAATGAGCAATGTCATCATGATCTCCAAAAACCCAGTAGTCTTCATGATCAACGTCTGAATGTACTGGGGAATAATCGGAATGCTCAATTTCAGAATGCGGTACATCCTGATACGCTACGTAATAATCTTCATGAGATTGATCGGAGTGTGGGATATCTGAATATGAGTCAGAATGTGGAACATCGTCATGGGGAGAATAGTCTTCATGTGAAACCTCTGAATGGGAAATATCTGAATGTGAATCGGAGTGTGGGATGTCGTCATAACCGTACCAATTAGAATGAGAAACTTCTGAATGTTCAATATCTGAATGTTCTACATCCGAATGTGGTACTTCGTTATATCCTACATAGTAATCATCATGACTATCGGAATGAGTATCTGAATGTGAATCTGAATGTGGAACTTCGTTATAGCCTACATAATAATCACTGTGAGCGTCAGAATGAGTAGTTTCTGAATGTGGAATATCAGAATGTGGTACTTCGTTATATCCCACATAATAATCGCTATGATCAATATCGGAATGAGCGGTTTCTGAATGTTCAACTTCCGAATGTGGTACCTCATGATATTCAGAATAGTCTTCGTGATCTATGTCTGAATGTTCTACATCGGAGTAACTGTCTGAGTGCTCAATATCTGAATGTGCAACTTCTGAATGGGGTATGTCTGAATGAGGACCTACTTTTGTTCCTGTTACGTCATCTAAGAGAGAAAGTGCATCTGTTGGAATTCCGTTAAGTCCTAAGAAGGCTTGATCCGCGAGAGACAAAGTCTCCTCCTTGAAAGTTAAGAACTTTTTGCCTATAGAATCTACCAGTGATAGTATTTCCGTCTTGGCAGTTTTCATAAAACCTTTTATCGAATCAAAGACTGAGAAGGAATCTGTTGCTTCTACGATGTACTTTTTGAAAACCGTGTCTACCAACGACAGTACTTCAGCTATTGTTGATGTGAATTTCGCAACCCACTGGTCGGCCAGTCTAAGTGATTCAATTAAAGTCCGTTCAAATTGCCGAGCTACCGAATCCGAAAAAGAGAACATATCTGAGACTACAAGGATGAACTTCCTATAGAGTACATCAGTAAGATTTAAGATCTCAGCCTTCATCGTTCTGAAAAAACCAGTCCAGATATCTGACAGACTAAGTGTTTCAGTCAGAAGTCGAGAGAAATAATTCGATACAGTGTCTATGAACGAAACTGCATCCGCAACTTTAATTATGAACTTCCTAAAGAGCACGTCGTTTAAATTCAGGACTTCTAATTTCATCGTTCTGAAAACCCTTGAAATGATATCGTCAACGAGGCAAAGAGTGTCGCCTACGATTCTGGAGAAGAAACAAATCAAACTGTCTACAAAAACAAGAACATCTGAAGGTTTTGGAATTACTTTTGTTGTTATCTCATCCATCAAAGTCAAAACGTCGTCTATACTTCGAGAAAGCAAACTAACAATTACCAATCCCTTCCCTTTGAGCCAAAGAAGTTTCTCGCCAACTCGCGAAATAATCCTACTCATCACTATCACGTCTTTGTAGCAGCGTCGGAAAAGGACATTGTGTCCAAGACTTTCTTGACAATTTTTGGTCTCTCACTAGCACTTGTGGTATACAAAGACCACCTTCTCAATTCACAATCGCGAAGGTATCCAGTGACCTCACCTGCCTCCGTAACAATAATTCTGAAACTGAATTTTACCCATAGCGGTTGGCCGTAGCTGCCCACAATGTCTTGTGCGATAGTGCACTCTGTCCAAGTATCCGTCTCGACACTTTGAATGTTTCCATACTGAGTCCACGATACACCGGAATCGAAACTGCATTCAACTTTTATCTCAACTTTACCAGCGGTAGAACTCAGTGTTCTCTTGGCTTCGAACGCAACTTCCTTTAGGCGCCAATAGCCATCCTCGTGAGCTTGTAACTTAAATATTGTACCTTGATACCAAGCAGAGGCACCGACAGTAGAAAAACTCGCAGAGAACTGTGACGGGTCGAACACCGGAAGTTGTTTCTCTTCTACTTCCGTCCCTACCGGAATTACAGGACCTGGATAGATTCCAAGCTCCTCGAGGTTTTTCAACTCAACGAGGAATTGTTCAAGAACGACTTCAGGACGATCGATTTCAATTTCCGTTTGCTCTTCCTTCCGTTTGATTCGATAGATGCGATAGTCGCCATCAAAGCCAAGATCCTCCTTGATGACAGTAATCGTATCGCCGACTTCAAGATTCATACCGACAGTGTTCTCGACAATGAGTTTCGAACCAACTGTCTCTTTCTGTAATTCGGCGAGTTTCCTCTGTGCAAGTTTGTTGAGTGTCGCAACATCAGAAGCCTTCTTTTCAACAAAGACGACAACTCTATCGCCGGCTCCTGTTTGGGCTTCACCGTAGATGACATTGCCATCTTTGTCAACTCCTCGAATGATAACATGGTTCTTTACTGACGAACGATCAATCGTACGTTTACTAGGATAGGACAGAATTTCGATTTCTCCCTTTGATGAGCCTCTTGTGCCAATGTTAATAGTAGTTCCATCAGTTGTATAGAAGTCCTTATCGCATAGGTCACAAAGGAACTTCACTGCGTCCATGCAGACCGTCTTGTCGAATCTCACAGAGACTGTAGGTGTTGATGGACATTCTCCTGCTGTTACTCCTGCTGCTGAAGCAATGTCAGAGAGAATTGTCGATGGACTAGTTGGATCAGGATATTCTTTTTCGATTATGGAGTTCTTTAGTTTATCGTAGACATCGTTATACACCATGCATTCAAGCTTCTCTGGAGAGTATTTCACTCCAAAGAGAGTCCCAGTGAAGATTGTCTTTCCACAGTATTTGATAGTTACTGAGACATTCTCTTGGACCAATGCTCTGTTAGTTTCGTTGTTTTCAAGTATTATGACTGCTTCCTCGTGCCCATTCAATTCTTCGAGAATGTAACTAAGGTAACCAAGTGGCTTGTTGTCTACATACACTTCATAAGACATTCTATCACCTCATGTACTCCTTTGACGAAAACCTTGATTGCGTACTTTCCCTGACGGCTGTCGCAACATTCTATGACCTCCTAAGGATGTTGAAACGTTGCGAAAGTCCTCTCATTGCACTGTGGGCGAGGTCCTGGGGCCACGACTCGCCGTTTCCGATGGGGACGATGAGGAAGTAGTCCACCCAGATGCTGTTCGCCGACGTCGTATCCTTCATCGCCCTTATGCGGATGGTATGACCGTCCTCATCATCTGTTATGTCGAAGACAATTCCGTAGTAAGTAAATGATGCAGTGAGAGTCTTATGCACGTCTCCATTCTCCTCGTTAAGATACTTACCACCTGCAACTGTCTCGTCGTAGACGTGGATCTGGAAGTCATTCGCTACCTGTGCTGAGTCTTTAGCCCGGAAGAAGGCGATGTATCTGCCCTTTGGGAGGTCGGTTCCTCCGATGAACGTGTATTCGACGTATTCTCCCTGAGCGTCAAGTTTTACCGAGTCGCCACTGTCATCCGTCTGTGTAGTATCGATCTCTGCTCCTGTACTTCTTGTCGCGTCTTCGGCTTCCTTGAAGAGGTTAGCATATTTATCGAAATCTGATACTCCGATATGGATCTCTTCGCCGACTCCGACCTGGACGACGGTACCATAAGTGGGAGAACTCTTTTGGGACGCTTTGTTCTTCATTCTGGCCTCAGCGATAAAGAACTCTTGTGTGTGACTCAGTCTTAGAATCAGATTGTCAGAACCTCGATATATGCTCTGCCAACCTGTTTGAAGGGTATCATCTATAATACCCGACTGCTGACCGTAAAAGAACCGGCAAGACGGATAACTGTAGAACATGTCTTTATTAGATAGACCTGAGACGAGAGAAATTCTAACGAACGGCTCACCGCGTTTGACTTTAACTTCGGTTACATTATCTGTCGCATAAAAGAATAGGCTCTTGAACTCGACAACAACGCTTTCCGGAGTTAGAGACTTTATCTTGAAATCCCTCGCCTTCTTGTACCCCTCCGACATGGCTAACTTGTACATCTGCCAACTGCTACCGTTCCAGAAGCCCCACTGGCAGAAGTCGTCAGTCTCCAATTCGACTTTGAATCTCACCAATCCATTTTCGATGATGCAGTCTCCGATGAACACATGATCCTTGTCGAGCACCCTCTGCCATAGGCTCTCATCGGTCTCGCCCATTGTGTCCCAGACGATTACTTCGCCTCGATTGTTGCCGCCGTCGAACTTCCACTCACCGACGAGTCCATTAGTTACTTCGCCTCCGTTGTAGAGGGTTTGTATCTCTTCTGGGCTTAAGGCTCGGTTGTAGATGCGAACTTCGTCGATGATGCCATCCGTTGGTTCTTCGTTTGAAGCTGATGCTCGTCTCCCTATCCATAATCTTAAGCCACTGTCTTTGATTGTCTTATTTAGTGATGTGGGACCAAAAGCAATCTCCCCGTCTTGGTAGCCAATAACATTAGAACCGTCATATACTATTGCTAAATGAGTCCATACTCCAGGTGTTACTTCGCCCCCTGCCGCTGCAACAAAAGTATAAGAACCCTCCTCCCAATAGAAAAGATAGCCAAATTTTCCCGTCTCATCTATGACTAAAGAATACTCACTTTGCTTACTTATTATGAATGCCTCATCGGTAGTTGGCAAATGGTCAAGTTTAACATCTGCGACTAAAGTTATTTCAGAAGAATGAAGCGAAGAATCGTGGGGAATTTCCACGTAGTCGCCTACGCCGTCATATTCGAGGGCTTTCCCGACCTTGCCGTCTCTTATCCATGTCGCTCCGTGAACCTCTCCGTGATTCCCCTTTCCGCTTGTGTCCCACGCCTTCTTCAGCAGTTCCTCTCCTTCTCCCTGATAAGCATCATCGTCGAGGTCGTAGGTGACGGTGAAGTCTGGATAGGTGACGCGGACGAAGTCGCTGGAAACAGCGTGGCTTACGGTGTCGTTTGACACAATCATGAGCCCTATGTAGCCCTTTGAGATGTTTAAGTGGTGTGTGTAGGTGCCCACGAGAGTATAGTCGCCTGAGGCACCATCGTCGAGTTCAAGTTTCACTTGTCCATCACTAAAGGTTAGGCGGAAGTTCGCCTCCGCGTTGGTCAGAGTCGTCCAATCCTTTAGGGCGCCTTCGTTCTCATCGAAGCGATATTGATAGGTGCCATTATTGTTGCGGATTTGAATTCTCAGGTAGTCGCTTGCGGTTCCAAGGTCCTCTCTGTCAGACAGGTAAAGGCGCAGAGAAACAATCTTGCCGCTTGAGACCGCCGCAGGCACCTTGAGGTTTACCGTCAAAACGACCCCGCTTAACAACGGCGCCAGATGACTCGAGGATATGTAGGCGGAACGCTCTGAGCCGTCTGATGAACTCCCCGATAACTCAACTCGACCACTTGATAGTTTAGCGACGAAGTCATCAAAGCCCGAGAGCGTCGCCTTTTTCCACTGTCCTTCGAGGACCTCGCCGATGAACTCGTCTCCGCCGAAGAGGGCGACTATCGGAATCGCTCCGTCTTTGGAGTATCTGTAAAAGGATGGAGTAACGTCGGTTCCTTCTATCTTTATGTTCTTAGCACCTACAGGCAGTGCGATTTCATACGCAGGCATTTTCTCACCTCATATTCCCCAGTCGTTCGTAACTTTCCAGGTGCTTATATAATACGACTCGACGTGGGTCGCAGTCGAGCCGACTTTCACGAATATGAGTCTGACGTCAACTGCGGCAAGACGACCAGCATCCTCTCCAATTTCGGCAGACTCAACATAATAATACCCACTATACTTCGGAGCGACTATTCTCCAAACACGATACTGGTAAGTGCGTTCCTTCAACGAAACTGCCTTCAATGGATCGATGAAGAGCTCTAATGTCAACAATTCGTTCTCAAGGCCAAGGTCAACGGATACTGGCACACCTCGGAGCATTGCTACTCGTTCGATTTTTCGAGCTAATCTTCGTCTTGCAACTCTCGGGACTTCCCAGGAGTCCAATTCAATCTCAGCAAGTATCCACGACAAGTAAACTCACCACAGAGGAAATTTCTTTGAATTCTTTCCTTCTTAAGGAGGAAACTTTCAACCCAAACGCCTCCGTGACTCTGCAATCCCTCGACTGACTGCATCAACAATCTGATCGAGATCAACCTCCGAAGTTACGGTTCCAATTTCAACAGTTACGTACACTGTCTGAGACAGAGGACCTCCGAAACTTCCGGGCATTCCTCCACGCATACCTCCGAGATTTCCTTGCAGTCCAGTGAGCTCCTCGTGAAGTCTTCTCGACTGAATCGTTGCGTAGGACATCTGCTCTGCAAACCGACGGATGTCCGGAGCGATATGTCTGAAACAGAATCCTTGAAGGTCTTCTTGAATTTCATCAAAGCTCTCTCCAAGTTCGGCAGTCGCATTGACTGCTCCTTCCATGGAGTCTGTGGCCTTTTTGACTCCACCGAAGATGTTGCTGAACCACTTAGCAACACCCCCGAGGACTTTCTTAAGTTTCTCCAAGAGATTCGTTATCCACTTAACGATGTCCTTCCACTTAATGAAGATGATGACTGCTGCAGTGACAGCCGCTACAATCGCCAAAATCCACGGATTCAGCGACATCAAAGTCGTTATGAATCCGCTGATCTTAAATGCGACTCCAATGAGCGTTGCACGCCAGTTCACTAGCATGATAATAAACTTCGCAACATATCCCATTACTGGTAAGAGAACATTTCCGAAGCCTGTTAACGCCGAGCTCACCAGGTAAAGACCAAGTCCAACTGGTACGAGTAACGGCGACAATGACATGAAGAAACCGAGGAGTTTCACGCCAAGATTTAGGAACGGACCGAGAACAGTTGAAGCATTGACGAAGGCATTGACCAGTCCTATGAGAGTCTTCGCACCCCAGATGAATCCCGATGCAAGAGGAGGTAGGATTGCGATGATGAACTCCTTGATGACGTCCATGTTGTTGATGACCAGTCCGACGAGGGTTCTCAATGCATTCCCGAGAGTATCACGCACAATTGGAGCGATCTCCATCAGCATATCACCGATTTCGTAGAACAGCGGAATCAGCGGTTCAGCGACTTCAAGAGACAGTCGCAGCATGACAGCTGACATGTACATCCACGCAGCAGTAAACTTTGGACCGATCTCCATTATCCGTTCGGCTCCTTCGAGAAGGAAGCCGTACCGCCGACCAGTAAGATGTGCAGTTGCGCCGAGCATACCGATGGCTAATGTCATCAGTCCAACAGCTTTCTGCCAGTTAACAAATGCTTGGATGGCATCTTGGATCGGTGCAAGCCACCAACGCATGAGAATCCTGCCGACGATAGTCGTCCTGTAACCGAACCATCCGAGACGATATCCCGTACGAGCCAGACGAGTTTGCCACGGCTTGAGGGCCGCGGAAAACCTGTCGGTCTGTTGCTTCGCCAAGGCTGTTGCTTTGAGTTGTTCACGAAGTCTTACTGCGACTCTAGCAAAAGCAAAAGCAAGCTGATCGCTAGTAAGGGTAAGTCCTCGCTCAGCGAATTCGTTTATGAGAAGGCATTCGATCAAATCACGGGAGTCACGAATGATTTGGTCTATCTCTCTTTCTAGTTGTTCAGTGGATGCAATAAACTTCACATTTTCGTAGATGGCTTTATCGACAGCTCCGCCATAGCGATACCACGAAACACGAGTTACCCAAGCATCTTTTGCGACTCGCTTAAGCCAACTTCCAATTCTCTCAAGCACACCTCGGAGTGGAGGAGACGCACCAGTCTCGAGATGTCCAATGAGAAGTTTAATGGCTTCGGATGCAGCTGTCCCTGCAGGAATGAGATTCTTATAAATCCCTTTGTTGCACATGTCAGCGAGAGCAGCTGCGACACCCTCGATTGAATCACCAGACTTCTCGCTGTATTCGAAGATTGCGTTGAGAACATCGGCTGCTTCCCGTCCTGTCGGTGAGAGTGTGTGAATGATTGTCTCAAGGTTGTCTTCAAGAGACGCACTAACTGCGTCAAGTCTCTCCGATGCAGTTCTCGCACCAGATTTCCACCGCTCACTAGTTTGTTCGAAGATCCTTCCAGCTGCATCTACGACTCTAGATGTCGAAAGAATGATTTTCTCCGAAGCAGCCTGTGCGTTGACTTGGCGTTCCAATGCCTCTCTGTAGTCGCCGAGGTCCTTCAGTGTCTTGCGTTGTGCTCCAAGCAGTCGTTGTAATGCGGCGAGTCTCTGTCGGTCCTTCCGTGTAAGATCTACAGTTTTACCGGCAACCTTTGCAAGCCACTCCGCAGTAGACTTCATTGGAGCTTCGAGTTTCACATCAGTTGATTTTTCTAACTCCTTGCGGAGATCGTCAATTCTCGCAGAAAATTCCTCAAGAAGGGGCAGCGTATAGCGAACAACAGCAGAATCGACTTTGAGACCTCTGGCGAGCAAACTGGATACTTCAGAAGCGAAAAGTGCTTTGTTGCCAAGTCTCTCCAGAGCACCTTCCAAACCAAAACATTGGACAGCTGCATTCCAGACAGTTTTTGTAACTGCATCGACGGCCTTCTTGTTTGCAGTGAATGTCTCATCAGCCTCTCTGACTAATGAATCAGTCCTAGAGAGACCACTATGATATTTCATCAAGGCTTTGCGAAGTGCATTGTATCCGTAGAGAAGGTTGTTGACAGTCTGGTAGTAGAACTTTCGTCGTTCTGTAAGGCGATTTTCAGCATCAATACAACGACTCACCCACTGTTCACTGAGTGCACGCTGTCTGTTAGTCAGCTTATATTGATCGGCAATCCTTTTAACAGCGTCCAACGACCTGACCAAAGCTTTGCTGTAGGCTTCTGCTAATTGAATTTCAGTCTCAAAAGCGATCTGTTCGCGAAGTGCCTCGATGCGTTGAGCTTTCTCCGCTCTTTGAGCCTCGGATAAACGCGAAATCCAGCGACCTAATCCTCTATAACGTGCTTTTTCCAGGTTGATAATCTTGTTGTACTCAAGACGCCAAAGTGCAATTTGGCGAATGAGATTCGCATTGATATCTAAATACGCGTCGTATCGCTTGACAGCTTGTTCAGCAAGTTTTGGCTCTAATCCAAGGAGTTTCAGATAGTCCGCAAGCTTCTGTCCGACTTCTCCGAGGATTTTTAGCATCTCTTGTTTCGCGTCGATTCGTCTTTCCTTGTAACCGATCAGGTTCTTCGTTGATTCAGCAAGTTGATCGGTAAGGAGGATCTCTTGAAGAATCGATGAACCCCATCGTTTTGAAGCGAGGATTTTCTTCTCTTTCGCTAAAGTTTTGTATTGTTCCTCGATGTCTGATGCAACACCCATCATCCTCTCGAAGACTTCAGCGTAAGATGCTGTACCTTTCTCGAGAGTCTTAAATAACTCCTCACCTGATGCAAGGACGATGTTATGTCTCTTCTTCAAATAGTCGAGTTCCTCAGAGATTCTAAGAAGACCAGTAGTGATAGCCTTAGGTATGTCTGTACGTGGCTTGACATACTCAAAGATTATTCTTGCACGTTTCTCTAATTCAGACATGGTACTCACGTTCTCCTTTGATGATTATATAAGAGCTCGGCAAGTTCCCTCGACAAAACTCGTCGACTGACGCAACCATTACAACAACCCTAGCTGTCGTCGCTTCCGCAGGATCCGATCCTTTACGGACTTTGGAGGTGCCATTTCTTTGAAAAGCTCTGTTGCGATCGCTGCGTCCAGTAAGATGGCCTCGACCTCATCGTCGATTCGGAGGATCTCACTTGGACGCACACCGAATGTTTGCCCAACGAAACCTACAAGTTTGCCAAAGTCACTCCCTGCGAAACCTTTCTCTCCGCTGAGCAGCTTCCTCGCCGAGACCGCTGAAGTCAAAAATCTCGCCGAGAAGTGCCATTGCATCATCTGGTAGAAGTTCATCGACGCTCAACTTCTCAGGGATCTCCTCGACACATTCCGGGAGTACTAACTCAATGAGCTCAGGCAACTTTCTAAGATACTCTGGGTCGCGTGCTAGGTCGTCAGCAGTCCTTCCACGAGTGACTGTCGGCATGATCTCAAAGAGCTTGACAACAACTCTCAACGGCATCCGACGGATGGTCAGCCCCAAACCAGATGGAACGACCACCTTCTTCTTCAGTTTCGCCTTGTACTCCTCTATTGTTACCACTTTCTCACCTCCTAAACAGCCGATAAAGTTGACGTTCGAGATATGTGTCAAGTGCGAGGAACGTCCTCAATAGAAAGTGTGACGGTCGCGTCCCTGGATGTCGACCATATCGCAGACGACGTCCAAGGAGTGGTTGGAATGCTCCGACGGAAGGTAGTGCACCGAATTCAATCCAGTAGACAGCTGGATGCCAGACTTCAACGAACGCGAAGTCCTCAGTCATGTACCAGGTGATGGATTCTCGAAGTCGACCGGTGTAAACTGGTGCCTGTCTCTTCATCTCCTCAGCAGTCCACTCGACAGCCTCTTCGAGTAGTTCATCGTACTCCTTGGAAACCTTTTCGAACTCCTTCTCAAATTCCTCTGCGACCTTCCTTAAGGTCTCCGAGTCGACCTCGAAGCTCATCCTAACCACTTATGGAGACTCGTTCTCGTTGACCACTGTTACCTTACAAATGTATCCGGCGACAGCATCGTAGACAGCAGTATAGCCCAGTGATTGCACAATGCGATCTCTTCGATCAAAGTTCGCCTCAGACGTATCAAGGTAAACTTTCGGCAGGTCGATCTCCAAGAGGAACTTATCAAAACCTTCAACGGAGCTCGAAGTGGACTCACCGGTAAACGTCAGTTTCAGCGCCAACGGAGTTATCGACGTCTGTGGCTCCGTTGCTGTCGCAGAACCATAGAACTTCTTGAAGTAATCCCAGTCAAGGAAAGCTATGTCCATGTCGCCTGAAACAGTCATACCCTGCACTCTCTTGGTTAAGTCCGGACGGAACCTGTCGCCAAGGACGTACGCATCGTCAGGTATGTCGTTTTCAATCGTCACTCTGAATGCCTCGACATCCGAAATAGGATTTCCACCGTCACTTACGACGCCTTCGAAGAAGATGAATGGACGTAAGGTACTGAACGTCGGAGTCGACGGAGAGATTAGCGAATCCTTCTGTCCGATGACGTCGACAGATGCAGTGAGCAGTTCCCTCGCAGATGCCTCGAATGCGATGCTGCTGACCATGCAGCCAACGACCTGACGGGATTGATTCCCGACGTCCGGACAGATTTCCATCGTGAAGGACTTCAGAGTCTGCGAGGGAGTGAATTCGTGTCTGTAAGCCAGTGGAGTCGGCGAAGAACCGTCATCGGTCGTTTCTGCAGCGCCTAACAGCCACTTCAACAGTTTCGTGATGTTATCAGCGTTGACAATCATATCGAAGGATCCGCCGACGTTGTACGGTCCAGGCACTCTCTTGACTCGTTCTCGCATACCTGCAGTTTCCACTTCGATGAATCCTTGCTCGGACGTGATCGACTCAGAGACGACGTCGATCCAATCCGTTGCACTCACGGCCGTCCCGTAAGTGGTCTCCTCGGCAATCCCAATGAATCTCTTTCCCATCTTCCTTCCTCCTTTACTCTTTATATCTCAACCTTGTTACATTAGTTTTCTGAACGTGACTCGGAGAGCACTTTCATGTCTCTCCCTAACGCGAGGTAATTCAATCTCCGGTTGGATCTCGTCAACTTCCAAATTGTCGACGAGCCCACCATAGGATCGGTCGGCGATCAACATACTTTCAACCGCACCGATCCTTGTGAGAGCATCAGTCAAGCCGGCCTCTCCCCCAACAGCCTTCGACACGACTCGAATTTCGAATTGTATCTCGTAGACGGAAGTTCCAGCAGTTGCTGGACGTTCTCTCACGCGTCTTGGAAAAATAAACGCACACGGGAATTGCGTTGGAGCTGCTTTGCGTCCAATGTAAACTGCATCGAAGGCTGCATTTTCATCGATCTTAAGAGACTTTAGGTCGCTCTTCAATTTAGATAGTATTTGTTTGAATGTGTCAGTCCAACCCAACGTTCTCATTCCTCACATAGTCCATTATCGTGTCGGAAAGTTTACATATCATTTCACTAAGGGAGATCTTTCCTGCTTGTGCGGCCCCTCCACTCTTCACATATTGAAGGACCTTCTCAGACATTGACTCAAGGATCCTCAACCATGACTCGAGTTGCGGAGGAAGTACACCAAGTGACCGTTCAAGTTCTGCAGCATACGCTACAGCCGTATGATACGACGCTAACACCAAAACCGCTTTATCAACCTCCTCCGCTGTCGCATTATCTGACTTCTCATGATCGACAATGAACTGCGCAAGATCAATTTGCTTTTGGACTGCAGCATCAGATACGAATTCCGCTGGAAGATCCTTCAGGAATTCCCTGACGTCTGAAATTGTGACTGTCATGCTACCACTCTCAACTTTGGCTTCGATTCTCCCTCGAGAATTTGAAGTAAGCGGAGCGTACCAGCCCCATTGGACTTAGCCTCAATATAATCGAGGATACGCTGGACATCAGGCTTACTAACCGTAAGGTCATCATAAATTAATTCCAGGAATTCTTTCATATCGTTGAGATTGTAGATGAAAAGACCATAGGTTGACTTTGACACAGACGACGGCCCGCGGAACTTCGGGAACATCTCTTTCAACTTTTCGAGCCAACGTTTATTCGTGCTCCGTATTGATACGTACGGATACAGGTAGCCTTTGTCCACGCGGAGATTGATCCGTCCTTTTGTTTCAAAGGCACACGCAAGGTAACCCTTACTTAGCATAAACATTTTTGCAGACAAATCTTAGCATACTCTGATATGTAAAGTAGGATGTTTGTCTAGTGCCTTAGTATTGTGACGATGATTGCTGAGATACTACTAATCAATGCAACGATGACACTTGCTTTCTCTTTGCCACTGAGAGAACCATGTGACTCAAATGCCTGTTGGAGAACCACAAGCTCTGTTCGAATCTTCGAGAGGTGGTTGCTCATGTCTTCAAACCGCTGGTAGATGTCGCCCTTGAAGTCCGACAACTTCTGTGAGACTTCTTCGATTCCCTCTCTGAGAAACTTCACTTCTGTTTCGACTTTCGAAAGGCGCTCACGAATTGTAGAATCAGTCAACTTCTCACGGCTCCTTTCTATAAACTTTCCACGTGAAGGGAAGTGTCCGTTCGACTACACCTTCCTTCATAAATTTTATTAGACCATAGTAGACACCAGGTTCAACATCGAAGTCACCAGGTTCGATCGTGAAATCTACATAGGTATCCGGAGGTACGTAGGAAACAGAGCAAGTTTTGCCGTCGATCACTTTTTTGTCGTGTCTATCCCAGACGTAGATGACAGCCGTACAATCGGAGAGGTTAACTCCCTTGATGATCCCGCGGTAAGTGCGGCCGTAATCCCCTCGAACTATTTCAAAGACCATTTCTACACCTCCTTACGTAGTTTCAAGATGCCAATCTTCTCGGCAATCTCTAGGATTTTCTTCTTCTCAGTAAGGGTTAGGGCTGTCGAGAAGTCGGCAAGCTGTAATAAAGTCTTCTTCTCAGTAAGAGATAAAGCAGTCGACTTCTCGGCAAGCTTTAAGATAGTAATGACTGCAACATGGATTGGAATTAGTTGAACTAAGTCGAGAAATGTAAGGAGTTCTATTAATTCCTTTCTCGAGAACGACGCCTTTGTTAAACAGTCGAGTAAGCCAAGAGACTCGGAAAACGTTTTACTCGGCTCCTTCTTCACAACATCAGCCAATCCTAGAAGTTCGGAGTATGTTCTGTAAACAGACCAAACTCGTGAATACACATCTAATAGCCCAAGGCTTTCAGCCTTAACTATGGAAGGACTTTTAATCGTAACATCTGATAACCCTAAAAGCTCAGTTAGGGACTTAACAAGTAGCCTCGTGGCTGTTACTGCATCCGATAAGCCTAAGCTCTCGAACTTAACCGTCGAAGGAGCCTTCACAACGGTGTCAGCTAAACCTAAACCTTCGGTTAAAGTCTTATAGTATTGAACAGCGGGTGTTTCTTCGCTTCCCCAATCTCCGTGACTTGGCTCTGGATAAATGTATTTTCTGAGACGCACATCATCTAACCAAAGGACGTTACCAGAGCCCCAAGTTACGAATTGGATGTAGTCACCTGAGGACAGTTCTGAATCTGTCGCAGAAAGGGAAGGTCCTTGGGCAACTAATGCGAATAAAGATGTGCCACTTGCACGCATGTAGTTGTTATACCAGACATCTAAAGTATAAGAATTAACATTGTTATCAGCCAATTTTGTCCATACGCCGTCAACGTATTTCCTTATTTTATGCCCATAGTCATATGCGCCTACTTCCTGTGTTGACGTGTAGAAGCGAGAGGTTACCATCCGTATTCTTGCGTCGAGTCTGGGTCCGTTGGGTCCTATGGACTTCATTTGATATTTAAATTCTAAACTGACATTACTGTGTGGAACGGTTGCTTTTATGCTATTTTTTACTTCAGCAGTTAACCTACATACCTTATTGCCTGTTCCATCGTCTATGACTTCGCCATTTTTTTCTGTCCACTTTTCGAGGGTTCCGCCTTCAAAATCGTCAAAGAAGATGAAAGTATCGTCTCCATTACTTGTTGTCGTTGCACTTGGGTTTCCGTAGTAAAGGTATATGGTTACTGAGTTTGGACTTGCAGGTATGTTGTCAAGTTTAACCCAAAAGATGGCATAGTCTCCATCTACTTTTTCCTCTATCCAATAGTTTAATTGAGTCACTTTATCTGACTTTGTGAATCTTATGTCGCCAAAATCAGTCCTGCAACGGTAAAGAGTTTTTACGGTTACTGAAGGTTCTGGATCAACATATTTTGTGATGATGATTGGAGGTGCGTAGAGGTATCCGTACGTTCCTACGCTTCCTCCTCCTGATGCGAAGCCCATCTTTGAGCCGTAGGCAGTGATTGTTCCTGAGTAGTCTATCACCTTTGTTCCTGCGTAATAAGCGACTATCCTGTTTGGGGCTACATAGACTTCGAAGACGCCGTTTACACTTCCGTAGCCTGACTTGGATGCAACAACTGTTGATGTGGCACTCTCCTTTTTTATCAGCCTGATGGCGTCCGTCTTGTAGCCTCGCCATTCGAGAACCCAGTAATTGTCGCTATCCAGGAGGAAGAAGTATAGTTGGAAGACTTCCTCGGTAGCCTGAGCCTTGTATTTTATGTAGAATCCGTAGTCTATGCTTCTCAACACCTTTGCGTTTCCACCTGAATTTTTACCATCGTATAGTTTTATCCTGTCGTTTGCTGGCTGGAATGCTGCGTCGTTGTTTCCCCAAGGCATAGGTATATCAGCAACATTCAACGACCATTTTGTAGGGTCAAGGGATGCCCCTAAGAAGTCATCGCAGAATATGAAGGTTGAGTCGGCGTCGCTTGCGTCTGAGACGCCTGTCAAGTCTGGATCAAAATACATATAGATAACCTTGCTCCCCGATGCTGGGATGTTTGGAACTTTAACCCAGTATATGGTCTCCTCTTGGTTAAAGGCGTTTTCCCTCCAGAAGTCCAAGAGGGTGGAACCATCAGAATCCGTGAACCTAACCTCGTTGCCTGTTGAGGTGGCGTATCCCTTGGAGACAAGCCATTCTGTGTTTACGACTACTCTTACTTGGTAGTCTGTAAGGTCGGTTCCGCTGTTTTCAGTTACCGTTATTAGTAGTCTGTTGTTATATGTGTTTCCATCGACGGTCCAAGTTCCCTGCTCAACATCATATTTTGCAAGGTAAACATCTTCTCCTGAGTCTATTCCAACTGACCTATGAACCTTAATCCGTATCTGATAGTTTGTTTGAGCTCCTGCAGTGGACCCATTAATCGTATGAGACTTCCTGTAGCTCCAGCCACTCAGCCAGCCCATCTATCTCACTTATGTTCCTTGTTTGCACTGTATACGCCAACTGATCTGGAGTGCGTTCCCCGCATCCCAATCTATGGGGAGAGCTGAGAAGGTTTGTCTGCAGAGCATAATTCCGCCTGTAGCTGCGTTGAAGACTCCACTTTCAGTTATGTCTTCACTTCCAGAGTAGCCTGAGAAGGTTCTTACGAGCTGTGCTGTGTCGTTAGTGACAGTCGTGGTTACTCTCGTCCCTGTTCCTGCTTCTCTATGAGTTTCGGTTACTAGAGAGGTCTGAGTAGGGTCGAAAGCCGTGGTTCCAGTTCCGATTGCTATATAGTCAAATGCTGTTACTTCAGTGACGTCCGCAAGTAGTAATCCCGCTATTTCTGCGAGTCCAATGTTCGTCAAACCATTGATGCTCCAGCCTGTGTCCCTAATCATCGGCTTTCCGGATTCGTCCAGCTTTACCTTGCCATCTTTGGTTCGTACAACTGCTGTAAGTCTATCTCTTATTTGCATCGGCTCCTTGCTCTCGAAGTACCTATTCTCAGACAGTAACTCAATTAGTCTCCGATAGTCCGAACTAAGGTTCCTGCTTATCCCTATGAGGCTTAGAATGCTGTTCCCCATCCTATCAAGGACATCGTTCATCATTTCTCTCCCTCCTTCAGAGCGAGCTTTTCTTCAAGCTCCTTGATTCGTCTTTGCTGTTCTTCGATGATTTTTGCAGCTTCGGCTGGAGGCGGAGCAAATAGCTCGGGATAGAGCTTCCGCTTGGTCTCGACGTATTCTCGCTTAGCCTTTTCAATCATTTCGACCATCTTACGATGAGCTTCGTCCAACAATTTTCTCTTTTCTTCGGGGCTTAAGTCACTCATTTACATTCTCCCTTTTTGTTTTCTCCGAGGAATAGGATACGTGGGTCCAGGGTGTCCTCGGAACCACCCTGTTTCACGGGAAGGGGGCTGGTCCGCTCCCCCGGTAGCGGTGTGGGCCTCTCCGTCGGCTCCCACACTAGCCGTAGTCTCCACGGAGTCTCTCGCCTTCGGATCACGAGGCTATTCCGGTTATCTTCACTATCCTGTTGCTCGTTGCCT
>Ga0190338_1000002_pt1 | contig 77649 bp, 64 predicted proteins | sample 4872041112_MG_FD_163434 | JGI IMG/M metagenome (GOLD analysis project Ga0190338, IMG submission 163434) | Hydrothermal vent sediment bacterial communities from Southern Trench, Guaymas Basin, Mexico - 4872-04-11-12_MG | ecosystem: Environmental > Aquatic > Marine > Hydrothermal vents > Sediment ... | reverse complement strand
GAGGAGTAAATGGGGCTTACCTCTTACTTTCACCTTTCTTTCCCCTTTTTTCAAATAAAAGCTTATAACCTACGATCTCACCTTCTTCTGAGGTGATCGGCTCTATCTTCCTTACCACCCTTGAGCTTGCAATCTTTCTAAAGTGAAGAGGAAGTCCCTCTTTCTCTACCTTTAGCTCCACCCGGCTCCATCTTCCTTTGGGCTCGATTCCATTCAGTTCCTTCCCGTAGGGGAATAAGACGACGAGAAGGAAGATCGCTCCCGCCATAAGGTCGTACTGCCACCCCTTCCTTCCGTATGACCAGAAGATGACCTTACCTATCCCTTTGAACATCTTCTTCAATGGCATCGTAATTACTCCAGTTCCGAAGGATGGATGATCCGCCCATCTTTCATATATATCTGCCGGTCAGCCCGGTAGGCGGCTTCGAGGTTGTGGGTTATCATAACGATGGTCTGATTAAGCCGTTCGTTTAACTCCCGGAGAAGGTCTATTATCATATCGGAGTTGGCGGAGTCGAGGTTGCCGGTAGGCTCATCTGCCAGGATGATATCCGGCTCGTTGATTAGCGCCCGGGCGATAGCCACTCTTTGTTGCTCTCCCATCGAAAGCTCGAGCGGTTTGTGTTTTACCTTGTTTTTCAGCCCGACGAGCTCAAGTAGTCTCAGCGCCTTCTCTTTATCACTTCTTCCCTCGTTTGCGATCTGCATCGCGATCTCAAGGTTACCCAGGGCGGTGAGTGTGGGAAAAAGGTTGAACATCTGAAAGACGAAGCCGATCTTCTTCCTCCTTATCCTCGCCCTGACATTCTCATCTACGCTCGAAAGCTCAATCCCATCTACTATGACCTTCCCCGCGGTGGGTTTTGCCATTCCCCCCATAAGGTAGAGAAGGGTTGACTTGCCGCACCCTGAAGGACCAACAATAGAGACGAATTCACCCCGTTTTATCGCTAAATCCACCCCCTTCAGGGCATGGATCTCTATTTTCCCCACCCTATAGACCTTCCGTAGGTTCTCCGTCTTTAGTACTATATCGTTTTCCATCTTACCTTTCTTCCTTTACTATCTCCATATCAGGGGGAACCTGATAGTTGAAGGCATCAGGAGATATCTCCTCGTTTACCTTGATATTCCCAAAAGTAAGCCTGAGATTTACCCTCTCAAAGGGCCTTTTTATAAAGACCAATTTAGGGAAAAGGATCGCCCCGAAATCACGGTAATTCCGGAAGTAAACTTCACTTACCAACCGACCCCGCTCGTCGAATAGTTGATGATGTTCTATGGTAAGCTCCTTCCGCTCGATCCAAATCCGCCGCTCACTGTGAAGCCCGTCGCTGTCTTTCTTTACCACATTGATTATATAAAAATTGGGTAAAATATCAAGGAAGGCGTATTTGTTTTCCCCCAGTTGGATCTTGTCGAGGAGGAGGGCGTCTATAATCGCCTTGGGTTTTAATCGTACCATCTCTTCCGTGCCCGTTCCTGAGGATAATACCTTTAGGGGCGAGGGGATATCGGCTCTGCCGGTATAGACCTTCTTTCGCGAAGGGATAGCGAACCAGTAGCTCTCTCCATCGGATACCAGAAGGAAGAAGGTGGGAAGAAGGGGTTTGTATCCTTTCAGTCGGATCTTATTCGGTTTCATAAGGAGCATCCGGGCGCTACAGGCGAGGAACTTGGCAGATGGTGCTGGCTTAAACTCAATCCTAAGCGAAGCGATGAGGGAGTGGATCCTCTGATTGCGCTCGTTGATCTTTTCTATTAGCTCGGGAAGGGTGGCTTTCTTATAGCTGGGCAGAGGAGCCCCTTTAGGGATGATTTTGGGAGCACAAGATATGAGAAACGGTAGCAAAATTAGTAAAATAAACCTTCTCATCTCCTTCTCCTGAAAAACTCCCTTATTATATTTAAGGACCTCTTCTATGTCAACGGATAAAGTTTGAAGCTGGAATCTTTCCCCTTCTATTGGGTATACTACGGAGAAAGGGGGATGCTACTGATGCGGTATGTTCTCTTTGCTCTTTTTTCCGGATCGTTCCTCTTGCCGCTTTTCGGGAGGGGTGCTCTCTCTCCTGGGATGAAGGTGCTTTCCTGTTTCTTTCTTTTCGTGATCGTCATTGCCGTTTTTTCGTCCCGGACGAAAAGGGAGGGGGCGATCTTTTCCCTCATTCCTTTTGCCTTTCTTTTCTTCTATGGGCTGAAGAACACTGGTCAAGGGGGTGTTCTTTCCTTTAGTAATATCCTCTTTCTTTTACTTTTGGTAGTGACTTTGATCGAGCTAATACGGTTGAGATTATGGCGTAGGTTTAGGGAGCTTGATTACACCTTTTTCCTTGCTTCCCTCTTCATTCCTATCTTTTCTCTGCTCGTTATCCGGGTCAATAGCTATCTGGGTGAGAAGGCGGTAAGGGTGAATCCCCTTTTGCTCCCATTGGTGATTAAGTTTCTCATCCTCTATTTAGGGGCTCGTGTCATCCTTTCCGATGAAAGGCTCGTTCGTCCTCTCCTTGTCATTGGGGCAATAGGAGGGGTGATGGTTAGCTTCTTTTAGGATGATCAAGGTAGGGGTTCTTGGAGGAAGAAGGATAGAGGTTCCGGAGGTGGAGGAGTTTTCCCTTGTTTTGGGAAGGGTGATAGTCTCCCGGGGCTTTATCTTGGTAACTGGCGGCGTTTCCGGGGTGGGAGAGCTCGCCTCGCGCGGAGCGGCGGACTGGCTTAGGAAGCAGGGGATGAGCATCGATGATTTCATCATCTCCCTTCTTCCTTTTGGGATTCCCCCGATCCACCCCTATGGGAGGGTTATCCACCGGGGGAGAGATTGGAGGGAGAGGCGAAGGGAGCTTGCAAGATTTGCCGATTACTTCATTGCCGTATCTGGCGGAGAAGGGACGCTCGATGAGATGGAGCAGGTAATTCGCCTTGGAAAACCGCTTCTCCCCATAGGAAGAGGGGAGGGAACGGCGCTTCCCATCTGGGAGAAGTTGATGAAGGAAGAAAGGGATGAGGCGAAAAGAAGAATGCTTGAGCGGGTGGGACCTGATGCTGATTTCGATGGAATGGCGGAGGAAATAGGGGATTATCTTGTGTCTTTAAGGGAGAAGGAGATTGGTCAATAATGACCTCATCTCTGAGGTAGCGGAGAGATTGCTTGAAGCTCAACCCGCCTCCGCCCTCACCGGGGCAGGGATCTCGGTGGAATCGGGGATACCGCCGTTTCGGGGGCGAGAGGGGTTGTGGTCGCGCTACGATCCCGAAGAATACGCTACTATCGAGGCGTTCAATCGAGATCCGGCTAAGGTCTGGCAGATGCTAAAGGAGATGATGGAGCTCCTCATAAGGGCGAAGCCCAATCCAGCCCACCTCGCTTTGGCTGAGCTTGAAAGGCTTGGGCTTCTCTCCTCGGTCATTACCCAGAACATAGACGGTCTTCATCAGCGGGCAGGATCGAAAAAGGTGATAGAGCTACATGGAAGCGGGGATAGGCTCATCTGCACCGAGTGCCGAAAGGTGTTTCCCATCTCCCCGGATCTTCTCTTAACCCTTCCCCCACGCTGCCCCTGCGGGGGTATCCTTCGCCCTGATGTGGTCTTCTTCGGCGAACCCCTCCCTGAGGAGGCTTTTTCCGCCGCACTTGCCGAGGCTTCATCCTCTCGGTTGTTTTTCGTAATTGGGACCTCGGCGGTGGTTTATCCTGCTGCCTCTCTTCCCTTAATCGCTAAAAGGGAGGGGGCGGTGATAGTTGAGATAAACCAGGAGCAAACGGTGCTGGCTGCCGGTATTTCTCATTATTTTCTTGAGGGGAGCGCCGGCGTTGTCCTTCCTAAGCTCCTCCTCGAGGTGAGGAGGAGGATAAGTTGAATTAGGATAATCCGTTAGAGAAAGGGGGATTAAATGTTCGACAAAGGGAGGCTTTATCTCGCGGTTTTCCTCATTTCTGTTTCCCTTCTTTCCTTTGAGCTTCTTCAAACGCGGATACTCTCGGTAATCTTCTGGAACCATCTGGTATACCTTACGGTGACCATTGCCCTTCTTGGGTTTGGCATCGCCGGGGCTTTTCTCTCCATCTTTTCGGAAAAGCTTCTGAGGAGGCGGGAGACCGTTCTTTCTCTATCCTCACTGCTTTACGCTCTTTCTCTTCCCTCCGCTGTTTTCCTTATGACTCTTTTGCCCACCATAGGAAGTAGGCTCAGCGTTTTCGCTAAGCTGGTGATCTCCTATAACCTGCTGGTTATCCCCTTTTTCTTCGCTGGCCTTGCGGTTTCACTCGTATTTACCGGATTTAGTGAGAGGATAAACCGCCTCTACTTCGCCAATATGGTTGGCTCAGGGGTAGGGGCGGTTCTCTTCATCTTTCTCATTGAGCCCCTCGGTGCCCCAAAACTGCTATTTTTGCTCGCATCGATGGGGGCTGTTTCCGCCTTCCTTTTTACCCTGGATAGGAAGGAAAGGAGATTATCCTTGGTTTTCCTTCTGTTTTTCCTCCTCTTTACTCCCTTGGCTAACCTTGTCATAAAGGTTCGCCCGGAGGGATACAAATATCTCGGTAAGTTTACCAATCACTTCCTTTACCCGGAATCCCGGGTTCTCGTTTCCCGTTGGACCCCAATAGCCCGGATAGATCTGGTGGAGGATAACAAACGACATCTCCTTTACTACCTGAGCGAGTTTCGTCCCACTGACTACAAGGTCATAACCATCGATGGCGATGCCCTTACCCCTATCTTTTCCGCTCGTTTCTTCGATTTGCTGAAGGAGAGGGCGAAAAACAGAGGGGATGTGGGTAACTTCAATGCGTCTTATGTGATAAGGAAGAGACCCGAGGTGCTGGTTATCGGTATGGGAGGGGGGATAGATGTGATGAGCGCCATCGCCTTTGAAGCGAGGAGGGTGAAGGCGGTGGAGATCAATCGTGCCATCTTCGAGCTTACTACCAAAAGGTACAACGATTTCAACGGGATCAATTTCGACGGAAAAAGGGTCATCCCTTATAACAGGGAGGGAAGAAGCTTCATCAAGCGGGATAAGGGGCAATACGATATCATCCAGATAAATGCGATAGATACCTTTGCTGCCCTTTCCTCCGGTGCCTATGTCCTTTCCGAAAACTACCTCTATACAGTGGAGGCTTTTCGTGATTACTTCCATCACCTTAAAAAGGATGGGATCCTTTCGATAAACCGCTGGTTCCTCTTTCCGCCCCGGGAGGTCTTACGGCTAAGCTCCCTCGCCCTCTTTGCTTACCGCGAGCTTGGTGTTTCCCATCCGGAGCGGAATGTCTTCGTCTCGGCGCAAAAGGGCGGTGGCTGGGCGGTCTCTCTCTTCAAGCGAACCGCTTTCAGCCAGGAAGAGGTGAAAAGATTGCTCGAATTCTGTAAGAGAAGTGGTAGTACGATCATCTTCTTCCCCAAGGTATTCCCCAAAGAAGAGCAAGAAAGGCTTGAAAGGGGGTATTACTCTCAGATCGATGACGAACATCTCCTTCAGGCATCCAGGATATTCAATCACCTCTTTTCCTCCTTTTCGCAAGGGGATATTTATCGCTTCTTCGATACCTATCGCTACAATGTGCGACCGGTATGGGATGATAGACCCTTCTTCTTCGAGTACAATCGAGTTACCGACATTTTCAAGATAGAGGGCTTCACCATTAGGGGGAATTGGCCCCTGTTTACCCTCTATTTCCTTTTTGCCATTGTCTCTCTTGTGGTCGTTATTCTAATCATCCTTCCCCTTTACTTCCATCAGCGGAAGGGACTGACAAGTAAAGGGGCGGGAGCGGTGAGCATTTATTTCATAGCCTTAGGGGTGGGATTTATGTTTGTGGAGATAGGGTTGATGCAGAAGCTGGTTCTCTTCCTTGGGCATCCCATCTACTCCATCTCCGTGGTGCTTACCACTCTACTCGTTTTCTCTGGATTGGGAAGCTATGTGAGCGGGAGGATGGGGCTTAGTCCTCTACGAGTGATCTTACTGAGCGTTGTCATGGTAAGCGCTATCCTTCTTTCTTATGTTAAATTTCTTCCCCCCATCGTTGAACATTTTCTCAAGGAGGGGATTTCCTTCCGCATCCTGTTGAGTATAGGGCTGTTGGCACCCCTTTCCTTCTTTATGGGAATGCCCTTCCCCTCGGGACTCAGGATACTTAAAGAGAGGCGGATAAACCTCATCCCCTGGGCGTGGGGAGTGAATGGCGGGGCTTCTGTCCTCGCCTCGGTTCTCGCCATCATTATTGCGATGTGGTTCGGGTTTCTTTCGGTGGTTATCAGCGCATCCCTTGTTTACCTTCTTGGTGCAGTAGTTTTCTTGTGCCGAGGAGGGAGGTTGGGGGGAAGGGGAGGTTGACTAACCGGGCTTATCCCGTTATAATTAAGAGCCGGTAAGCCTCGGCGGAGAGGTGTCCGAGAGGCCGAAGGAGCACGCTTGGAAAGCGTGTGTGCGGGAAACCGCACCGAGGGTTCGAATCCCTCCCTCTCCGCCAGTTTTCTACCGCTGTTTATGGGGGTCTTCTTCAGCTTTTGTCTTCCTGATCGTGTTCAGCTGATAACACAAAATAGCCAAGTGATTTGTTCTCGTTAGGTAATATTTCTAATAAGGAGAGATTTAAAAGGTGGTTTTTTTGACTTAAATTTGGTATATCAATTATTGCAAAGGAATATTGAAGTATGATACATCTTTTCGCACCCTTGGTGGTTGGTTGTTATTCGCTTGGTTTTTCTATCTTTGTATTTTTCCTCGGATTTTCCTTTACAAAGAGAGATTTTTTCCTTGCTTTATCCTATTTTTCGTTTGCCCTTTCCGTGCTTGTGCTTGGTGATTTTTTTCAGCTTCTTTTTTTTAAAGATTATTTTTTAAACCTTTATTTTCTCCGTTTTCAGCACATAGGGGCTGTTTGGTTGATATTTCTCTTTTATTATTTTGTCCTTCAGCTTCTCCGAAGGAAGAGGTTTGATCTCCCTTCTCGCCTTTTTCTCTCTGCCTCTCTTATCCTCACTCCCTTTGTTTTTTCAAGCAGTTTTATCTCCCCCCCATCACCAGGAGAGGTTCAGGGAAGGGCGGGTTGGTTGTATTATCCCTTCCTCTTTCTTCTCGTTCTCTCTGCTCTTTTTGCCTGGTATCTTCTTCTCAAAGAAATGAAAAGGGAAAGGAGGGGGAAAGAGAGAAGGGTTTGCGCTGTTTATTTTATTGGTTCTCTGCTCCTCTTCTTCTGTGGAATGATAGATGTAGGAATGATGCTTCGAGTCATCCCCTATAGGTTGTTCCATTATACTCCGGTTGGGATTTTCAGCTGGCTTGTGGTGAGTGGTTTTGCTCTGATCGCTGAGACAAAGCGCCTTACTGTATCGATAGAAGAGACGAGGCGTTCACTTAGAGATACAGTGAACGAGCTTAGCGAGAAGAGGAAGGAAGCAATTACTGACCGACTGACTGGGTTGTATAACCACGCCTATTTCTACGATACCTTGGAGCGTGAAGTAAAGCGAGCAACCTCTCTATCCTTACCCCTTTCCCTCCTTTTTTTCGATCTCGATAATTTCAAAGAATTCAACGATCGCTATGGCCATCTTGCTGGGGATAGGGTTCTCGCCTCGGTGGGTGAGGTTTTAAAGAAGGAGAGCCGAGCGGGTGATATCGTTTGCCGGTATGGGGGGGAGGAGTTCGCAATTATTCTTCCCGCTACTGAGGAGAAGAGGGCTTTGGGGATGGCGGAGAGGATCCGCCGGGTGATAGGGAGGTTAATGGTAGAATACAAGGGCAATACCTATAGATCGCCCACTGTCACCATTGGTGTTTCTTCTCTTTCTTCCCGTCGACTTACCCCTGCAGACTTGGTGGCTGAAGCTGACCGAGCCCTCTATTTAGGGAAGCTCGAAGGGAAAAACCGAGTTGAGCTATTCCGGAAGCTAGAATAGATGTTTGTTTTTAAGGAAAGATGAATGATCATAAATTCTGGGGGCTTACCAAATCGTGAGTAGATATTTTGAGGCAAAAAAACTTCTTGAGTTTATTTCCCAACCAGTTGTTGTCTTTAGTTGTCCAGAGGGGATAATCATCGGAGGGAATAACCGCTTCTTCTCTCTTCTCGGTTGCACCCCGGATGAGATCATAGGGAATGAGTTTCTCTCCTTTTTCTCTTCAACCGAGGGAGATGAAGGGTTCTTAAAGAGATTGGGAGGGGAGGGGAGAGACATCGCCCCTATGGAGCTTAGAACGATTGATGGAAAGCAGGTTCGAATTAAGATGAGAGCGATTAGTGTGTCGAGTGATGGAGAGGGGAGGGTGCTCTATGCTGGACTGATCTCTCCCATCTCGCAGAGGGAGAGGCAGCTTAAGGAAGGGTTGTTTCTCTCCGAAGAGAGGTATAAGAAGATATTGGACAGCGCGAGTGACATTATCTTTATACTGAATAGGGAGGGAAGATTTATCTATGTGAATGCACAGGGGAAGAAGCGGGGTGGGTATTCTCTTGAGGAGCTGATAGGGAAGAGGTTTGATCCTTTAGTTGTTCCTGAGGACCTCCCTAAAGCATGGAGCAAGTTTCAACACACCCTTAAAGGGAATGTTCATTCTTACGAACTCAGGGTTAGACGGAAGGACGGCTCGATAATTTACCTTGAGATAGACGCAAACCCGATTATGGAGGACGGTGAAGTGGTGGGGAGCCTCGCCATTGCCCGGGATATAACCGAAAGGAAGATGTTTGAGCAGAGGCTTGAGGCTCAGTCTCGGATTATAAACACGATGTTTGATGCGGTGGTCGGTATAGATCTCGAGGAGAAAATAAACTTCTGGAACAGGGGAGCAGAGCGGATCTTCGGTTATCGAGTGGAAGAGGTATTAGGGAAGCCTCTTACTATATTGGTGCCTGATGATACTAAGTATCACTTAGAGATAGAGACGGTTCTCGCCGAAACGCGTAGTGTGGGTTATTATCCCTATTTAGAGACAAAAAGGAGAAGGAAGGACGGCAAGCTTATAGATGTAGCTCTTACCCTTACCTCTATCTATAATGAGGGGAAGAATCTCGTTGGAACCGCTGCGGTTTTAAGGGATATAAGTGAGGAGAAGAGGGTCAGACAGCGACTGAGATGGATGGAGCGGATTTACCGGGAGATATTCGAGAACGCAAATGATATCATTATCAGCTTGGATAGCCGAGGTCGTTTCTCATTAGTTAACCCCCGGTTTACCGAAATAACCGGTCTTCCCCTTGTTAAGGCGAGGAAGAGGCATTTCAGCGAGGTCGTATATAAGGATGATTTGAGAAAGGTTGGTTTCTTTTTCCATCGTGCTCTAAGGAAGGGAACAGGTGGTAAGCTCGAGTTCCGATTTGTGGATAGGGATGGAGAAGTAGGTTATGCGGAGGGGAACTTTAACCCAATGAGGATAGGGGGAAAGGTGGTAGGGATTCAAGGGATCGTTCGCGACATTAGCGGGAGGGTGAGGATGGAGGAGGGGCTGAAGGAGGGTTATCGCAAATTAATCAAGGTTCTCGCCGCTTTCATCGAGATAAAGGACCTATATACCGAAGAGCACTCTCGCCGGATCATCGATGATTCCGTGTATCTTGCTGAGAGATTAGGTCTCTCCGAGGAGGAGATAAAGGATATTGAGATCGCCGCCATTCTCCACGATATCGGAAAGATGAAGGTTCCTGGATATATCCTCAATAAGGAGGGGGTGCTTAATGAGGAGGAGAGAGCACTTATGATAGAACACTCCCGGTTGGGGGCAGAAGCAGTACAGGGGATAGAGGAGTTTAAGAATGCGAGTAGGATAATCCTTTACCATCATGAGCGCTATGATGGAAATGGTTACCCTGAAGGACTGAAAGGAGAGGATATTCCCCTTGGGGCGAGGATAATAGCGGTAGTCGATGCTTTCGATGCTATGTGCTCCGATAGACCATACCGGAAGGCGATGAGTCGTGAGGAGGCAATAGCTGAGTTAATAAGAGAAAAAGGGAAGCAGTTCGATCCCGCCATCGTCGATCTTTATATAAAGTATCTTAAGAAGGAGAAGAAGTAAACCGCTCCTTCTATCCCCTCTTTCTTGCCTTTTCTCCCTCTATGCTGTAAAATAGAACAAAAATTTTACTTTTGAGGTGATGAGATGAGAAAATCAACCTTGCTCTTCCTTTTTGGTTTTCTTTTCGTCCTATCTTTAACCGTGTTCCCTCAGGCGGTGGGACAGTATGAGGATGAAGCCCCACTCGCCAGTTGGAATATCTTGGGTCCTCTTAGTGGAAGGAGTGGCTCTTTGGGCGGGATCACCGTAGTTCTTTCTAATGATCCTGCTTCGATCTTCACCAATCCCGCTTCACTTAGCAATATCGGTGGAGCCACGGTGGCTGGTAGCGTCGAGTTGCTCTCTGCCAGACTTTTCCGTTATTCCATCGTCAACACTGGGGTGATAGTGAGCTTTCCCCGAAACGAAGGAGGGTTAGGAAGCGGTTTTGTCGCCTTTTTATATCCCCTTCGCGGTTTCAACCTCGCCTTTGCCTTTGGAAGGCTTGAGAATATAAGTCGTCCTACCGCCAGTTTCACCACCGGGTGGGGGGAAAAGCTGTCCCAGACATTCGGGGGGTGGACGAATATTTTTAGCTTTGGGGTATCAAAGAATGCGGGGAGATTTTCCTTTGGTTTTGGAGCCCATTATCTTTCCGGGTATTTCTCGAAGAATTTAAATTATACCCTCAATGAGGGGATAAGCTTCGCTTACTACACCGATGAGGCAAGGGAGGACTTCTCCGGCTATTATTTCACCCTAGGAGCCACCTTTAAACCAACCCCAAAGCTTACCCTCGGTCTCTCCCTCCGCACCCCGTACGAGAGGAAAGGGGAGGGAAGGGTTCGTCGGGAGATGAAGACCTCGCAGGTGGATATAATCGGCGACTACCGCTCGGGAGACGACCGGTACCAGGAGCCACTTGCCCTCCTTTTCGGTAGCTCCTATCAAATCAGCGGTAAACTTCTCCTCCTTATGGAGGTTGATTACCTCCGTTGGTCTTCCTATAGGGTTACCTATTTCTCTGAGGATCTTCCCCGGAATTTCGATGACACCCTTCTTTTCAGACTGGGGGCGGAGTACACCTTCACCGCAGTTAGGAATGGGAGAAGGGTTTCTCTTCCTCTGAGGGTTGGTTATCTCTATGATCCCCAGCCGGTGACTTACCTCCGCTACCGTTATCACTATCTCACCTTGGGGGGCGGTTTCTCGTTTGCGCGGTTCTCCTGCGATCTTGCATTTCAATACGGCTTTGAGAGAAGTTCCGGGGAGAACCTTTCCAATGTTAGGTTTATAACCAGCATCAGCTATCGATTCTAAGGGAGAGGATGATGAAGAAGGTTATGTTCATTTTAATTGTTATCGCCCTTTCCTTTGCCTCCGCGTTCTCTATGGGAAGGGTGGGGCAAGTTCCGTCCGTTAGCATCCCTCAAGATATTGAGAGGGGAAGGGTCTATTACATCGTACGGGTGGACGCGAGGGTTGAGGCGCTTCCTCATATCATCCGCCGTCTCAATCTCGATGTGATGGGGAACTATCAGGGTTATCTTTATCTTTTGCTTCGCGCTTCCGAGGTGCGTGCCCTTTATGCCTCTCATATCCCCTATCAGTTTGTCTCAATCGAGAGGGAGAAGGTCTCCCTTCCCAAAGAGAGGAGGGTGAGGGCACAGGCGGCTAATGGTCCTTATCACTCCTATCTCGAGGTTCAAAAGGAGCTTAGCGATCTTGAGAAGGATTATCCGGGGATAGTGAAGTTATACGACATCGGCGATTCCGTTGAGGGGCGGGATATATTGGCGGTTAAGATAAGCGATAATGTGGCGACGGAGGAGGACGATGAGGTCGATTGTTTCTTTGTCGGCTGCCATCATGCGAGGGAGTGGATATCGGTCGAGGTCCCTCTAATGCTTGCTCGCTATCTCGCCGAGCACTATAGCGACAATCGGGAGATAAAGGATGTAGTCGATAACAGTGAGATCTGGATCGTTCCCCTTCTCAATCCCGATGGACTTGAGTACACGATCAATGTCTTCCGCTGGTGGCGAAAGAACAGGCGGGATAACGGAAATGGTCTCTTTGGCGTCGATCTCAACCGGAACTACGATTTTATGTGGGGGATAGATGATATAGGCTCAAGCCCCAACCCAGCCTCAAATGTGTATCGCGGTCCTTCACCCCTCTCCGAGCCGGAGTCGCAGGCGGTGGCTCAGCTTTTTACCAGTCATAATTTCCGGGTGGCGTTAACCTATCATAGCTACGCCCAGGTGATCCTCTATCCCTGGGGCTATACCGTTGAACCTACCCCCGATTATCGTCTATTCTCCTTTTTGGGGGATACGATGGCTTCTTTGATGAGTGCGGTTCACGGAAGGTGGTATTACGCGGTTCCCGGTGGGAGTGGGTTTTATTTCACCAACGGCGAGTTCACCGACTGGGCATACGGAAAGTACGGTACCCTGGCGTTCACCGTCGAACTTCCTCCGGTCAGCCTGATGCAGGGAGGGTTTATCAATGCGGACAGTGATATCACCTCGATCTTCGAGGAAAACCTTCCCGCTGCCCTTTACCTAATTAAATGGGCGATAGCCAATAAATGAGGGAGGAGGTTATGAAAAGTAAAGGAGCGCTTCTTTTTCTTTTAGGACTTTCCCTTATGCTTTTTTCGAACTTCGTGCTGAACCCGAGGACCCTTAGTCCTCCTTTTACTTACGCGGTGGAGCTTTTCCATCCGGCGTCATCTCCTTCCCCTTCTCTTCCTCCCGAGCTATCTTCCTTTGCTCGGATAACGGGAAGATGGTTCTACTATAAGGAGGAACCGCTCGTTTCTTTATTCGGTTTAGGTGGTAGAGGGGGAGAAGAGAATAAAAGGGTTCAGGAGATCCTCACCTTCTCTCTGAACGGTCGTTTCTTCCTCGTTTCCTCGCCCTCCCTCCTCGATGAGGGGATGCTTGCCTCAGGGAGACTTCCCAAGCAGGGGAAGGATGAGGTGGTTGTGGGAGCTGGGTTGAGGGGTATCAAGGAGATCAGGGTTCAGGGAAAAAGGTTCAAAGTGGTGGGGATATTGCATAAAGCGATTTATTCTTTCCGGAAGACGGCCATAGCTTTTCCTTCGGAGGAAACCGAGGCGCTGTTTCTTAGTTCCAAGGGGAGGGAGTATCGCTCGGTCATCTTTAGATGCTCTTCACTCGCCGAGCTGGAGAAGGTGGCGAAGGTTCTTAGCAAAAGCAAGGGAAAAAGGAAGGTGGACTTCGGTCTGTTTGTGTATCAGAAGCCCTATACTCCCTTTACCTTTTTCGTCGGTTTTCTCGGGTATATCCTTCTTCTTGCCGGTGGGGTGATGTTGATCTTCGGAGTTTTTTCCTCGCTCAAGGAGAAGGTGAAGGCTCCTCTTCTTCCCGGGCTTGAGGCGATCTGTTCCCATAAACGGCTTTATTTCTCCCTCAATGCCATCTATTTTGGTCTTGCCATTCTTGCCGGTCTGTTCGTTTATCTTTCGCCCGAGCTTCAGTTTATGTTCATAAACCTGGTTGGCGCTGAGATATCGAGCGGTAAAGGCGTTCTCGCCTGGGTGGGAAGGGCTTATGCTTCGGGGAACATACTTTATGCTGCCTTTGTTACCTTTGCGGTCAACTCCCTTTTGGGTGCCTTTCTCTGGATCACCCTTCCTTCATTTGTTATCCCGGGGATTGGTCTCCTTACCGGTTGTATCCGGGCAATCCTCTGGGGACTGCTCCTTACCCCAGCCAGTGAAGGGATGGCGCTTGCGATGATCCCCCATTCGATAACCGCCCTTATTGAGGGAGAGGCGTATATCTTGGCGATGTTTTATGCTTTTCTTATGGCGGTTGATGTCTATAAGGGGAAGGGAGGTTTGAAAGATCGCTACGCACGGGGGCTTACGAAGAACCTCTATGGCTTTTTGTGGGTGTTGATCCTTCTTGCCATTGCCGGCCTCTACGAAGCAACCGAAGTCATCCTGATGCGTTGATCAAACCGTTGAACTCCACTACACCATCGGTCTCGAATATCTTGTTCATAATCTGTTGAGGAGTTACTTTCCCCTCCAAGAATCGGCAAAAGACATAAAATAAATCTACTGTAGATACTAAAGCGATACCAATTTTCTTCGCTTCTTTAACCGCATTGTCAGAGAAAATGGGACCTCTATTCTCGGGATGTTCTTCTCTCCATCCGTTACCAATCAGTATGGCTTTTACTGGTTGGTTTTTATTCTTGTATTCTGTTGAGTAATATATCAATTGGCGAAGGTTCGTAGGGATTATATCTTTTGTTCTTCCCTTGCACTCTATAATTCCTCTTTTCCCCTCGAATTCAATCGCCAAATCTTCATCAGACTCCGGCTCTCTTAATTTGCATCCCAATTCTTGAAATACTTTTCTGGTTATTTCTTCCAGCTCAGTGCCAGTCCCATAGAGGAGCTTTTGGTAGTCCTTTTTGGCTAATATTTCCCTCTCCTTTTCTTCCTTTTTTCTTTCTGATTTTTCGATTTCCTCTTCTACTTTCTTTTTCTCTTGTTCCAGTTTTTTTAATTCTGGGATATATCTATTAAAATCTTTTGTCCACTCAGGAGGAGGGGTTGTAGTTCTAACGCCCAAGATCTCTTCCAAAATGAAACTTATTGCTTCTTCAATAGTTTTCTCCGTTGGTGCCGGCAATATTATGAATTCACCATAAATTCTATCTATAACATTAGAAGAAGGTGGTTTTAATCTGTAGTAGTAATATTGTAATTTTATGGATAAAGGAGCATTAGAGTTAGTTGTAATGAGGGGAATTTTCTTAATTTCTCTCATCCATAGTTGCTTGTTTGAGTTATTTATTTCATTCGCTAGTGCTTCTGATATTGGTATTGATATTTTTCTCCCATCTATTGTAAGTTTCAGTGTCTCCCGAGGTTTTTTTATCGGCTCGATGCGCCTCCTGTCTATTAATATACCATTTTCGTCAGTGATGACGAGGATAGGTTGTAGAGTTTTGGCATTTATATAAAAGTTGTATCCTTTTAGAAAGGACCTATATTCTTTTGCCCAGGGAAATTCAAATGTAGTTTTGATGTTTTTGCCTTGTTTGTTAACGATTTCGATGGGAAGATCATCTGGGAGCCAGAAGTAGTTGTCAATATCAATAAGGTTGCCATCTTTATCCACTTTTTTTGTTCGTTTAGGACAAGCGAGAACGATCAACTCCCCACCATTATCGAGTAGGCTGGTTAATTCTTCTTTGATCTTCTCTGCAAGATCGCCAATAAAGTAGAATAAATTGTCATATAAAGATACCACATTGAGGATTACTAGCTTGTAATCGTCTAAATTTAGAGGATTGTCGGAGTAAGATTGTTTTCTCCTATAGAGTTCCTCCCATTCGCAACACTCTACTCCAGCGAAGCCCGAAGCACCCAGGATCAAGATGTCTTTATTATTTTCATTCATCATAACCAACTCCGGGTGTAAATATAGCACTTAATGTAGTAGTTGTCAAGAGGTAAAATACTATATATTGTATTATGGGTGGGGTTGACGGCTTAGTTTTTCCTCTAAAGACTTGGCGATGCGGTACTCCGCATCCGACTCCCTCCTCCGCCCCAGCCGAAGATAGGCGTCGGAAAGAAGATAATGCCCAAACGGCTTGAAATAGGGGGAAGGGGTAAGAGAAAGCCCCTTTTTCGCCAAGGCGATGACCTCGTTCGGGTCCCCATTGGCGTCGAGGAGCGCCTTCCCTAAATAGAAGTAAGCCTGAGGAAGTTTAGGCGAAAGCTCAACTGCCCTCCTGAAGGCGGAGATCTCCTCGGAGAGCCGTCCCATTCTGGCGTAGATGAGCCCCATCTCAAGGAAATAGGTCCCGTCATTGGGGGACATCCTGCTCCCCTCTTCAAGAAGGGAGAGGGCGGTGGCGAGATCCCCCCTCCGACTCAGGAGGTAGGCGAGCTTTTTCCTCGCTCCGGGATGGGCGGGGTTCTCCTCGAGCACCTTGCGGTAAACCTCCTCCGCCTTTTTATAGTCGTTAAGTAGCTCGTACATATTGCCGATGGTGAAAAGACGGCTGGCGGAAAGCTTGCCCTTTGAGAGGAGGGCATCTAAATATCTCTTCCCCTCACCGATCCTTCCGCTTTTCTTGTAGAGCCTGATGAGTGCACCCAGGGTGCTGGGGGTATAGTTCCCGGCAAGTACCTCCCGGTACACCGCGATCGCCCTTTCGAGTTCACCTATCCCCTGATAACATTTTCCTAAAAGGCTAAGTGCGGTTATCTTGGTCCATCTCTTTGGGGCGAGCTCGACCACTTTGGTAAGAGGAGGGATAGCCTTATTGAAACGATGCATCGCGACAAGCACCCGCCCTTTTAGTAAAAGTGCCTCTAAATTGTCGGGAAGCGTTTCCAATACCTTGTCGATTTTTAAGGCTCTCCTCGTATTTCCCCTCCTCCTCAAGCTTTCCGGCAAGGAGCACCTCGTTATAGATATCGATGAAATCCTTGGGATCGGGTAGGTTCCCCTTGCATTTCCTTGCTCCCGGAGCAGAGAGATAGCCCAAGGCGCGGATCCTTTCCGCAAGCTCCGGGCTCACCTCAGCAGAGGATCCCTCGCCCCGGCTGTATCTTCTCACTATCTCCTCCATCTTCCTCTTGAGGGCTTTGGCACGCTCCTTCTCCTTTTGGAATAGATTCCTCTCCTCGAAGGGATCGCTTTTTATGTCATAGAGCTCTGGCTTCGGGGCATCGATATAGTGGTATCGCCCGTCGCATATCCTCCTCAAGATGGCGAATCCAAAATGGTTATATGCCCGCCTGCTTTCGGAATAGGCATAGCGGGGGAACTCCGTCTTCGGTTTCCTTATAAGGGGGATGAGGCTTTTTCCCTCCACCTCCTTTGGGGCAGGAATGTCGAGAAGGGAGAGGATGGTGGGCATAATATCGATATTTCCCGCCTGGGCTTCTATCTTCCTCCCTCGGTAGTTTCCCTCAGGAAGACGGATGATCAGGGGGACATTTATCGCCGAATGATAGATGAAGTAGCCATGCTCCGCCTCGTTGTGCTCTCCGAGCATCTCCCCGTGGTCGCCGGAGATGACGATGATCGTCTTTTTAAGGAGCCCTTTTTCCTTTAAGAACTGGTATATCCTCCCGATTTGCTCGTCGGTGAAGGCGACCTCACCCCGGTAAGGTCCGTTTTTCTCCTTCTGGTAGCGACTGCGGTAAGGTTCGGGTGGATCGTACGGGGCATGGGGGTCAAAGAGGTGGACGAAGGCGAAGAACCGATCCCCGAGGTGATCCTTCTGCCAATTTATATAGGAATCGACTACCTTATCTGCCCTCCGCTCGGCGATGCCGAACTTTATCGCCGATATCTCCTCAGGGGAGAAAGTATCGTCGTAGAGATCGAACCCCTGAGCGATCCCCGTCGATGAACCGATGACAACCGAACCGATGAAACCGGCAGTGGTATAGCCCGCTTTCTTGAGGACCTCAGCCAAGGTGGTCATCTTCTCCGGCAGGATATAGCCGATGTTTTCGTAAACCCCATGGCTCATTGGGTAACGCCCGGTGAAGAGGGTGGCGTGGGAGGGAAGGGTAAGCGGTATCTGGGCAGAGCAATTTTTGAAAAGTATTCCCTCCCTGGCGATCCGGTCGATGTTCGGCGTCTTAACCCCGCTTTCAGCATAACAGCTCAGGTAATCCGCTCGCATCGTATCGATGGAGATGAGGAGGAGATTCGCCTTGGGAAATTTGGACCTCGGGACGATGTATCGGGGAAGTAGGATGAACGAGATCACCCCGATAACAAGAAGGGGGAAAACGATGAAAAACCATCTACCCTTTTTAGGTTTTGGCTTTATCTCCTTTGGTGAAGGAGATATCTCTTTTCGAGGGGGTGGCTTTTTCCCCTTTTTCTTCCGCCTTTTTCCTCCCATTTTTCCTTCTACCAGTAATTGTCCTTGAATTTACGGTAATATTCAACCGTCTTCCTTATCCCTTCTTCGAGGCTTGTTTTTGGCTCCCAGCCGAGCCTTTTCTTTATCTTGCTGATATCGGTTATATAATCCCCGGTTTCGGTAAAGGCGTAGCTCTTGGGGAAGGGAAGGTGCACCACCTTCGCCCCTCCCGCTTCCTTTGCCACCAGCTTTACCATATCCCGGAAACGGGTGCCCACCCCAGAGCCTATATTGAATATATCGTGGTAAAGGGTGGGAGAGGAGGCGGCGAGCATCCCCCGGGCTAAGTCCTCGACGAAGATGTAATCCCTGATCTGATCCCCCTCACCGAAGATGGTGAGCGGTTTTCCCTCCAGGGCGAGGCGGATAAACCAGTTGATGATGCCGTACTTGCTGTGTTTCATCTGCTGTCTCGGCCCGTATGGGTTTGCTATGCGGAAGATGACCGTCTTCAACCCGTAATATTTGTGGTAGAAGGTGTAATACTTTTCCGCTGCCAGCTTGTGGATGCCGTATATGCTCAGGCAGTTTAGGGGATGGCGTTCGTCCACCGGGGTGTATTCGATCGAGCCATAGACAAAGCGGGAGCTCGAGAAGATTATTTTAGCTCCCGGCGCCTTCTTCCTCACCGCTTCCAGCACATTGAGATGGCCTCGGCAGTTTATCTCAAGGTCGAGGAAGGGATCGTGGGCGGAATCGATATAGCTTACCTGGGCAGCCAGGTTGTAGATAAGCTCGCTTTCTGAGACGAGTTTCTCAACCAATGGATAATGGCGAATATCCCCTTTAACGAACCTTACCTCATCCTCTATCCCCTTTAGGTTAAAGAGGTTCCCCCCATATAAAGGAAGGAGGGCGTCGAGGATGGTTACCTTGGCTCCGGCGGCTACCGCGAGATGGGCGATGGTCGAGCCGATCATCCCAGCGCCACCGGTGATCAGTATCCTTTTTCCCGAAAGCTCGAAAGATTTCTCGTCCTTCAATATATCTCCTCAGATCGCTGCTATCAATAATACCATAGTTCCCCTGTTGATTTCAGGGAGATGGCGTGATTCGATATTGATTTTTTGCTCACCAATTTACTTTTCCCATTTAAGACCTCTGGCAAAAATTAGGCACCAATCCTGAGGAGAACCAACGATAAGGTTATGCTTATTTTTCCCCGTTATCTGTATTAAAATAAAAAGGAGGAATGTTTCACATCTTAAGGAGGGGATCGATGAACTATCTCCGAGAAAAGGGATTGGTTTTAATCGTATCTTTTTTAGCTGTTGGCTTTCTTTTCTCCCTTAGCTCCTGTAAGGAAAAGCTCAATCCGCCGGCAGACCTTGTCCTTCTAAACGGAAATATCATCACCGTGAACGATGCTAACCCTAAAGCCGAGGCAGTGGCGGTTATGGGGAGTAGGATCATCAAGGTGGGGAGAAACGAGGAGGTGCGAAGGTTCATCGGTAAGGGGACGAAGGTTATCGACCTTGCAGGGAAAACAGTAGTCCCTGGATTGATCGACGCCCATCTTCATTTTATGAGCTACGGAAATACGAAGAGGATGCTCGATCTGGTGGGCACTGAGAGCAAGGAAGCCATCTTGAAGATGGTGGCGGAGAAGGTAAAGACCACTCCTCCAAATAAATGGATCCGGGGCAGGGGGTGGGATCAGAACGATTGGCCCAAGAGAGAACGGAAATTCCCCAACCGTTACGACCTCGATAGGGTTGCTCCGAAAAATCCCGTGCTCCTCACCCGGATCGATGGGCATGCTGCCTGGGTAAATTCGGTTGTCATCAAGATGGCAGGGGTAACCAGGAATACCCCTGATCCTCCCGGTGGGAAGATATTGCGGGATGAAAAGGGCGAACCCACCGGGGTCTTCGTCGATTCCGCTATGGGGCTGGTAGAGCGATTGGTCCCTCCGCTTACCTATGAGGATAAGAAGGAAAACGCCCTTATCGCGATGAGGGAATGTTTGGCTTTTGGTCTCACCTCGGCTCACGATCCAGGCATTGGACTTGAGGAGATAAGGGCTTACAAGGAGTTGATCGATTCTGGCAGGTTCGACTTCCGCATCTATGCGATGATCACCGGTTTCAGTAAGGCAGCGGAACATTACCTTAAGATAGGTCCCGAGGTGGGCTATGGCGGGAATAGACTTACGGTAAGGAGCTTCAAACTCTTCGCCGATGGGGCGCTTGGCTCCCGGGGTGCCCTCTTCTTCAAGCCGTACAACGATGATCCAGGAAATTGTGGTCTTTTAACCTTTGACCCGGAAAAAACCTACGATCTGATGGTGAAGGCGCTCAGGGCTGGATTTCAGGTATGCACTCATGCCATCGGGATGAAGGGGAACGCGATAACATTAGATCTTTATGAGAGGGCGTTCAAGACGGTGAAGGTGAAGGACCCTCGTTTCAGGATAGAGCATGCCCAGATCGTCCGGGCGGAGGATATCCCCCGTTTCGCCAAATGGGGAATAATCGCCTCGATGCAGCCGACCCATGCTACCTCCGATATGTATTGGGCGGAGAAGAGGGTTGGTCCTGATCGGCTGAGGTATGCTTACGCCTGGCGAAGCTTCCTCGATGCCGGGGTGATAGTAGCTGGTGGCTCCGATGCCCCAGTGGAGTCCCCGAACCCTCTGTGGGGGATCTACGCTGCAGTAACGAGGAAGGACCATAAGGGTTGGCCCCCCGGTGGCTGGCATCCGGAACAGTGCGTTTCCCGGATGGAGGCGCTTAAGATGTTCACCATAAACGCCGCCTACGCTGCTTTCGAGGAGAAGATAAAGGGATCGATAGAAAAAGGGAAGCTCGCCGACTTTACCATCTTGGATAAAGATATTATGTCCGTGCCCGAGGATGAGTTGTGGAAGGTGAAAGCCCTTGCTACCATAGTAGGGGGGAAGGTGGTGTATAAAGCCCCGGATGCCAGATTTTGATTGGGAAAAGGGAGCTTTATAAGCTTTCGCTATCAAGGAAGGAGGTGAGATTATGCTTGTTGAATTCACCATAGTACCGATCGGTGTTGGTGAGAGCCTCTCCAAGTATGTGGCTGACCTTGTGGAGATAATTGAGAGTAGCGGATTAGATTATCGCCTCACCCCGATGTCCACCATCGTTGAAGGGGAATGGGATGAGGTGATCGCCCTCATCAGTAAATGCCATAAGAAGACGAGGGAGAAGTGCAATCGGGTGATAACGAGTATTACCATCGATGATAGGGCGGGAAAGAAGGGAAGACTGAAGGGGAAGATAGAATCGGTAGAGAGGATACTGGGGAGGGAGGTTAAGAAGTAGCCTCCGTTTCCTCCTGTTTCTTAGGGAGGACGATGGCGAGTATCAGATAGATGATTATCCCTATCCCATGGGTGAGGATGGTTCCTATCACCCAGATGATCCGCATTAGCGCGGGGTCTATTCGGAGGTAGTGTCCCATTCCCGCAGCAACACCGGCGATCATCTTGTCCTTTTCTGAGCGGTATAGCCTCCTTTCCCCATTGTTAGAGCCGTTTTCTTTCCTTACAATGATAAATAACCCTATAAGTATGAGGAAGAGAGGTAGAAGGAGGCGAAAGCTATAGCGGAAGCTGAAGAAGTAGTCAAGAGGGATAATGTCCATTCGGTCGAGGAGGAACATCGCCCCAACGGCGATAAGCAAAGCCCCCCAAAGTAGCGAGGTTTCTGCAGGCTTTCTTTCCGTCTCTCGAGGGGAAGGGTGTTCTTTTTCCTCTGGGTTTTCGGGTATTACGATTATAGATATAAGGTAGATTAGAATACCCGTTCCTCCAAAAAGGATGGAGACGAGGAAGATAATTCGGATTAGAGTTACATCCAGCCCAAAGTATTCTGCAAGCCCAGCACATACGCCACCTATCATCCGATCCCTTCGGGAGCGGTAAAGCTTTTTTGTCCCGGTTTTCCTTTCCTCATTCGCCATCTTTATTCCTTTTCCTTCATTATAACGATTTTTTCACCTCATTGGTTCGCTAATGAGGGTAAGGGATATCCTTCACCAGACGGAATCCTATATACTGCGTCCTTGTATTGGGAGGAACTCCCATCCTTCGGGCACACCTGCTGTTGAATGAGGAGAGGTCGATAGGCTTCCCATTTATCATATACATCGAATTATGTCCCCCTCCTCGGATGACAATCAACTTCCTGCTGTAGGTTCCGACCTTTCTTCTATTTCCCGGATAGGGAAGGTAGTGGCTTTTGGTCCACTCCCAGACATTTCCTGCCATATCGAAGGCGCCATAAGGGCTCTTCCCTTTAGGGAAGGAACCTACTTTGACTGGATCAAGATAATCGAAGGGGGGATGATAGCTAAGGAAGAAACCGCCCTCTTTGATAAACCTGTTTCCCCAGGGATAGATCCTGCCATCTGTCCCTCGAGCTGCTTTCTCCCACTCTTCCTCTGTGGGTAGTCTCTTCCCTGCCCAGCGAGCATAGGCTTTTGCATCAGCGAGATCCACATTCACCACCGGAAGCTCTTCTTTGCCCGCAGGGACCCTCCCGTTTTCCCAATCCGGTGGTGGCTTATGTCCTGTTTCCCTTACAAACCTCTGGTAAAGGGCGTTTGTCACTTCATACTTGTCGATAAGGAAGCCAGAAAGATACACCCTCCTCTTGGGATACTCGTTCTCTGGTGCCCCTTCAATGCTGGGAAAGAAGGAGTGGAGGCTTTTTATTTCTCTTTTGTCGCTCCCCATTATAAACCTTCCCGAGGGAACATAGACCATATCCTCAGGTATCTTTAAAAGCTCATAATAAAGATGAAGTTCCTTCCCTGCTTTTACTTCTATTTTCCCCCGTAGAGGGACATAACCCCTGCTTCTAAGCTCGAGGAGGTGTTTCCCCGAGGCAAGTTTTATTATCTCCGGCGTTTTACCTCGGGGTTTGCCATCGATAATGATCCTTGTTCCTGATGGATCGCAGACGAGAAAGAGGGTGGAGGTAGTACCAGAAAGGGCGTTTTTCGTTTTTAGAGCGCTTCTCTCCCCTTTGGTTTTCTTCTTGATTGGTATTACAGCCTTTTTTGTTCTCGATCCTTTAGATGTTATCTTTGCAGGTTTCGGAGGCGGTGTTTTTTCTACCCCACCACGAGGGAGTCGTTTCACCCCTTCGACAATCCCCAAAACCCCCCCGATTACGATAAGAACAAGTAGAAGATAGATGCCAGCTCGAGGCGTTAGAAGCGGTTTCCTCGTCTTTAGGAAGTTTCCTATACTCTTTGGGAGCCTACCGAGCATAGCAACTGCCCTTTTCGCCGAAGGGGAGGTTTTTCTCCTCAGTTTAGTAAGGATGGATTCTATCTTCTTTTTCTCTATTCGTTCCGTCGGTGTTGAAAGTTCTTTCTTTATTTTCTCCAGTTCTTCGATAACTTCATCTGCTCCCTGAGGGCGTTTTTCTTTCTCCTTGGCGAGCATCTTTAGGAGAAGATTTTCGAAGGAATAGGGAATGGGGAGATCCTCTTTTATCTCCCTCAGGGTTGGTGGGGGCTCGGTGAGGTGTTTCGTTATATAGCCTACAAAGTTGTCGGCGACAAAGGGGGTTCTTCCGGTGAGCATCTCGTAGATCACACATCCTAAGGAGTATATATCGCTCCTTCCATCGAGTTCCCGTTCTCCCCTCGCCTGTTCTGGGGACATATACTCCGGTGTGCCAAAGACCATCTTCGTTCCGGTAGCGAAGGTAACCCCTCGTTCTCCGGAGATCTCCCTTATCTTGGCGATGCCAAAATCGAGTATCTTGATCCCCTCTTCTTCTTTCCCTTCTTCCCTTACCACCATAATATTCCCCGGTTTCAGATCGCGGTGGATCACCCCCTTTTTATGGGCATAGGAGAGGGCACGGCAGATGTGAATGGTGTATTCGATTACTACCTTAGGCGGAATTAATCCTTCCTCCCTCAGCTTTTTTCCCAGATTTATCCCCGGGATGTATTCCATCACCAAGTAGGTGATACCAGAGGGGGTATGGTCGTAATCGAGGACCGAAACTATGTTGGGATGGGAAAGTCTTCCTAATATCTTTGCCTCCCGCTGGAACTGTTTGAGGGAGGCAGAATCGGAGAGAAGGTTGGGAGCAAGGATCTTTATCGCCACCAAGCGATCGATGTTGAGGTTTATCGCGAGATAAACCTTTCCCATTCCCCCTTGCCCCAGTCCTTTGGTTATCTTGTATTTCCCGCCGATTACCTCCTCGATAAGAGGGTCCTTGCCTATTTCTGTCTCTGGGAGAGGGGTACCACAGCGGGTACAGAATTTATAATTATCAGGGAGGATATGACGACAGGAAGGATTAGGACATATCTTCATCCCCTTGAACCCCCAAGGGTTTGTGAGATTTCCATTTAGAGCAAACAACCTCCCGCATTAAATTCCTCCATACTGGCAATGGTGAAGAGCGATCGGTATTTCCTTCATCTACAATAGAGAGAACCTCCCTCTCAGCCCCAGCGGGATTAGTCCTATTTTACCTTTAAGATGCTTAAAAGTAAAGCTAAATTGAGCCGATCCTTATGAGGGGTTCTTTGGGGAATGAGGTAAGGGATTTTGCAACTCCTTTCTCATCTATGTATAGGACATCCTCGAGCCGTACCCCAAATCCTTGCTCCGGGAAATAGAGTCCAGGCTCTATGGTGAAGACCATCCCTGGGGTTATTTCTTGATCCCCACGAGGGGCAGAGGCTAAAAACGGCGGTTCGTGAACCTCGAGCCCAACCCCGTGGCCCAGGGAGTGCACGAAGCCGGAGGTGATAGCAGGATCACCCCGCAAGGTAGGATACCCCTTCGCTTCGAAGAAATCACATACCAGATGATATAGCTCCGCCCCACTCATTCCCACCCTTATCTCCTTCATTATGAGCGTCATCGCTTCCTTTACCGTGGAGTATATCCTTTCTTCCTCTTTCCCGATCTTACCGAGGAAGAAGGTGCGGGTGATGTCGAAGAAGTATCCTGATCTCCGGTCCCTGGGAAACATATCGAAGACGATGGGAGCGCCAAGGCAAAGGACCGTTTCCTCCCCTCCGTAGTTGTGGGGTATTGCTGTCTCTCCTCCCACCGAGAAGATGGTATCGATCTCTTCTAAAAGCCCCTCCTCAGCGAGCCTCATCCTGATGAAGGATTTCATCCTCCCTACGGTCATCCGCTTCCCGTCCTCGGAGTACAGGATGTCCTCTTTCACCTCGAGGCTTTTAAGGAGCTCTACCACCGAGGAGAAAATCCCCTCCGCTTTTTTCCCTACCTCCCTTATTCTTTCTATCTCCTCTTCGTCCTTTGTCTCCCGCGCTCGGGCTATTACATTTTTTGAGGAGCCACTGACCAGCTCTATCTGGGGAAACTCCTTCCCCAAGGCGTTGAGGATGGGGTAATATTGCTCTATCGCCACCTTCCCTGCAAAATAAACCCTCCCTTTTACTTTGAGGGAACGGATGGCTTCAAATAGAAGCGCCTCCTCCCCTTCCCTTTTTTCCTCTGAGCGAAGGGCAGGATAAAACTGGGAGAGGGGAATAAGCTCTGCTTCCACTTTTCGTGCCTCATCCCGTTCCATCGGGTTGTAGATGAGGACTGGTTTTTCTCCTCTTCTTTTTACCAGGATGGCGAAGGATAGCTTTGCTCCCTTAAGGAGATAGGCTAAATTTGGCGAGTGTGAGGGCTCGCCGAGGAGGATGAGGTAGTCTATTCCCTCTTCTTTCATTAACCTATCTATATCCCTCCTCATCTCAATAGCCCAGCTTCTTATCAACGATGTTTAGAAGCGGTTCGCCCTTGACGAAACGGCGGAAATTCTCCGAAAAGAGGGTTACTACCCGTTCCCAGTAGTTAGAGCTTATCCCGGAGATGTGAGGGGTGATAAGGACATTCTTCAGGGTGAATAGGGGGCTTTCCTTGGGAAGTGGCTCTTCAGGAAAGACATCGAGAACAGCACCAGCTATTCTCCCATTAGAGAGGGCTTTCACCAGAGCGTCGTGATCCACTATCTTTCCTCGGGCGACATTTATCAGATAAGCAGTCTTCTTCATCTTGTTTAACTCTTCCTCGCCGATCAACCCTCTGGTCTCCGGGGTAAGGGGTAGGGTGAGAACGACGAAGTCGGATTCGCTTAATAGAGTGGGAAGCTTTTCTTTAGGAAGTAGGGTTATTCCTTCTTCTGAAGTCTCTTCGGTAAGATGCCTTTTTATGGCGATCACCTTCATCCCCAAGCACTTTCCCTTTTCTGCCACCTTTTTCCCAATACTTCCGTAGCCTACTACCCCGAGTGTCTTCCCTCTGAGTTCGAAGAGCCCTCCTTCCGATACTATCTCGATCTGTGCCCATTTCCTCTCCAGTTGAAAGCGATGGGCAAGATTAAAGGAGCGAGAGAAGAAGATCATCGCTCCAATGACATACTCCGCGATGGGTTCGGAAAATACCCCCCTCGAATTGGTGAAGATTATCTCCGAGTTTACCAGCTCAGGAATGAGATGTCTCCTGATGCCAGCAGCCGAGGCGTGGATCCAGCGGAGTTTTTTCGCCCGGCGGAGGACCTCCCCGGGAAGAGCCCAGCCGAAGTAGATATCAGCATCCTCTATCTCTCGTTCGAGCTCCTCCCTACTTTTTACCGGTATCACTTCCGCTTGAAGACAGCGTTTTCTTATCTCTTTAACCCAGTAATCGGGGATGGTCCAGGCAGGGCTTTGATGGAAGATGCCGATTACTATTTTTAGCCTCTCCATCTACCTCTTTCTTGCTATTATCTTCCTCGTTCCATCCGAGAGGATGGTCAGCCTTGCCGAGCTGAAGTCGTAGAAGAGGGTCTCTATGTCGAGGTTGCTGTATTTGGTGAAGCTGAAACCAGGAAGCGGTGGCTCAGCGGAAAGGGGAAAGGTAGCAAGGAGCAATCCCCCGAAAACGAGATGTCGCTTTAAGAACTTGAGCGTCTCCTTTACTGCCCTGAAGGGGAGGAAGGATAGGATATCGAAACAGGCGATGGCGTGGAAATGGTCCCGAGGGAATTCCCGCTCCCCGAAGATAGCGGGAAGGTAGGTGAGGTTTTTCCCTTCAGGAGTGGAGGCGAGGTCCCTCCTTCTTTTTATCTCTTTAAGGAGGTCGAGTAGGGTGAGCTTTATCCCCAAAGAGTTGAAGAAGGAGGCGTAATTCCCCCCTTCATAGCCGACATCGAGGAGCCTTGCTGGATGATGTCTCCTTAGCTCCTTTAAAAGTTCTTCTATCAACTCGGCAGGGGGTTCTTTGAATGGAGGGTCTGCTGACCTTCCCGGAAGCAGTTGGCTCATTTAAAACCTCCTTATCTTCTCCCGAGGAGAAGCGGTATAAATAGGCTTCGTCCTTCCTCCCTTAAGAACAGGAAGTGGATGACAGCGAAGGTGAGATCGACCAACCCGAGAAGGAAGAAGGTCTTCGGGTAGTGGAGGAAGAAGTAAAAGATGAAGAAAAAGAAAGCGCCTAAGCCTCTCCCAACAATAGCGACGGCAACATTTCCCAAATATCGCTCGAGATCGCGGAAGGCGAGGTAGTAGAAGAAGGCGACCATTATGAGGAAGACGCCGCATAACCTGAGATATATCTCCTCCTTTGGCATCGCAAGGTTTATCAACGGTGCTAATCTCGCCGGGAAGAGGAGTATCGGCACCCCGAAGACGAGGTCGTAGATAGCGCCTACGAGCATCGTCATCCGAAGGATGCGAAATTCAAAAGAAAGGGATTTATCCTCCATCTTTCTCCTCTTAGCTTAAGAAAGCCGGGGAAAGAGATGTCCTCCTTTCCTAACCCGGGTATCCGCTGGTATCGTGCCCCATTCCTCAACTTCCTTTATGCTGAGTTCATCAGCCGGTTTTGCCAACCCGAGCTGGGCGAGTGCTTCGCTTGTTTTTTCCGGCATCACCGGGTAGAGGAGGATCGATATCTTCCTCAGGCTTTCCGCCAAATTATAGAGGACGGCGGTTAGTCTTTCTCTTCTTGCCTGCTGTTTAGCGAGCTCCCAAGGTTTCTCCCGGTCGATGTAGAGGTTCGCCGCCCGAAGAAGCTCCCAGATGGCTTTTATCCCCTCCTCAAGCTCGAGGGCGTCCATTCTCTTTCGATACCGCTCGATGACCTCAACCGCCTTAGCCTTCAGCTTCTCGTCGTCGTCCTTTTTCGGGGGGATGATCCTCCCCTGGTTATATTTTTCGATCATCGTGATGGTACGGGAGAGGAGATTCCCATAATCATTAGCGAGCTCCGCATTGAACCGTTCCCGGAACCGTTCTATGGAGAAATCCCCGTCCCGATCGAGCGGTATCTCCCTGATCAGGAAGTAGCGGACGGCATCCGCATGGTATTTATCAGCAAGCTCGAGGGGATCCAAGGCGGTACCCAAAGTTTTGCTCATCCGCTCCCCACTTATGGTGATGAACCCATGGGCGAAAACGCTCTTCGGGAGCTCGATCCCAGCGCTCATCAGGATGGCGGGCCAAATCACACAATGGAACCGGGTGATGTCCTTCCCGATCAGGTGGAGGTCAGCGGGCCAATAGCGCTCGAATCTCTCCTTGTCGGTGGCGTAGCCTACACCGGAGAGGTAGTTGATCAGGGCGTCGAACCAGACATAGACCACATTATTCGGATCGAAGGGTAGGGGGATGCCCCAATGGGTGCTCGACCGGGAGAGGCTTACATCCTCGAGTCCGGAATGAATGAGGCTCAATATCTCGTTCTTTCTGATCTCGGGTCGGATGAAATCAGGGTTTTCCTCCTCGATGAGCTTAAGAAGAGGTTTCTCATACTTGGATAGGGAGAAGAAGTAGTTCTTCTCCGAGATCCAGACCGGTTTCTTCTGATGTAAGGGGCAGAGGCCATCGATTAAGTCCTTGTCCCGGTAGAAGGCTTCGCAGGAGACGCAGTACCATCCCTCGTAGGTTCCCTGGTAGATGTCTCCCTTCTCATACACCCGGGAGAGGACATCTCGCACTGTCTCCTCGTGTCTTTTTTCGGTTGTCCTGATGAAGTCATCGAAGGAGATATTAAGCCTCTCCCATACCCGGCGGAATTCCTCCTCCATCTGGTCGCAGTATTCGAGCACATCGAGCCCGAGCTCCTTCGCCTTTGCCGCCACATTTAGGCTATGTTCGTCATTCCCCATCAGGAAGAAGGTGTCGTCGCCCAAAAGGCGGTGGTAGCGAGCGATGACATCTGCCACGATCTTCTCGTAGGCGGTGCCCAGGTGTGGTTTTGAATTCACATAGTCTATTGCGGTGGTGATGTAGAATTTACGCCCGGTTTTTTTCTCCTGCCTCATAGGATCCCCTTTCCATTTCCTCCTGCTTTGCCCACTCGTTTCTCGTTTTATTATCTTAACCGTTGAGATTATATACTATTTTAACCTTTCCTCAAAGCACAAGGGAGAAATTGTGTAAGAGGAGGATTTTTTAACTTAAGAACAAAGGTTCTTTTTCCTAGGGAGGAATTATTTCTCTTAGGATGTGAGTTCTATTAGCAAAGTGTCGTAGTCTGTGACTAACGTATGATATTTATATGGTTAGTTGTTCAGGTGCAAAGGAAGCTAGAAAGCGTTTAGGCGGTGCCATTCTCTTTAGAACTCGCTCTAATTGCTCTATTGGATATACCTGGGCTGCACTTCTGTAAGTATTAAATCCTTGGTATGCTGGCCACCGTTCTTTCCAAATTGCTTTAGTAATCCCATCGACAAGTGGCTGCAATTCTCCAAAGTTAAGGAGGTTCAAATTATCAATATGATTTAATCTAAAAGTAACGCGATGGGTATCTATGCGGACTAATCCTAATAGTCCATAGGGAGGTCTACGGCGAGGTCGGAGGCGGGTGTACCAAGTTAAGTGAGCTCCGCCATAATTTCCCTCTTCTTCTGGTTGATCACGATGACCTTTTATATCTACTTCTTTTAAAAGATAAAAAACCGGTGACCGTTCTTGAAGATTAATTTTTGCCACTTGATCTGGATGTTTTGGGCGGAGGCGGTTCGTTTTGATCAATCCAACAGCATTCTTTAATAATTTGTTCTCAAAATTACTTTCATTGACGTTATTTAGGAGGGAACTAAGGATTCTTGAAGCGGGGCGACGCCACTTATCTATAAAGAAGAGAGGTCCATCTACTAAGATCCACTTTTCGGGATACCTGTTTCGAAATTTAGCTAGAACAGCAAATTCTAGGCGCTGCCGGAGGGTTGCCACACGCCCTTGTGCTCGAGATCGAACCAAACCTTCATTGAATAAGTTTTTGCCTCTAAGAGGGTTTTTATCTTTATATTTCTCCGCTCTGTTTTCATCGGTACCCCAGAAAGTGGTGTCGCATATAACCCATTCATTAATTGTTTCAGGGAAACCAAAAGTTAAGTTATCATTGGTATCTAACATAGTAGTTACGGCATCTGGTAACTCTACTCCAAGTCCCTCAAACGGTCCTAATAAAATAAAGCGGGAAGTTATGAGATCTGGTTCTATAAGTAGTTTCCCAGTGTTGTTTCTTAAAATCACACCGGCTGCGATATAAGCAAGGTGAATAGGGACGAGAGCTCCATTAGGTGCTGTAAATCTCCGCCATAGTATTGTCCTTTGGATCCCATCCAAAAAAGCTTCAAATTTTATTTCCTCTACTTGGTTTCTAACTTTAACAGGTGCGCATTCTTTTTGTCCTATTTCTACCTCTCCCAATGATGTTTCCTCTGCGAAGATGTAATGGATAGACTGTTCTTCTTCGGAAAGGATGCTATAAGCTGGAAGGGAGTGTTCTTCAAGTCTTTGAAAAAAGAGATTTAGAGGGTTGGAAGGTTTCATAGCGTTTATCTTTTTTTCATTTTTTCAATTTCTTCATATATTTTATGTAAAGGGAGAGGAAAGCGAATGAGAACAGGGCGTTTGTGCAAACTATGCCAGAGTAACATCCAGCCTTTATCTAACACCATAGCTCGTTCTTTTAACCCTCGAGATAACCAGGCGTAAGGAGGTGTGCGGATTTCAACAGCATGACTTCGTCCAACAGCAAAGGTAGAGGTGTTTGCTAAGACCTCTTCGTCTACCTTTGATGCAAGTTGTTGTGCACCGATTAGGGCAAGTCCTACGCTTCTCCCACGTGCTGCCATTTCCACAATTTCTCCTTTTAATGCTGAATGTTCTCTTCCTGCTGGGACAAATTTATTAAGCTCATCCACAAAAATTACCACATGTTTCGGGAACTTTTCTAAATTTTCCTGACGTTTGTTCGTTAACATAAGGCTTTTCCTTTCCTCGAGTTTTTTGAAAACAGTGCGCACAATAGTTTGAAATACCAACCGCTGTCCTTTATCGCTTAGTTGGGTTAAATCGACTATCCATAACTCTCCTGGCTTAAGTTCGTCTAAGGGTATTGGTTGGTCAGAGTTTTCTGATTCTAATATTATCCCTTTTAATTGATTTTTTATAGCATGATTCATTCGATTGAGAATCTTGTTTCCTGTCGCTTTATGGTGCTTGGTTTTTCCAAATGTGAACCATTCACCACTTCTTTTGTCGTTAAGCTTATTCCTTAATTCCTCAATAAGTTTTTCGAATGTAAGCTTCTTTTCTCTAGCTTCTTCTGCTATGGCAGCAATGAGTGCCAAGGCTTTGTCATCAAGATCTGCTGGATCAAATAATGTATATAGAGAACCTACACCAGTACTTATTAATGTAGTGAGACTGTAATTGAACGGAGTAATAACTTCTCTTCGCTGGCTAAGCACTCCGCCTTGAGGGTGAAAATGCATTGGTGCAAAAAATTTAAACTTTTTTTCTTTGATCCATTTAAGGGGGTCAATTTTATAGTTCTCTTTTGCTTCTTTCCATAAGCGGATTGATGGGCCTAACTTGGGATAGTTTATTCCTATTTCAAAGTATTCCCACTTTTTTGGTAATTCATCGATAAACATTAAATCTGCCTCTTTAACGTTGAACGCGATAGCAGCGATGGTTTCTTTATCTTTTTTGTGTTCTGCGCCGTATGCAAGAAGACTGTATAAGAGGAAAAGAGCATAGCTTGTTTTTGTGGCGAGCCCTGAAGCACCGGAAATATTCATATGTGCGGCTTCATAACCTATTAAATAGTTGGCGTCAATATCAATGGGTATAGGTTGCTTTTGGTCATCGTATGTAAATCCTGCTAAGATTGGGTGATCAATTTCGGCACAGTAAGCCTCACGAATTTCTTTTGCAGTAGCAAATCTTACGGGCCAGCTTCCTCTAACTGGCTCAGTTCGTCCATCCGAACGTTTTACTACCTCCACTTTAGCGCTCATTATTAGAGGCAGTTTGGTTGGCATATCTTCTTCAGGGCGTCCAAAAGCATGGGCATAAAAGCTGTCAAGAACTCCTTCTACATCACTTGTTGATTGAAGTTCGCTGACTAGGCCTGTAATTTTAACATCATTCGAGCCTATTGTGGTTACCAAATCCCCAACTTCAATATGGATGTTATCTTCGTCCTTTACCCAGAAAGTAAATTCTGTTGGAGTGGCAGGGGTGTGTATTGTTGGAGCCACTCTACCAATGATATTGTCCTTGGAAGAGGATGGAGAAGGTTCTTTTTCAGTTGTTTCTTCTAATTCCAGCCATCCTACTCTATCTCGGAAAAAATCTTCAATATATTTAAGTTCATCTGTAAGTTCATCTGTAGGAGCTTCTTCTTTTTTAATATTAAGCATATCGTACACCCGTTTTAGCGTAGGGCTTTTGCCAACCTCTTTAACTATATTTTCCAACTCTTTTACTATTTTTTTGCGGTCGTCTTTTGCGTTTGGGTAGTTGCTAATTTTCTTTTCGCTTTTAAGCCATTTTTTAAATTCTTTATAAAGATCATTAAGTTCTTTTGGGCTAAGCTCTCTACCACTCTCTATCGAGAGAAACATTATTTATCTCCCTCTAATTATTCACTTTGCCAAAGATGCTTAATAGCTTTTACTTCTTCTGGTGAGATTAAAGCCATCCCAAGTTTTTTTTGCAACTCTAGAAGTTCACTAAGTAACTGTTGCCTTATTTTTAACTTTAACTTTCCTGGTCTGCCATCTGGACGAATGACTCTTGATTCTCTATATTTTGTGATTTCTTTTACATGTTGGCGAAATTCAAGGAGAGGCTTCAAGTGAGTCCATTGTGGAAGTGCAGTAATTTTTTGCATCGTTTTGTCCTGACGAACTACCGTACACATCCAACAACCAAAGCGAGTTTCCCGTCCGTTATAAATATTTTTTAGATCTGTTGTTAGGTATCCCCAGGAAGGAGCAATTAGTAGAAGAAAATCCCAAATGTCACAACTGTTCCAATCAATCAATGGGGCTATATATCCGGCTTTAAGACGGTTGCTGTATTTGAACCATAATCCTTGACCACACTCTCCGCCTCTACTACAAGATTGGATCAATCTGCCATCTCTGTCTTTGGACTCACCAAATCTGACTCCTGTAATGATGACGGTTCTATTTGGTTGGATAAATTTTCTGAGCTTATTTTCAACTGGCTCGATTTTCAGACGTCGTGTGCACCAACGAAATCTTTGATGAGGGGGGGGATACCCCTTTCCAAGTAGACAGACCCAAAAGCGTTGGGGAATAGCTGGAAGAGTAACGTGGTGATATAATGGTAATAACTCCACACGAGAAAGGCGAAGCAAATGGTGCAAAAATGTCAATGCATACTGCTGGATTGGTGGAATTTCTATTAGAGTGTCTGCGTAAATTATGTCGATGCGTTTAACTTCCTTAAGATGTTCTAGCGCTGTTTCTAGGGTGACTACTACAGTGCTTGTAGAGTCTTTGCCTCCAGAGAAGCTGATGATCCAATGATCATATCCCTTATTAAGGACGTATTCTAAAGCCGCTTTAGCCTCATTTATACGGTTCAAAACACGCAATCCATGGTGGCTATCAACTTCAGGTTTTATAAGTGGTAGGAGATTTGTTCGTTTAAGATTGAGCACGACTCTCCCTCCTCAGTTATTTCATAGGATGTTTTGGTAAATGTGAAATAGGTATCCTCCAAGAGCGCAAAATATTTCTCCTCTTTTTATAATATCATATTTCTCTATCTTGCAAATATTTTTGTATTTAAGTATAAGAATAAAATGTAGAGGGTAAAGACTAAACGAAAGGTTTCCTATAGTATCTTTTGGTAAAGCTTTTCGTATTGATAGATTATTTGTTCAGGGGAGAAAAGTTCTTTGGCGCGGGTTCTGGCGGTTTCGCCTAATTTCCTTTTGAGTTCTTGATCCCCTAAGATAACCAGTGCCTTTTCCGCCATTTCAGAGATCGCTCCCTTCGGGGCTAAAAAGCCTGTTTCACCATCGATAACCACCTCGGGGATGCCTCCCACCTTCGAGGCGATAACCGGAACCTCACAGCTCATAGCTTCGAGGGCGGAAAGGCCAAAGCTTTCCAGCTCGCTCGGAAGGAGAAAGAGATCCGCCACCCCGAGCACCTCCTCCACCGCCACCTTCTCCCCGAGGAAACTGGCATAGGGGGAAAGACCGTATTCCTTCAACATCTCCTCTACCTTTATCCTTTCCGGTCCGTCGCCCACCATAAGGAGGCGGGCTTTTCTCTTTTCTCTTATCAGCCGGAATATCTTAACCACATCGAGCACCCTCTTTACCGGGCGGAAGTTTGAGATGTGGACGATTATCGCCTCATCGTCCTCGGCAAAGCGCCGACGATGTTTTATGCCCTTTATCCTTTTGAATCTTTCACTGTCCACGAAGTTGTAGATCACCTCCACCCGGTCCTTTATATTGAAGGTCTTCTCCGATACCTCCTTCAAATAGTGGGAAACAGCGGTGATAGCATCGCTTTCCCCGAGGGCATAGGTCACGATGGGGAGGAAGGACGGTTCCTTCCCGATCAGGGTGATATCGGTTCCGTGGAGGGTGGTTATCACCTTTAGCGATTTGCAGGGGAGCATCTTCCGGGCGAGGATGGCGCTTACCGCATAGGGAACCGCATAATGGGCGTGGATGATATCCAGACGGAAACGGCAGGCTACCTCTCCTATCTTCGAGGCTAAGGCAAGAGCATAAGGGGGACACTCAAAAAGGGGATAGCGAGGAACATCCACCTGATGGAAGAGAACCGGATCTTCCTTCTTCAGCCTTCCCGGAACCGCGTAGCTTATCAGGTGGACCTCGTGGCTCCTTTTCCCTAAGGCGCGAGCAAGTTCGGTAGCCACTACTCCACTTCCCCCAAAGGTGGGATAGCAGGTTATTCCTATCCGCATTGGCTTCCTCAGCAAAGCCCCTCCTTGGGAGGGAAGTTGCATCTGCCCCCGGACTTCACCTTGCTGAAGAAAGCGATCGGGTCCTCTACCTCGAGCGCCTCGCGGACGAAAAACGGCTCACCGTAGCTCGTGCCGATCAGGGAGCCATAATAGCGGTCTCTGGTCTCGATACCGCTCAAGGGGAAAAGGGGTTTCTCCCCTCCGAATTGGGAGCTGTGAGCACGGATCGCCTCCATCTTCCTCTCGAATTCCTCGCTTATATCGACGATGAAACTGGGGATGAACTGGTAATGGGTCATATAGTAGATCAGCCGGCGGGGACGGTGGGGTTCGGCTTCGGTTTTTATCTTTATCAACCCTGCCTGAAAGGCGGATTCGGTTATAAGCAGGCTCGCCCTGATGTGGTCGAAGTGGCGTCCCCTGTAATAGGGAAGGAGGATAAACTCCGGGCGAAGCCTCCTTATCACCTCGATCACCTTCATTCTTGTTTCTTGGTTCAGCTCGATCCCTCCATCGGGAAGCCCTAAGTTCTCCCGATGAACGAGGCCAAGGATCCTTTTCGCCTCTTCCGCTTCCTTTAATCGCTCTCTCCTCGTCCCTTTGGTTCCAAGCTCGCCCGCGGTCAGATCAAGGGCTCCGATCGTATATCCTTTTTTCGCTAATTTGATGATGGTCCCTCCGCAGGCGAGCTCGATGTCATCGGGATGAGCGCCTACCACAAGAAGATCGAGTTTCATCCCTCTATCTCTCCACTCTTATCACTTTATGGTCCCGAGGAGGAAGTTCGATCTCCCGATAGACCTTATCCATCACCTTCTCTCCATAGTCGGCTAAGAGGTACACCCAGCCGAGCATCCTCTCCTGGGGTTTCTTATCAGGAGCGAGGATGTTTTTGAGCCGTTCCAGCCTCCTTCTAAGCTCCTCCTTCCTCCTTAAATTCGCCTTCCCTATCTTCAATTTTAACCTCTCGAGCTGGTAGATGATCTTTCCTAAAGCGGAGTCCACCTTCTTCCCTATGTTTGGGTCAAGCTCAGTGAGCTTTTCTTTTAACCTCTCCTTGGTGGCGAGGGTTTCCTCCTCCAATTGGGAGATTTCCTCCTCCGCCTCGGTATCCACCAACGAGCGCTTGAAGCGATCGAGGGTCTCGTTTGGAGAAGAGACGAGCTCGGGGATGGCAAGCGAGAGCTGATGGGCGAGGCGGAGGGTTATATCGTCCACTACGGTGAAGCTCGCCCTGGGGTATATCACCGGCATCGGGATGTTGAAGAAGGTATAGAGGGGGCGAAGCTCAGCGAAATAGGCGATCTCCGCTGGTCCTGCCACATAGGCGATGGTGGGGAGGATGAAATCCTGAAAGAGCGGTCTTAGGAGCACATCGGGTGAGAAGCGCTCTGGTTCCTCCTTGAGGAGGGAAATAAGATGAGAGGATGAAACCTTCTCCCCCTCCTTCCCGATGATGAACCCATCCTCAGCGAGATATATCCTCACCCGTTCCCCTGCCTCGCTCAAGAGAAATAGGTTAAGCCTTCCTCTATTTCCGGGAACCTGAATGTGATATCCCCTTTCGCTTAGTCCCTTTAGATGGGAAGAGAAGAGCTCTTCTCTTTCTTTTGCCTTAAGGATTTCCTGCTCGAAGAGGGGGATTGCTATCTCCTTTAGTTTTTTTGAGTTCGGCTCAAGAATGGCGATCCCGTAAGGGGAAAGGAGCTTAGCGAGGAGCCTGGCAAAGGAAGAGGAAAAGGTAGCCTCTTCGGTATAGGAGGAGTAGAGCGCTTCCTCGAGGGAAGGGGGAATACCCGGTGCAGGGAGCTCCGCTTTGAAGGTGGCAAGGAGCTTTTCCACCTCCTTCCCTAACCGGATTGATGAAACCGGTCTCCGTCCCTCTTCTATCCTTGGGAGGGAGAGTTCGATCAGCCTATAGTCCCGATTGAGGAAGATGAACCGGTTCACCTCGGCGATATCGTGGTCCTCCGAAGCCAGGAAGAAGATGGGGATTACCGGTATCTTGAGTTCCTCCTCGAGGAAGTGAGCGAGTTTCGCTGCGGTAAGTGCCTTGAACAGGGTATAGGCGGGTCCACCAAAAAGACCTACCTGTTGACCGGTGATGACAGCTACTCCCCCAATCTTTCCCGCTTTTTCGAGCTTTTCCACCACCTCTTTTGACGAGCCAACCTCCCTGTTTTCCTCCGCAAGCAGGAGGAAGGCATCCCTTCCTTTATCCCTTCGGAGTTCCTCCGCCAGTTTATAAAAGGAGTTTTTATCCTGATAATTATGGGAGAAAAATCCTTCTACCTTCTCGAACTGGTAGAGATAATGAGCAAAGATGAGGGAGGTCTCCTCGAACCTCCTCCAGTCTATTCTCGCTATCATACTATTTCTTCAATTTCTCCCTGAGATAGGAGATGAGGGAATCAATCGCTATCCTATCTTGAAGCATCGTATCCCTATCCCTCACCGTGACCTGGTTGTCCTCAAGGGATTGGAAGTCGAAGGTGATGCAGTAGGGGGTACCGATCTCATCCTGACGGCGGTAGAGCTTTCCGATTGCCCCCTTCTCGTCGTAGAAGACGGTAAAGTGTTTTTTAAGCTCCGAAGCCAACCCCTTTGCTGGCTCCGATAGCTTCCGCACCAGGGGGAAAACCGCTACCTCCACCGGCGCTACCCTTGGGCTCAATCCGAGAACCCTCCGCTCCTCGCCGTTTGGAAGGATCTCAATCCGAAAGGCATCGACGAGCACGGTGAGGAGGGTACGATCCACCCCGGCTGATGCCTCGATCACCTTGGGGATGAACTTCTCCTTGGTTGCTTCATCGAAGTAGCTCAGATCTTTCTTCGAATATTTGATATGTTGCGAAAGATCGAAATCCCCTCTGTCCGCTATTCCCTCGAGCTCCTGCCAGCCGAAGGGGAAGAGGTATTCAACATCGGTGCAGGAGATGGCGTAATGGGCGAGCTCCTCTCTCTCGTGGGACCTTAACCTCAGGTTTTCTTTTTTTATTCCCAGCTCGAGATACCACCGAAACCGCTCCTCAACCCAGTAGCTGAACCAGTCCTTCTCGTCTTTGGGGTTGACAAAATACTCGAGCTCCATCTGCTCAAATTCCCGGGAGCGGAAGATGAAGTTCCTCGGGGTGACCTCGTTGCGGAAGCTCTTACCTATCTGGGCAATACCGAAGGGGATCTTCATCCGGGAGGTGCTTACGATGTTCTTGAAGTTGATGAATATCCCCTGGGCGGTCTCTGGTCTGAGGTAAGCGATGCTCTGGGAGGATGCCTCTGCCCCGACATAGGTTTTGAACATAAGATCGAACTGCCGCGGTACCCCTAATTTCCCTCCACACTCGGGGCAGGTATCCCCCTCCACCTTGTCAGCGCGGAAACGCTTTTTGCAGGAGTCGCATTCCCGCATCAGATCAAAGAATTGGTCGGTGTGCCCCGAAGCCTTCCATACATCGGGATGCATAATTATGGCGCTATCTATACCCACTACATCCTCTCTCTTTCGCACCATCTCATCCCACCAGAAGTCGATTATCCTTCGCTTGAGCTCCACTCCCACTGGACCGTAGTCCCAAAAACCGTTCAATCCTCCGTAGATTTCGCTTCCCTGGAAGATGATCCCCCGCCTCTTGGCAAGAGCGGTGAGCTCGCTCATCTTCTCTTCTGGGGTGATTTCCTTTATCCTTATTTCTTCCCTCTCCTTCATCTTCCTCACCTCGACTAAAGTTCATCTCGATATCTTCTGATCTTTTCGATGGCGGTGGCGATGTCTTCAATATCCCTTTTTGTACCCAAGAGAAGGCGTTGATGGAGCCATACCGCTTCCTCGGCGCAGGCTTTCTCAGCTTCGGGGAGAAAGAGCGATGAGTAATCCACCTTCCCTCTATAATGAGGACAGGTGAAGGGACAACCACGGGGATGGAAGTTGCCCTTTAAGAATAATGGCTGGCGATAGAGAGGGATGAGATACCCCCCTGATGCCGGTATCCCCTCGGCATTAAGTGCCTCGAGGAACCTTTCTTTCTTCCGGTTGTTGAAATATTCCCTTTTATACTTGAATATAAAAAGGTGATAAGAGCAAGCGGTAACCTCAATTCCCATCTTTAAGGGTTCCACCCCCTCGATCTCATCGAGTAAGCTTTTGAGATAGTGGGCGTTCTCCTCCCGCCGTTTCTGCTCCTTGGGATAATTCTTGAGCTGGATCGAAAGAAGCGCCCCTTGAAATTCGGTAAGCCTGAAATTCCCCCCAAGGAGATGATGTTCATACCACCTGCCATCGGGGAAGCGTCCGTTGTTCCTGAGCGCCCGCGCCCTTTCGGCAAGCGATCGGCTGTTGGTAACGACTATTCCCCCTTCACCCGCAGTGATATTTTTGGATGATTGGAAGCTGAAACAGCCGATATCCCCGATCGCACCAACCTTTTTCCCCTTATATTCCGAACCCCAGGCTTGACAGGCGTCCTCGATCACCTTGATATCCTTCTTCCTGGCGATAGAGAGTATCCTCTCCATATCCGCGGGTACCCCCCCGAAATGGACCGGGATCACCCCTTTTGTCCTTTCGGTTATCCCCTCCTCGAAAGCCTTCAGGCTGATGTTGTAGGTGGCGGGGTCGATATCGACGAAGATGGGGATGGCGTTCACCGAAAGGACCGCGGTGGCGGTGGCAATGAAGGTATAAGCGGGGATGATCACCTCATCGCCAGGACCTATTCCTACGCTCTGAAGGGCGACCCTCAACGCCCCTTCACCACTCGAGACCGCAATGGCGTAATCCGCTCCTTGAAAACGGGCAAACTCCTGCTCGAATCTTACCACCTCGTCCCCATAAGGGGTGCTCCACTTTCTGCTTTTCAGAACACGGATGAGCGCCTCTGCCTCTTCATCCGTTACTGGGGGCCAAAGGGGAAAGGGCTCGGTTCTTACCGGCTTTCCTCCGTTTATCGCTAAATTCGCCATCTTTTGCTGATAGTATATTTAATCCTCTGGTTCCTTCTTCTCTGCCTCACCAACCATAGGTACAAATCTTACTGGAATGATATGTTCCTTGATCACCCCCTTTTCTGTTTTCACGATGAGGATGAGCTCTTGAAAGTACTTGCCTACCGGGATTATCATCCTCCCCCCCGCTTTAAGCTGGTCGATGAGCGGTGGCGGGATGTGGGTGGGAGCAGCGGTGACGATGATCGCATCGAAGGGAGCGTATTCCTTCCACCCCCGGTAGCCATCGCCGATCTTTATCTTGACATTTTCATAGCCGAGCTCTTTAAGACGCCTCCTCGCCTTTAGGGCTAAGCTTTCCAGTATCTCGATAGAATATACCTCTTTCGCTATCTCCGCCAATACCGCGGTTTGATAACCGCTTCCGGTACCGATCTCGAGCACCCGCTCATTCCCCGTAAGGTGCAGGGCTTCGGTCATCAAGGCAACGATGTAGGGTTGAGAGATGGTTTGACCCTCGCCGATGGGAAGGGGTTGATCGGAATAGGCGTAGGGAAGCTCTTCCGGGGGGACGAATTTGTGTCGTGGTACCTTGAGCATAGCAGAGATCACCTTGGGGTCCTTTACTCCCCGGGCTATTATCTGCTGTTCCACCATCTTTTTCCTTAAAATCTTCATCCTCGCCTCTTTCCGCTCGTCGTTCTCCTTATCCCCTGATGGAGGGGGGGTGCAGGAAAGGAGGAAAACCGCTACCAAAGAAAAAAGAAGGAGGAGGGTTAATGTCATTGTCCTTCTTTCCCTCCTGTTCATCGAGTTTGCTTCTCCTTAAAATGTTTGTCTCAAATCACAAAATACCGAGATCGCTTAGGGCTTTCCTTATCTCGGTAGTTGCCTCCTCAGGTGGAGGAAGAAGGGGAAGCCGGGGTTCTCCTCCATAATAGCCGAGGAGGTCGAGCGCCCTTTTGAGACCGCCGATGCCGTATTTGGTGGTGGTGAGCTTCACCAATGGGGCGATCCGCTGTTGCAATACCCTTGCTGCTTTATGCTCCCCTTTCTCAAACAGGCTGAATATCTTAACGCAATCATCAGGTGCTACATTGGCAACCGCGAGGATCCCTCCCACCGCCCCAGAACAGAGGGCAGGGTAGAAGGAGAGGGCATTCCCCGTGAGTATTTGGAAGTCGGGGCTGGTCAATCGGGCCATCTCTATCAGCTTGGGGATATTACCTGAGCTGTCCTTGATCCCAATGATACGCGGGTGCTTCGATAGCTTTGCTACCACCTCCGGGGGGATATCCACCCCGGTGCATTGAGGGTAGGTGTAGAGGATGATCGGTATCTCCACCTCATCGGCGATGGTCAGATAGTGTTTTATCAACGCCTCCCCATTCATCATACTTTTGTAGTAATAAGGGGTGACGAGGAGTACACCTTCAGCTCCTAAATCCGCTACCTGCTTTATCATCTCGATGGTGGCTTTTGTTGAGAGTTCGCCCGCCCCTACGATCATCGTCTTGTCTTTTGGTATCGCCTTGCGCGCTGCTCTCACCACCGAGAGCTTCTCCTCAAGGGTGAGGTGGACATTCTCTCCGGTGGAGCCAAGGACGACATAACCGGAGATCGGCGTTTTGTTCCATCTCTCCAAGTTCTCCGTTAACCTGCCAAGAGCCACCTCCCCTTCCTCGAAGGGCGTTGGTATCGGTGGGAAAACCCCTTTTAATATCATAAGCTCCACTCCCTCATCTCTAAAAGCTTGACGCCCCCTTAATGAAACACCTTAAGAATTATATCATATTTTCTTTGCTGGCAAAAAGTTAATAGTAGGAAGGGGCTAAGAGGAAAGAACTCCCTCAACTATTCGCGCCAAGGGGAGCATTATCAAACCTACCACCGTCCCAATTAAAAGCCCGGTTAAGCCTCCCAAGATAAAGGCGCCGGCGATCAGCTTCTTCTCCCCCATAATCCACATTGCCTGGTAGTAGATGGTAAAACCGGTTATCGCCAATCCGATGAACAAACCCGCGGTTGCTCCGATCTTCGCTCCGATTAGATATGACCAGCCCACCCCATAGGGCTTTGCCTGTTTCAGTCCTGAATAAAGAGCGAAGGGGGAGATGAAGGCTATAGCGAGGGTGGCGATCAGTTGAACCTCCGGGGAGTAAAACCTTTCCCCGAAGGAGGAGGCTGAGGTCAATTTAAAGCCTATCCCCCCTGTGGCAAGGCTTATCCCTAAGGCTATTCCTATCCGTACCAGGGGTTTCGCAATCTTGATGCCCCCTTTCCGGAGGATGCTTTGGTCAACTTTTATCTCTTTCCCCTCTTGAGGTTTGGATCTCGACATTTATCTTCCGTTATTATCTTGTTGTCATCTTCCGAATTTTCTTTAGTGGGAAACATTTTTTAGCGTAAGGGCTATTATTTATCTTATACCCCCAGAAGAAGACTTCTCTGTTGGGGGAGGTTCCTCGCCGGCGAGCCAGACGCCGTTTTTCGTTCGGTTCTTTATCACATACATCGCTTTATCCGCCAGGCGGATCAGCTCAGCAACAGAAGAGGCGTTTTTCGGATAGGTGGCGATGCCGAAACTGGCGGTAAGTCTTATGTCCAGTCCCTTGGCTGTGGCGAAGCGATGAGAGGCTATTTTCTCCCTCAGGTTTTCGGCGAGCCTTTTCGCTTCGCAGACATCGGTATCGGGGAGAACGATGATATACTCATCACCACCATAGCGAACCAAGATGCAGTCTCGGGGGCTTTCCTCCTTTAAGAGGAGAGCCACCTCCTTTAGTACTTCGCCTCCGACCTCGTGTCCGTAGTTGTCGTTTACCTCTTTGAAGAAATCGAGGTCGAGGAAGATAAAGGAGAGAGGCTTTCCCTCCCTTTTCGCTTTTTCCATCTCCTCCCTCGCCTTTCTGAAGAGATAGCGTGAATTGTAGAGACCGGTGAGATCATCGGTTATGGCGAGGAGTTGGGTTTTCTCGTAAAGGGTGGCGTTCTCTATGGCGATCGAGGCGAAGTCTGCCACCAGCTCCATCTTCTCGAGATCATAGTTGGTGAATCTGCTGCCTTCGCCTACTTTATTTATGATCTCGATGACTCCGAGCGTTTTGTTCCTGCTTACTAAAGGGACACAGAGTATTGACTTTGTTTTGAACCCGAGTATCTTATCGATATCGGGAAAGAAGCGCGGGTCCTTCCTCACATCGTTTACCAGGGCGGGTTTCTTCTCCTTAGCTACCCAGCCGGCAATCCCCTGGCCTATCTTGAGCTTTACTCCCTTGAGTTTCCCCCCCTTGGAGCCGAGAGCCTCTTTGAAGACGAGCTTTTCTCCCTCTTGATCTATGAGGAGAAGGGACCAAGCCTCCGAAGGAACGAGGGAGGTGCTTATCTCCATCAGTTTAGTAAGTACCTCTCGAAGTTCTAAGGTGGAGGTTAAAGTCCTTCCTACCTCACGGTAGAAATCGAACATCAACCGCGAGGTACTGCCCTTTTCCTGCTCAGGTAAATCTTCCATCCTTTTCCTGTAGGCAGAAAGCTATTTGGCTAGCTCGAGCTTCCCCCTCTTTTCCTCTATAAGTTCAACCAAACCGAGGACAAAGACCAGAGAGACGGCATAATGGAAGATCATCTCGAATATGGTGCCAAAGAACCCCCTTACTCCGCTTACCCGCGCCATATGTATGGCAGGTCGGAATAGATGGTAGATGATGAAGAGGAGACCGAGAAGAAAGAGTATCTGGGTGGTTGATTTTTTAGTAAGGGTAGGCGATTCCACCTTCTGCCACTCCGCCACCCTCTTTAGGGCGATCACCACCGCTATGGCTAAGGGGATAAGGAAAAGAATGGCATCAGCGGAGTAGATTTTGAAGTTATAGTAGAAGAGATATTGAAGGGGTATTCGTCCACCTTCTATTGGGAGAATCATTAGAAAGAGATAGGAAAAAGCGGATATAAAGAGGATCTTAGCCAGCTCTTCCTGTTCCTTAAGGTAGAGATTAGCGAAGAGACCAAGCATCATCAGGAGGAAGAGGATGGTGAGAAGAAAACCAAAAAAGGAATAGCCGGTGGCGGCGATGGAGACGAACATCCCAAGGAGGACAAGTCCCATATGAGCGAGCGAGACCAAAAGCTTGGTAAGCGATTGAGAAAGAAAGAGGTAACCTACTCCAAAGGAGGCGAGGGAGGCGATTAGCCAGTAGGCATCTGCACCCTCAAATCCGAGTAGCAACATCTTGAAGAGAAGGGAGAAGAACCACACCGCGGAGGTTGCCATCGCAAGGAACAACACCGGGTTGGTTCCGAATTCATATCTTTTTTCTTTCATCTGACCTAAACCCCTTTTTGTTTCCCTTTAAATTACTTAGGTTTCTTCAATTATAACAACTTTTCTTTGGCTGATATCCTATAAGATATGCCTCCTTCTGTCAAGGTTTTTGAAAAGTGAGATCAAAGCAGTTCATCCCGTCCTTCTTCTTTTAGTTTAGCGATGATCTTCTTCACCTCCTGGGCTCGATCCTCGTGGCAGATGAGAAGAACATCGTCCGTTTCTACTACTACCAGATGGGAAACCCCAATAGCTGCTACTGGCTTTTTGGGGCTATCGATGATATTTTCTGTCGAGTCGATGGCAAAGAATTCCCCCCTAACCCGGTTTCCATTATCATCCTTTTCCCATACCGCCTTTAGTGCCTTAAAGCTTCCAAGGTCGTTCCAGGGAAATATCCCCTTTACGCAAAGGATGTTTTCCGCCCGTTCCATTATTGCATAGTCGATGGAATCGACCGGTGCTTTGGCATAGAAGCGGACTACCGCTTCTTTTTCCTCCTCTTCTGTTCTTGCTGAGGCTATCTCTTCAAGCAGGGGATAGAGCTCGGGTTGATGTTCGGAAAAGGCAGAAAGGAGCGTTTTTATCCCGAAGACGAATATCCCCGAATTCCAGAAGAAGTTTCCCGCCGCAAGATAACTCTCCGCTTTTTTCCGATCGGGTTTTTCCACGAACCGGTTTACCTTGAATATCTCACATCCCTTTATCTCTTCCTCCTTTTCTCCTACTTCGATGTAGCCGTACCCCGTCTCCGGATAGCTTGGTTTTATGCCAAAGGTTATCAGGTTATCACCCACCTTTGCCCTCTCCACCGCAGCGGAAAGGGCGAGGCGGAAGAGATCGTCATCCCCAATGTGATGATCAGCGGGAAGGGCGACCATTACCTCGTCCGGGTCTATTCGATGGAGGTGGGCGGCGGCAAACCCAAGACAGGGGGCAGTGCTTTTCCCCGCCGGCTCGACGAGGATGTTTTCCTCAGGTGCTTCAGGGATCCTTTCTCGAAGGAGATGGCGGTGGGCTTCGCCGATGACGAAAAATATCTTATCGTAGGGGACAAGAGGGAGGAGGCGGGATACTGTTTCCTCGATCATCGTCCGTTCCGATGCGATGGGGAGGAACTGTTTCGGCAGACTCTTCCTGCTTCGGGGCCAGAAGCGGGTTCCGGAACCACCCGCCATTATCACCGCAAACATAGGCTATCTCCCCTCTTTGTGCCCTTCCATAAATTCCTTGAGTTTTCCCTCCATCATCCTCCGGATCTCGTTGAGTCTTTTCTCTGTATCTGCCTCGAACCGGAGGACGATCACCGGCTGAGTGTTAGATGGTCTGATCAGCCCCCAACCATCGGGAAAGACTACCCTCACTCCATCTACATCGATGGTCTGGTAGTGTTCGTCGAAATATTTTTTCGCCTTCTCCACCACTGAGAACTTGATCTCATCGGGACAGGGGAGACGGATCTCCGGAGTGAAATAGGTCTTGGGGACATCGGCTAAATGCTCAGATATGGTTTTCTCCTCTCTGCTCAGGATCTCCAATAAACGGCAGGCGGCGAAGATGGCATCATCGAATCCGTAGTAATTGTCGGCGAAAAAGAGATGCCCGCTCATCTCCCCAGCTAAGGGGGCGTTTATCTCTGCCATCTTCTTCTTGATGAGGGAGTGCCCCGTCTTCCACATAACCGGGCGCCCCCCGTGTTTTTCGATGTCTTCGATTAGTGTCTTGGAGCATTTCACCTCGAAGATGATGGGAGCGCCGGGGTTCCTTTTAAGGACATCGCGAGAGAAGATTATGAGGAGCTTATCTCCCCAGACGATCTCCCCCTTCTCATCGATTACCCCTAACCTGTCTGCATCGCCGTCGAAGCCGAGGCCAAGGTCGTAACCCCCCTCCTTAACCGTTTTGATGAGGTCGGTTAAGTACTCGGGGACAGTGGGATCGGGATGGTGGTGAGGGAATCTTCCGTCGAGCTCGCAGTAAAGCTCCTTTACCTCACAGCCGAGTTCCCGGATGAGCCTTGGGGCGATCAAGCCAGCGGTGCCGTTTCCCGCATCGATCACCACCCTTAACTTCCGCTCGATCTTGATCCTCTCTTTGATTGCCTCGATGTAATCATCGATCAGGCTCCGCGAGCTGAGGGAGCCCGTTCCCGAGGCGAACTCCCCCTTCTCTATTATCTTCCTCACTTCCTGAATCTTCTCCCCATATATCGCCTTTTTCCCCTCACAGATCTTGAACCCATTGAATGAAGGAGGGTTATGGGAGCCGGTTACCATAACCCCACCATCGAGGTTGAGGTAATGGAGGGAGAAATAAAAAAGTGGGGTAGTAACTACCCCAAGGTCGATCACCTCTGCTCCCGTTTCTATAAGGCCTTTTATTAGTGCTTTGGAGAAAGACTCGGAGGAAAGGCGATTATCCCTTCCCACCGATAGAAACTTTTTCCCTCTCTCTTTGAGGTAGGTCCCTATCCCCAGACCGAGTTGATGCACCACTTCAGGGGTAAGGTCCTTGTCCACCTCACCTCGGATATCGTAAGCCCTGAAGATCCCTTGGTTCATCTTTGCTCCTATAGGGTTACATTTATCAACCTGTACCTTCGGGTTCCTAACCCGATCCTCTCGGCATAAGAGAGCCAGCCCCGCCAATCGACATCCGGGAAGAGAGCGCGAAACTTGTCCTCTCCGGGATTGAAGCCAGAGGTCAGCTTCGAGTTCTTTAGCCCCTGCTGCTGGTTGACCAGATCAACCGATGCCTGGTCGATCGCCACCGGGTCCCGGGAGGCGAGGATGCCGATGTCGGGAACGATGGGGTTATCGCTGAAGGTGAAGCAGTCACAATCAGGGGTTATGTCGAGGAGGAAGTTGAAAAACACGGTCTTATCCCTCTTTTTCTCCCAAGCAGCGTAGGCGGTCTCAACCGTCTTTTCCGCCACTACCTCCGGTGCCTCGTTCCACAGGATCCTGATCGCCCCCTGACGGCAAATGGTGATACAATCACCACAGCCGATGCATCTTTTTAGATCGAAGCTCGCCTTCCCCTTGATTATCTTTATCGCCGATACAGGACAGACAGCGACACATTCACCACATCCGATACAGAGTTCTTCCCTTCTTAACTCCGGCTTTATGTGGGCGTGCATCTGTTGTTTACCGCTTCTCGGCGCTGATCCCATTCCCAGATTCTTTATCGCCCCACCGAAGGAGGTTATCATATGACCTTTAAAGTGGGTGAGCACTATCAGGGCGTCCGCGTAATAGATAGCGGAAGCAATGCGGACCTTCTTGAACCGCGGGAGGTTGACCTCCACCTCTACATAATCTTGGGAAATAAGCCCATCGGCGATGATAACCGGTGCCCCAATTGTGGCGTAGGAGAAGCCGTGAGAGATAGCGAGTTCCAAATGATCCACCGCATTCTTTCTTTTCCCGATGTAGAGGGTATTTGTATCGGTGAGGAACGGTTTCCCTCCTCGCTCTTTGATCAAGGAGACGATGGGGGAGACGAAGATGGGACGGAGATAGCGGGTTCCTCCCTCTTCCCCCATATGGAGTTTTATCGCTACCAGATCCCCTTCATCTACGAAATCGTTCCCCACTCGGTTGATCAAAGCGATTAACTTCTCTATTAGGCTTTTGTTCTCCGTTGCCCGGGAACTGACAAAATATACCTCCGACATCTTCCTCTCCCCTTGGTGCCAAGTTTTCTTTTTTTCAGTTGGCTGGTTTTACACAGCGGAAACCTATCTCCCAACTCCGCTGTTTCGGTTCCATCCCCGCCCTTGCCGGAGTGCGGAAGAAGAAGGGATTACTCATCCATCCCCCACCCCGGATAACATAGTATCCTTTCTTGTAATTCACATCTCTATAACGATTCCCCGGGTAAGGTCTATAGGGGGAATCAACCCATTCAGCTACATTACCCGCCATATCGAAAGCGCCATAAGGGCTTTTCCCCAATATATGAGAGCCGACAGCCGAGGTACTACCTACCTCCTTTTCTCCATAAGCACACCGGTATATAGTGAATAGATGAAATAAGGAGATAGATATATCCTTATTCCCCCAGGGAAACTCCCGTTTGTCCTCCCCCCTTGCCGCCTTTTCCCATTCCTCCTCGGTAGGGAGCCTTTTCCCCGCCCATTTAGCGTAAGCTTTGGCGTCCTCCAAGGTAATGTCGCAAACAGGATGCCTCCCCGTTCCCAGTGGGTACCTCCCTTTCTCCCAGTTGGGAGGTGGAGGGTAGCCCGTTTCCTTCAAAAACTTGAAGTAATCACGATTTGTTACCTCGAACTTATCTATGTAGAAGGAATCCACAAAGACCTTATGTTGTGGTTGCTCGTTTTTGAACCACTCGGCATCCCATTTATGAGATAGGTGGCTCTGGGAGATGTCGCTTAGGTTGGTACCCATAAAGAAGCTGCCCGCTGGCACAAGCACCATTTCCCCTCTTCCGGTATCGGGGAAGATGATGAAGAGGAAAAGGAAGAGAGCGATAGCGGTTATAAGTAGTACCGCAAATATCCCAAGTATCGCCTTGGCGAAGCCACTTCTGGTGTAGCCGGCTAAGGTGAAGATCCCTCTCCTTAGGAGATAAACCCCCAAGGCTAATAGAGGAAACTCCCACAGCTTGGTATAGAAGGTGGAAAGGGGCATAAGGGTGAAGAATATCTTCACCGAGGAGGAAAGCTCACGAAAATTGGCGAGAAGATAGGAAAAACCAATACCCCATACCCCCCAGCAGAGGATTACCGTTGCTGTTGCTAAGGGGGGAATGAAGAACCGACGAGCGATAAAACCGAAGATTAGGGCGAGAGCGAAGAAAACCACTCCCTCCTCGAATCTGATCCCATTCTCCTCTATCAGGGGGAGCACCACCAGTCCGATGGCAAACGCCGCCCAGAAGATAAATAGGTCCCGAAGCGAGGAGAGAGCCCGGGAGATGGTGGGTTTTATCAGCTTGAACTCGGTAGTGATGACCGCGCTTAGGGTGTTTACGCCAGAGAAAAGGAAGGGAAGATAACCGCCTCGCGGGAAAAGAAGGGGTTTCCCTCCCTTCCAATACCCAAAGAAGGGGATGAAGGAGAGGGCGAAGACAGAGATGGCGCTTATGGGTACGGAATCGGATATTATTCCGATAAGGAACGATTGGGCTACCAAGCTTATCCCAAAAGCCAGCTGGGACATCGGAGAGAGTGAGGGGTGGGTTTTGAAGAGGAAAAAACCAAATCCCACTCCCCAAAGGAGGAGGAGGGCGTTTTTCACCCATCCTAAGAGATCGAACCGTCTCGCCCGAAGGTGTGGGATTCCCTTTTCTTCCTTCTTTCCTGTGAGCTTCCTCTTTATTCTTTCGAAGATACTGGTCGTTCTTTCTTTTTCAACCGTTGGTAGTCTCACCGTCCTTGGCTTGCCCTCAAGCGCCTGGGCGAGCTCGGATGCGGAGTTCCATCGCTCCTCTTTGTTCTTCTTCAGCGCTTTCAATATCGCCTCGTTTATTCGCTCGGGTACATCGGGGATGGGCGCTGGTTCTTCTCCCAGGATCCGAGATTGCACATCCCCCCCGGGGAAGGGAGGTTGGCCGGTTAAGAACTCGTAAAGCACCACCCCTAAGGAGTAGATATCGCTCCGCTGATCAGTTGGTTCTCCCAAAAGTTGTTCCGGTGACATATAAAGTGGAGTGCCGATCACCTTGGCATGGGTTATCCTTTTGAGACAGTCGTCTATATTAGCGGCGATGCCGAAGTCGGTTATCTTGATCACCCCTTCGTGGGTCTTCATAATGTTTGAGGGCTTTATATCCCGGTGGATCACCCCCCGGTTATGGGCGTAGCCCAACCCTGCGCAGATCTGCTTCGCGTATTCTATGGTCTCGGTAAGGGTGAACTTCTTTCTCCTCCTCAGGCTTTGTTCCAGGGTATAGCCGTCGATGTATTCCATTATTAGGAATTTGTATTTCCCCTGGTCTTCAAAATTGTAGAGCCTCACTATATTGGGATGGGTAAGTAACATCGAGGCTTTCGCCTCTTTCTTCAGGTCTTCTATTGCTTCCCGATTGTTGACCAGCTCCTGAGGGAGAAACTTGATGGCAACGGTAAGGGAAAGCTCGAGATCGAGTGCTTTGTAAACCACCCCCCGTCCTCCACGCCCCAATTCCCGGAGGATCTTATATCGCTCCCCGATGACCATTTGCGGTTTAAAGTAGGATACCGTCTCCGCCAGTTTGGGGTTGAGGCGATAGTTCTTTGGGGTGATCATCTGGGAGAGGTCTGCACCGCACTTGATACAGTAGTAATTTCCATCGGGGTTCCAAGTGCCGCATTTACCGCAATACATCTCTCTCCCTTCATAAAAACGAAGAAAGGATGGCAGAAAGCCACTTTTTACCTTTCAATTATACCGAGGAATAAAATAGGAGTCAAGGAGGAGAGGGATGCCTTTCTTCCATGGTTTCGAATGTTGGTCCCTTATGAGGAAGCTTTTTCTTTTTTCTCTTTTTGTTCCTCCTTTTCCGGGATGAGGAAGATAACCTTGGTTCCTTTGCCCACCTCGCTCTCGATGAATATCCTCCCTCCGTGTTTCTCGATGATGCTCTTCACGATGGGAAGGCCAAGTCCGGTTCCCTGGATCTGGGTGCTGGGGCGGTGAACCCGATGAAATTTTTCGAATACCCGTGGTATTTCATCCTTGGGGATGCCCATACCCGTATCCTCCACCTCGACCCTTATCATTCCATCCTCCCGAACAACCCTTATCCATACATTCCCCTGTTCCGGAGTGAACTTGATGGCGTTGGTGATGAGGTTTATCATCACCTGCTTCATCTGGTCGGGATCGGCAAAGACCTTGCCTATATCCGGTGCTACCTCGAGTGAAAGAGGGATACCCTTTTTCTCCGCCTGAGGCTTCAATTTCTCCACTACATCCTGGCACATATCCGGAAAATCGAACCAGACCTTCTTGGTGGGGATCCTCCCCGTTTCTATCTTCTGGATATCGAGCAGGTCCTCGATGAGCCGGGTGAGCCTCTTACCCTCATCGAGGATTATTTTAAGGAATTCGTTCCTCGTCTCCGCATCCATCTCCGGGTCGTTCAGGATGGTGGAGGCGAAACCGGTGATGGAGGCGAGAGGGGTGCGGAGCTCGTGGGAGACCGCGGAGACAAAGTCGGTCTTCATCCGATCGATCTCGGCAAGCCGGGTTATGTCCTGAAGGAGGAGAGCTACCCCTAAAAACTCCCCTTGTGGTTCGCTGTAGATGGGGGCTATGTTCCCCCTTATAACCTTCGTCCCGGTTTCTATCTTCATCTCATAGGGATGGCGTTCCTCTGGGGATCCGCTCTTGAACTTGGCGATAACCGCTTCAACCTTCTTTCTTGTCTCCGGTTTATGACAGTCGTAGGCACTTTTGCCCACCAGTTCATCCCCATTTATGTTCAGGATCGCCTCCGCCATCCGGTTTACCAAAAGCACCTTGTTCTCGGCATCGGTAACGATGAGCCCCTCGCCCATATTCTCGATAAGGTTCTCGAGATAGGCTTTTGATCTCGCTATCTCCTCCTCGAGCTTCCTTCCTCCAAGCGCCACCCCTATCTGATCGAGGAACCCTCTTACCCTTATTACATCCTCCTCCCCTAAGGGTTTGGTGTTTCCTATCCCTACTACCCCCAGTACCTCACCTCCCGCAGTTATTGGTATGTTTACGATGTAGTCACAGCCAAGGAGGTTGGCTATCATCGATGCGGCTGGTTTCAACTCCATCCGGTCGGTGAAATCCTTCACCAGCTCCGTTACCTCCATTATTCCGTTTGAGAAGAGGGGACGTTTCTCCAACACCACCTTTCTCAGCTTACTTCCAGGAGAAAGTGGTATCTTAAGGCCAACGAGATCGAGCCCGGTCATCTCCTTTATCTTGGCATTCAGCGCTTCGGGCCTCGTGCTGTAGGTATAGACGAGGTACTTCTTGTCCTCGGAAAGGAGCAGCAGGTCGAAGAAGTGGTAGTTGTATATCGCTCGGGCTCCCTCACATATCATCCTGATCACCCGGGAGAGCTCTTCACCTGAGTTGAGCCTCAGGTTTATCTCCTGGATCAGCTGACTCTCACGCTCTAACACTTTGCGGTCACTGATATCGCGGGAGGAGGCGAGCATAGCCACCACATTTCCCTCTTCATCCCGCACGCTTCCCGAGCGTAGTTCAGCGATGAACCTTTCCTTGTTCTTCCTCAAACCGATCAGCTCACCGGTCCATCCCCCTTTCAGCGTCTTTGGGATAACCTCGCGGAGGATTACATCCAGTTGTTCCGGTGCCCAGCAGTCGGTAACTCTGAATTTCAACGCCTCCTCTCTGCTGTATCCCCATATCTCGCAGAAGGCTTCGTTTACCTCTATTATCCTGCCGTCCACATTGGCGATACAGATCGCATCCATAGAGCCGGAAAACGCTTGATAGAATAGCTTGAACCTCTCCTCCGCTTCCTTCATTTCGGATATGTCGAGTAATGCCTCTATCCCTCCGGTGATATTTCCGTTCTCGTCTCGTAAGAGATCAATGCTCCTTAATACCGTGATCCTCCTTCCCTCTTTGGTAAAGAAGTGCTTCTCTTTGCCGGAGACCGGTTTTTTTATCTCGGGGTCAAAAAGACCACAATGTTCGAGGCATTCCTCACACTCAAGGATGGAGCAGCTCTTGCCGATAAGCTCCTCCTTTCGGTAGCCAAGCAGACGCTCAAACTCACGGTTCACCTTCACTATCTTCCTATCGGGGCTTACGATGAAGACGGCAGCAGGGATAGCGTTGAATAGGATGTTTTCCACATACTCCTTCTCCCTCCGAAGCGCTTCCTCCAGCTTTTTCTTTTCAGTGATGTCTATAATTATCCCCTGGTAGCCGGTTATCTTCCCCTGAGCGTCCTTGATAGCAACCGCCGATTCCAGACAGTGGATCACTTCGCCGGTCTTCTTCCGATACGATACCTCGAACTGAGATATCTTCCCCTTCTCCTTGAGCTGGTGGAGAAACCACTCCCGCTTTGCTGGTTCGAGGTAGATTTCCTTGGCGATATCGGTGGCGAAGAGGTCTTCTTTCCGTTTGTAGCCAAAGAGTTTCACCAGGGATTCGCTCACATCGAGGAGCTTTCCTTCGGGGTCTAAGAGGTATATCCCCTCATTCAGGTGTTCGAGAAGAGAGTCAAGCTGGAATTTCCCCCTCAACTTATCCTTTTCTGAGAGGCTTCTTCGCTGAGCCATTTTCCCGCGCTCCTCGCGCTAAGCTTGTCCCAAGATCTCTTTTACTTTGGCGACGAGCTCATTCACATCGAACGGCTTGGTCACATAGTAATCGGCGCCGAGCTTGTCCCCCTTTTCCCTATCCGTCATCTGTCCTTTAGAGGAGAGAATGAGGAAGGGGACCTTAGCTAAGCGGGGTTGGCTCTTTACCCATTCGAGGAGGGCGAAACCGTCCATCCGGGGCATCATCACATCGGAGATGATGAGATCAGGAACCTCCTTTTCCAATATCTCCTTCGCCTCGAGCCCATCGTTTGCCACCGTCAGCTCATGCCCCAGTTTTTTGAGGTTGTAGGTGATAAGCCGTACCATATGGGGCTCGTCCTCGGCTATCAGTATTTTTTTTGCCATTTTTCCGCCTTGGTTTTAATGGACTTGGTTGGTTTTATCGGTCTTACCGGTCTCACCGGTTTAAATCTGCGGTTGATGACTGGTTTTATGGGCTTTGGTTTAGGCTTGATAGGTTTCGGCTTGATTTTAATTGGTGGCAGGGGACGAGGTTTCTTTTCCACTACCGGTACCGATTTTTTGACCTTGACCCGGATGTCGTCGAAGTAGACATGGGAATTTCCCCAGGTCCTTAACCCTATCATCCCGTTGGTGTAGCTTTCATCCCTCCCCGTAAGCACCAGTTTTCCATCTACATAGGCTTTGAAGGTGTCCCCCTTAACCTCCAGTTTGATCTCCCTCACCGTGTTATACCAGTCGAAGTCCGAGCCGAAGACCTTGTTCTTAAGCGCCCGGGCAAACGGTGCCCGTTCCCGTCCGTTCACTATCTTCCGGAAGAGGAAAGATCCTCCCCGTCTCCGGTTGTAGTAAGGGTCGTATTGGAAGATGTAGGCGTTGGCTCTTTTCACATCCGTCGCCCGGAAGTAAACGCCGTAACCCCAGCCCTTGGTCAATTTCGCCTTGAGTATCACCGTGTAATCGCTCCATTTCGCCTCCCCGCTAAAGCTTCGGTGTTCTCCAACCGAGCCCTTGTCGCGCCCTGCGGAGTACATCCCGTCTTCCACCTTCCAGAACCTTCCTCGGACTACCTGCCAGTTCTTCGCCTTTCCATCGTCGAAGGTGGCGAGGAAATCATATTTCTCCGGGGGAACAGGGGAGGCTTTTCCTATGGTGTGGTCCCAGCGAACGGGACGGGGAAAATCGTGGAGAAACGGCATCCCATTGCTTTTTAAGGCGGTAACCCTGTCGGTGAGGCAGGCTACGGTGTAGCCATCGGTCTCGTAATCACAACCTTCTGTCTCTCCTCTGCCATCAGCGGGGCAGTCGAAGGCGCTTTTGGATACATAGGGGGTGAGATCACGGGAGGGATCGCCAAGTGCTTTGCCGTCCATAGTGAGCATAACCTCGCCATCGCCGAAACCGAGGTCTTGGCTCACGAACGAGGTGTTATGATCCACCTCCCACCGGGTGATCGCCTCCCGGATCAGCCGTTGGTTGTTCAGGTCTATTGCCCGATGGGTGAGGTCGAGTGCTGCCTGGATGGAGGGGAAGGCTAAGGTGGTGAGGATGCCGATTATCGCCACCGCCACCAAAGCCTCGATAAGGGTAAACCCGGAATTCCTCCCTGCTTCCATCATTCTCCCTCCTCAGATTTAAGGAAGGGACCTCCCTTTTCGGTAAAATAGAGTCCCTCCAATCCGTGTGCCGCCGGATCGGGGCAGGAGAGGATGAACCCCTTTCCATCGGAGGTAAGTCGATAGATGAATGGTTTGTCGGATACCGGGCATAAGGGGATTTTCCGAAATTCAGGAGAGATGAGCTCGGAGAGTTGTTCTGGATGGCGTCCTTCGTGCTTCTTGGCATAAGCCTGAAGCTGTTTATAAACGGTGTTCATCGCAATGACACAGCGATCTATCCCCATCCGACTTATCATCTCGTCGGTGATCCTAACAGATGCATTCTTGTTTCGTGAATTCATATAGTATGCGGTGCTAATGGTGGTTACCTCTACCAAGGCGATTATGCAGGCTATCATCGCCACTTTTCTCACCCAAGCCCATTTCTTCCTTTCTTCGATCGCCTTCTCTTTTCTCTTTATCCGCTCCTGTTGGGTTTCTTCCTTTGTTGTGTAGTCGAGAGCGGCAAGCTTCACCGCACATTCGTAGCAGTAGATCTTATCCTCCCTGGTCTCGGCGACACATTCGCGGCAGATAGGTTTTCCACAAAGAGCGCAGCTACCCACCGCTTCCCTCTCTGGATGGTTGGCACACTTTTCCATCTCGCCTCCTGAGATGGTTTAAGCCCGGGGAATAATCCCCTCTATCTCCTCAATTGAGGTTAAGCCGTTTACCACTTTCTCCAGAGCGACATCCCACATAGTCCTTAACCCCTGAGATATCGCCTGCTCCCGAATCTTCTTTACCGATGCCCCTTCGTAGATCAGCTCCCTTAGTTCGTCCGTTATCTCCATTACTTCGAATATTCCGATCCTTCCCTTATAGCCGACACCGCTACAGGCGGAGCATCCTTTAGGTCGGAAAAAGACGACCTCCTCTTTCTCTTTCTTCTTATAACCGATCTTGGTAAGGAGCTCGGGGGAAGGGGTGTACTTCTTCTTGCATTGAGGACATAGCCTTCTCACCAGCCGTTGAGCGATGATGCACTCGACCACCTCCTTTATGTAGAACCGCTCGATTCCGATATCGAGAAGCCTGCCTATGGTTTCTGCGGTTCCCATCGTGTGGAGGGTGGAAAGGAGTAGATGCCCGGTTAGAGCTGCCTGTACCGCGACCTCTGCCGTCTCCCTATCCCTTATTTCGCCCACCAGTACTATGTCCGGATCCTGCCTCAGGATGGAGCGAAGGCCACGGGCGAAATCCAGGCCTACCTTGGGGTTTATCGGTATCTGGTTGACGATCTTCAGCCTGTATTCCACCGGGTCTTCCAGGGTGATGATCTTCTTGGTCATCGTGTTGAGCTCGTTCAAAATGGCGTAAAGGGTGGTCGTCTTTCCCGAACCAGTAGGTCCGGTTACCAAGATGAACCCTGCCGGCTTCTTTATATTCCGCTTGAGTCGCTCGTATTCCGGAGGATCGAGCCCCAGATCGTCGAGGGTGATCCTCGCCTTCGACTGGTCGAGAACCCGGAGTATCGCCGACTCCCCGTAGATGGTGGGGGTGGTCGCCACCCGGAAGTCTATGTCCCGTCCTTCATAACGGATGAAGAACCTTCCATCCTGGGGCACTCGGTGTTCCGTGATATCGAGGTTGGAGAGGATCTTTATCCTGGAAATGGCTGAAGCGCCGAGCTTCTTCGGGATGAGGTGTGCTTCCCTGAGATAACCATCAACCCGATAACGGATCCTGGTAACCTCGCTCTCCATCTCTATATGGATGTCGGAGGCGTTTTGCTTTATCGCCTCGGTGAGGAAGAGGTTGACCAACTTTACCACCGGTGGGGCATCAGCCGATTTGCTGATATCCTCTATTTTCTCTTCGGGCATTACTAAGTATTCGACGATCTCCTCTCCAGTGGAGGTGCTGATCACTGCGGGACCCGTCCTCTTACCGAAGAAGTGCTCGATCGCCATCTTTATATCCCGCTCGTCCGCAAGCACTGGTTCCAGGGAGTAGCCTGAGGCGAACTTGAGATGATCCAAGGAGAGGATATCAAAGGGATCACTGATGGCGATGGTCAGTATGTTCGCCACCACCAGGATGGGGATGGCTTTGTATCTCCTTGCTACCTTTGCTGGAATGAGCTTCACCGCATTGGGATCGATGAGGTCGATATTCAGCTTGATGTAAGGCATTTCCACTACTTCGCTTATTACCTTGAGTACATCTTCCCTTTTGGCGTATCCTTGCTCTTCGAGGATATCTATCAGCTTTTTCCCCGTTTCTTCGGCAAGGAAGATCGCCTTATCCAGCTCCGCCTCGGTTATTACCCCTCGCTCGACGAGGATCTCTCCTAATTTCTTAGCCTGTTTCTCCGGCATCCCTCAATAACTCCTCCACCTTTTTTATCAATTTCTGAGGGTCGAACGGTTTAACCAAATAGTAGTCGGCACCTATCTTCTTCGCCTCCTCCTGGTAGTTCACCCGGCGGTAGATAGCGCTGGCGATGATGATGGGGATATGTTTTTTGGCTGGATATTTTCTTATCTTCTCGCAGACCTTGAAGCCGTCGAGTTTGGGCATAAGTACATCGAGGATAACGAGATCCGGTTCAAACCGGAGGAACTCCTCAAGCGCCTTTTTGCCATCGGAGCAGGTAGCTACACTGTATCCCGCTTTTTCCAGGTTGTAGCTAATCAGGCGAAGGAGATTCTCATCATCGTCTACTACGAGAATCTTACCTTTTGTCATATCGCCCCCTCTAATAGATATATTCGGTAATTTATGCATTTTGTTTTACCACTTTTTCTTTGATTTTTGAAGGGCTTACTTTAAAATCGATGAGTTTGCCTTTCTTCTTTATGTTTTTTTAAATTGTTTCTTTGATTATGGACAAAAAGGGTTGAATGCCTTCTGATGTTAAGTGAAAATGAAAGGACGGAGGCGCACGATGAGGAAAGAGATGAGTGAAAGATTGATCAACTACGCTGAGGTCAACCTGGATCATCTTGCTGGCAATTTCACCGCAATAAAGAAGCGGGTGGGGAAGGAAGTAAAAATGGCTCCATTGGTGAAGGCTGAGGCCTATGGTCATGGGATGGTCGAGGTGGCGAGGAAGCTTGCCTCGCTCGGTGCGGATATGCTCGGGGTGTTCTCGGTGGCTGAGGGAGCGATCCTTCGCGAGGAGGGGATGGGTCTTCCCATTCTCGTTCTTTCCGGTTTCTGGCTCGAGGAGGCGGAGGCGGTGGTTCATTATGGGCTTACCCCTGCGGTTTACAATCTCGAGATGGCGGAGGCTCTTTCCCGCGAGGGAGGAAGATTGGGGAAGAAGGTTTCCTGTCATATAAAGGTTGATACCGGCTTGAACCGGTTGGGGGTTGATTTCTCTCAAGCGGCGGAGCTCGCCCTGAAGGTGGCGTCCCTCCCCAATATAGAGGTTGAGGGGATATTCTCCCATTTCGTCTTCGACGAGCCGGGAAACGAGGTGGACGAGGAGCAGATAAGGAGGTTTCGCTGGGTGCTTTCCCAGCTTGAGGAAAGGGGAATGAGGGTTCCCCTGGTTCATATGGCGAATAGCAATGGGGTGGTATCCTATCCCGATTCCTGGTTCAATATGGTTCGTCCTGGGAAGTTGCTTTATGGTTGTCCCCCCAAAGGTGGGGTGATCCCGGGGATAAAGCCGGTTTTATCCGTCAAGTCGCGCGTTTTCTCCTTAAGGGGGGTTCCCCCCCTTACCCCCCTTTCCTACAGCCATACCTATAAGACCGAGCGTGCCTCGATTATCGCCACCCTTCCCATTGGGTATGCGGATGGCCTTTCTCGTCTTCTTTCCTCCAATGGTGAGGTGATTATAAGGGGGAGGAGGGCACCGATAGTGGGAGTGGTTTGTATGGACTATGTGCTCGTAGATGTCACCGATATCCCCGGGGTTAAGGTGGGCGATGAGGTGACCATATTGGGCAGAGACGGCGATGAGGAGATAACCGCTCGGGAGATCGCCGAGAGGATGGGGGTGGTTTTAGAGGAGGTCCTCTGTCATTTGGGAAGCTCGCTTCCCCGGGTTTATGTGGCTGAGGGGAAGGAATTATAGACGGTCCCTTTTTCGATTAAGCTGGCAGGTTTGTTTTGTGATGATTTTTTAGTTTGATGTTCAGTGGGCTTCGAGCCAGTTTCTTCCCACCCCGATATCCACCACGATGGGTACCAAAAGCTCCATTACCCCCTCCATCTCTTCCTTTATCAGCTTCTTCGCCTCGTCCAATTCCCCTTCCGGTACCTCGAAGAGAAGCTCGTCGTGTATCTGGATGATCATCTTCGTCTTTAGCTCCCTTTTCTCTATCTCTTCCTGTATCTTCACCATCGCTCGCTTGATCAGGTCTGCTGCTGTCCCCTGAATGGGGGTGTTTATGGCGATGTTCTCTGCACTCGCCCGGATGTAGGGGGTACTGCTCCTTATTTCGGGGATGAGCCTTCTCCTCCCGAGGAGGGTGGTAACATATCCCCGTTCCCTCGCATCCGCGATCGTTTTTTCTATAAAGAAGTGCACCTTGGGGTGTTTCTCGAAGTAGGTCTCGATGAACCTCTTTGCCTCCTCGAGCGATAAACCGGTCTCCGCTGCCAGTCGCTGTGGTCCCATCCCGTAGATGATGCCGAAGTTTATCGCCTTTGCTCGGGAACGCATCTCCTTGGTCACCTCGTTCATCGGCACCCCGAAGATGACCGAAGCGGTCTTCCTGTGGATATCCTCCCCCGCGCGGAAAGCCTCGATGAGTAACGGGTCCTCCGAGAGGTGAGCCACTATCCTGAGCTCTATCTGGGAGTAATCGGCAGAAAGGAGGAGCCAGCCCTTATCCCGGGGTATGAACGCCTTTCTTATCTCCTTCCCGATCTCCGAGCGGATGGGGATGTTTTGGAGGTTTGGCTCACTGCTCGAAAGCCTTCCCGTAGCGGTTACCGTCTGGTTGTAGGAGGTATGGATCCTCCCCGTCTTCGGGTTGATCATCTTGGGGAGGGCATCGATATAGGTCGATTTGAGCTTGGAAAGCTCCCGGTAGTTGAGGATGAGCTTTACCAGGGGATGAGCGGATAGGTTGTTCAATACCGAGCTATCAGTGGAATAGCCCGTTTTCGTCTTCTTCATCCCCTTTCTTATTCCGAGCTCCTTGTGTATCTTTAGCTTCTCGAAGAGGATATGCGAGAGTTGCTGGGGCGAATTGATGTTGAACTTCTCCCCGGAAAGCTCGTAGATCTTGAGCTCAAGCTCATAGAGCTCTTTCGCCAGCTTCTGCGAGAGTTCGGCGAGCTTAGGCACATCGAGCGAGACCCCGTTCATCTCCATAATGGCAAGCACCCGGACGAGGGGCATCTCTATCTCGGTAAAGAGGTTCCATAAAGATAAAGTTTTGAGCCTCGGCTCGAGGTAATTCCTCAGCCTAAGGGTGATATCCGCATCCTCGCAGGCGTATTCCGCTACCTCGGTTAGGGGTACCTCGCTCATACTTATTTGTTTCTTACCCTTCCCGATCAGGGACTTAGTGGGTATCTTCTTGTAGTTCAGGTATTCGAGGGCGATGGAATCGAGGTTGTGCTGTCTCCTTGAGGGGTTCAGGAGGTAGGAGGCGACCATTGTATCGAACTCGATGCCGGAGAGCTCAATCCCGTAATTCTTGAAGACGATGAGGTCGTATTTGATGTTCTGCCCGATCTTCCTTATCTTCGGGTCTTCGAGGATCGGCTTCACCATCCTCAAGGCTTCGTCGAGGGTGAAATCGGAGAGCTCGAGAAGGGGAAGGTAATAAGCCTCCCGCTCCTTGATGGCGAAGGAGATACCGATGAGCTCTGCTGACATCGGGCTTAATGCGGTCGTCTCAGTGTCCACCACCAAGGCACCCGCCTCTCTCACCTTCTCGATCAATCTCTCGAGTTCCTCCTTCCTTTTTATGGTGTGGTAGGAATGTTTGTCCTTGGTGGCGTCGGTTACCACCGTGTCTATCAAGCTTGAGAACTCAAGCTCGAGGAAGAGAGAGATCACCCGATTCCTGTCCGGTTCCTTCCGTTTTAGCTTCGTAAGCTCAAGCTCAAGGGGAAGATCCTTCTTTATGGTGACGAGCTCCCGGGAGAGAAACGCCTGCTTTTTGTTTTCTGCCAGTACCCGGCGTAGTTTTTCCCGCTCTATCTTATCCAGGTTGGCGTAAACTCCTTCTAAGCTTCCGAACCTCTTTATAAGTTCGAGCGCCGTCTTCTCCCCCACCCCAGGAACACCCGGGATGTTGTCCGATTTATCGCCCATCAGGGCGAGTATGTCGATCACCCTTGAGGGAGGGACGCCGAACTTCTTGATAACATCCCGCTCGTCGAGTATCTCAAGCCCCTTCCCCCCAGCCCGGAGGTTGTAGATGAGGATCCGCTCTCCCACTAACTGCATAAAGTCCTTATCCCCGGTGACGATGTAGGAGGTAGCCCCTTTACCCGCTCCCTTTACCGCCATCGTTCCAATGATATCATCCGCCTCATAACCCGGTATTTCGATTGTGGGAACCCGTAAGGCGTCGAGTAGCTCCCTTATCCGCGGGAGCTGATCCCTCATCTCGTCGGGCATCTTCTGTCTCGTCGCCTTGTATTCGGGAAATATCCGGTGGCGGAAGGTGGGCTTTGGGCTATCGAATATGACCGCCAAATAATCCGGTTTCTCCTCTTCGATTATCTTGATCAAGGTGGTGGCGAAGCCGAAGGTCGCCGAGGTATTCTCTCCCTTCGAGGTTATAAGTGGGTTCCTGATGAAGGCGAAAAAGGAGCGATAGGCGAGGGCAGAACCATCGATGAGGAAGATCTTTTCCGGCACTGGATGGCTCCCTCAGCTATAGCGGTAGGATACGCCGAATCCGCCCATCGGGTTTTTCCAGCGGACGATATCGGGACAGGCGACCTGACAGGTGCCACATTCGAGGCAGTTTTCGAAGTTCACGATGCATTCGCCGGTTTCCTCGTTCCGCTCGTACACCTTTGCCGGACAGATGTAAAGAATAGCCGGGTCCTTCGCCCGCTTGAACGCCTCCTGATCCACCTCGATGTGGCTTATCTTATCGAGCTTTCGCTTGACTAAGTAAAGCCTGTCCTCGAGGGAAAGCTTCTTCGGCGGGGTGATTGCCTCTTTCCATTTTTCTTCACTCATAGCATTGCCCTCTTTGCTTGCCATAGCCTCTTAAGCAGGGAGAAGGTCCCCATTTTCTTCCGGAACCTCTTGATAACATCCCTTACCACCTCTTCCTTTGGGGTTTCGGAGACGGTGAAGAAGGAGGCGGCAAGATCAACGACGAAGGGGAGCTGATCCGAGAGGAATTCCGGATTGTCCTTAAGGAAGCGAATGAATCGGCGGTATTTCTTGATGTCCTTAAGGACGAAGGAATCTTCCAGCTTCTTTCGGTAAGAGGAAAGGGTCTCCTTGCTGAAATCCCCCTTTTCCTTTGCCTCGATCACCGCCTCGCCGGCAAATACCCCGGATGCCATCGCTAAATTGGTCACTTCGTGGAAGAAGGATGGGTTGATGAGCCCGGCAGCGTCGCCGACTAAGAGAACGCCGTCGCCAACGAGCTCCGGCAGTTCGTCGTAGCTCTCCTCGGGTATCATATGGGTTGAATATTCGATCACCTCTCCTCCCCGGAGGAGGGGCGCCACCGCGGGATGTGCCTTGAAGGCATCGAGCAGGTCGTAAAGGGTCATCCTTTTTTCCATAAGGTCGGAGATGAGACAGCCGACGCCAACAGAGATGGTATCCTTATTGGTATAGATGAATCCGGAGCCGATCATCCCGGAGACCGCCTCCCCGAAGTACTCATAGGCTATCCCCTCATTATCCTTTATGTGGAAGCGGTCCTCTATCACTTCCCGGAGGAGCTTTATCACCTCCTTCACCGCGGTGACCCGGTTTTCCGGACTCATCTTGCTTTTTTCCTTCCTTAAGCCAGCACGCTCGGCAAGTAATGAGTTTGCCCCTTCCGCGATTATCACGCAGTTTCCGTAGAGTTCGTCGTAGGTTCCTTCCCGCTCTCCTCGGGCTTTTATCCCTACCACCTTACCGTTTTCAAAGATGAGATCGTCCACCACCACCCCGGGATAGACCTCGGCACCAGCCTCCTCCGCTTTCTCTGCGAACCAGCGGTCGAACCTGGATCGGATGACGGTGAAGGAATGATTGAAAGGAGGGCGATTGAACTGTTCGTTTCTGAGATTTACCGCCAGTTCCCCCTCTTTCGAGAGGAGGGAGAAACGGCGGGTGACGATGTGTCTCTCAAGGGGCGCTTCCTCGGTGAAGTTCGGGATAAGTTTTGCCAGGATAGTGGTAAAGAGGATACCGCCGAAGAGGTTCTTCGCTCCGGGGTATTCCCCTCGTTCGAGCACCACCACCGAGAGCCCCGCCTTAGCCAAGGTGAGAGCAGAGGCGATGCCTGATGGTCCGGCACCGACTATTATAGCGTCGAATTTTTCTTCATCTGCCAAGAGATACCTCCTCCTTAAATTTAGCTTAGATTATTATAGAGGCTTCCCCTTTTGATTTTCAAGCCCGGTCGTAATGGGACTTGTCGTCGATTTATTTATGTCCTTTGGATAGTGGCGGTTGCTTTCCCTATTTATGAAGCCCCCTGCTTGTTCTTAATTCCTAAATGTAGGGACAGCCCTCGTGGCTGTCCGCATATTATTTTTGCTTTGATAAAGGACAGGGATAAACCCTATCCCTACAGGTGACCACCTGAGGGGTTTATATTACAGATTGAGGTTATCCCTTCTATGAATCCTTGACGGTGGTTACCCCCTTATGAATCCCCAACGGCGGGTGCCGTTCAGGGGCAAGCCCTGTCCCTACTTTATTATAAGGACAGGGATAAACCCTGTCCCTACATTAAGATAAAAAAATAAAGGGATCAGAGTCTTTGAACCTTCACAATGTAGAAGAGACCTCGAGCTTCTGATCGTTATTAATTTTAAAATGTAGGGACAGCCCTCGTGGCTGTCCGCATCTTAAATTAGGTATTTTCTACTAAGCAGGCTTTATTTCTCTCAAGGTGTCACAGTATGAACGCCCGGCGGTGTCCACCGCCCTTTTAAAGGGTTTTTATAGGAGCCGAAGGAGAGCTCTGCTTGCAGGAGATGAGAAATAAGAGAACGACCACGATGGGAAAAAAGAAAAATTTTTTCATATTTTCCTTCCCTTTACTTCTGAGGCAGGATTGCCATACTTCTCTTTTTGTAAATAGAATAGGTTCAAGAATAAACTAAAATATCACCTTTTCTCTTGAGGTTAACACCTCCCTCTTTTTTCAGTTTTTTAGTATAAATTTTCATCTATGTCAAGTATAAGGACGATTGTTATTGAAGCGAGGGCAGTGCTCTCGCCTTCCATACCTTGGTTTTATCCTGGCGTAAGTGCCGATCTTTAGGGAGGGTTGACTGAGGGTTAATCGAGGGGGAGGAAGAGGAGTGATAGGGGATCGACCCGGATACCGGCGACCTTGGCGCCGAAGTGGAGGTGGGGTCCGGTTACCCTGCCCGTCATCCCGGAAAGCCCTATTATCTCCCCCTTTTCCACCATTTCCCCTTCGGAGATTAATATCCTGCTTAAGTGGCAGTAGATGGTGAACAGCCCCTCTCCGTGATCGATGATCACCGTATTCCCTCCGAAGAAGAGGTTCCGGGCGAGAACCACCTTGCCCGAATTTCCCGCCCTTATCTTGGTGCCGGTAGGAGCGCGAAGGTCCACCCCGTAATGTCTTCCCCGGAGCTCGCCATTGAACATCCGGCGAACGCCAAAGGAGGAGATGACCTCGCTTCCCACCGGGAGGATGAACCTCCCTCGCCACAAGGGGGTAGGGGAGCTTGTCCTATAGACCTTCTTTAAGAGTTTGCTCTCCTCCCTTACCCGGGCTAAATCCTCGGCGCTTAGCTTTATGAAGCGGGGATCGACTGCCAGCTTCTCACTGGGAAAGGAGACCTCCCTTATCCTTATCGGGATGCGCCTTTTCAGGACGAAGCCGTTTTTCAGTATGGCGGAGAGATAAAGGTGATAGTCCCCGGGGGATGTATCAAGGGGGATACCGCTTAAGGCGATGAAGTTTGTCCCTTCCTTGATGAACTTAAGCCTTTTCCCGATGAAGGTGCCGGAGACGGCGACGATCTCGAGGTTTGGGATCACTTTTATGAGAACCGCTTCTCCTGGGGCGAGCCTCCTCGTGTAGAGCTCTACCTCGAAGGGGGCTGTCTTGGCAATTAGGGGAGTGATTGTTAAGATGAAAAGGGCGAAGAAGATAGTCCCTTTTTTCCTCTTTTCCTCCATAGCTTACTTCTCTTTTTGTTTGGGAAGGGTGATTTGCCCCTCTTTGATCCTCTCGATCTCCCCGGAGAGCTCCCCCTTGGCTAAGTCAAGCTCCTCCTTAGTAGCGTTTAAGGAGAGGGTGATGAACTCCTCGATACTCTCTATCTCAATCTTATCGAGGAGGTCGGAGAGGGCAGGCTTTCCTTCGACCCCCATCCTTCCAATCCCCAAGAGTCCGGTTATTGTATTTGCTATCTCCTTTGCCTTTCCCCCTGATTCTGCCTTCCCTACCAGCACCAGCCTTATTTCCTCCTTCTCCGTGTTCAGGGAGAAGAGGAACGATCTCAATGAGGCGAAGGGAAAGGTGAGGGGGAAGGAGGCGAACTTCTTCTTCCAGTCAGGAGGGATCATCGACACCGCCCAGATGGTATCCGCCTGGTTTATCCGATCGATGAGCTCCATAAGCTCCGGGTTCTCCCGGATCGTCTCTCCCTTCCGCTTGAAGAGCTTGATCACCTCTTTCAAAGGGGCGATAGATCCTGTAGCGATAACCCCTTCCCCGAGGAAGGAAATGTTTATCCTCCTTTCGGAGCCTGCCAGTCGGTAGATCGTCACCCCGAGATAGGTTTCTTCAGTTAGCGTCCCCTTCTTTTTGAGGTTGGCTATTATCTTATCCTTTTCGATACTGCCGAAGCCTATGGAGACACTTTCGCCAATTTTTCCTGAGTTTTCCGGGATGATGATGAGCAATTTGGTGAGGTCCTTTAAGGGGTCTATTCCAGTATCGGCGATGAACCGATTGTATTCAGCAAGTCGTGCCTCGTCCTTTATCAGGTCTTGGTAGAGGCCAGTTTTGGCGAGTTTGGTGATGTTTATCGAGATGAGGGTTCCCGTCTCTTTGGGGACGAGGAGGAGGGAGTTCTCCGGTCCGATCTTCCTCCCGCAGGATATCAAAGGGGGGAGAACCATCATCCCGATGATTAAGAGATAAAGAAGGCTTCGTTTCATTTACCAATCCTTTCCTCTTGCTTCTTTTCATAATATTCTTCAGCGGTTTTTCTGTCAACCAGGGATGTGGGCTTTATTTTTGCTTGATTTATTTCCTAACTTATTGTTTAATAAAACCCCGGTTTTTTCTGGGAGGAATAATCTCCTTCATTAGTTGTTCTTTCGTTGGTTAAACTTGAAAAAGCGGAGTGAAGGAAGATGGCACTCATATTTAAGAAACGCACATTTAGAGGTGGCGTTCACCCTGAGGAGATGAAGGAGCTGGCGAAGGACAGCCCGATCGAGGTGCTTCCACCACCGAGACGGGTTGTTCTTCCTTTATCTCAGCATCTGGGTGCGCCTTCTGAGCCTAAGGTCAAGGTAGGTGATGAGGTCAAAGTAGGTGATGAGATAGCGGGAGCTAAGGGGTTTGTCTCTGTGCCCCTCCACGCCTCAATAAGCGGGAAGGTGGTGGCGATAGACAAGTTCCCCCACCCCTGTGGTAGGCGGATGCCAGCGATCGTGATCGAGGGCGATGGTTCCGATGAACTCCCCTGGGGAAAGAAGGAAAAGGAAAAGATAGACGAACTCACGCCGGAGGAGATAAGGAAGCGGGTTCTCGCTGCAGGTATGGTTGGCTTGGGTGGTGCTGCTTTTCCCTCCCATGTGAAGCTCTCCCCACCCAAGGAAAAGCCGATCGATACCATCATCATCAACGGCGCCGAGTGCGAGCCCTACCTGACCAGCGACTATCGACTGATGCTCGAGCATCCGAAGGAGATAGTCGAGGGAATGCTTATAATCAAGAAGGCGTTGTCTGCGGAGCAGGCGTTTATCGGGGTGGAGGAGAACAAGGTCGATGCAGCGGAGCTCCTGGCAGAGGAATGTGAGAAGGCAGGGGTTGATGCCAAGGTAGTGGTGCTCAAGGTGAAATACCCCCAAGGGGGGGAAAAACAGCTCATCAAGGCGATTCTGGGACGGGAGGTGCCCCCGCCACCTGGACTTCCCCTGGATGTAGGGGTGGTGGTGCATAATGTCGGTACCACCTATGCCATTGCCCAGGCGGTGAAGTATGGGAAACCGCTCATCGAGCGGGTGGTGACCGTCTCCGGCAAGGCGGTGCGGGAGCCGAAGAACCTTCTCGTCCGGCTGGGAACGCCCTTCTCCGAGTTGATAGACTACTGCGGTGGTTTTTCCGCTCCTCCGGTAAAGGTGGTGATGGGTGGTCCGATGATGGGGCTCCCTCAGTTCGACCTTTCCACTCCGGTGGTGAAGGGGACCTCGGGTTTACTCCTCCTCACCGAGGATGAGGTGACGCTTGCCGAGGAGGGGGTGTGTATTCGTTGTGGCCGTTGTGTTGATGTCTGTCCGATGAACCTCCTTCCCACCGAGATTGCTGCTTATTGCCGGAATGGGATGTGGGATGAGGCAGAGGCGCTCGATGTCTTAGCCTGCATCGAGTGTGGCTCCTGCGCTTACAATTGTCCCGCGAGGATACCTTTGGTCCATTACTTTAAAACAGCAAAGGCGGAGATCAATGCAAGAAGAAAGGCTCAAGCAAAAGCAAAGTCCTAATGATAAATCCGGGGTGCTAACTGCCCCGCTTAAGTTCTCAGCCTCCCCCCATATCCTCGCTCCCGAGGATGTCCCCAAGATTATGCGGGGGGTGGTATGGGCGCTTCTTCCTGCTGGGTTCGCCTCCATCTATTTCTTTGGCTTTTCCGCTCTTTCGGTTATTCTTATTTCCGTTGCTGCCACTTTGTTCTTCGAGTACATCTTCTTACGGATCTTTGGCAATAAGGGCAGTATTGCCGATGGCAGTGCTCTCGTTACCGGGATCCTTTTGGCTTACAATCTCCCTCCTGGTTCTCCCTGGTGGCTGGTAGTGGTGGGGGCGTTCATCGCGGTTCTTCTTGGGAAGCAGGTTTACGGCGGGCTCGGCTACAACATATTCAACCCGGCGCTGGTGGCTCGTGTTTTCCTCTTAATTGCTTGGCCCGTGCAGATGACCACCTGGATATTGCCTCGCCCACCGTTTCCTAAGGGGGCAGAGGCGGTAACCGGCGCCACCCCGCTTGGGGTCCTCAAGACGGAGTTCTTCACCAAGGGCACGATCGGTGCGGCGAAGGCTATTCATCTTTCCGATCTCTTCTATGGGAAGGTGGGTGGTAGCTTGGGCGAGGTTTCGGCGCTTGCTCTCTTGATCGGTGGGGGATACCTCCTTTATCGGAAGATAATCAGCTGGCATATCCCGGTGGCTTATGTGGGGACGGTTTTCCTGATGACCGGCATCTTCTGGTTGGTGAACCCCGACAAGTATATCAACCCGGTGTTCCACATCCTTGCTGGTGGATTGATGCTCGGCGCCCTCTTTATGGCGACCGATATGGTAACCAGCCCGGTGACCTCGAAGGGGAAGCTCATTTTTGGGGTAGGCTGTGGGATCATTACCGTTGTTATCCGTCTATTTGGTGGCTATCCTGAGGGGGTTTCCTATTCCATCTTGGTGATGAACGCCTTTACCCCCTTGATAGATCGTTATACTAAGCCAAAGACCTTTGGAGCAAAGTGATGAACGAGATAGGGAAATACATCCTGGTATTAACCTTAATATCCGTTGTATTTGGGGGATTGCTTGCCCTGGTCTATCAGGTGACCAAGGGACCTATAGAGAAGTCGGAGCTCGCTGATAGGATAAAGGCGATAAAGGCGGTGCTTCCTCCCTTTGTCAATAACCCCCTTGCTGAGGCGAAGACGATAAAGGTGAAGGACGAGGCGACTGGAGTGGAGAAGGAGGTTACCTTCTACCCGGCAAAGGATAAGAGTGGCAGACTGATCGCAGTGGCGGTGGGCAATGTGAGTAAGATCGGTTATGGCGGGGACATAAAGCTGGTGGTGGGGATAGACATCGATGGTAAGATCCGCGACTACCGCATCCTGAGCTATGCGGAGACCCCAGGGCTTGGCACCAAGGCTACTGAATCCCCCTTCAAGGATCAGTTCAAGGGTAGGTCGCTTAAGAACACCAAGTTTAAGGTGAAGAAGGATGGAGGGGATATCGAGGCGATAACTGGTGCTACCATTACCTCCCGAGCTATCACCTCGGTGCTTGCGGAATCGCTCAGGCTATTCCAGAAGGAGTACTGGAAGGGAGAGGATCCAGAGGGTATCTCCGGTGCTACCCCTAAGCCTAAGGACATCTTTAAAAAGAAGAAATAGAGGAGCAGGCGTATGTTTAAGGAGCTGACCAAAGGGATCGCCAAGGAGAATCCGATCCTGGTACAGGTCCTCGGGATGTGCCCTACCTTAGCGGTGACCACCGCGGCGATAAACGGGGTGGCGATGGGGCTTGCGGTCATCTTCGTGCTCACGATGTCCAACCTGGTTATCTCCCTTATTCGGGGTTTTATCCCCGATAAGGTGAGGATACCTTCATTCATCGTGGTTATTGCCTCCTTCGTCACCATCGTCGATCTGGTGATGCACGGATATTTCATCGAGCTTCACCATGTGCTCGGCATATTCATCCCCCTGATCGTGGTCAACTGCATCATCCTGGGACGGGCGGAGGCGTTTGCCTCGAAGAACGGGGTATTTGCCTCCATCCTTGACGGTATCGGTATGGGGATCGGGTTCACCTTAGTCCTTGTTCTCCTTGGCGGTGTGAGGGAGATATTGGGGAATGGTACCATCTTCGGCTATCATCTCTTCCCCGCTTCCTTCAAGCCAGTGTTGGTTATGATTATGCCTCCTGGGGCGTTCATCGCCCTTGGGTTTATCGTTGGTATCTTCAACAAGGTGAGGAGCTGAAATGGTAGGATATATCCTGTTAATCATAAGCGCGGTTTTGGTCAACAACTTCGTCCTCGCCCGGTTCCTTGGGATCTGCCCCTTTCTCGGCGTCTCCAAGAAGGTGGAGACCGCCCTTGGAATGGGAATGGCGGTTATCTTCGTGATGACGATGGCTTCGGTTATCACCTGGGTTATTCAATATTATGTGCTGGTTCCCTTCCATATTGAGTATCTGCAGACGGTCTCTTTCATTCTCGTTATCGCTACCTTGGTTCAGTTCGTAGAGATGGTAATTCAGAAGACCAGCCCGGCGCTCTATCAGGCACTCGGCATCTACCTTCCGCTCATTACCACCAATTGCGCTGTTCTTGGAGTGGCTCTTCTCAATATGCAGTATATGTACTCCTTTATGGAAGCAGCGGTGTTCGGTTTTGGAAGCTCGGTTGGTTTTACCTTCGCCATCGTCCTATTTGCCGGGATGAGGGAACGGATAGAACTCGCTCGTATCCCTCGGAGCCTGCGGGGAGTTCCCATTGCCCTTATCACTGCGGGGATACTCTCCCTCGCCTTTATGGGCTTCCGGGGATTGGTGAAATAAAAGAGGGTGATAAAAAGTGGCTACAGGAGTGATAATCGCAGTTATTGCCCTTGGGGGGCTTGGCTTTCTCGCCTCAATAGGGCTTTCTCTCGCCTCTCGTTTCTTCGGGGTAAAGGTTGACCCTCGGGTGACCAAGGTGAGAGAGGTTCTGCCTGGGGCGAATTGTGGTGCCTGTGGTTTCGCCGGATGTGATGCCTTTGCCAAGGCGGTGGTTGAGGGAAAGGCGGATGTCGCTGGTTGTGTGGTCGGTGGTCCCAGCGTAGCGGAGAAGATAGGGGAGATACTGGGTAAAAAGGCTGAGGCGAAAGAGCGGATGGTCGCCCGAGTTCGCTGTCAGGGCACGGTGGATAAATCCCCTTACCGCTTCGACTACTACGGGGTGGAAAGCTGTAAAAGCTCTCTGGTGATAAGTGAGGGGAGGAAGGCTTGTACCTATGGTTGCGAGGGATTCGGTGATTGTGTTGCTGCCTGTATGTTCGATGCCATCCATATGGGAGAGGGCGGGGTACCGGTGGTCGATGAAGACAAGTGCACCGCCTGCGGGAAGTGCGTTGCTGCCTGCCCCAAGAACATCATCATCCTCGAACCCGTATCCTCCCGGGTTACCGTCCGCTGCAGTTCCCACGATATAGGAAAGGTGGTGCGGAGGCTCTGCACCATCGGCTGTATCGCCTGCGGGCTTTGCGCCAAGAGGTGTCCTTCCCAGGCGATCACCTTGGTGGATAACCTGCCGGTATGGGATTACGAGAAGTGTATCAACTGCGGCATCTGCGCCTATGTCTGTCCTACCAAGGCGATAAAGGATGACCGGAAGGAGATACCCAAGGCATTCATCTCCGATGCCTGCACCGGTTGTGGCGAGTGCGTTAAGGTCTGTCCGGTCAAGAACTGCATCACCGGGGAGCAGGGTAAACCCCATAAGATAAACGAGGAAACCTGCATCGGCTGCGGGCTCTGCGTTGATGTTTGCCCGGTGAAGGCTATCGAGCTTAAAAAGCCGGTCTCGGTCGAGGCATAATATGGAAGATCTCGTCGAGATAGGCACGGTTAAGGAGATAGTGGGGGCGGAGGCGATAGTAGAGGTAGAACGCGCCTCCGCCTGCGCCCACTGCGTGAGTAAGCATCTCTGTTTTCCTGAAGGCGCTTCCAGCCTCCTTATTCGGGTGGCGAATTCGATTGGGGCAAAGGTGGGAGATAGGGTTAAGCTCTCCCTCCGAGGAAGGACATTCCTCTGGCTCTCCTTCCTCGTTTATCTGGTCCCTTTGCTTCTCTTTTTCCCCGCTTCCTATCTGGGGGGAGTAGTATCCTCACATTTCCTTCCGGGAAGGGACCCTCAGCTTCTTGAGCTCCTCTTCGGGGTAGGGGCGGTGGTGGTTAGCTTTTTCCTTGTCCGTGCTTATAACAAGAGGCTCACGAGCAAGAAGCGCTGTCTTGTCGAGATAGTAGGGATTATTTAGCTCCTTTTAACCTCTCGGCAAGGCGGGCGATCTCCCTTCCAAGGCGGAGGCAGTTCTCTTTACTCCGCTCATCGGGAGCTCCCACCGCTACCGGTCCGTAGTGATCCTCGGCTGACGATCCCTTTATCACCATCCCATGGATCAACATCGCCTTTAAGATATCGAGTACCGTGGTCTCGTTTCCCCCAGCCAGCCCTGCCGATGAAGCGAAAGCTCCGCCTACTTTTCCTTCAAGCTTCTTATGATACTTCACCGAATCGTCAAATAGCCTCTTCACCTCCGCTGCCATCGTGCCGTAGTACACCGGTGATCCGATGATTATCCCATCCGCTTCAAGGAGGTCATCAGGGGTTGTCTCCGTTATCTTTTTCAGGATCACCTGGGCACCCTCCTTCTTTGCCCCTTCCGCCACCTTCTTTGCCATTTTTTCTGTATTACCCGTCCTTGAGTAATAACTGATGAGTATTTTCGCCATTTTCCCCCCTTTTAAACCCTGTTGTAATTTTGGTTCAAATATTATAGCCTAAAACCGATGGGGAAAAGGAGGATAAAGATATTTTTGGATTGGGGGGTTGTTATCTCCTTCCTTCTTTCCCTTATCGCCCTTTTTCTCGCCAGGGGGTTGTTTTTTCCTCTTTTTGTTGTCTTTTTGGTATTCTTCCTTGTCAAGTTTGTAAGGAGCGAGGTTAATGTAAGAGAGGTGAGGAGGAAGCTTTTCAGGAGAAAGTATCTCCTTCTCTTTGCTTTCTTTCTCTTTGTGATAGCCCTCTCCATCCCCGGGATTAGGTTTGCCCGGATTCGATCCCCTTATCCCACCGAGAGGGAGATCGCTTCCTCCGCCTACCGTATCCTCGAGAAGGGGGATTTCAACCCCCACCATTTTATGAAACCAGCTGGCTATGTCTATTTTCAGGCGGGCGTCTTTGCCCTCTACTTTTTGGAGGAGGGAAGCAGGGGGAGATGGAGTTCGATTTATCAAGCTGAACCCTCCGATTTCCTCATCGCAGGAAGGGTTGTCAATCTCCTCTTAATGCTTTTTTCCTTGGCTCTATTCTACCTTCTGGCAAAAAAGGTTCTCTTTCGGGAGTTATGCTATCTCCCCTTCATTTTCTTCCTCGTTCTTCCTGCAGTTGTCAGGGGTGCTACCTTCATAAACCCCTATCCCCTGTTCCTTATATTTGCCCTTGGCTCCTTCTATTTTCTGGCCGATCTTAAGGAAAGAGGGAGGGGTTTCTTTATTTCCGCTCTCCTCATCGGTCTTGCTGCTTCTTGTGATTATACCGGTTTTCTCCTTGTCCTACCCGCTTTATTTCCCCTCGTTCGCCTTAAGGGGAATAGCAAAGCGAAGGATATAGGCTTCTTCCTTCTCCTTGTATTAGCCGTCTTCTTTCTCGTAAACCCCTATCTATTGGCGGAAAGGGGAGAGGCGGTTGCCGATCTCGGACGGAGCCTCTTTCACTATCAGAAAGAGCTTTCTTCCCAGTTGAACCCTCAGAGTGTCCTTCGTTCCCTCTATAACGGGCTCTCGTTCGGTCCCCTGCTCAGCCTCCTCATCGGGGGAAGCGTCCTTTATGCCATCTTCTCCTTTGAGAAGCGAACTCTCTTCTATCTTTCTTTCCCTCTTTCCTATCTCCTCTTAAAGAGGATCGATCTTAATGGGGAAGGGATCTTTCTCCTCCCCGTGATCCCCTTCTTTCTCATTGCCACCGCCCTTGTCTGGCAGGGTTGGCTCATCAAGAAGTTTGCCTTCATCTATCTCCTGAGGAAGAGGAGGGCGAAGTTCGCATTTTTCCTCTCGCTCTTTCTCCTTATTTTCTTCCCTCTGGTTAACACGGTAAGAGGGGCGATCGAACTGAGCCGGGGTACCTCACTCGCCTCTGAAACTTATCGTCTTCTTGGCAATGCTGGGAGGAAGGGCGATATCGCCCTCTCCGAGTTTCCCCTAAGGAAACCTCAGGGGATCAAGGTTGAAACCTCTTCCCTCATTACCCGTCATCCCCTCGATTTCTACATCAGGGAGGGATATCGCTTTCTCCTCCTCCTTTCTGATGTGAACGGGGATTTCGAAGAAAGGTTTGCCGGGAGAGAGGGTAAAGAAAAGTTGATTATAAAGGGAGGTTATCCTTATCCTCGTCTTTCCCTTGCGGTTATCGTCCTCCCCCGTTATGAACCAACGGGGTTGTTAGCCCAAATCTCCTCCTCGCTTGAGGGAAAGGGTGAGATGGAGATCGATTTCAAGGATAGAAACTTCGGCATCCTGGGCAGGGGATGGGGAGATGTCTCCTCCTATAACGGGGTTCCCGGAAGGTTTGCCATCGCCAAGGAGAGCGTGGTTTTCCTGCCCCGGATTGAAGGTGGGGTAGAGCTTGTGCTTGAGGTGGCTCCGGTGGTATATCGTGGTTCACCTCCTCAGGTTATCTCCCTTTCATTGAACGGGAAGGAGGTGGAAGAGTTCTCCCTTCCTCCGCGAAATAGATTCCGCCGGTTTAGCTTTAATCTCCCTTCGGGTAGTTTAGGGCGGAGGACGAATACCCTTGCTTTTAGACATCGGTTTCTCGCCGATCCCCGGGGCTACCTGATGGTGGGCACCCCGATATGGGGAAAAAATAAACGAGCTGCCTTCTATCATAAGCTTATCCTAAAGGTGAGGAAGAGATGAGATCAGAAAGGAGATGGCGGGCGGTCTTTCGGATAATCGTCATCGTTTCCGGGGTGAACCTCTACTTCACCCTTATTACCGGTGGTTATTCCCTCTCTTTCGGCTTTTTTACTCTCCGTTCCCATAGTGGCGTCAAGGCGTTTTTGTCTTTTCTTTTGATCTCTTCCATTTATTTCGTTTGGTCCTATTCGCCTCAAAGGATATTTAAATTCCTTAGGAAGCAGGCGTTTGGACTCGCCCTTTTGGGGATAATAGCCCTTGGGCTCATCCTTCGTCTTACTGGCATCGATCACGGGCTTCCTCACTTCATCCCCATTGATGAAACAGTGATGGGAAAGATCATCTGGGATATGGTGAAGACCGGGGCGTACAATCACCGCTTCATAAGTTATCCCGTGCTCTTTTACTGGCTTCTCATTCCCTTCTATATCGGGTATTTCCTTGTTGGAGCGTTTCTCGGCAAATGGGCGAGTTTTTCCCAGGTGCCTCTTCACGGGCTTTACATCGTGGGTCGGGTGGTTACTGCCCTCATCAGCACGGCAACGATATATGTGGGATATCTTCTTGGGAAAAAGGCTTACAATCGGACGGTGGGTCTTTCCGCTGCCCTCTTCCTCTCCCTCTTTGAATACAATGTGAGGGTGGCTAAGTTTATGCGGATCGATGTCCTTCAAACATTCTTCCTTGCCCTTGCCCTTCTCTATCTCGTGGCTATGGTGAAGGGAGAGGGGAAGAGCGCCTATTTCAAGGCGGCTTTATTCTCCGGTCTCGCCATATCTTCCAAATATCCTTCCTTTATAATTATCTTCGTCTATATCATCGCTCATCTTCTGGTATCAAGGGAGAAAAGGGCAGAGGGAAAGACCTTCCTCCTGGGAGTTATCCTTGTTCCTCTTTTCTCTCTCCTTAGCAATCCTTTTGTACTTCTTGACATCAACCGGTTCCTGAACGAATTTATTGCCCAGGGGTTGAGGGCGGGGAAAGCGTCAGCCGATGTTCTCCATATTGCACTTCTGAATGATGGGGGAGGATCGATCCTTCCCCGAAGCCCGCTTTACGGTAAACTCTTTATCTCTACTATGGGACTGCCCCTCGTCTTGATGCTCGTTTATGGCTTGATCTTATTCTTGTTGAGACTTGAGCGAGTTGGTCTCCTCCTTTCCTCCTTCGTTTTTCTCTACTTCCTGATGATAGCAGGTTTCCCCAAGGGGTATCCTCGGTATATGCTTCCTCTGCTTCCCCCGGTGGCGGTGATCGCTTCATATGGAATTTTTTCCCTAATTTCCCAGCTTAAATTGAAGTTCCTAAAGAAGAGAAGAGAGCTCGTCTTTTATCTCTTAAGTATCCTCCTCATCCTTCCGGTAGGGGTAAGGGTGAGCCGTTATTCCTACCTCCTCACCAAGGAGGATACCTTTGAGCTCGCCTCTCGTTGGATCGAGAAGAACATCCCCGAAGGTTCGGGGATAGCGGGAAGTCAGTTTATGCCCGAGCTTCCTCGGGGGAGATTCCGGGTGGCAAAAAGCAAAGGGACCGTTTTCGTGCGCCCAATCAAGGAGTACATCCGCGAAGGGTATCAATATCTCGTGGTAACTTCCCTTGATCTTGAGGGGAGGTTCGGAGAAAGATATCAAAAACTTCTCAAAGATTTCCCCAAGGTTAAGGAATTTCTCCCGGAAAAGGGGCGGGCGATAGGTCCCAAGATATACCTCCTTCGCCTTGTTTCCGAGCCAGAGAGGGGACTTTTCCTCCTTTCTCCTCTTGGTGGTGGCAGGATGAATAAGCTCCTCATCGATATCGGTAGGGATGATGAGCCCTACTTGGGAGCGGGATGGGGTATGAGGGAGAAGGAGGGAGAAAGCGATTTCCGCTGGTCGCTCGGGCGGGAGAGCTCCCTTTTCTTTGTAGTTGAGGACCTGGCGCCACTTAAGCTCACCCTGAGGGTGAAGCCTCTTCTCTCCGCCAGGTTTCCTGAGAAAAGGGTGAAGGTTTTTCTAAATAAAAAGATGATTGCTACATTTACCCTTAAGGAAGAACACTTCTCCTCGGTGTCCCTCTCGATCCCCGAGAAACTGGTGAGGAAAGGGGTGAATGAACTCTCTTTCTCATCTTATCCGATCTTTTCACCTAAAGAAATGTGGGGGCGTGATGATCCTCGCCCGTTGGCTTTGGCTTTCGATTGGGTTAGAATTGAAAAAGCGCCTCGTGGGAAGTAATTTTTCTCTATGCGTGAGGCGGGCTTAGGATGAGGGGGAGAGGTTTTTTTTGGTTTTTGATAGCGTTTATCTTGATCCTTGCTCATCTTCTTTTCCTGTTTCCCGCTACCAACTTCGGGCTTCCCCATTTTTTCTCGGTCGATGAGCCCTTCTTGGTAGATAACTCCCTTAAGATGGTGGAGAGCAATGATTGGAACCCCCACTTCTTTCATTACGGGGGGCTTACCTATTATCTGCTTTTTGGGGTGTTCAAGGCTCGGAGCGTCTTTTTGAAGGAGAAGGGACGACTTCGGGGATATTTTGCCGAAGGCTTTGTTCGAGAGCCGGAGGGGGGCCTAAG
>Ga0190338_1000001_pt1 | contig 87861 bp, 78 predicted proteins | sample 4872041112_MG_FD_163434 | JGI IMG/M metagenome (GOLD analysis project Ga0190338, IMG submission 163434) | Hydrothermal vent sediment bacterial communities from Southern Trench, Guaymas Basin, Mexico - 4872-04-11-12_MG | ecosystem: Environmental > Aquatic > Marine > Hydrothermal vents > Sediment ... | reverse complement strand
TGGAGAAAGGGGAGAAATCCGTCTCGGTGGAACTCCTATCTCCTGAGGGTCGGAATCGGAGAGATCTCCAGAAAGATTCTCACCCCGTAATATGAGAACTCCCCGATACTCCTTTACCGGCTTCACAAAGATGGTAACCCGAGGAAGTCTTATCTCCTCAAGAAGCTGGCACAATCTCCTTCCTTCCTCCGAGGGAATCCTTCCTGCCCGGCGGTCAACCACCTTTCCCTCATCATCGACGGTGGCGAAATTGAACCGAGCGGATACATCGGACGGCTTGAGGTCAAACCCTATCCCAAGAGCAGCAAGTACCCCCCTTCCCACCTGATACCGGACGGGATCGTAGCCGAAAAGGGCAAGATGGGCAGGACCACTCCCCGGGGTAATACCAGGAGATATGGGATCGATCATCCCACAGATGCTCTCCCTCGCCAGAGCATCGAGGTTGGGAGTCTTCGCCTCTTCGACCTCCGTCTCCCCTCCCTTTTCCCGGGGGAGTCCTCCTAAGCCATCGATTATAAGAAAAACGATCTTAGAATCGGTCTTTACCGATAACTTCCGCATAAGCTCGAAGTTCGCCATCTTCCACACCTCCACTTTATCACTCTATCCCAAAATGGAAACCGAGGTCAAATCAAAAAGAGAGCCAGGCAACCTAACCGCCTGGCTCAGCACCCGCGTAGGGTTTAGGGGGAGGGATGAAGGGATCAATTAAGGGGGACCAGCTGTTCTATCAGTTCCTCCAACTTTTCCTTATTTATGATATTTATCATCCGTTTATTAAAATCTATGAATCCTATCTTCTTGAATTGATTCAAGAAATGGCTGGTAGTCTCCCTGGTCGAGCCGATCAGATTCCCTATATCTTGCTGGGAGAGCTTGGTAGAGATGACGATATTCTCACCGAACTTCTCACCGTACTCCTCAGCCAATTCAAGAAGCACCCGAGCAAGCCGTGAGGGAACATTTCTAAAGGCGAGGTCCTCCACCTTCCGCTCGAGGACCACCCGCCTTCCATTGACCAACTCAAGAAGCCTGAACGCCAAAGAGGCATTCCTCTTAGCAAGAGCCCTCACCGCCTTTGCCTCGAAGGAGAGTAGAACCACATTATCCATAGCGGTCGCCATATTTTCCCGTTTGTCGAAGGAGATGACCGCCTCCTCGCCAAAGATGTCATTATTCTTGAGGATCTCGAGAATTATCTCCCGCCCATCCTCGAAAATACGAGAGAGTTTAACCCTTCCCTCCACGATGAAGAATATCTCATTAGCTGGGTCATCAGGGAAATAGATGATATCCCGCTTGCGGAAGCTACGATATGACCCCACCTTGAGGAGATATTCCATATCCTCTTCCGCCAAAGAGGCAAATACCGGGTTATTTCTCAATATCTCAGCGGTTACCTTTTTCATTACCGAATCCCCATCGAGTTTCCCATCCTTAATTTAAGCAAGAAATATGCCAAAAAAGGGGAAAGAACTCTTTTAGAAGAAAGAGCATCGAAATAAAGGAGTTAACGAAGGAGTGGATAAGGAAGGGTCCCTCTTCTGAGCCTTTATTGTCCAAAACTGTATATTCTGTTGGACAGCCTTAGACAGCTAAACCAACACTCCGTTAGCCATTTCCAGAGGGGTAAATTATGTCCAGAAAAAAAGACAGTTATTTTATCCCATACTCCTTCAATTTATTATAAAGCGAGCTCCGACTTATCCCCAACTTCTTCGCTGCCAGCGTTTTATTCCCTCCGCAAAGGGCGAGCGCCTTCTTTATCGCCTCTATCTCCACACTTCCCTTGACCTTGTTCACTTCCCCTTTTAAGGAAATATTCAAGGAGACGCTTTCATCTCCTAATCTCCTTATCTCCGAAGGAAAGCACGATTCATCTATCTCTTCGGAGTCAGAGACAAGCACTGCCCGCTCAATGATATTCTCCAGCTCTCTAACATTTCCGGGCCAATCGTATTCGGTGAGAAGGGCAAGAGCCTTCGGTGTTATCCTCTTTAATGGCTTATTGTTCTCCTTGGAGAACTTCTCCAGGAAGCAGTCAACCAGAAGGGGAATATCCTCCTTCCTCTCCCGAAGGGGAGGGAGAACTATGGGAATAACCGCTATCCGATAGTAGAGATCCTCCCGGAAAGCGCCGGAAGCGACAAGTTCCTTCAAATCGGTATTGGTAGCGGCGATTATCCGCACATCGACCTTGATCGTCTCCGTGCTTCCAAGCGGTTTTATCTCCCTCTCTTGAAGTACCCGAAGGAGCTTCGCCTGGATGGGTAAACTTATATTCCCTATCTCATCGAGAAAGATGGTCCCCCCATTCGCCTCCTCGAAGAGCCCCTTCTTAGCCTTCATCGCCCCAGTGAAAGCACCGCGCACATGGCCAAAAAGCTCGCTTTCGAGCAATGTCTCCGGGAGGATGCTACAATCGATGGCGACGAACGGCTTATCCTTCCGCAACGAATTGTAATGGATCGCCCGGGCGATGAGTTCCTTCCCCGTACCACTTTCTCCCTGAATCAACACAGTGGAATTGGAGGCGGCAACCCTTCCAACGAGATCGAAGATGGCGAGCATCTTCTTGCTTCTGCCCACGATATTGCCGAAGCTGTAGCGCTCCTTGACCTCGCTCCTTAACCTCTTCAACTCCTGAGCCAATTGATACTCCTTCAGCGCCTTCTTGATCACTATTTTAAGCTCCTCAGTCTGAAACGGCTTGGGGATGTAATCAAAGGCTCCCAATTTCATCGCCTCAACCGCAGATTCCACCGTGCCGTAGGCAGTTATCAGGATATAAGGTATATCCGGATCTTCCTCTTTCACCTTTTTCAGAAGCTCTACTCCATTCATTCCAGGAAGGGCGAGATCGGCGATGATCAGATCAAAAACCTTACTCCTGAAGAGATCAAGTGCCTCCTCGGCAGTGAGGGCGGTAGTCACCTTATATCCCTCTTTTCCTAATATCCTCGAGTATAACTCGAGCATATTCTCCTCATCATCGATGACCAATATCCTATACGCCACCTTCTTCCTCCCTATTTCCACCAGGGGATAGGGGAAGGGTTATAATACAGGTGGTACCCTTTCCCTCCTCGCTTACAAGTTCGATCTTCCCCCGATGGGCTTCTATTATCTGCCGAGAAACAGAAAGACCTAACCCCGTTCCCCCGGATTTCTTGGTAGTATAGAACGGTTCAAAAACTTTATCTATGTCTTTCTTCTTTATCCCGCAACCAGTATCAATTACCTCAACCCTTATCCAAGAATTTCCCTTCCCATCTCTATTAACGCCCACCTTGATACGAAGGTTCCCTCCTCCTGGCATAGCCTGAATGGCGTTTAGAATGAGGTTCACAAATACCTGCTTCATCTGTTCTGGGTCGATCTCCAGCACGGGGAGATCATTTGGTATCTCCTTGGTGAGCCGAATGTTGCTGTCGCGGAGCTTCAATCTAAGCAGGGAGAGCGAATGTTCAAGCACCTCGCTGATCCTGACCTTTCTCAGGTTTAAAGATCGGGAATGGGTGAGGTGAAGAAGATCACGAACCACTTTAGCACAACGGGAGGTCTCTTGTTCGATTATCTTAAGGTACCGGTAATGGGGGTGGTTCTCAGAGGTCTCCGAAAGGAGGTCTTGAGTGAAACCAAGCACTATTCCTAAGGGATTGTTTATCTCGTGCGCCACACCAGCTGCCACCTCACCCATCGAAGCGAGCCTCTCTGATTGGATCAATTTCTCCTCAAGCTGTTTCCTCACCGTAATATCCGAAGCAGTACCCACCACCCCGTAAATGCCCTCTTCAGAAGTGAGCGGAGCAAGACTAAGCAGTAAAGTCAATCGCTCACCTTTGGCATTTATCGCTTCCACCTCCTCATGAATAACTGGCTCTCTCTTCTCAATGCAGACTCTCAATATCTTTTTTGCCCTTTCCCAATGCTCCTCGGGAAAGAGAAGGGTAAAGGGGGCATCAAATACCTCCTCCTTCTTTAAACCGGTTATCTCGAGAAACCGGGAATTGATAAAGGAGAACTTGCCTTCCAAATCGAGGGTAAAGATGGCATCGCTGGTATTCTCGATAACCCGACGGAGAAAAGCCTCCGACTCTGCGAGCTCCCGCTCAAGTCTCACCCTCTTGGTGACATCACGGATCATCCCTTCGGTGGCGATCACCCTCCCCTTCCTATCCCGGATGAGAACGCCGGACGCCTCGGCAAAAACCTCCTCGCCATCCCTCCTCCTTAGTCGAGAACGAAAACCTGTAACATAACCCCTCTTTCTAAGCTCATCCAAAAACGCCTCCAACTCGCGTCTATCGACATAGAACTCGGAGAATTTCACCCCGATCATCTCCTCAGGCGAAGAAAAACCGAAGAGCTCGGCTCCCGCCTGGTTTATCATCACACATCGTCCTTCCTTATCTGCCCGGTACACCGCATCCTTAACCGACTGGAAAAGACGACGATACTTCTCCTCTGACTCCCGCAACCTCTGGTAAAGAAAGATATTGTTGAGAGTAAGGGATAACTGAGAGGCGATCTGCTCAAGCATCCTGAGCTCTGCCGAACTATATCGCCCTTCCTTCCGCGCTACGAGGAAAACCGCTTCTTGCTCCACCTTCAAGGGAATGGGGAGAACAACCGCTGATTCGATCCCCAACTGAGCCAACGCCCGCTCGTCGATAAAAGGAGCGTCGGGAGAGGGATGGTTAAGGAAAAATATCTTCCCTTTAGCCATTACTTCACCAACGATCATCTCAGAAAAGGGAACCCTTCTGCTTTTGGTGAGCCTCACCCAACCCCTTGGAGAAAGTGAGGCGACGGTTATCTCGTTCCTGTCCTTCCCTGAGAAAGCCAACAAGGCGGCGTCAACCCTGGTGAACTTCCTCGCTTCGGAGACAATGGTGCGAAAGACACGACGCTCCTCTAAACTGGCGGTAATCAGGCGGGTAATCCGGTGAATGGTGGAGATCTCCTTCACCCTTTCTGCCAACCTTCGGTTGAGTTCGTTCAACTGGGAGAGATGTCTCTTTAAGGAAAGCCTCATCTCGTTGAACGCTCGGGCAAGAACACCCATCTCCTGATATTTGGGGATGGGGATCTCATAATCAAGTTCTCCATCCGCTATTCTCCTCGCCCCTGAAACCAGCTGGTTGAGGGGGGTGGCGAGCGCTTGGGAGATGAAAAAGGTTGCCAAAAAGGCGATAACGAGGGCAAAAAGCGAGACACTAAGAAGCCCCATCCTTATCTTCCAAAGGAATCTCAGGGGGACATCGAGCGACTGCTGGATCAAACAGTAGGCGACCTTGGGACTCACATCATTACTCACCGGCATCACCAAAGAGAGGAAACGCTCACCATCGAGGTTCGCCTCGAATTTCGAGCTTCCCTTGCCACCACCTTCCTTTTTGAGCTGGGAAAGGAAAGAGGACAAGGCTGAGAGCTTCTTTCCTTTGAGGGTAGAGGCAACTATCTTCCCCTGTACCACCAGGGTCACCTCGCTTTCGGTAACCCTCTTCACCGCTTTAACGAACTCTTCATCGATCTCATAACCGATACTTAAAGAACCTAACAGCTCGTCTCCTTTACGGATGGGGACAAACGCCAGCTGGAATATCTTGTCCAGCCTATTCACGGTAATCACAAACTCCTCGCCTGAGGCAGCTCGAACCATCATCTCTGGGGTAAACAGCTCCCGAGCATATCTATATGGCTGGTCCACCACCTTCACCATCGAGCCGAAACTGCTCAGGACAACGAAGATCTCCGCATTTATCAGCCGTTGGTACCGCTCAGCCTCGGAGGCGAATAAAAGGGGATTGTTGCTGATGAGAACCTCCTTCAAGGAAGGGTGAGCAGCGATCACCTTGCACTCAGAAAGAAGCCTTTGGGATTGAGCCCGTTTGAACTCCTCGAATACCCCCCCGGTACTAAGGAGCCGTTCCGAAATGTTTTTCTTTACCTCCACCGTGACCAAATAATTGACCAGGAAGAGTACGGAAAAGGTTATAACAACGATGATGACTACCGTAGAAAAGAGTATCCGCTCCCGGAAGCTACCCCGCTTCCCTATAAACTGGTACAACTCGTCCTTTAACGCACTTAAGAATCTCATTTGTTTAACTTTAACCCCATCCGCTTCATCAGAAAGTAAGACCGCTTACGCATTTCCATTTTTTTGGACATATTTTGTCCAAATTTTACCCGATCCCAGCCTAAAATTCAACATTAAAGTCATCTAAGGTTTTACAAGATGCCCTTCTCCCGACTATAATCCCCTTAGGGGGTGAGGAAAAATCGTCGGGGCAAAAAAGAGCTTGGGACAACATTTCCTCTCCGATGGGGAGATGGTGAGGAGGATAATCGAACTCCATCAGCCGAGCAAAGAGGAGATCCATCTCGAGATAGGAGCGGGAAGGGGGGAACTTACCTCCTCGCTTGCGGAAAAAGTCGGCTTCCTCTACGCGGTTGAATTCGATCGAGAATTAATACCCTCTTTAAAAGAAAAGATGAAAGAAAGGAAGAATGTGCGAATAATCGAAGGGGATATCCTGAAGATCGACATCAGGAAGCTGGTCTCAGAAGAAAAACGCCTCTCCAGAAAGCTCAGGGTCATCGGGAACCTCCCCTACAACATCGCCACCAAGATAATAGCCCATATCCTTAGCTATCGCGATATCATCTCAGACCTCACCTTTACCCTGCAGAAGGAGCTAGCAGAGAGGATGGTCGCAAAGCCGAGAACCAAGGCTTATGGGGAACTCTCCCTATTCATCCAATACCACCTCGAGCCGAAGGTATGCTTCTTTATTCCAAAAAGAGCCTTTACCCCTCCTCCAAAGGTGGAAAATGTGCTCATCCGATTCCGGGTTCGTGAAGAACCGTTAGTGAAGGTGGCTGATGAGAAGGAGTTTTTCCGACTCATCCGTATCTCGTTCGCCCAAAGGAGGAAGACGATCGAAAACAACCTCATTCCCTATTTGAGGCTGTCCCGGGATGAAGTAAGAAGGGTGCTCGAAAAAGCGGGAATACCTTACCGCTTCCGGGCAGAGGAGATCGATATTGCCGGGTTTTCCCGGCTTCTTGATACCATAAAGCAAAATAGGAAAGAAAAAGAAGGAGGAAGATGAGCCTAATAAAAGCAATAGTTTTAGGGATTGTTCAAGGGGTGACTGAATTCCTGCCCATAAGCAGTTCCGGACACTTAGTGGTTATAGGGAATATCCTCGCGGTAGATACCGGAGGAAGCGTGCTTTTCGATATTCTCCTTCACGGGGGAACATTAGTGGTGATCATCATATACTTCCGGGAGGAGATAAAAAGCATCCTCTTCGGCTTCGTGAGAAAAGATGAAGAGGGGAGAAGGTTTATCCTTCCAATAATCGTCGCCATCGTTGCCACTGGTGCAGTGGTTCTTCCTCTCAAGGGAATAGCCGAGGAGAGTTTCTCCTATCCGGAGAGGGTGGCGATTTTCCTGCTCATCACCGGGGGCATCCTCCTTGCCACCAGATTTACCAAAGAGAGGGCTGGGGATGGTATCCCCCTCCTTCCCGCTATCCTCATCGGGATCGCCCAGGGGATCGCCATTTTTCCTGGGATATCCCGCTCCGGTATCACCATAAGCCTCGGGCTCTTCCTCGGACTTCGAAGGGAACTCGCTGCCCGGTTCTCCTTCATCATCTCCATCCCTGCTATCCTCGGCGCCATCATACTGGAACTGCCAAAGCTAAACCTCAAAGGAGGGAGCTCCTTGCTTTACCCCTACCTATTTGGTACAATAGCGGCAGCGGTAAGCGGTTATTTTTCCTTGGCTTTATTGATAAAAATGGTGAGGAAACTGAGACTTACCCCATTTGGCTATTACTGCCTCGGCGTAGGGGGAATTCTTCTTATCAACTACCTTGGGAGATAGAAAGAGGTGTTTGCAAAAGGAAAGAGGAAAAAGGAGATCACGGGTCTTTTAGTGATCTTTATCGCCACCCTTATCCTCTTGAGCCTTATCTCCTACCATCCGGAAGACCCCTTATGGACCACCCGGGGAAAAGAGGTTAAACCCAAAAACATCGTCGGGGTGGTAGGGGCAGGGGTATCATCCCTCCTTCTCCTCTGGTTCGGGATAACCTCTTTTCTCATCGTGATGGCTCTCCTTCTCTTCGCCAGCGATGTCCTTCGGGAAAAGGGGCTCTCCCCTATCCTCATCCGCTACTTGAGCTTCGCCCTGTTCATATCTTCCCTTTCCTCCCTTCTCCAACTCACCCTTCGCTCCTTCACCTACCGAAACCAACTTCTACCCGCTGGAGGACTGGTAGGTATCGAAATAGGAAGATACCTCCTCACCTATTTGAACGAAGGGGGGGCAATAGTTGCTTCGATCACCGCTTTGCTTCTTTCCCTCGTCATCCTCACTGGCCTTTCCCTGAGCGAAGCATTAGCCAAGATAGGAGAGATAGCAAAAGCGGTGATAAAGAGCGCTGTAACGCTTATTTCCAGATTTATGGAAAAAAGAAGAAGGGCAAAGGAGAGAAGAAAAATACTGAGAAGACACCTCGAAGGACGAGAAGAAAGGAAGATAGCTACCGCCATCAAGATAAACTTAGGAGAAAGAAGAAGGATATTACAGCCAGAAGAGAAAGAACCTTATGAGAGGAAGAGAGAAACCCCAAAACCCAAACTAACAACGAGAAGGGGAAATTTTCTTCTTCCACCGCTCTCCCTTCTTTCATCACCTCCTCCTGGCTCGAGGATAGACCAAAGGGAGCTAAGGGAAAGCGCCCGGGCTATCGTAGATAAGTTCCGAGAATTCTCCATCGAGGGAAGTGTGGTTCAGATCCACCCAGGACCAGTGGTTACCACCTTCGAGTTCAAACCTGCCCCGGGGGTGAGGTACAGCCGACTGATAAACCTGACCGACGATCTCTGCCTCGCTTTAAAGGCGGAATCGGTGAGGATAAGCAGGATACCCGGGAAATCAACGGTGGGGATCGAGGTGCCAAACAGCACCCGGGAGACGATATACCTCCGCGAACTTATAGAAAGCGATGCCTATCAGGGATCGAGCTCTAAACTTACCTTAGCCTTAGGAAAGACGATAGACGGTGAGGTGTATATCACCGATCTCGCCAAGATGCCTCATCTCCTCGTTGCTGGTACCACTGGTTCCGGTAAATCGGTGGCATTGAACAATATGATAGCAAGCATCCTCTTTAAAGCCACCCCCTCCGAGGTCAAGTTCGTGATGATAGATACAAAGAGGTTGGAGCTCGGAGTATATGAAGAGCTTCCCCACCTTCTCACCCCAGTGGTGGTGGAACCAAAGCTGGCATCGAACGCCCTTAAATGGGCAGTTGAGGAGATGGAAAGTCGGCTAAAGAAGATGGCGGCTATAGGCTCGAGGGACATCGCTCAATACAACCGAATGGTGGAGAGGATAAGAGAAAGCGATCCCTCCTCGGAGATATCATCCCTTCCTTATCTCGTGATCGTGATAGATGAGCTGGCTGACCTGATGATCCTCCAGGCGGCTGCTGTGGAAGAGGCGCTCACCCGGCTTGCCCAGATGGGAAGGGCAGCGGGAATACACCTGATCCTCGCCACCCAACGACCCTCGGTGGATGTGATCACCGGGATCATCAAAGCCAATTTCCCCTGCCGTATCTCCTTCCGCGTCTCCTCGAAGATAGATTCAAGGACGATAATCGATATCGCTGGTGCGGAAAAACTATTGGGTAAGGGGGATATGCTCTTCCTTCCTCCGGGCAGTTCCTCCCTCATCAGGCTTCACGGAGCCTTTATCACCGAGGAGGAAACGCTTAGGATCGTAGAGTTCCTCAAAAAGCAGGCAAAACCCACCTTCGACTACTCGATAACCGAAGCGCAAGAGGAAGAGCCCCTCATCCTGGAAGGGGAAAGGGATGAACTATACCAGAAAGCGGTCGAGCTGGTCATCGCTACCGGCTATGCCTCCATCTCCCATATCCAGCGAAAATTGAGACTGGGATACAACCGAGCAGCAAGGATGGTGGAGCTTATGGAGGAGGAAGGGATAGTAGGACCACCTGAGGGGAGCAAGCCGAGAAAACTGCTCGTTGGACCCGAATACCTGGAACGGCTTAGAAAAAAATAACGCCTTACCCCGAGGCGTTATCAACAAGAGATAAAGAGGAAAAAATCTTAGGAAAAGCTCTTTACCGCTTCATCCTCATCATCGTAGATATCGAAGACACTCATCAACTGGGTGATTTGGAGGATATCTTTTATCTTGGGGGAGAGATTGAGTAGCTTCATCTTACCACCACTTCTGGCAACAGTGGTGAAGGAAGCGATCAATTCACCCACTCCAGAACTGTCCATATAATCCACATTAGCCATATTGACCAGGATGTTCTTCTCTCCCTTGTCGAGAAGCTCCTTTATATGCTTCCTAAGGAGCACATCCCCTTCTCCGATGGTTATCTTTCCCTTGAGATCAAGGATATTTACATCTCCACTCTTTCTGATATTGGTTCTCATCGCTTCTCGCTCCTTCCTTTAGTTATTTTTCATTTATCGGGTTAGACTCTATCATTACTATCCAAAACAAGTCAAGGCTTTTAGGCATTATCCTTAAGGCGAATGAGAAGCAGGGTCAGATCGTCGGAAAAAGGCTTCTCCCCAGTAAATGTAAGGAGATCATCGATTATCCTCTCCCTTAGCTTCGCCAAGGGAAGATCCCGCTCCCTTTTTACCAATGAGATGAGCCTCTCCTCCCCATACTCCTCCTCTTTCTCATTGGTCGCTTCGGTCAACCCATCGGAGTAAAGGAGAAGGAGGTCTCCCGGTATAAGCTCAACCTCATCCATCTCGTACCTTACCTCAGGGAAAATACCGAGGAAAAACCCCCCTCTCCTGAGTTCCTCCACTTTCCCATCCCTACGAATGATCCTGGGATAACAATGACCCGCATTTACCGAGTATAACATCTTCCTGCTCGGTTCAATCACCGAAAAAAAGAAGGTGATGAATTTCTCCGGTGTGGAAGACTCGTAGATCACCTTGTTCAAATGCTCTGCAAGGAGGGAGATATCGGAGATAAATCCTACCTGGGCTCGAAGTGCCGCCTGAAGGGTGGAGACGAGAAGAGCAGCGGGCATCCCTTTACCCGAGACATCGGCGATGACAAAGGCGAGTTTATCCTCGGCTAAGGGGATGAAGTCAAAATAATCCCCGCCAACCTGACGACAAGGCTTGTTGAAAGCCTCCATCTCAAGACCAGGGATTAGGGGTGGTTTCTCAGGAAGGATGCTCCGCTGGATCTCCGCCGCCATCTCGAGCTCTTTCTCCATCCTCTCCTTCTCCAGAGAATGTTTGTAAAGCTCGGCGTTCTCCAGGGCGATCGCTGCCTGGCTGGCGAAACTTGAGAGAAGATGCTCATCGTCGGGAGAGAAATCGACCTCTTTCTTTAATACTCGCGATTCCTTATCCGCCACGATGATAACCCCCAATATCTTATCCCTCGCCTTGACGGGGATTGCCAGCGCCCTCTTACCAGGAAGCCAAGAAGGCATTTCCTCCTTATGACTTATCACGACCGAAGAACGAGAGGCGCTCACCCGAGCCAAAACCCCTTCCTCAGGAAGGTACTCCCCCTCGTTCAAATCGGCGATACCAAACTTCGCCCCAACAAAATATCTCTCATTCTCCCGGATCGCAAGCAAGCCCATCTTGGCATCGAGCAAGCCAACCGCCCGGATCAACACCTCTTCCTCAAGTGCCGAGAGCTCCCTCAGGGAGGTTATCGCCAAACCGAGATCGTAGAGGGTCTCCAATTCAAGCACCCTCTTATTCAACTCGAAATTGAGGTCCTTGAGCTCGGAAACCAATCGAAAATTGTAAAGTCCCAGGGCAAGATGGTGGGCGATAACAGAGATGAGATCATAATCCGACTCCCTGTAATCTCCATTCATAAATTTAGGACCCAGTATGAGAAGACCGATCAGCTCTCCCCGGACGATGAGGGAAGCGATAATGTGAGGCTTGAGTTCCTCAAATGAATCCTTCTCCCTCTCGAAGAGAGAAGAAAGGGAAGAGGGACACTCATCGACCCTAAAGGGTATGTTATAAGCCGATAAGAACCTCGCTTCCTCTTCACTGACGCTTATCCTCAACTCCGGGGCAATACCCCGCCCAGCAAGAAGTTTAAATAAGGAGGTAACCGGATCATAGACGAAGATCGCCCCTTTGGAGACAAGAAGGGTGCCCAGGATGTGATGGAGAAGCATCCTACTTGTTCTATCGAGCCCCTCACCAGAGGAGAGATGTTCCCCGAACTCGGCAAGCCCTTTAAGGCTTAAAAGAAGCCGTTCCATCAATTCTTCATCAGAAGCCATCTTCCTCCTCTTTAACCTTTATTATCACTAAGGTTATATCATCGAACTGAGGCTCCCCCCGGCTAAACTCGTGAAGCTCCTTCAAGATCCCATCCCGCATCTCCCGAGCCGAAGAGATGGTATGGCTCAATATAACCCTCTCAAACCGCTCAAAGCCGAACTCCTCTCCGTCCTGATTCCTCGCTTCAATTATCCCATCGGTATAGAACACCAGATAATCCCCAGGACCAAGCTCAATCCTCTTCGCGCGATAGGTAGAATCCCTCCTTACCCCCAGGGGATAGGCGATCGATTCGAGCTCGGAGAGCTTCCCCCCTTTTTTCGAGTAGAGATAGGGGAAGTGATGCCCGGCACTGGCAAAGGTAAGCGTTCTTGAGTGAATATCAAGAACCGAATAACACAAGGTCATAAGGAGCCTCTTCCTCAACGCCTCATACACCATATTGTTCATCGCATACATCACCTTGGGGACATCCGGAGAAACCCGAATTTGGTTAAGGAGACAACTCTTCGCCATCGCCATAAGAAGACCCGCCGATATCCCCTCACCACTTACATCCCCGATGACGATCGCCAATCTATCATCCCCGAGAGGGAAATAATCGTAGTAATCCCCTCCCACCTCCTTCGCTGGTCTGAAGTGGCTCACGATCTCATAGCCCGGTATCTTGGGATCAGCCACAGGAAGCATCGATAGCTGAATGGTGGAAGCGGTAAGGAGTTCCTGCTTTATCCGCTCGTTCTCCACTACCTCATCCAAATATTTCTTCAGGTCTTCGGTCATCAGGTTTATAGAGCGAGCAAGCTGGTAATACTCATCACGGCTGGGAAGCTTTATCTTACACTCGAGATCACCACACCCTATCCGTCTCACCCCCTCGACCAATTTGGTAAGCGATACCTTCATACCTCGACTTACCCTTCCCCCAATGTAGGTGGAGAAGATGATGAGGAAGAAAGCCACGACCAGAACCGCCAGATTCACCGCCCTAATGAGGACCAAATAGGAAGAAAAGAAGGAAGGAGTCTCACCCTCACTCAAAGAGAAGATAGCGGTATAGGAGTTGTAAAGCTTAAGTTCGGCAAAACGCTTTCTCTCTCCCCTCTCCCAATCAACCGCAGATAGGGGATAAGCAAGGATCAGCGAATTAAGAAACGAAGCCTCCTTTCTCTCGGTCCTCTGCTTCCCCCCTTTCTTCGTGTCTAAAGAAATTACGAGACCACGCTTATCCGGGTGAATAATGGTGGTAGCATTACTCCCTTTATCTGCTGAAGGGGTTTCTTTCTTTATCGGGATAAACTTTACCGCATATTCCTTCTCCACCATTTGGATAAATTCACCCCTTAGGGGAACAAATAGGGCAAGCCGAGCCCTCTTTCCTCCCTCTTCCCCCTCATAATAAGCAAAGATAAAGTAACCATTGCCCTTCTTAACCAGCTCTACAAGGCGGTCCTCAACTACCCAGGTTGGTATAGAAAAATTGGCAAAAAAATCAGGTGGAGTACCCTCACTTACCCCCCTTTCCACTTCCTTCCCCCTCTCCACCTCCACTACCGCGAAGATACCGGGAAAGGAATGAGCGATAGGAGCCACCACCTGTTGAGCAACCTCATTTAAGGAGCCATTTCTCATCTTCTCTTTGAAAGAGGGAGAGGAAAAGAGATTCGCCACATATTCATCAAGTGAACCTATATAGCTTCTATGGATGGCAAAAAGCTTAAGGGAGACGCTCAGAAAGACCATATTCCCGGCAATAACCGCAATCAGTATAACCATCGGGATAAGCGCCTGAAATACATAGGAGATAGCGGATTTGGTGCTCAGTCTTCGGCTCGTCTCCACCAAGCTTACCGCCAATACAAAGGTAAAGAGCATAATGTAAGTAATAAATGATTTGACAAACAGTGAATAAAGAGAACTCCCAAAATAGAAACCAGGAAAGGGCAACTTCGGGGAGATGAAAAGCCCCTTCGGGGTGAGGAAGAAGAGAACCCAGAAAAGAACGAGAAGCAAGAATAACTTTATCCTCAAGGAATGATGGGAAGAGGAGATCCCCTTTATCCTAGCACCATGGATGATGATCAGTACCACCAAAATGGCGAAAAAACCGGTACCAATCAAGTTAAGGAAAAAAATAAGCACTATTAGCCCGAGAAGGAGTTTTCTCTTCTTGCTCGCTCCTATGTGGTAGAGCCTGTAAAAGGAAAAGGCAAGGGAAAGGGAGAGAAAGATGGCTAAGGTATCGAGAAAGGAGAAAAGGATAAGCTTTAAAGGACCACTACCAACATAGAAAGAGATAAATGTCCCTACTCCGCCAAGTAAATAGAGAGCGAGGAAGGTAAATTCATATACCTTAAGCTGTCTCCCTATTGTCCGATAGTTGAAGAAGGAAAGACGAGGGATAATGAAGAAAGCCGTAACAAAGGCAATCGCTATCTCTAAGGAGCGGAGATAGCCGGTGCCCATCCTTTGGACAACCGCCAAACAAAGCGAGCCAAGGGCAAATAGTAATGTTAACCCTCTCCTACCTTCTACCCATTTACTCATTGTTGAAGAGTACCTTAGCCAGTGATCGCCTTTATCGCCTCTTCTTCAGTAGCAAATACCTTGGCATACTGGGTAAGGCCCATTATCCGAAATGTTTTGGCTATAGTAGGCGTAAGGGCGCAGAAAGAAATATTTCCTTTTACTTCAAGAACCTTTTCTATTATCTCAATTAGGATGGATATCCCAATGCTGTTTATCACCCGGGATTGAGCCAAGTTGAGGATAAAGTTTTTAACCCCTTCATCCATCAGCTGATAGCATTCCTTAGCGATCTTTTCTCCGCCTAAGTTATTGATATACCCCTCGGTAGAGATAACCGCATAATTATCTTCTTTTCTTACAGTTACTTTAAGTTCTTCCTCTTTCATCTTTATCCCTTCTTCCTCTTTCGAATAATAACGGTCGTCCCCTTCCCCTTTTCCGAATGTATCTCAACCGAATCTACCAGATTCTCGATGATCTTAAGCCCCCATCCTCTCTTCCTCTTTCCGGATAACATTTCCTCAATCGGCGGTGGATTTAGCTCCTCGGGATTAAACCCCACCCCGGAATCGCGCACCACTACCATCAATTCATCGTTTGCGATCTGGAACTTAAGGTATACCTTTCCCTCCTTACTCTTGCTATGTTCAAAGGCGTTGAGGCAGGCTTCGATGGTCGCCATCTTCACCTCGTCTTCTTCATTCTGATCCAGCTTCATATGGCGAGCGAGTTCGGAAACTACCTTCCCTACCAAAAGCTCGATATTCGGGAGAATAGGAATGGTAAGCTCAAGCTCTTTCGTCTTCACTTTCTTCTTCATATCATCTTCCTCGCTGCCTCAACATTTTAAACGATAGGAAGAAACCCTCAGTTCGGAGAAGGGAAGAAAGATATAGGAAATTGGCATAACAAATCAGTAAAAGGGGAGGGAGCATAAGCTCCCTCCCTAAACCCATCCCTTAATGGGGCATCTTGGGAACGGAAGCTTCCTCCTTGGTAAGTCCAGGAGGAAGTTCAAAAACGCTCTTCGGGATCGGGGTAGTCTTAACGGTCATCACTTCAGTCTCGGTTTCCATCTCCATACCCATCATATTCATCTTCCCATGGGAACGGATAGGATAACCCCGGAGATTCTTCCATTTCTCCATCACCTTGGGACCGTAAAACTGCCCCCCAAATAGCTCCATATACTTCTGATACTCCTCCCAGGGAATAGCAATATCCTTGGTGAGCCACATCGAGGTCTCCATATTGGTGCCCCCCTTCATTGTGAGGCGCACCTCATAGCAGTTCCATCCCTTTATCTTCATCTTTTTACCCGTCTCCGTAAGCTCTACCTCTGCCTCCTCTCCTCTCATCATAGCCCTTGCCATTCCCATCATCTGTTTAAATTCATCTATCGTAAGCTCACGGTATGTCTTCCGCTCAAGGTCTATCATCCAAATTAGATTTTTATCCAGTCTCACAATCATAACTTGCTTGCTTCCCACATCTTCGGAACGCATCATATCCTTAGTGATCCAAATCCGTTGAGTGGTCGTCCTTCCCGGTTTTCCCATCATTGCGCTGGTCTTCATCTGCTGTTCCACATATATATCAGCAAACAGCAGGGAACTGACGGCAAAAACCGACATTAGCAAGATAAGCAAAAACCAGGTAAATTTTCTTGATCGCATTAAACCCTCCTTTCGTTAGCTTTCTCATTATAACATACTTTGCTAAAAAATTTTATTCTATTCTGATCAACCAAAGTAAGAACTAAAGAATAAAATACCCCTCCCCTTTTCCTCACTACCTTCTTCTAACAGAGTAAAGCGAACATTCACTCGAATAAAAGGCGAGCGTAAGCGCCACCCGGAATAGGAAGTAGAGCTGATAGACGAGGAACAGGAGGAGAGGTGCGCTCTGATGGAGAACCCTCCACCCAAGAAGATGAACACCATAGGTAACCGCACCACCTATAAGGAACAGGAGAAGATAAAGGGAAAAAGAGGCGCTAAAGTTGCGGAAAGAGAAGGAAAGGGCAAACAAGGTAGAGCGAAAGGCTCCTTTCTTCTCACCAACCACCATCCCTATCTTGGCGTAATCGAATACCATATCGACGAACAGAAGGAGAAAAAGGATAACGAGGTTTAAGGCGAGCTTGGAGTAAAAGACGAGTGGCTCATTCGGGGAATCGAGAAATATGCGAGAGATCAACTTGTTCCCACTTCCTCTGAGGAAGAGAATCACTCCAAGAAAGATAAGGGAAATCAAAAAAAGGCGGAGGAAACGGAGAAAATACCGCCCTCCCCCGGCAAAGAACTGGCAGATGTCCCCTTTCTCCTCCTTAACGAAGACAGATATAGCACCACCAGCAAAGAAGAGGCTCAGCAGGAGAAAAAGTAGCCCCCCAAATAAAACGAAGGGGAGACTAAACGCCGCCTTAAAAAGATCGGAGTGAGGAAGGAGGGCAGGAAGCAAGGAGTTCGGATCAAGAGCCAATGAGGCTTTAGCTGCCACCTCGCTTCCGGCAAGAGCCCCCTTAAAAACGCCCAAGAGAGGAAGAGCGATAAGGAGAAAAAGGAGAAAGCTGATCAAATAGACGATCCCAACCAACCATAGATTTCTTCTTAACTTCTTCCATCCTAAAGAAAGAGACCTAAAGACGATCATCGGAACCCTCCTCGTTTAGCTTAGGGAAGCAATTAGGAAAAGAAACTGCTCGAGGAGATAGCTTGCATGGACGAAGAGAGACCATATCCCTTCCTTTCCCCCATCAAGCAATCTGGAGTTGTTCGAGGTATCGATATCAAGCGGTATCTTGCCCTCAGGATCCACCCTCACTGCGGAGACTTTAGCCTTCCCCTGATAAGTGAATTTATGATACCGTTCTTCTCCGCTCCACTTCTCCTTTATCTTTTTCCCATTGGAGAAGGTTACCTCTACTTCCACCGGTATCTTGACCTCTCCCTTCCTCACCACGAAAACCTCTGAGAGATACCGGTCTTTCCCCTCCTTCCTATTCCTTATCGTTCCAACCGCATAATCGACCTCACCATCCCCATACCAGAGCTGATTGAAGAATGGGGTGAGGTCCTCACCGGAAACCTCATTCGCTACCTTGAAGAAATCGGCTGAGGTGGGATGCTTGAACCGATAACGCTCAAAGTAGGTGCGAAGGATCCTATCGAACCTCTCCCTTCCCAAATAGTTCTCAAGCGTTTTTAAGGATAGCGCTGCTTTGGAATAAACCATTGCACTGTAGCTTCCGGGGAAAAACTCCCAGGAGGGCTTCACGATGGGATCGAGCCTTGAAGAGGAGAGGTACTCAAGCCTCCTCACGCTAACCGCGCTCAGGGAAAATCTTCCGAAATTGAACTCACTCCCCCCCTTTCCATAGATAGCCTCCATCGCCCGTCCTTCGGAATAGGTATTTATTCCCTCATCGAGCCAGGCTTCATCTGTCTCGTCGTTTGCCACCATCCCATACCAGTATTGATGCCCGAACTCGTGAACGATAACCACCTCTGGAAGAAGAAGACCAGGGAGGAAATGATGGGTGAACCAGGTAGTACCAGCGGTAATCAGGGTGGGATACTCCATCCCGCCGGCGGTAGAACCCCGTGGCGGATCGACCACGGTCAACCTTTTGTAGGGATAAGGACCGAGCCACTTATCGAAGAACTCCATCGCTCCCTTAGCTGCCCTTAGATGACGCGCTACTTGGTCCTTATGCGCCGGCTGATAGAGAAAGACTATCTCGGTGTCCTTATAATGCTCCTTAGCCACCAGCATATCCGGCGAGGCGGTCCAGGCAAAGTCATGGATATCCTCTTCATAGAAGGTGATCGTCTTCGTCCCATCCCTGTGCTTCACCTCGGATATGGGATGTCCGCTCGCCCCTACCACATAGTTCGCGGGAACGGTAATCGCCACCCGATAGACCCCAAAATCGGCGAAGAACTCCCCTGGCATATGGTAATGGTTACAGACCCATCTCCCATCGGGAAGGAGTACCCCCATCTTGGGAAACCACTGGGAGATAAAATAGAAGTTCCCCACATATCCCGCTCGAGGCGCTCCTTTAGGGATCTTGCTCCTGAATCTTACCCTGAGGCGAAGCTCTTCGCCCGGCTTAAGGGGCTTAGGAAGGGGAAGCTTCATAATATCACCCAAGATCTTCGCTTTAGGCAAAAGCTCCTCGCCAGAAGCAAGAGTGATCGCTTCCAGTTTCACATAACCCCAGCCTTTGTTCCTCTTAAGCCTTATGGTAAGCCCGGGCGATTCCTTCGCTGCTACTGTGTTTTCGTCCTTGAAGGCGTTCCAGTATAGATGGAGCCAGAGCTCCTGAACCTCCTTCGCTGAGGGATTCTTGAAGGTTATCACCTCATCCCCGATGATAAACTTGTTCACCGGATCGAGCCTAACCGAGATGTCGTAAGAGGCGATTCGGGAAGAAAGGGGCTCCCTCGCCAATAAGGTAAGGGGCAAAAGCAAGCAAAGTATCACAAGAAACCTTCCACTGTTCCTCAATTCCTACCTCCTTTCACCTAAACAATTTCTTTCCATAGGCAAAGAGGTTCCCTGCCCTGTATATCTCGAGCTGGACCTTGGAAAAGGGTTTACCACCGGGAACCTCCTCATTCCTCGATACATTGAATATCCTCCCGCTCACAAGATCTACCCTCAGTACATCCCCGGTAGCCACCAGCCCCGAGTTCATAATCCCAGGGGCAGTAAGGATGGGAAAGCCGGAGTTTATCGCATTACGCTTGTATATCGCTCCGAATGACTCCGCGATGATTAGGGCGATCCCAAGCGAGATGAAACAATCCACTGCCTGTTGCCTTGAGGAGCCGGCGCCAAAATTCGCCCCAGCCACGATAATATCGCCGGGGGATGCCTTCTTCGGAAAGTCCTCCCAGCCAGCAAGACTGCTGAAGGCATATTTCCCCATCTCAGCAATATCGGTTATCGCAAGGTAGGCATTATGATATATCTGGTCGGTATCGATATCCGTTATCGGCTTCCCCTCCCTATCGAGGATGACCCAGCACCTTCCTTCGATCACTGTTGGTCTTTCCATAGCCTCCTCCCTCTATTCAGGAACAGTTATCCTTCCGGTCAAGGCGGAAATGGCGGCGGTTGCCGGGCTCGCCAGGTAGGTGAGACCTGCTCCCTGCTTTCCGGGAAAGTTCCTGTTGGCGGTGCTTATCTGAACCTCACCCTTCCCCGTCATCCCTATCTGTCCTGAGGCACAACCGCCACAACCAGGATTGCTCACTATCACCCCGGCATCGTAGAGTACCTCCAGGATCCCTCGCTTAAGGAGCTCGCCGTAAACCTCTTTGGTGGCGGGAACCGCCTTCACCATCACCCCCTCCTTGACCTTCTTTCCTTTCAGTATCTTCGCCACCACCTCGAAGTCCTCCACCCTTCCATTGGTGCAGGAGCCGATAAAAACGGAATCTATCCGTTCCCCGGCTACCTCGGTGACATCAACCACATTATCCGGCTTCGGAGGAAGGGCTATCTGAGGGGATAAGGAACCTATATCTATCTCCACTTCCTCCCTATAGCTCGCCCCCGGGTCGGCATAGACCGGGACGACCTCTCTTCCGGAGCGAGAGCGACAGAACTCGATCACCCCCTCATCAGGAGGGATGAAACCAACGATCCCCCCCATCTCGGTCACCATACTGGCTACGGTTATCCGTCCATCGAGGGAAAGTTTCTCCACCGCCTCGCCATAGAACTCGATCGCCTTCCCTAAAGCCCCTCTTGAGCCCAGCTGGCGAAGGATGTAGAGGATAAGATCCTTCGGGGAAACGGGATAGCTAAAACTCCCCTTCACCACGAGCTTCATCGTCTCCGGTACCTCAAACCAGGTCTTACCCGTCCTGAAGGCAAAGGCGATGTCCACATCTCCCATTCCCTGGCCAAAGGCGCCGATGGCACCGAGGATGTTTAGATGGGAATCCGTCCCCACCAAGGTCTCCCCGGGAAGGATGAGCCCCTGCTCAATATCTACATGGGAGCCGATGCCCATATCGACATCGAATACCCTTAACCCCTGCGCCCTCGCGAACTCACGGCATATCTGCTGGTTATTGGCATAGGGAATGTTCTTCGCCGGGGCAACGCAGTCGAAGGTGAACCAGGTTTTCTCTCTATCCGCCACCGGGGTATCGTCGAACTCCCGACGGTAATTGAGCACCACATTGGCACCGCCGAAGTCCCGAGCGGTCCTCCCATCGAGCTCGATCCAGACGACATCCCCCGGGGAGACAGAGTCTTCAGAGGAGTGAGCTTCGATTATCTTCTCGATTATCGTCTTTCCCACCGCTTTCCTCCCTCTATCAAAGAGAAGAAACAGCGCATCTAATACAAAAGAAGGGGTAGCACCCATAAAGGGGTGCTACCCCCTGGTATCTTTCTTTCTATTTGAACTCAGGATAAGGTGGAAGATAAGGAGGACGCTTGGGGAGCTTCTTCGGCTCCTTCTTTATCTTCTCGAGGAGGATCTTGACCGCCATCTCGAGCTGAGGATCTCTTCCCTTCACCACCAGATCGGGCCTGTTATCGACCACGATATCCGGATCGACCCCGTGGTTTTCCATCACCCACTTGCTATCAAGCCCGTAAACGGAGAACTCGGGCATCGTAACATAGCCACCATCGAGCAAGGGGGTATAACCGCGGATACCCCGCACACCACCCCAGGTCCTGGTTCCGATCACCGGTCCCAACTTGTACTTCTTGAAGAAGAAGGGGAAGATATCCCCGTCAGAAGCGGAGTAGGCGTTGCAGATGGTCAGCATATGACCGTGGAAGACCACCGAAGGTATAGTTGAATCGGCGCCGTTTCTGCTCATATCCATCCCGATCAGGATCCTCCTCAGCCGTTCCAGTATCAGCTGATCTACAAATCCACCACCGTTGTAACGGACATCGATAATCAGCCCCTTTTTCCTCACCTGAGGATAGAACTGACGCACGAATTCGTTAAGCCCATCTGCACTCATATCCGGGAGGTAGATGTAGCCGATCAAGCCGTGGCTCATCTTCTCCACCTTCTTCCGGTTCCCCTCGACCCAAGCCAAATAGCGGAGGTTGAACTCATTGGCTATCGGCTTTACCGTGATGTTCCAGGCACCCTTCATAGTCGGTTTCGAGTTCACCGTGAGGACCACCGGCTTTCCTACCGTGTTCTCAAATAGGGCATAGGGGTTGGTGGGAGCGGAAAGCTCCTTCCCTTCCACTGCGAGGAGGTAATCTCCTTCCTTCACCTTGATCCCCGGCTCGGCAAGTGGTGCCCGGTACCTTTCCCTCGAGTTGTCGCCACGATAGATCTTCTTGAAGCGATAACGACCGCTCGCTTTATCGAGCTCGAAATCGACGCCGAGCATACCTACATTGACATGTTCCACCTTGGGCATATCACCGCCACCGACATAGGTATGGGAATTACAGAGCTCTCCCACCATCTCCCCAAGTAGATAGATGAGGTCAAACCGATGGGCAACATAGGGGAGGAGTACCTCGTACTTTTTCTTCATCTTCTTCCAATCGACCCCGTTCATCTTCGGGGAATAGAAGTAATCCCGCTCCAGTCGCCAAGCCTCAGCGAACATCTGCCTCCACTCTGCTCTAAGATCAACCTTCATCTTCATCCCGGAGAGGTTAAGTGCTCCATCACCCACCTTGTACCTCCTCCCGGCGATATCTACTATCCCGTAGGTCTTACCACTCCGGTAGATCAACTTCTTTCCATCAGGGGAGATGTCATAGTTAGCTATTGGCGAAAGCAGGGTGAAGTCTTTCTTCGCCTTTATGTCGTAAAGATGAAGAGCGGGTTTTTCTGGTGAGGACGGTCCGGAGAGACCTCTGGTAGGAAGGGTGATGTAGAGTATCTTCCCTTTCACTGCGGAAAGATTCCTAATATTGCCCGGCTTAATTGGGATCACTACGGTTCGGTTCTCCATCCCTTCAAGGTCGATGCGGAACTCCTCTTTTTTCTTCTTCGCCTTCTCCTTTTTCCCTTTCGCCGGCTTCTTCTCTTCTTTGGGTTTCTCTTTCTTCGCTTCAATCATCTCATCTTTGGGGGCAAACGGTGAGGGAATATCCGCTCTAACCGTCATCAGGCAGATCCTGGTGGTTCTGTTGTAGACATAGCTCATATCGAAGGTTCCCAGGGTAGCGTTGTAACTCCTGTTGGTGAGGAAGTAGAGGTATTTCCCATCGGGATCGAATACTGGAGCGAAGTCATCGGTGAATTGGCTCGTCACCCGGTAGATCTTCTTCTCCGGAAGATGATAGAGGAAGATGGAGGAAAAGCCGTTCTCCTCTGCTTTGGAATAAACAACCCAGTTACTGTCGGGGGACCAGTTGTAATATCGAATCTCCCACTGTTTCGCTTTATCGATTAGGACCGGCTTCTTTTTCTCTATGTCCACATACCACAGCCTCAGGCTCTTATCGGCAAAGAGGAGCTTCTTGCTGTCCGGAGACCAGCGAGGTGGAAAGCGGAAGCATTTACCATCGAAGGTAATCCTCTTCTCACCACCAAAGCCCCTGGCAGGACGGAGGTAGATCTCGTCTTCCCCGGTTTTATCCGAGATGTAGGCGATCCACTTGCCATCCGGGGAGTAGCTCACATACTTCTCCCGGATACCGGAGGTACAGGTAATATCCCTGGTTGCCCCTTCCTTCTTTGGCACGATGAAGATGTCGCCCCGGGCGACGAAGATGGCGTTCTTACCCTCGGGGGCAAGGCCGAACTCACTGATAAACTTGCTCCCATCTACCCACTTCGAGCGGGCATAGGCAAAATCACCGGGGAGGTAAACCGTTATCTTCTTTGCCTTCTCCGTGGCGAGGTCGAGAACATAGAGATAACCACCGTTTTCAAAAACGATCCTGCCATCACCCAAAGAGGGCCAATTGACATCGTACTCCTTGAAATGGGTTACTTGGTGAAACCTCTTGGTGGAAAGATCGTAACACCAGATATTCATCCGCTCGTACTTCCCCCGATCGGAAGCGAAGTAGATCTTGTCCTTGTACCACATCGGGAAGGTGTCGGTACCCTTGTACTTGGTTATCCGTTCGATCTTGTTCTTCCCAAAATCGTAGATCCAGATGTCCTGCGCCATCCCTCCTTTATACCGCTTCCAGGTACGGAAGTTGCGGAATATCCGGTTGTAGGCGATCTTCTTTCCATCAGGAGAGAACGAAGTGAGGCCGCCTTTCGGCAGAACGATCTGCTCCGGAAGCCCGCCATCGACATCCACCTTGAACAATCTCCCGAACCAGGTGTTGAAGGTGTTCCTCCGGGAAAGGAAAAGGATATGCTTTCCATCGGGGAACCACTCGATCACCTCGTGATTGGGACCCATTCGTGCCGGGATATGACCCACATCAGGAGCATAGGTGAGCTGTTTCGGCACTCCCCCCTCTGCCGGGATAAGGTAAACATTCATATTCCCGTCGTATTGACCGGTGAAGGCAATCCATTTTCCATCAGGAGAGAACTTGGGGAAAAGCTCAAGTCCAGGATGTGAGGTAATCCTTCTCGCCATCCCTCCCTCGCTCGAAACCAACCACAAATCGCCAGCATAGGTGAAGACGATCTTATCCCCGTAAATATCGGGGAATCGCATCAATCTTCCCTCTTTCATCGGCTGAGCGAAAAGGAGCAAAGGAACGAGAAGGAGCGCTAAGAAGAAAGCCAACCTAACCTTTCTCATCTAACGCCTCCTTCTTTGATTTTGGAAGTTATTAAAATTAAAGATTTCATCCCCCTTTTTATCAGGATATTACAGAGCATCTGCTAAAATCAAGAGAGTTTTAAACCTCTTTCCTTTATTTTAAACGAGATTAAGAAAGATAAGTTTTCTAAATTAAAGGGGCTGTCCGTTTTTGGACAGCCCCTTTTGCCTGCAAAGCGATAAACCGTGCTCAGCGCTTAATCTTCTCCGCTATCGCCCGCGCCATATCGAGGGTGGAGGCATCACCACCCATATCATAGGTCCTCACTCTTCCCTCGCGGATAACCTCCGCAACCCCACCCTCGAGCCTGTCAGCGAGCTCCTCCTCGCCCAGATACTCGAGCATAAGCTTGGCACTGAGGATTGCGGCGATCGGGTTCACCTTGTACTTGCCAGCATACTTCGGCGCAGAACCATGGGTGGGCTCGAATACTCCGTAATCATCACCTATATTGCCTGAGCAAGCAAACCCCAAACCACCGACCAGCTGAGCGGAAAGATCGGAGATGATGTCACCGAACATATTTCCCGCCACCAGCACCGAATAACGCTCCGGGTTCTTGATTAGCCACATACACATCGCATCGATGTTCGCCTCCTGAAGCTCGATATCAGGATACTCCTTGGCTATCTCCCTCGCCTCACGGACCAACAGCCCCCCAGTCTCCCTGAGCACATTGGGCTTCTCCACCACGGTAACCGATGGACGATTGTGCCTCTTCGCATACTCGAACGCCTGACGCACGATGTTCCGACAAGCCTTCCTCGTATAAAGTCTCACCGAGACCGCGATATCATCAAGGGGCACATCCTTGAACCTTTTAGCCTTCTCCGAATACTTGAGGAATACCTCCATCACCTCGGAAGGAAGTGGGTGAAACTCGATCCCCGAATAAAGACCCTCGGTGTTCTCCCTGAAGACCACGAGATCGATATCATCCCGATAGTTCAGAGGATTCCCCGGATATGCCTTGCAGGGACGAATGTTGGTATGAAGGTTAAATTCTTGCCTCAACCTCACGATGGGACTGAAATAGACATACCCCTTTCCCTTAAGCTCGGGATCGAGCTCCTTTGCCGCTTCTTCCTTAGGCTTTGAGGTTATCGCCCCAAACATACAGGCATCGGTTGTCTTAAGCATTTTTATCGTCCGATCAGGAAGCGGGTTCCCCTCGTGCTTCCAGAATTCCCAACCGATATCCCCTTCAATGTATTCGGCATCGAATTTCAAGGCATCGAGGACGATCCTTACCGCATCGAGGACATCCTTACCGATACCGTCTCCGGGAAGCCATGCGATCCGGTACTTCGCCATCCTACTCTCCTTTCTTTTCTAAACCAAGCTTCTTCCTTAAGTATGGGATTAGTCCTCCCTCCTTCATTATGCCAAGCACCTCAGGGGGGAGCGGAGGGAAAGAAAACTCCTCCCCCTTGGTTCTTATAACCCCAACTTCGAAATCCACCTCGATCTCATCTCCATCCTCGACCGCAGAGACCACTTCGGAACAGGTGATGGCGGGAAGTCCCGCATTTATCGCATTACGGAAGAAGATGCGGGAAAAAGAGATAGCGATCACCGCACCTAATCCAGCATATTTCAGGCAAAATGCTGCTTGCTCCCGCGATGAGCCACAGCCAAAATTCTTTCCCCCAACGATTACATCACCTGGTTTGACCTCCTTGGCAAACCTCGGGTCGAGGTCCTCAAGGGCATGGGCTGCCATCTCCTCGGGATCGGTTACGGTGTAGGTATACTTCCCGGGGAAGATGACATCGGTGTTCACATCGTCTCCATACTTCCATACCCTTCCTCTTATCGCCATCTCATCCTCCTTAAAGGAGCTCTCTCGGATCGGTGATCACCCCGGTTATCGCCGAGGCAGCAACGGTGGCAGGGCTGGCGAGGTAGATCTCGGCATCAGGACAACCCATCCTCCCCTTGAAATTGCGGTTGGCAGTGGAGATGCAGACTTCGCCTGGAGCAAGTACCCCCTCGTGGGCACCAAGACAGGGACCACATCCCGGATTCATCACCACCGCCCCACAATCTATGAGTTCCTCAATTATACCCGCCTTAAGAGCATCCCGGTAAACCTCCCATGAGGCAGGAAAAACAAGGAGCCTCACCTTAGAGGAAACCCTCCTTCCCCTAAGAACCTTCACCGCCTCCTCGAGGTCCTCAAGCCTCCCGTTGGTGCAGGTGCCGATCAATGCCTGATCTATCCGCCTCCCAGCGACCTCAGAAACCGGCTTAACATTATCCACCGTATGAGGGCAGGCTACCTGAGGGGGAAGATCGGAGATGTCATAGGTAAGCACCTGCTCGAAATCCGCATCGGGATCGGAATAAACCGGTTCATACCGCTCTTTTGTCCTCGAGGAGAGCCACCTCTCCGTCTTCTCATCCGGGGGTACATAACCGATCTTCGCCCCCATCTCCACCGCCATATTGCACAGGGTCATCCTTCCGCCAATGCTCATAGCGGAGACCACCTCTCCGGTGTACTCAACCGCCTTGTACAAAGCACCATCCGCCCTTAAATCACCAATGATGTGGAGGATGATATCCTTCGGCGAGACAAGAAGGGGAAGTTTCCCTCTGATCTCGATCTTTATCGTCTCGGGAACCCGAAGCCATATCTCCCCGCTCGCCCAGATAGCTGCCGCCTCACTCCTTCCGATCCCAGCGGCAAAGGCGCCAAAGGCGCCGTAAGTGGTAGTGTGGGAATCGCTTCCCAGGATGAGTCTCCCTGGCAGGGCGAACCCCTTCTCGGGAAGTACCTGATGACAGATCCCGGTGTTTATGTCGTAGAAGTTCTCAATCCCCTGCTTATTAACGAACTCACGGATTACCTTGTGATTGGTGGCATAGGTGGAGTTAGCCGGGGGAACACAATGATCCAATATGATGACGATCCTATCCGGATGGGCTACCTTCTCCACCCCGATCTTGGCGAAGGTCTTGGAGATGGCAGCGGAATTATCGTGGGACATAACGATGTCCGGAGAGACGATTACGATCTCCCCGGGTACAACCCTGTCCTTCCCCGACTTTTTCGCCAATATCTTCTCGGCAAAGGTCATCCCCATAGAAAACACCCCCTGCTACTTTAGCCACTCGAAGTTTATGAAATCGGCATGGTGGAGGATGATCGCCTCGGTCGTCCTCTTCGCCCCTTCCCCTTCCTTCGAGTGAACCGCAATTATATGGAGTACCTCGGGAGGAATCCCTTCCTCGTAACAAAGAGCAACCCCAGAAAAGGGATGACGGAGAAGCCTACCATAATAGCTCTTCTTGAAATTGCCATTTTCTTCAGCGAACTCGAGCATCTTTCCCACATCGTGAAGGAGGGCACCGGCGATAAGGTGATCGTGATTTATCTTTATCTTATCTCCGTAAACCTCACGAAGCGCCTGCTCCGCCTTATAAGCCACCTGAACCACCCCCCGGATGTGCTCGACCATCGTTATCGGGGAGCTCTCGATGAGGAGGGTAAAGGGCATCCGGGATAGATCCTCTACCTTCCAACCACCAAGCTTTATCGCCCGCTCCCATACGGCAAGCACCTTTTCCCTGAGCTTTTTATCCTTGATAAGGTTGAATTCCGGTATCAATGCGACCAATTTGTCCTGCATTTTTCCTCCCCCTTAAAGGCTCCTTTCCGGAGGACCATCGTACTCGTGGTCGGTAGGGTGGATCTTCCGCATCGGTTTCATTCGAACCTTCTCCTCGTGGATATGAGCTATCAGCCCAGGGACACGCGCCATTATGAAGAAAGCGTTCCCAATCTCCGGTGGGATAGAGAGCTCGCAGAGGATGGCAGCAATTGCCCCATCGACATTCAGAGGAAGCCTCCTCCCAGACGATTTCTCAAGCGCCTCCTCGATCGCCTTAGCCAGCTCGAGGTAGCTACCAGCGATACCAAGTTCCTTAGCGAGGGCGAAGAGCTTTTTCGATCTCGGATCGTCGGTATGATAGCGATGGCCATAGCCAGATATCCTCTTTTTTGCCTCCTTCGCTTCAGCCACTACCTTCTCCGCTATCTCAGGGATCGCTCCTTCACCTTCATCCACCCTCCTCTTCGCTGCGATCAGGGTGTGCATACAATCCTCTATCGCCCCGCCGTGAAACCGGGAGATAGCGAGTACCCCGGCAGCAAGGGCGGAGCTCAACGGAGCACCAGTCGATGCCACGGTAAGCGCTGTCAAGGTAGAGGGAGGAGTCGCTCCATGATCGATGGAGGAAACCAAGATGGCGTCGATCATCCGCCCTACCTTCTCGTCGGGAAGCTCCCCGGTAAGGGCGAGGTAGATCGCTTGAGGAAAACTCACCCTCCCCATCAACTCATCTATCCGATAACCCCTTAGGAGGAGCTTATTCGGCTCCACCTTGGTTATACCAGTCTTCCAATGAAGATCTCCCATTTCATCCTCCTTGTTCAGGAAATACCCTTTAAGACCTCGGAGGCGACCTTAGGGATATCGCCGAAATCACGGACAATGTGGGCACCCACCTCCTTGAGGCGTGATACCTTCCCCTCATAGGTCCCCCGTCCGCCCTCGATGATGGCACCGGCATGGGAAAACCTGGTTCCAGATGTCGCCGCTGCCCCACCGATGAAGGCGACTAAAGGCTTGGTAAACCTCCCCTCCTCTATCAGATCCGCTACTCTCTCCTCCTGGGTGGTTCCGATCTCTCCGAACATCACTACCATCTTCGTCTCCAGATCCTTCTCGAAGAGGAGCATAACATCGGGAAGGGGAAGTCCCACCACTGGATCTCCTCCTACATGAACGATGGTCGTCTGACCGATACCAGCCACCTTGTTCAAATAATAGGAGATGGAAGAGGTAATCCCACCACTACGAGAAGCAACCCCTACCGGACCCGGCTTGAACCAGCTTCTGGCACTCTCTGCCCTGCCCCCTATCATACCGAGGATCGCCTTTCCCGGAGAAAGTATCCCCAAGGTGTTGGGACCGATAAATTTCGCCCCCTTCTCCTCCGCCTTCTCCACGATGGTAAGCACATCGTATATGGGAACCCGATCGGGTACCAGGACGAGTAGCTTGACCCCGGCGTCGATCGCTTCGAGCGCTGCATCCTTGACCAGGGGAGCGGGCACGAATATGACCGAGGCGTCGATCGGTCCCGCCTTCTCCCAAGCCTCGAACACCGTGTCGAACACAGGGACACCATAAACATCGCTTCCGCCCTTCCCCGGGGTGCACCCTGCCACCACCTTGGTGCCGTAATCGAGCATCAGCCGGGTGCGCACCATCCCCTCACGACCGGTTATGCCCTGAACCAAGACCCTGGTATTCTCGTCGATGAGGATCGCCATTTACCCCCTCCTTTTCCTCTTGTAATCATCGAGCCCTGGGATGGGAAGCTCTACAAATAGCCCTCCTCCACCATGGAACTGACAGGCAATCTCGCAGGCTAAACATTCGATACACTTCCCCCTTGCCGCCTCCTCTTCACTTATGGCGAGCTTGGGAAGCCCATCCTCAATCTTCAATATCCCCGGGATACACTCAGCGATACAGGGTTTTTCCTCGCATCTCTTGCATCTTTCATAATCAATATGGATGAATCCGGTAAGTGTTTTGAAGGAGTAGGATGGGTTTAACGAAGAAGACTCTTCCCTCTTCTTCCTTACGACAGACGGCGGAGAAAAGCCCCTTATCAGCTCCGAAAGCCTCTTGGCGCAGAACTCCGGTGTATCATCCCTGCCGTAGCCCTCGATGGGCGCCGGGAGATCCTTGGTGTACTTGGCGAGGATCTCTATCGCCTTCTCCTCCGCATTCCCCCCGAGACGGATAACCGCGGGTATGGAGAGCCACTCCTCACGGAACGCCTTCACCAACCCCCGGGCTGAATGGAACTGCTCCTGAGAGGCAACCCCGGATCCAGAGGCGAAATATCCGTCTATCTCCCCTTGGGCGAGGATGATCTTCGCCGCTCGATAGACCTTGGAAGCAGGAGGATTGCCCGAGGTATCGCAGAAGTTCGCCAGTTTGAACCCCTCCTTTAGCACCGCATCCATCGACATCATCGACCCACCACCGCCAGCGCCATGGAAACCGATATAGCCCTCACCCTTCTTGAACCCCTCCGCCAATTGGATGAAGTAGAAGGTCCCTCGATAATCCCCTTCCTCCACCTTGTAGGCAATCCGCTCGAGCTCGGTAGCAGGACGACTGAACTCACGGGCGATATCGATGCCAAGCTCGGGATGACGGAAGACCGCGTAATCATCGATGGTGAGACGGCAATCAGCGGCAATGAGCCTACCATCCTTGGTGAGCACCAATGGATTTATCTCTGCAGATCGCGCTTCGTACTTCCTCGCCACCCGGTAAAGGGACGAAAGGAGCTTTCCCAATTTGAGAAGAAGGGATCCTGAGATACCGGTTCTCCTCACCAACTCCCTCGCTCGATACTCGGGGAAACCACCGCTTACCACTATCTCCTCCTTTGCTACCTTGTCTGGAAAACGACGAGCGATCTCCTCTATCCCCGTACCGCCAACCGAGCTGAAGAGGATCACCGGCTTCCTCGCGGTATCATCGATGATAACACTTACGAAAAACTCGCGCTCGATCGCGAGCTTCTCCTCAATAAGAACCCCCTCCGGCATCACCCCTTTGAACTTCTTCTTTAATATCTCCTCCGCTTTATCTCCCGCCTCCTTTCCATCCTTGGCGAAAAGTATCCCCCCTAACGAAGCGCGTCCGGTGGTCCAGACCTGAGCCTTTATCGCCACCTCGCAGGCTAAGTCCTCGGCTATCTTCCTCGCTTCCCTTCCGTTCCTGGCAAGTGCTCCCCGAGGGATATCTATCCCCTCCTTCTTGAGTATCTCTTTACCTTGGTATTCATAAAGCCGTGCCAAGCTTCACCTCCCCTTTCACTAAATAAAACCCCCCTTTCCCCTTAATGGTAACTGGAAAAGGGGGGTATGTCAATCAAGCCCCAAATGGCTTGCTGTTAGGGTTTACTCCTTAACGGTGATATTCAAATCGCTAAGAAGGGTACCGGTCACTTTCTTCAGATTGAAAAGGGCGATATTGTAATCGACGATCGCCTTTATCTCCTGACTCTGGGCAGAAGCGAGAGCCTCCTGAAGCCTTAGTACCTCGAAGTTGGTGGACGCACCAACAGCGAACTTTTCCTCCTCTGCTTTAAGCTGTTTCTCCGCAAGCTCCCTCGCCTTACGCGATGCCTCTACCTGCTTCAAGCTGGAGATCACCCTGCGCACCGCATCCCTCACCTCAAGGATCACCTGCTGCTCCAAATTGCGCAACCTCTCCCGCTCCTGCTCCAACTCGATCTCAGCCTGGGCATAAGCTGCCTCGGCAGATCGATTCTCAAGCGGTAGGTTCAGACTGAAGTTCACATTAAAGGTGCGGAAGTTTCCTGTAAAGATATCCCTTAGCGCTCCTCCCAAACCGCCCTCTTGATAACCTATGACCTCGTATTCCCTAGTAAAGGGATTGCCGATGATTATGGGCTTTCTACCATTAAGCCCATTCAGGGTCGCCGTGATCTGAAGGTTAAGTTCCGGTTTTAACTGGTTTCGTCTGTAATAAACCGTTTCCTCCTTTATCTTTACATTAAGCCTTTCCTGAATGAGGTCGGGACGATTCTTGAGCGCTTGCTTGATGCACTCCTCGAGGTCCGGCACCTCTTTTTCCGAGCTCGGCTCCGTTATTGGGATGATCTCAACCTCCCAAGAGGAAGGAGAAAGTTCTCCCTTCATCGCCCGGAGGAGTTGATCCTTAGCGGATTGGACTGCACTCTCCGCAGATATAATGTCCACCTCTCGCTGAGCCACCGCTGCTTCAGCCTGGGTTATCTCAATCGGAGGAAGGCTTCCCACTGCTACCTTGGTCTTGGTCATCTCAAGCTGATCCTTAGCCAACTTAAGAGAGCCTTTCTTCACCTCAAGATCCCTCATCTGGAAAACGAGGTTGAAGTAGAGCTCCTGAACCTGAGCAAGGGTGGAGATCACCTTATTCTTAAATTGGGCAAGGCTGAGTTCCCTATTCTTCCTCGCTATTATGAGGTTATACTTGGCGATCCGAGAACCGAAGTTCTTTAAAAGGGGTTGGGTTAACTGGAAGCTCAAATTGGCTGTATGGTATGGATTATAAAGGGAAAACGGGTTGTTAGAGGAGGAACGGTTATCATCAAAGCTTATCTGGAAGTTCCCACCTGAGAAGGCGAGGTTTTTCCTTATTCCCGCATTAAAGGAGTAGCGTTGGCTTATATTGACCTTTAGGTCGCTGAAGTAATTGAACGGCTCGGTACGGCTACTGTTATAGCCAGTGGTAGCGAAGGTCACGAAGTCAAAGGACCCTTCCGCTGCAGTGACTCCTTCCTTGGCGGCACGGGTGCTATACCTTTCAATCTTTATGTCAAGATTGTTCCTAAGCGCCTCCTTCAACGCATCCTCAAGGGAAAGCTTAATCACCTTGTTTCCTTTAACTCCCCCTCCTGCCAAACCGGGAAGAGCTAATAAAAAAGAAAAGACACAAACCAGGCTAAGCACAAAACCTCTCTTCTTCATTCCTTTCACCTTTTCCCTCCTATTCTTTTACGAAAAATCGATGATTCCACTGCTCCATTATCCTAAAATCAAAGAATGAAAAACAACCCTCTTATACTAATACGCCATTTCTCGCTCTTTTGTTTAATCAATCTCAAAATAACCCCTCAAAAATCAATCTTATTGATTTCAGCTCAACTTATGCTATTATATCTATATATTCACTAAGGAGGGAGGAGAAAAAGTTGATCAATAGGAACGAACTGCTCGGTATATTCAAGAGATATAATGCCCTTCTTGAAGGCCATTTTCTTCTGAGTTCTGGTCTTCATAGCCCACAATACCTCCAGTGCGCTTTAGTGCTCCAATACCCTGATGTGGCGGAGAGGCTGGGAAAGGAACTCGCCTCACTCTTCCCCGATATAACTATAGACGGGGTGATCTCTCCAGCACTTGGTGGGATCGTAATAGGACAGGAGGTGGGAAGGGCTCTTGGTGTTCGAGCGTTCTTCACGGAACGGTTGGAAGGAAAGATGACCCTCCGCCGTGGCTTCAGCATTGAAAAGGGGGAACATCTCTTGGTAATCGAGGATGTGATCACCACCGGAGCCTCGACCCGGGAGGTAATGAGCCTCGTCCGGGATCGGGGCGGAGAAGTGGTGGGAGTGGGAGCAATAATCAACCGGGGGAACGAGGAGATCGAGCCAGGACTTAAGAGCCGTTTCCTCCTGAAAATGGAGATACCTACCTATCCCCCCTCCGAATGCCCTCTCTGCAAGGAGGGTAAAACACCTTTGGTAAAACCGGGAAGTAAGGGAATTAGATAAATTTTAGGAGGAGAAAATGAAGGAAAAACTGCTCACCGCTTTGGTGATATTGGGGATAGGAGCGGTTGCTCTCTCCGCAGTGCTCTTTATCGTGAGAAGCGTTAGTGCCTCACCAGTGGACAAGATATTCCCCCGCGATACCATCTTCTATCTCTCGGTATCCGATCTCTCATTTGCCCGGGAGAACATAAAGACGACCAGATTGTGGAGCGCCCTCAACTCATCGGAGACAAAGGGCAAATTCCTATCCTTGAAGAAGAAGTTCTTCGCCGAAGCGGAGAAAAACCTCGGCTTTGATTTGAATGAGTTGGTCGATTTAATGGAGAGACGGGTCTCCTTAGGAATAATCGCTTTACCGAAGAAGGGGAAAGAACCGGAGCTCCTTTTCGCTGCCGATATAAGAAAGACGAAATCGAAGATGAAGGAGCTGTTTGCAAAGGAGATAGAGCCAGCGCTGGCGAAGAAAGGGATGAAAATAACCGAGGTGGAGTACAAGGGTTATCCCTATCGCCTGGTAAAAAAGGAGGATAAGGTAAGATTTGTCTATGGGTTTATCGATTCCGCCCTCGCCTTAGCCAACTCTGAAGATGCGATGAGACGGGCGATAATGGTGAAGAAGGGCGACCTCCCCTCCCTGAAGGAAAACAACATCCTAAAAGCGATGAAATCCCGGCTCTCCTATAAGCGTGGGGTATTCGCCTACATCGACCTGAAGAGTTTGATAGCAAAGGTTAAGGAAAAGGCAGAAGCCAATAATCCCAAAATCCAAGAAGAGGCGAATCGGATATTCACCATCATCGGGCTTAAGGGAGTAACCGCAGCTGCCTTCTGCTCCACCATAGAGAGAGAAGGGTTCTATGACCGCTTTTTCCTCTCTCTTGATCCTAAGACCAAGGGAATCCTTGGGGTAATGATGGATCAGAAGCCTCGAGAACCTAAAGGGATAAAGCTCATCCCCCAGGATGTGGACAGTATGGGGATTGCCCTCTTCGATGATCCTGATAAGCTCTGGAGCAAAGTAAAAGAGGTGCTGAAGAAAAACCTGAGCGAGGAGGAATACGCCAAATTCGAGGAGAAGATCGCCACCTTCGAGAAGGGGTTCCGGATTAACTTAGAAAAGGATGTGCTGGCACCACTCGGAAACGAAATCGGCTGGGCATCTCTTGCTCCGCGGGAGATTTTCGTCCCGAAGGGGAAGCCACCGATCGCTATGCTCTCAAAAACTCCGGTCCTCTTCTACTTCGAAGCGAAAGATAAAGAGAAGATAGACAAACTAATCGATCAGCTCACTGCCCTCATCGCGCTCGGCTTAAAGACCTCCCCCACCACCGAAGAATATTTGGGATACACTATAAAGTGCTTTAAAAACCCTGAGCTCAACCTCTCCCCTGCCATTTCCACTGTGGATGATTTCTATTTGATAGCGAGCGATGCGGAACTTATCAAAAGGGCGATAAAAAGCTACAAGGATAAAGGCGGAATAGAGGAGAGCGCCGACTTCAAACTGGTTACCAAGGGGTTCCCCAGCAAGGTGAATCAGCTTTCCTACTCCAACATCCCAGCGATCCTCAAAAAGATGGCGGAAATGGTCAAAAAAGAGGAGATAAAAAAGGAGGAGTTGAAAGAAATCCTTGAGATTTTGCCGCTAATCGCGGATAGGCTCTTTGGTGCCGCTTACTACACCAAGTTGGAGAAGGGAGGCGTATACGGTGAGGGGTTCTCATCCACCGGTTTCTTCCTCGGGATCGCCTATTTACCGATGATTGAAAGGCAGATATCCCTCGTTAAACCGCCTATCCCGGTACCAGAAAAACCTTAGTCGCGTTCGAACCTCTTAAGGAGTGTCTTATAGTCAATGCGGAAGATGACGGGCCTTCCATGAGGACAGGTAAGGGGATATTCACCACTGAGAAGGGATGAGAGAAGTCCCTCCATCTCCTCTCGGGAAAGGGTATCACCTGCCCGTATTGCGGAATGGCAGGCTACCGTCTTCAAAAGGTGGGAAAGCAATTCCTCGGAGGAAGGGAGAGAACGCCCTTCCCCCATCCTCTCTATTATCTCGTCAAACGCTGAATCCACCTCCGAAGAAGGAAGAAGAGCAGGTACCTCCTTTATTATGAAGGACCGCCCTCCAAACGGCTCGATCAAAAAACCGATCTTGAGGAGCAACGGCAGATAACGAGAAAGAAGCGCCCCCTGAGCAGGAGAAAGCTCCACCACCTTGGGGTGAAGTAGCACCTGCCTCGCCACTCCCTTCCCCTCAAGCTCCTTGCTGATACGGGTATAGAGGATTCGTTCATGGGCAGCGTGTTGATCGACGATTACAATATCATCGCCCATACTGGCTATGATGTAAGAGTTTTTATGCTGGCCTATAATTCGGAAACCACCCTCATCTTCCCTCTCTTCTTCCACTCTCTTTCGCTCTTTAACCTCCCCCATAGATTGAGAAAAACCAAGAGGAAGAGAAGGAGGGGCATCTTCCCTAACCGGGGAAGGCGGGGGAACAGGGAATTCACCTTCTTCCTTTTTCTCCTGAGAAGCCACCATCTCCTTTTCAGAATCTTCTGATAAACCGACCGGCTCACTCCCAACAAGCGCTTCCCTCAGCCCTTCCTTGATGAGCTCGGAGACAAAATAAGAATTGCGAAACCTGACCTCTGCCTTGGTCGGATGCACATTAACATCCACCTCTTCCGGGGGAAGCTCGAGGAAAAGAAAGGAGATGGGATACCTCCCCTTGGGAAGAAAGGTATCGTAGGCGGAAATTACCGCCCGAAGGATCACCCTATCCTTGACTGAACGGCGGTTAACAAAGGGGCGAATGTCCCGGGAAGAAGAGCGGTAAACACCGGGACGGGAGGTGAAACCCCACACCCGGAAGCCGTTCCGCTCCCTGTCAAAGGTAAGCAAGGAATCCGCCACCTCTCCCCCAAAAAGGTATTGGATGCGAAGTGATACATCCTCCACCTTGGGAGCAAAAATTAGCTCCCTTCCCTCATTATGGAGAGAAAAGGATATCTCGGGATAGGAAAGAGCGTAATTGGTCACCACCTCAAGGATATAGGCAAGCTCCCGTTCGTCACCTCTCAGGAACTTCCTTCTCGCCGGAGTATTAAAGAAAAGGGAGGCTACCTCGACCGATGTCCCCCGGGTCATAGGAACCTCCGAGACCTTTTTCACCACCCCTCCTATCAAATAGACCTCCACCCCCGCTACCGCCTCTTCAGTCTTGGAGCGGATGCGGAGACGGGAGACCGAAGCGATGCTGGGAAGCGCCTCACCCCGAAATCCGAGACTGACGATCCTCATAAGATCCGTCACATCCTTTATCTTTGAGGTGGCATGCCGTTCGAAGGCGAGGAGGAGATCGTCGTGATTCATCCCCTCACCGTCATCCTCCACCCTGATGAGCTTCTTCCCCGCTTTTTCGAGGAAAATCCTTATATTTCTCGCCCCAGCATCGATGGCATTTTCAACGAGCTCCTTAACCACCGATGAAGGGCGCTCCACTACCTCACCCGCTGCTATCTTGTTCGCCACCTCTTCTGGAAGGATACGAATACGGCTCATTCTGCCCCTCAAAAATAAAGGGGGGAAGAAATCCTCCTTCCCCCTATGAAATTACCCAATTCTAACCAAGATCATCCCTTCTTCTTTTCCCGTATCACCACCTGGGCTGCTGCCAATCGAGCGATGGGTACCCGGTAAGGGGAACAACTTACATAGTCGAGCCCACATTTATGGAAGAACTCGATTGATTTCGGATCTCCCCCATGCTCTCCACAGATGCCTACCTTGAGGTCCGGCCTTGTGGAACGACCAAGCTTGACCCCCATCTCGACCAGCTTCCCCACCCCCTCGACATCGAGCGACTGGAATGGGTCATCGGGCAGAATGCCAAGCTCCACATAACGGGGGAGGAAGGTGCCCGCATCATCACGGCTCAAGCCAAAGCCCATCTGGGTAAGATCGTTCGTACCGAAGGAGAAGAACTCCGCCTCCTTGGCTATCTCATCGGCAGTGAGCGATGCCCGGGGCACCTCGATCATCGTGCCTACCTTATACTCGCAACGGACGCCCGCCTTCTCAAACACTTCTTCTGCCTTCCTCTCGACCATCTCCTTTAAGATGGAGAACTCCTTGACATGCCCTACTAAGGGGATCATCACCTCGGGTATTGCCTTTATCCCTTGCTTTATCGCCTCTACCGCTGCCTCGAATATCGCTTCGACCTGCATCTCGTATATCTCGGGATGAGAGATACCGAGACGGCATCCCCGATGCCCCAGCATCGGGTTGAACTCCTTGAGTGAATTCACCGTTTGCTTCAGCTTCACCGCCGGCACCCCCATCTGGGAGGCTAACTTCTCTATCTCCTCATCATCGCTGGGGAGGAACTCGTGAAGCGGAGGGTCGAGCAACCTGATGGTAACCGGTAATCCATCCATCACCCTGAATATCTCGAGGAAATCGCTCCTCTGCATAGGTCTAATCTTGTTTATCGCCCGGCGCCTCTCCTCCGGGGTCTTGGCAAGGATCATCTCCCGCACCGCCAATATCCTATCCTCGCCGAAGAACATATGCTCGGTGCGGCAGAGACCTATCCCCTCGGCGCCGAAATCGCGGGCGACCTTGGAGTCGGCTGGGGTATCCGCATTGGTACGGACGCCGAGACGGCGCACCTCGTCCGCCCAGCTCAGGAACTCAGAGAACTCTGTCCCGAGCTCCGGCAGGATCAAGGGAACCTCACCAAGAATGACCTCACCGGTATTACCGTTTATGGTGATATAGTCCCCCTCCTTTATGGTGAAGGAGTTCACCTCCATCACCTTCTTTTCTTCATCAATGGCGAGAGCACCACAACCAGCGACACAGGGCTTACCCATCCCCCGGGCTACCACCGCTGCGTGAGAGGTCATCCCTCCTCTTGCAGTGAGGATGCCTTCAGCAGCGGAGATGCCGGCGATGTCCTCGGGCGAGGTTTCTGGTCTCACCAGGATGACCCGCTCCCCGGATTTCACCCACTCCTCAGCCTCCTCAGGGATAAAGACAACCCTTCCCACTGCTGCTCCCGGTGAGGCGGGTAGTCCCTTGGCGATCACCTCGTACTTCTTGCTTGGATCGATCATCGGATGGAGGAGCTGATCCACCTGACTCGTAGAAACGCGCATCAGAGCGGTTTCCTTATCGATAAGTCCCTCCTTCACCATATCCACCGCTATCCTTACTGCTGCCTGCGCCGTTCTCTTCCCTGTTCTCGTCTGGAGGAGGTAGAGCGTTCCGTCCTCGATGGTGAATTCGATGTCCTGCATATCCCGGTAATGGCGCTCGAGCTTCTTATAAACATCAACCAACTCCTGGTAGACCTTGGGCATCATCTCCTCGAGCGAAGGAAGAGGGCTTTCTCCCTTCTGCTCCTTATTGATGGGATAAGGGGTTCTGATGCCCGCTACCACATCCTCTCCCTGAGCATTGGGGAGGAACTCCCCGAAGAACTTCGGCTCCCCAGTGCTCGGGTCTCGGGTAAAGGCGACACCGGTTGCTGAGCGGTCGTTTAAGTTCCCGAATACCATCGCCTGGACATTGACCGCTGTGCCCAAGTCATCCGGGATATTGTTGAGCTCACGGTACTTGATCGCCCTGGGGTTGTTCCAGGACTCGAATACCGCCTTGATCGCCCGGGTTAGCTGTTCCACCGGATCTTGGGGGAAATCCTCCCCCTTCTCCCGCCGGTATATCTCCTTATAACGCTCGATGACCTCCTTAAGGTCAGAAGCGGTGAGTTCGGTATCGAGTTTCACCCCCTTCTTTTTCTTTACCTCATTGAGCGCCTCCTCAAAGAGGGAGCGTTTTACCTTGGAAACCACATCGCCAAACATCTCGATGAGCCGGCGGTAGCTATCGAGGGGGAACCTCTCGTCACCGAATTTCCTGAGCATCCCCTTTACCGTTTCATCATTAAGACCAATGTTGAGCACCGTATCCATCATCCCGGGCATCGAGATCGGGGCTCCACTTCTCACCGAGACGAGAAGTGGATTCCCCGGATCGCCAAAGGAAGCTCCCTTTGTTTTCTCCAGCCTCTTCAGGTTCTCCTCCACCTCGTCCATCAACCCCTCAGGGAAGTTGCCACCTTTCTGATATTCGATACAGGCCTCGGTGGTAATGGTAAAACCAGGAGGAACCGGTATCCCCAGGTTGGTCATCTCGGCTAAGTTTGCCCCCTTTCCTCCGAGGAGGTTCTTCATCTCTGCTGATCCCTCAGCCTTACCTCCGCCGAAGAAGTAGACATATTTTTTTCTCGCCATTATCGATTCCCTCCACCTGATAATGTCGGGGAAGCGAGCTCAGAGAGGAATGAAAGCGATTTTGGCTCTTTCCCCAGGTTCATCCGTATGAGATAGATGGTTATCCTCCGGAGTTCCGCTATCTTTTCTCCGGGTATATTAAGCTCTTTAAATTCTGATAAGGCCTTGGTAAAAAAGAGCCTAAGAAGAAGAAAACCATCACGAGAAAGCCGGGGAAGGCTCAATTCCTCCCCGGAAAGGCAATTTTTACAGATCAATCCCTCCCTTCCAAAGTACACCTCCCTTTTTTTATCGAAAAGGAGAAGGTTACATCTGGCACATCTCCTCCTTATCTCAGGCATAAACCCAGTTAATTTAAGGAGCCAGAACTCAAAATAGCGAGCCACCACGAGGGGGGGTATCCCCCCCTCCACCCCCTGAAGGACGGCAAGAAGTAGCCGGAAGAGAGGTTCGTTCTCATCATGCTCCACAGTGAAGAGGTCGGTGAGCTCCGCAATGTAGGAAAAAAGCCATAAAAGAAGAGGGCTATGCTCCAGCTTCAGGCTCGGCTTGATCAGTTTTACCTCTTCCACCCTGGCGAGCTCCCTCCGTTCGGAAAAGCGAAGCCTAATATAGGAGAAGGGCTCAAGGCTCGAGCCATATCTCGAGTTTATCAGGAAGGCGTCCCTTACCACCCCTTTTATCTTCCCGAAATCCCGGGTGAAGAAGAGGACGATCTTATCCCTCTCTCCCAAGTGGTAATAACGAAGAACGATAGCCTCGCTTTCCTCGACCATCACCCCTATCCCTTTAGAAAACATCTTATAACATATGCTCCCTTCTCCTACAACCATTATACCTCTTTTCCCATAAGTAAGCGAAGTCGCTCGAAAACCCGCTTAATATGGGTCCCTCGCCAATATATCCGGTCGCAGGTAGGACAATAGGCAAACCTCTGTTGTGTCCGGTACACATAGGGGGGAACCCTTCCCGCTACCTCCTTCTTCTCCACCAAAGTGATCGGGGTGTTGCAGACGAGACAGCGAGAGAAGATCCGCTCCGGCGAAAGGTCGAGCTTAAACCGGGAGACGATCTCCTTAAGTTGCTCCTCAGGCTCCCCTGAGTGGACGAGAACGATGGTAGCTGAATTCCTCCGTTCCCCTATCCTCGTGTCCCGGGTGAGGAGGACCCTTCCCTCCTTCTCCGCCATCCTGAGGAGATCGACATCCGATATCTTGGAGAAATAGAGGGTATCATAACCCAGAATGCGAAGCCACTTGGCAAGTTTCCCCAACATACAATCGAGAATGAATCTTGGCTCTACCCCCTCAGCTGGGAAAACCACGGTGAAGCCCCTCCTTTCTCGCCCACTCTACCGCCTCCCTATATTCATCCCGGGTTATCCTCCGGGCAATCCTTTTATCGCTTCCCGCAAGGTAGCAAGGGTGGTACTGATCCATTATGTTCACATAGCTGTCCTTCGATATCTCCCTTGCGATGAAACGAACGATCTCCTCGGTACCAGCAAGTCGGTTGGGAAGCACCAGGTGTCGGATGAGAAGGCCCCTTCTTGCGATCCCCTCATCATCAACTACGAGATCTCCCACCTGTTTATGCATCTCCTTGACCACCTCTCTCACCACTTTAGGGTATTCAGGGGCATTGGAAAGCTCTTCTGCCACCTTGGGATCGGCGTATTTGATATCGGGCATATAGATATCCACCACCCCGGAAAGGAGCTTGATCAGGGAAAGGGATTCATAGCCTCCACAGTTATAGACGATGGGGACCTTAAGTCCCTCTTCTACCGCTATCACCAACGACTTCAGGATCTGAGGGACCTGATGAGTGGGAGTGACCAGATTTATATTGTGGCATCCCCTCCTCGCGAGGGAGAGCATTACCTCAGCAAGCCTCTCCGGGGTTATCTCGTATCCTACCCGGAGCTGGCTTATGTCATAATTCTGGCAATAAATACAGTGGAGATTACAGCCGGTGAAGAATATCGTCCCCGAACCGTGCCTTCCCACCAAGGGTGGTTCCTCTCCGAAGTGAGGACCAAAGCTCGAGATATAGGTGCCAGCAGAAAGACCACAAGATCCCTTCTCCCCTTTCAGCCGATTCACCCTGCACTTACGAGGACAAAGACAACAAGAGGAGAGAAGTTCCCACGCCTCCTCCGCTTTCTTTTTAAGTTCGGAAAGGGAAATTTCCATCTCTCAACAGGTCAGATGAAAGGCACCCACCACCTGTTTTTTCTCCGAAAGCTGGTTGAAAAGGAGAACCGCTTCGCTGGTGGGACGAGCGATAAGCTCAATCCCTCGCTCCTCAAGATAGCGGGGGAGCTCAGGGGATATCTTCATCACCCCATAGCAGCCGGTACCCACCACCAGAACGCGAGGGGAAACGGTAAGCACTTCTTTCAGATCGACGGGTTTCAATAAATGCCCCTCCTCCCGCCACCAGCCAGCATCCACCCGATCGGGGTAAACTATGAGGTCCGAGGTATACTCCTTCCCTTCGATCACCATTCTCCCAAAGGAATAGGCTTCTATCTTCAAGGCTTTTCTCCAATTAGCTCGAGGAATTCCTCTTCGGAGATGGTTTTTACCCCAAGTTTTTTCGCCTTATCGTATTTCGAACCCGGGTTTTCCCCAACCACCACAAAGTCGGTCTTCCTGCTAACGGAGGAGGAGGCTCTGCCGCCAAGTTCCTCCACCTTCCGTTCCGCCTCATCCCGGGTGAAATGCTTCAACGCCCCGGTGAAGACAACCGTCTTCCCGGAAAGGGGGCTTTCTACCGCCACCTCCTCCTTTCTCTCTTCCTCCATCCTCACCCCCGCCTTTCTCAACCGCTCGATAACCTCAATGTTCCTCCTCTCGGAGAAGAAATCGACGATGCTCTCCGCAACCTTGGGACCGATCTCGGGTATCTCAAGGAGCTCCTCATAACTTGCCTCCCTCAACCGATCTATGCTCTTGAACCTCTTGGCAAGAACCCGGGCTAAATGCTCTCCCACATGGCGGATACCGAGGGCGTAGATAACCCGGTCGAGGCTTCTATCCTTGCTCGCCTCTATCGCATTTATCAGGTTCTCCGCTGACTTGTCCCCCATTCTCTCGAGAGCGGAGACCTCGTCTTTCCTAAGATAATAAAGATCGGCAACGCTCTTCACCAACCCCTTATCCACCAATTGCTCCACCAATTTCTCTCCCAATCCGTCGATATCCATAGCCAGCTTGGAGGCAAAATGCTCAATACCACCTTTGAGCTTGGCGGGACAGGAGATATTGATACAGCGATGTATCGCCTCATCGGGGAGGCGAACCACTTTGCCACCACATACCGGGCAACGCTCAGGAAATTTAAACTCCCGCTCCCTACCCGTCCTCTTCTCCTTTACCACCATTACCACCTCAGGTATGACATCCCCTGCCCGCTGGACCACTACCGTATCCCCGATGCGAACATCCTTTCTCTTTATCTCATCCTCGTTGTGCAAGGTGGCACGGCTCACCGTTACCCCGGAGATGGGAACCGGTTCCAAAATCGCCACCGGGGTTATCGCACCCGTCCTCCCCACATTGGCAACGATATCTATCACCTTGGTCGTCATCTGACGAGGAGCAAACTTATAGGCGACCGCCCATCTCGGGCTACGGGAGATAGTGCCCAGTCGTTCCTGAAGCCCAAAGTCGTTTACCTTTATCACCACCCCATCGATGTCATAGGTTAGCTTCTCCCTCTCTTCCTCCATCTTCCTGTGGAACTCTATAGCCTCGTTGATGTTCTTGCACAGTCGCGAATAGGGCTGGGTCTTTAGCCCCCACTTGGGGAGAGTGTTGAGTAGCTCCCTCTGGCTTTTAAATTCTCTCCCTACCACCTCGCCCACTGCGTAAAAGAAGGCATCGAGAGGACGAGAAGCAGTGATCCTGGGATCGAGCTGACGAAGGGAACCTGCGGCAGCGTTCCGGGGGTTGGCGAATGGCGCCTCCCCTTCCTCCTCCCTCCTTCTGTTCAGCTCCCGGAAATCGTCGAGATGCATAATCACCTCACCGCGGACAGCGATCCTCTCCGGGATCGGCTCTTCATCTTCCATAAGGATCAATGGTATCGATTTTATCGTTTTTATATTCTGGGTAACATCCTCTCCCACGAAACCATCACCCCGAGTGGAACCGACGACGAGTCTTCCTTTCTCGTAGATCACCTCGATAGCCAAGCCATCGAGCTTCGGCTCGGCAACATACTCTATATCCTCGCTCGTCCCGAGCATCCTCTTTATCCTTTGATCGAATTCGACAACCTCCTCTTCGGTGAAGGCGTTAGAAAGACTGAGCATAGGGATGGTGTGGGGGACGGTACCGAACTTCTCCACTGGCTCCGCTCCTACCCGCTGAGTGGGAGAATTCGGATCATAAAGCTCGGGGTACTTCCTCTCAAGCTCCTCTAACTCGCGAAGAAGCCTGTCATACTCCGCATCCGATATTACCGGTTGGTTGAGAACATAGTAGCGGTAATTATGGTAATGTATCTCCTTACGAAGTTCCTCCACCCTTTTTCTAATCTCATCCGGCACCATTTTCCCTCACCCTACTTTTAATAGGTAAATTTTCTCCTCTCCTAAGTGCTTCTGATTATAACAGATACTCCCCTCTTCTTCAATGGGGGGTGGATCTATCCCCTTAGTGAGCAAGATAATCTCGGGCAAGCCTGAGTAACTTCCTCCTCATCTGCTCAAACGATCTCTCAGGAACCCTGGGATGGATCCGGTTGGTGAGGAATACTACTATAAAGCGATTGCTCTGGTCGATGAACAGAGATGTTCCGGTAAACCCCGTGTGATAGGCGGAAAGAGGGCTGAGGATGGAGAAAGGAAGATCATCCTCTCCCCTCGTCAATCGAAAACCAAGGGAGCGCGCCTCGTTCAACTCTGGGGTAAGATCGGTGAAGAATAGATCTCGCTCCCAAGGGGAAAGAAGCTTCCCCCAACCAAGGAATTCCCTCGCTATCAAAAAGACCTCATAGGCAGTGGAAAAGAGACCGGCGTTTCCTGCTACCCCGCCGAGGAAACGGGCATTTCCGTCGTGCACCTCACCCCAAACAAGCTCGTTGGGAAAGGGAAAAACGCTATCGTCGCTTAAGAACTTGCTCGATTTCTCCCGCTCGTAGGTTCTGCCAATCTCGGTTGCTGCTATCTCCTCCTTTATCACTCGAGGGGGAGGAAAGAAGGTGCGTTTTAAGGAAAGGGGGTGGAATATAAGTTCTGAGGCAAGCTGGGAAAGGGAAGAACCACTCGCCTTTTCGATTATAAATCCCAAGAGGATGTAGCCGAGGCAGGAATATATCACCTTTTCTCCCGGAGGCGAGGAAAGGGGATGGCTCCTTATTACAGAAACCGCCTCCTCTCGGCTAGGGGCAAGCAAGTACAAGGGAAGCCAAGGGGCGAAGCCTCCAGTATGAGTGAGCAGTTGCTGTAAGGTAATCTTCCCCTTCTCCCCCCCTCCAAATTGAGGCAAAAAACGGGAAATGGTCTCATCAAGGGAGAAAAAACCCCTCCTCATAAGGAGAACGAATAACAACGAGGTGATCAACGGCTTGGTGAGCGAGGCGAGATCAAAGATGGTATCTTCCACCACAGGTAGACTACGAGGAGAGGAGACCCTCTCTCCATACGCCCACATCCGGTAGCTTGCAGGACCATCGGCTATGAGAACCACCCCGCCAGGAAACTCACCGGAAGAGACAGCCTCTTTAAGAAAGGAAGGTATATCCAAAGCCTTAAGGGGGGAAGACATCAAAGGATACTGAGCCCCTCAACTATCCTGAAAGCAACTGCAAGTGAATCCCTTGCATCCTTACCAGTAACCTCAGGGAGGTCTTTTTTCTTAACTACCTCGACGAAGGAAGCAAGTTCCTTCTTCAATGGTTCCTCTCGCTTTACCTTCAGCCGTTTCTTAACTCGCTTAGGGCTTCCATTTCCTTTGGGACGGCTGATCATCTCCACCTCTACCTCTTGGGCGATGTAATCAAGGGTGATAACCGCATCCCGCTCGAATATCCTCACCTTCCTCAGTTTGGAGGTGCTCACCCTACTCGCCATAAATTCACCAATACAGCCAGACTCAAAGGTAACCCGAGCATTCGCCACATCCACCCTCCCGGTTATCACTGAAGCCCCCCGAGCATTTACCGAGACAACCGGGGATCTCGCCATCATCAAGGCTATATCGATATCGTGGATCATCAGATCGAGAACAACATCGATATCAAGACTTCTCGGGACGAAACGCCCTATCCGCTCCGCCTCGATAACCAATGGAGAGCGGATAAACTTCATTGCTGCTTCGACCGCTGGATTATACCGCTCAACATAACCGACTTGGAGAACCACTCCATTTCTATCCGCAAGCTCTATCAACTCATCCGCCTCCTCCAGATTCCTCGTCATTGGCTTCTCAAGAAGGACATCTATTCCCCGCTCGATGAACTGCCTGGCAACCGAGTAGTGATCTTCGGTGGGTACGGCTATAGTGACTGCGTCTATCTTCTTATTAAAAAGATCGGCACAATGGGTGTAGAAGGGAACCCGGTATTTCTTTCCTATGTACTCTGCCCTGTTCGGATCCTTATCCACCACCCCAACCAATTTTACCCCAGAGATCTCCTTCAGCACCCGGACATGGTGCTCACCAAAATTACCAACTCCAACAACTCCTATCTTCAGCTTTGCCAATTTCCTCCCCCTATACCTCACCAAGAGAAATAATGGAAAGCTCTACCTCGTCTGCCAAAGAAACCACCTTTTCCTGATCGAGTATTATTGTACCTCCCGCTTCAACTGCCAAGACAGAGGCCTTTACCTTTATCAGGGTCTCTATCGTATCCTCCCCCACTACAGGTATATCAAACCTGAAGTCCTGCTCTGGCTTGCTCACTTTGACTACCACTCCGGAGGCTCCCGCGAGCTTACCTCCTCGGATAATCATCTGATCCGTACCCTCAAGTGCTTCAATCGCCACCACCACTCCCTTTTTCACCATCACCGTTTGACCTACATCAAGGCGAGCGATCTCCTTAGCCAATTTGAACCCGAGTTCCACATCCGCCATCTCCCTCGGGGTAGGGAACCTTTTAGTAAGTACTCCCCGCGGGGCGAGATAAGAACGAACGAAGGGGAGATACTCAACAATCCTTATCCCTTTTTGTTCGATGAGATCAAGAATACCTTTCAAAAGGGTGTCTGCCCTCCGATCCTCAAGGGTCTCAATAAAAGAGGAAAGTTTAGGATCGAACGAGGCGGTGTTGAACACCTCCTCGTGGGCAACCCTGCCCACTATTACCGCCTCTTTCACCCTTTCCTTTTTAAAAAAGGAGATAACCTTACTTAACTCCCCCACCCCTACCTCGATGACAGATCGAGAAAGAGCGACAAGTTCCTCCCTCTCGTCTTTGGTGATTAAAGCGGTGAAAAGTTCTCGCCCCCTTTTCACCGCCTCCTTGGCTACTACAAGGGGTAGCTTCCCTCCCCCAGCAATAATGCCCAACCTTTCCATTGCTTATTTGATAACCCCTCGTTTGGAAGTCTTTATAAACTTAACGAGGTACGAGACCTCCTCGCAACCGGTTATCGTCCTCTCTATTTCCGCTATCGCCTGGGAGGTATTCAAATTTGAGTTAAGAAGGAGACGAAATGCCTTCCTCAATTTTTCGATCACCTGAGGAGGGAAATTCCTTCTTTTAAGACCAATATAGTTTATCCCATAAGCCTTTGCTCGGTTTCCCACCGTCTTGGAAAAGGGAAGCACATCTTTGGTAATAACAGAATACCCCCCAATAAAACTATACTTACCTACCCGGCAGAATTGATGAACGCCAGAAAAAGCCCCTACTACCGCATAATCCTCCACTAACACATGGCCCGCCAATGTCCCAGCATTCCCGAATATAATTCCATTACCCACTACACAGTCATGGGCAATATGGGAATAAGCCATAAAGTAGTTATCACTGCCAATAACCGTCTCCCCCCTGCCACAGGCGGTCCCCGCATTCACTGTGATGAACTCACGAAAGACATTCCTTGCCCCGATCCGGACATAGGTCTTCTCCCCCTTATACTTCAGATCTTGAGCTGGGGTTCCTATAGAACAAAAGGGGTAGATATGACAATCCTCCCCTATCTCGGTATAACCCACTATGTGGACATTGGCCTCAATGACCGTCCCCCTTCCTATCTTTACATTATCACCAATTATCGAGTAGGGACCTATCTTCACCCCCTCATCAATCTCTGCCTTAGGACTTATGACAGCTGTAGGATGAAACTTCACCTTCCTCCTCCTTGTGAAAAGAACAAAAGTATTACTCATCAGTAAGAGCGGTGAGGATAATCGCTTCCGCTACCAACTTATCCCCAACATACGCCTTCCCCTGCATCTTGCAGGTCCGCTCCCGAAGGCGTAATACCTCAACTTCAAACCGGAGCTGGTCCCCCGGCACCACCGGCTTACGGAACCTCACCTTATCGATCCCCATAAAGTAAACGATCTTATTGCTAAGATTGGGGATCGACCGGAGCAGGAGCACCCCTCCCACCTGAGCCATCGCCTCGACGATAAGCACCCCTGGCATAACGGGCCTCCCTGGAAAATGGCCAGTGAAGAAGGCTTCGTTCACGGTTACATTTTTTATCCCCACTATCCGCTTGTTCTCCTCGAGTTCGAGGATCCTATCGACAAGCAGAAAGGGATACCGATGGGGAAGGATATTCATCACCTCCCGGACATCGAGGATAGGCTCCTCTCTCAGTTTGCTCTCCTCCATCACTCATCCTCCTTACTTTTTCTTCGGGGGATAACCCTTATTCTCATAAGCGATCCTCTCCAATCTCTTCAGCCGTTGGAACAACTCAGGCAGACGGCTGAAAAGAGCGGCAGCCCTTAGCCACTCCCTGTGATCCCGCGCCGGAAAACCGGCAATAGAGGAACCCGGAGGGATATCCTTGGTGACCACTCCCCTTCCCGCTATCCGCACTCCATCACCCACCTCCACATGATCCACCGTGGCTGATTGGCCAGCAAAAAGGACATCCTTCCCGATCCGAGAGCTGCCTGAGATCCCCACCTGCCCCACCAAAATGGAATTTTCCCCAATTACCACATTATGAGCCACCTGAACCAGATTGTCTATCTTCACTCCCCTCCCGATCCTCGTTTCTCCAAGAGTAGCTCGATCAATACAGGAATTAGCGCCTATCTCCACATCGTCCTCAATCACCACCCGTCCCACCTGAGGGATTTTGACATTCTTCCCTCCTTCCTTCACATAACCAAAACCATCCGCTCCGATCACCGCCCCGGAATGGATTATCACCCTCGCCCCTATCTTGGTACCGGGATAAATAGAGACCAAGGGATAAATCACCGAATCATCCCCGATCTCCACATCATCACCCACGATCACCCCAGGATGAAGGACTACCCGGTCACCCAACCAAGAATTCCTACCCACATAGACGAAAGGATAAATGCTCACCCCCTCTCCTATAGATACGCCTTCATCAAGATGGGCAAGAGGGCTTATCTCCCTTCGCTCGGCTTTCTTAGGGTATAAGAAATTGAGGATCTTAGCCAAAGCAAGATGTGGGTTATCAACCCTTATGAGGTTCCTCCCCCTGAGGGAAAACTCCCTCCTGATGATAAAAGCCCCTGCCTTCGACCGCTCTGCTTCAGGGAGATATCTCTCGTTGGCGATAAAGGAAAGAGAACCCTCTCCTGCTTCCGCTAACGGTTTCACCTCATAGATAATGTAACTTTTATCTCCGGAAACTTCCCCCCCTACCAGCCGAGCGAGTTCTTCAAGGGTTACCCTACGCTTTTCCTCCCCCTCACTCACTTCCTCGCCCTGGTGTTATTATTTTTTCTTCGGTGTCGGCTTCACCTTCTTCTGCTGGCTCAGCTTATTGAACCGAACAATCACCTTATCGGTAATATCAATCTTTGGATCGACATAAAGCATTCCCGGAGAAGCCTCAAGGATGAGACTGTAACCTTCCTCCTTCGCCAGCTGATTTATTATAGGCATAATCCTCCTTCCGAACTTGGCAAACTGCTCCTGAGAATAAGCATTTAATTCTGCCTGAGCGTCCTCTTTAAACCGGTTAAGATCCCGGATTTTCTGCTCCAGCTCCCTCTGCTTCCTTAAACGGGCTTCCTCACTCAGTGAACCCGCTTGCCGCTGTAAGAGCTGTTGCTCTTTAAGGATTGCGTTCTGACGCGCCTGGATCTCCGCCTCTTTTTCCTGTTTTTTCTTCTTAAGCTTAGCCAGGAATGCCTTCCCCTCTATCGATTCTCTAACCACTCGATTGGTATTCAGAACGCCGATCTTAGCTCCAGATGTCGGCTTCTGGTTAACCGCTACCAAAGGAAGAGCCAGAATAAACGCAAGCAGAAAGTAAATCTCCTTTCTCTTCATCCTTTACACTCCCATCTCTTGTTGAAGTATCGCCCAAAACCAAAACCTTTAGAACATCGTCCCCACACCAAAGGTAAAGATAGAACGGGGTTCGTTACCGATGGGGGACAGGTTAATAGCCCAGATAAACCTCAACGGCACCTGCAAAAATGGCACAAACACTCGAAACTCCGCTCCCGTAGTTCGACGGAGATTAGTAAGAGAGTAAGGCTCATCGTTGTTGAAAGCGTTTCCCGCATCGAAGAATAGAGCAAGGCGAGTCTCTGGGGTAAGGATGAAGACATATTCAGCGTTGAAAAGGAGCATCTTATTCCCGCCGATGTAATACCCATATTCGTCCCTCGGGCTTACCGAACGGAGCCTAAGGCCTCGTATGGTATACTCCCCACCGAGGAAATAACGCTCAAAGATGAGAAGGGATTGCCCACCCCACGCCTTGGCATACCCTATCTGACTACGGAAGGAGAAGATCTGACGCGGGAAAAGGTGAAAATGTTTCACATACTCCCCGAAGAACCTTACAAATTTCCGCTCCCCCCGGAGTGGCCCTCCAGCAAGCTCCACCGACACGGTAAGACGATTCCCATGAGTAGGAAAGATAGGATGATCTACCGTATTCCAGATGATGGAGGGAGTAATACTACTGGTAACCGTCTTTCCCTCGGGAAAAAGAGTGGGAATCATAAAGAAGTTGATGTAATAGGGGTTAGTTGGATCGGGATTCTTTATATCGATTATCTCGTAGCGATAGGTCAAAAAACCGCTGGTGAACCGATTGAAGGGCCAGCTAAAGCGGAAGTTCACCCCTACACTATTCTGATAGAAATCGATGAAGCTTATCCTCCGTTTGAAAGCAGAAATACCCAAACCAAGATGGCGGTCAAAAACCCAAGGATCGTAATAGGAGAGATTAAAATAGGTGGCTCGCTTGCCCACCTGTCCCCCAACACCAAGGGTAATCCCCTTACCGAAAAGGTTCCTCGTCTGGAAAGAGAAATTCCCAAAAGCCCCCTCGAACTCAGAATAACCACCTCCAAAGAGAATGGAGTTCCTTCCCATCTCGTGCAACTTTATCTTTAGGTCGACCGTCTTCTTCTCCTTGTTCACCTCCCAAGATGGCTCCACGGTATCGAAATAACCAAGCTGTTTGATCAGATCTAAGCTCAACTTCAACCTCTGCTGACTGAACACCATCCCCTCCTGGAGCATCAACTGTCTCCTTATCACCTTATCATGGGTAATCGTGTTCCCTTCAAACTCTATTCTATTTACATAATAAACACCGTTCTCCTGAACCTCGATGTTGAGGTTGATCAGCTTCTTCTCTTCGTCGAAATTATAACGGGGGAGGATGTTTATCATAATATAACCCCGATTACCATATAACTCTTGAAGATCCTTAAGCCCATCCCAGAGTTTCTTATTATTGAACACCTCTCCCTTCTTAAGTTGAAGTATTAAGGTGATCAACTTCGTCGGCAGAAGCTTGTTTCCAGAGACCTTAACCTCCCCTACTCGATATTGATCTCCTTCCTCCACAGGAATAGTGATGAAGAGTCGTCTCTTCCCTTTTCCCACCTCCTTTATCTCCAACTTGGGGGTGTCTATCTTGAACGCCATATAACCATGACTCCAGTACAACTGCCTCAACCGGTTCAGATCATCCTGAAACTTCTCCTCCTTATATACATCGTGAGAGGAAAGGAAAGAAAAGAACCAGTGCTCCCTGGTATCCTTCATCGTTCGCTTGAGCTCCCAGTCAGAGAAAACCTTGTTGCCCACAAACTCTATCTTCCCGATCCTCAGCTTATCCCCCTCATCCACATCGAAAAGAAGCCGAACAGTAGAGCTGGATACCGGTTCTACCTTATACTTTACCTGGGCGAACTTCCTCCCCTTCTCCCCAAGGAGCCCCTTTATCACATTCATCACCCGATAGACAGTGGGAATATCGAGATAGTTCCCCGGCTTTAAACTTATGTTGTCTTTCTCCAACTTATCCTCTATATCCGATTGGGAAATGGACTTGAGCCCTTTATATTGAACATCCACTATCTCCTTTTTCTCCTTAACCTCGAATATGACGATCTTACCCTTAGGACTGTCTTGAGAGAGAACACGAATATCATCAAAGAAACCGGTTCTCCAGAGGACCTCAAAATCTCGCGCTAAACGCTCCTCGTCGTAAGGACCGCCAACCCTCGAGGAGATGTAATAGAATATGGTCTCAGTGGATATCCGATGGTTTCCTACTATCTTTATCTCGGCTATTTTTGTCCCCTCACTTCCCAGCAATAGAGGAGCAAAGAAAAAAAGTAAGAAAAGAAATACACCAAAAGAAGATCTCTTTTTCATCGGCTTACAATCAAGTTAATGAGGTTCACCATCGGTTAGGCAATGATATTCTTTAGTTCCTTTTCCCTTAAGACCAGCTTGTCCCCCTCAGCTTGGACAACTACCACCCCGCTCTCCTTAAACTTACCCTTTATCATCTCCTCAGCCAGTGGGTCCTCAATATACTTCTGGATCGCCCTCCTCAATGGTCTCGCTCCATAGCTTCTATCCTTGCAGGTCTTTTCGATCAGCCAACGACAGGCATCATCGGTAATTTCAAGGGTGATCTTAGAATGAACGAGATACTCATTTATATCCTTTATCAACAACTTGACGATATTAACCAGATCCTCATCGGTGAGGGAACGGAATACGATGATCTCATCGATCCGATTGAGGAACTCCGGATTGAACAGCTTCTTTACCTCAGCAAGCACCATCTCCTTCATTCGCTTAAAGTTGAGTTCCTCATCAGTGGGAGAAAAACCGAACCCCCCCTTCTTCTGGATGAACCGCGCCCCCAGATTCGAGGTCATAATCATTATCGTATTCCGGAAGTCAACCGTGGTGCCTAAACCGTCGGTTAGCTCCCCTTCCTCGAACACTTGAAGGAGGATATTAAATATGTTGGGATGCGCCTTCTCAATCTCGTCGAGTAGCACTACGGAATAAGGAGTCTGCTTTACCTTCTCGGTGAGCTGCCCCCCCTCTTCATAACCGACATAACCAGGAGGCGATCCGATGAGCTTGGAGACCGAATGCTTCTCCATATACTCTGACATATCAAACCGAATGAGAGCACGCTCACTACCAAAGAGGACCCGAGCCAAGGTCCTTGCCACCTCGGTCTTCCCCACTCCGGTGGGACCGAGGAAGAGAAACGACCCTACAGGCCTCGTTGGGCTCTTCAACCCTGCTCGGGAACGCCGGATCGCTCGGGCAAGCGCCTCTATCGCTTCTTCCTGCCCTACGATCCGCCGGCGGAGCTCCCTCTCCATATTCAGTAGCTTATCCTGCTCCCCTTCTTGTACCGTGGTAAGGGGAATCCCCGTCCAGTCGGAAACAACCTCTTCAATATCCTTCTTATCCACCACGATTGGCTCCCGGGTTTGCTCCTTGAGTTCCTGTTGGATAGCGAGAAGCCGTTCCCGCTCCTTCGTCTCCCGCTCTCCGTAGAACACTGCCCGATCGAAATCGCGGAGGAAGAGGGAACGGTCTATCTCAGCCAGCGTTCCCTTGAGCTGTTCCTCTAACTGCTTCAGCTCCTTGGCTACGCTCGACCTTCGGAGCTTCGCTCTGGCACCCGCCTCATCAATTATGTCTATCGCCTTATCGGGAAGGAAACGATCGGTGATATACCGATTAGAGAGGTAAACCGCCGCCTTGATCGCCTCATCGGTATATTTCACACTATGATAAGCTTCATACCGCTCCTTTACCCCCATAAGGATGCTCAGGGTCTCCTCCTCTGTGGGAGGTGGCACCTTTATTCCCTGAAACCTTCGTTCAAGTGCCCGGTCTTTCTCTATAAATTTCCGATACTCCTTGGGAGTAGCAGCGCCGATACACTTTATCTCACCCCGAGATAAAGCGGGCTTCAAAATACCGGCAGCATCGAGCGAACCCTCTGCAGAACCCGCTCCTACCAAGGTATGGAGCTCATCAATAAATAGAATGACATCCTCATTCTCCTTGAGCTCCTTCAGGATAGCCTTGAGCCGTTCCTCAAATTGCCCTCGATACTTGGTACCCGCCACTACTGCCGAGAGGTCGAGGGAGAGGATCCGCTTATTATAAAGGAAGGGAGGAACATCCCCCTTGACGATCTTCTGCGCCAGTCCTTCCACTATCGCCGTCTTCCCTACCCCAGGTTCTCCAATCAATACCGGATTGTTCTTCGTCCGCCGACAAAGTATCTGGATCAACCGCTTCATCTCCCGTTCTCTGCCGATTAATGGGTCGAGCTTTCCCATTATGGCGAGGCTGGTGAGGTCCCGACTAAACTCGGAAAGGAGGGGGGTTTCCTTTTTCCTTTCCTCGTTCACCTTATCCCTCAAAAGAGTTATCAGATCCTCCCTTACGGAGGCGAACTTCATCCCCTTTTCCGCCAATATCTTGGCAGCAAGGGACTTACGCTCCCGAAGTATCCCTAAAAGGATATGCTCCGTCCCGATATAGTTGTGGAAGAGCTTCTCCGCCTCCTCCGCAGCATAGATCAAAGCCCTCTTCGTCTCTTCGCTCAAAGGGATCTCCACTGAAGTCGATATCTTTCCCCTTTTCGCCGCCGCCTTACTCTCTATCTCCTTCCTCAGAAGCTCCGGCTTAAGATGGGAACGAGCAAACAACTGCTCCGTCACCCCATCGCACTCCCGAAGTATCCCCAAAAGGATATGCTCCGTTCCAATGGTGCTACTTCCCAACTGGCTCGCCTCGTACCTGGCAAAGAATATTACCCGACGCGCCTTCTCAGTATATTTCTCAAACATTATTCCTCCCAGCCAATTCCTGCTTTTTCTTCTCTAATATAATAACAATTGACAAACCCCTTTTTCAAGGGGAAAGAGGATGCAACCTCCCATTTTCGAGACGCAATATCCGATCGCATTTTTCCGCCAATTTCAAGTTATGGGTGGCTAAAACGAGCCCCAGCCCATGCCTCTCCATCAGTGAGAAAAGAAGGGAAAAAACCCGCTCCCCTGTTTCTTCATCCAGGTTGCCCGTGGGTTCATCCGCGAGCAACACCTTGGGGTTCCCCATCAGGGCACGGGCAATAGCTACCCGTTGCTGCTCCCCGCCCGAGAGCTCGGAAGGGTGATGATCCTTACGATCAAGAAGCCCCACCTCGGAAAGAAGCTCCTCCGCTCTCTTTTTCGCCACTTCTTCATCCATCCCCCGAATTAGGAAAGGCATTGTCACATTCTCCAAAGCGGAAAATTCGGGAAGAAGATGGAAGAACTGAAAGATGAACCCTATCTCGAAATTACGGAACCGAGCAAGCTCCTCCGGGGAAAGGGAGGAAAGCTCTCTCCCATCAAACCTTATGCTCCCGGCATCCGGATGGTCAAGGGCTCCGATAAGGTTGAGAAGGGTACTCTTGCCAACACCAGAAGCCCCGACGATGGCTAACGACTCCCCCTCACCAAGAACAAAATCCACCCCTTTAAGCACCTCTATCCTTCTCCCTCCAGAAAAATAGGACTTATGGAGATGAGAGACCTCGATCAGCTTACTCATAACGGAGCGCCTCCACCGGACTCAATTTGGACGCCTTGAACGAGGGGTAGATGGTAGCGAGAAAACTTATCAGAACCGCCATCCCCACCACCAGCGCCACATCGACGATCCTTATCTTAAACGGTAGATAGGATATGGTATAGACATCTGGGGGAAGGGAGATGATCTTATAAGCATCAAGAAACCAGGAGGTTAAAATTCCAAGGGTGGCGCCGATCACCGTGCCGATAAGACCAATGATCACCCCCTGGGTCATAAAGGTGATCATAATAGAACGAGAGGTGGCTCCCATTGATATGAGCACACCGATATCCCTCCTTTTCTCCACCACCAGCATCACTAAGGTGGTGATTATATTCAAGGCGGCAACGCAGACGATAAGGCTTATGGTGATGAAGAGGACCAATTTCTCAAGTTTCAGGGCAGAGAAAAACGAGGAGTTCATCTGCATCCAGTCCTCAACCACATAGCCCGGACCGAGGGTCCGACGAACGCCCTCGGCGATCGCCTTGACCTTAAAGATATCATCAACCTTAACCTGGATCACATTAACCTTGTCTTGAAGCCCAAAGAAGCGTTGAGCAATGGGGAGAAAGACAAACGCCCATTGAAGGTCTGCCTCCCACATCCCAGAATCGAATACCCCCACCACCTCGAAACTCTTCGGCTTGGGAAGGAGGCCCAGTGGGGAAAGTGAGGTAGCAGCTATCGATATCACCCGAACGATATCGCCCCTGGTTACGCCAAGGCGGAAGGCGAGCTCCTTCCCCAAGATGATGCCAGGTCTCCCCTTTTTCGTCGAAAGCTCACTGACATCGCCCACCTTCATCTTAGAGAAAACGGTACTCACCTTGGTTATGGACGAAGGAGAGACCCCGTAGATGACCGCCCCCTCGGTCCCCAAGCTACTTGCGATCATCCCTTTGGAGAAGGCGGTGGGGGTCGCCGCCACTACCCCGGGAACCCTCCTAACCCTCTTTATCAGTTCGGGATAATCCCGTATCGCCCGGTTGGGGTAGGCGTTGAAGATTAAGATGTGGGAGTTCGCCCCGAGTATCTTCTCCTGAATATTCTCATGAAAACCGGTCATAAGGGATAAGGCAATGATAAGGGCGGCGACCCCCACCGCCACCCCGATAATAGCGATGATGGTGATAACCGAGACGAACGCACCCTTTTTCTTCGGACGGAGATAACGAAGGGCGAGAAAAAGTTCGTAACGCATTATCTCCTTCCGAGAGAGGCTGAAAGATAAAGGGACATAATCAATCTGTTTCCTTCGGCTTTAACTGGGGGAAGAGAATGACCTCACGGATAGAACGGGAATCGGTAAAAAGCATAGCCACCCGATCTATACCCACCCCCTCACCAGTGGTCGGAGGCATTCCATATTCAAGGGCGCGGACATAATCCTTATCCATCGTGTGGGCTTCAACATCACCCTTAGCCCGTTCTTTGACCTGCTCCTCGAACCTCCGCCTCTGATCCTCCGGGTCGTTGAGCTCACTATACCCATTAGCCACCTCGAGCCCCCCGATAAAGAGCTCAAACCGCTCCACCGTATTCGGATCGTCCGGCTTGCTTTTGGATAGGGGGGAGATATCCCGGGGGTAATCGATGATGAAGGTCGGCTTGATGAGAAGCGGTTGGACCAGTTCATCAAACAGCTTGGCGATGATCTTCCCCCTGGTTTTACAATCGGAGATGTCTATGTTCCTCTCAGAGGCTATCTTCGCCAACCTATTCTCATCGGAGAGGTCTTCCGGCTCTATATTAGCCCATTTGGTCAAGGCGTCCTTCAAGGTTATCCTACGCCAGGGTGGCTCAAGGGAGATGGTCTCCCCGTTGTAGGTTATCTCCTTCTTGCCGAGCGCCTTTTCCGCCACATAGGAAAACATCCTTTCGGTGAAATCCATCATCATCTGGTAATCAACATAAGCCATATAGAACTCGAGCATCGTGAACTCCGGATTGTGCTGGGTGGAGATGCCCTCGTTCCTAAAGTTTTTGTTGATCTCATAAACCCGCTCTATCCCACCTACTACCAACCGCTTAAGATAGAGCTCTGGCGCTATCCGGAGATAAAGATGGATCCCTAAAGCATTGTGAAATGTCTTAAAGGGGCGAGCGGTTGCTCCTCCCGGGATAGGTTGCATCATCGGGGTTTCCACCTCGAGGAAGCCCTCCTTGTTCAAGAAATCGCGGAACGCCTGGATGATCTTCGCTCGGATCTCGAACTTTCTCCTCACCTCGGGATTAGCAATCAGATCAAGGTAACGCTGGCGGTAGCGGAGTTCCACATCGGTAAGTCCATGCCATTTCTCGGGCAGGGGACGGAAGGATTTGGCGAGGAAGGAAACCTCCTTCACCATCACCGTAAGCTCGCCGGTCTTGGTGCGGAATAGAGGACCAGAAACACCAATGAAATCACCGATATCGAGTAACTTGAAGAGCTTAAAATCTCGTTCAGAAAGCTCATCCTTCTTGAAATATACCTGCAGTCTCCCCTTACCATCGAAAAGGTGAGCGAAACCCGCCTTCCCATGGGGTCTAAAGGAAATTATCCTGCCCGCTACTCGAACCTCTATCCCTCTTCTCTCAAGCTCCTCAGCAGAGAGGTTTCCAAATTTCTCCGGAACCTCACTGATCTCATGGGTTCGATCGAAACGATTGGGATAAGGCTCTATCCCAAGCTGGATGATCCGTTCAAGCTTCTCCCTTCGTGCTCGATAAATGGCATCTTCCTGTGACACTTTCACTCCCCTTCTTTCTGAAAAGTCCCTCAATTATAAGTGAAGGGGGAAATCGCTGTCAAGGAAAGGGGAAAAATAAAAAGCCCGGCTCCCTAAAGCCGGGCAGGGGAGAAAAATCTCCCCTATGCCCCCTTCACCTTCTTAAGCTCTTTAGCGATCGCCGGAACCACCTCCAGCACATCCCCCACGATGCCGAAATCGGCGACCTTGAAAATGGGGGCATCGGGATCCTTATTAATGGCGGCGATAAACCGAGATGAGGACATCCCGGCGAGATGCTGGATCGCTCCCGATATGCCACAGGCGAGATAAAGGGTGGGAGATACCGTCTTTCCTGTCTGCCCTACCTGGATCTGATGGTCAACCCAACCGGAGTCTACCGCTGCCCGTGAGGCGCCAACCGCACCGTTCAGAAGGTCTGCCAGTTCTTTTAATACATTAAAGTTATCGGCACACCCAAGCCCCCTCCCTCCAGAGACGATCACCTCTGCTTCGGTTATATCCGCCGTACCGGATTCAGGAACGAGGTAATCAACCGCCTTCGCCCTTATCTTCTCCTCAACCCCTGCAAGATCGAGCTTCATTACCTCAGGCTCGGAGGAGCCATCCCTCATCTCCACTTCAAACGCCTTGGGGCGCAGGGTAGCGATATAAGGAGGAGAACTAAAACCGAAGGTGGCGATTATCTTACCCAAATAAAGCGGTTTCACCGCCTTGAGCTCACCAGAATCGGCGAGGATCAATTTGGTGCAATCGGAGGCAAGACCAGCCTTCAATCTCGCCGCCACTCGAGGAGCAAGGTCCTTGCCCATTGCGGTAGCCGAAAGAAGGACGATAAGTGGAGACACCTCATCTATCGCCTTGGCAAGGGCAAAGGTGTAGCCCTCAGTGGAGTAGCTGGCAAGAGCTTCACTTTCACCAAGAACTACCTTATCCACCCCCACCTTCTTCAACTCCTCGGGAACGGGTTCCAAATTATTCCCGAGGATAAGGGCAGTAAGAGGAGCGGATAGCCTATCCGCAAGCCTTCTCCCCTCAGAAGCCGCCTCAAGCGACGCCTTTTTCAGCTTGCCATCCCGATGCTCTATGAAAACAAGAACCCCTTCCGCCATTTTCTCCTCCTCAGAAGATCTTCACCTCTTTAGTCAGCCATTCCACAAACTCCTTAGCAACCTCCTCCGAGGTGCCGGTCACCACCTTACCACCGCTCCGCATCGGGGGGAGCTTAAGCTCAACCAGCTCTACCTTGGACGAGGGGGGATCGGAAAGGAGAGAGGCACCATCTATCGTCTCTATCTCCTTCTTCTTCGCCATCATAATCCCCCGAAGGGAGGGATAACGCGGGGTATTAAGCCCCTTACCTGCAGTGATCACCGCGGGAAGTGACGACTCCACCACCTCAGTTAATCCCTCCACCTCGCGATGGGCAACGATCTTCCCCCCATCAAGCTCGAGCTTAGAGACATTAGTGATCTGAGGGAGATCAAGAAGTTCCGCAAGCATCGCTCCAACCTGGCAGTTATCGGTGCCGATACCCATATAACCACAGAGGATAAGGTCATACTCCCTTTTAGAGATGGCAGAAGCAAGAAGCGAAGCCACGAAAAGGGAATCACCCTCCCCCTCCGTCCTGATATGCACCGCCTTATCCACTCCCATTGCCAACGCTGTCCTCAAGGCAGAGACCACCCGTTCGGGACCTACGCTTATCGCGGTAACTTCTCCCTCGCCACTTTTTTCCTTTATTTTGAGCGCCTCCTCCACCGCATACTCATCATAGGGATTAAGGATAAAGTTGATTTCCGATTCCACGATGGACTTCCCATCCGGACCTATCTTTATCTGAGCTTCGGTGTCCGGAACCTGCTTCACACAGGTAATGATCTTCATCTTCACCTCCCTCCTAACGCCTACTCCTCATACCTCTTAAAGACGAGACAGGCGTTGGTCCCACCGAATCCAAAGGAGTTGGAGATGGCATAGTCGATGGAGAGTTCCCGCGATTTATTGGGCACATAGTCAAGATCGCAGGCTGGGTCTGGCGTATCGTAATTTATGGTGGGATGAACCTTCTGATCTCGAATAGAAAGTACGGTGGCTGCCGCCTCCACCCCTCCAGCAGCACCAAGGAGATGCCCGATCATCGATTTGGTCGAGCTAACCGCCACCCTCCTTGCCTGATCACCAAAGAGCCGTTTGATCGCTACTGTCTCCGCCACATCACCAGCAGGGGTAGCGGTGCCATGAGCATTTATATAGCTCACCTCCTCGGGCGAGACCTTAGCCTTATCCAGCGCCATCTTCATCGCCCGGTAGGCGCCATCCCCGTCCTCGGGTGGGGCTGAGATATGGTAGGCATCGGCACTCATCCCATAGCCCACTACCTCAGCATATATCTTGGCATTCCGCTTAAGAGCATGGGATAGCTCCTCAAGAATAAGGATACCCGCCCCTTCACCGATGACGAAACCATCCCTGTCCTTCTCGAAAGGACGGCTCGCCTTGGTCGGCTCTTCATTCCTGGTGGAAAGGGCACGCATAGAGGCGAAACCAGCCACCGCAAGCGGTGCCACCGCCCCCTCGGTCCCCCCAGCGATCATCACATCCGCATCACCACGAAGGATTATCTCGTAAGAATCGCCGATGGCATGCGCTCCAGTGGAACAGGCGGTACAGGTAGCGGAATTGGGACCCTTCGCCCCATACCTAATTGAGATGAGGCCAGCTGCCATATTTACGATGAGCCCCGGGATGAAGAAGGGGGAGATCTTACGGGGTCCCTTTTCCAATAGAACCGAATGTTGCCATTCTATGAAGAGGATTCCCCCGATCCCAGAACCAACCAAAACCCCGATCCGCTCGGCATCAACCCCCTCTATCTTGAGCTCAGCATCCCTTATGGCGAGCTCAGTGGCTGCCAAGGCGTACTGAGAAAAGAGGTCCATCTTCCTCAACTCCCTCTTCTCGATGAACTCGAGCGGATCGAAACCTCTCACCTCTCCGGCTATCCGCACCGGATAATCGGTGGCATCAAACCTGGTGATCGGTCCAATACCACTCTTACCGGAGAGCATCCCCTTCCAATTCTCTTCAGTGCCCACCCCTAATGGAGAAATGAGGCCAATACCCGTAATTACAACCCTTCTTTCTTCCAAGTTACCTCCTCCGTCATCCCCTACCTATTGGGATGGCAGTGTAGGAAAGATTAAAAAGACACCCAAAGATTAAGATGAGATGCGAGAAGAAAGGTAATTAACCGCGTCCTGGACGCTCACGATCTTCTCCGCATCCTCCTCCGGGATCTCGATGTCGAACTCCTCCTCAAAAGCCATAACCAACTCCACCTGATCAAGAGAATCCGCACCGAGATCATCAACGAACTTCGCCTCAGGAACAACCTCCTCCTCGCTTACTCCAAGCTGCTCCACGATTATCTTCTTTACCCTTTCCTCAACGGTCATCTTACTATACCTCCTTTCTTAAATTTTCGAGTAATTATAAAAGGGAAAATCACCAAAGTCAACTTTACATATAGAGCCCACCGCTTATATTGAGCACATGACCCGTGATATAGCTCGCCTCTTCAGACGCCAGGAATTTCACCCCGTTTGCTATATCCTTTGGAGTGCCCAACCGGGGCGTAGGTATCTGGCTGATAAGCTTCTCCCTTGCCTCAGGGGAAAGTGCCTGGGTCATCGGGGTGTCGATGAAACCGGGGGCAATGGCGTTTACGGTTATCCCCCGAGAGGCAACCTCCCTCGCCACTGACTTAGTGAACCCGATGAGACCCGCCTTGGAAGCAGAATAATTTGCCTGCCCCACATTGCCCATCAACCCCACTACTGAGGCGATGTTTATTATCCTCCCATAACGCTTCTTCACCATCGCCTTGATCACCACTTGGGTGAAATTGAACGCCCCAGATAGGTTAACATCGATCACCTTCTGCCACTCATCGGGCTTCATCCTTAAGATAAGATTATCCCTCGTTATCCCCGCATTGTTGACCAATATATCCACCTTCCCGAACTCAGAGAGTACCTTTTCCACTGCCGCCTTCACCTTTTCGTAATCCGATACATCCACCTCCAAGGGGAGGGCTTTAACCCCCTTCTTCTCTACCTCCTTCGCTACCTCGGTGAGCGTAGGAAACTTGACATCGACAAGCGCCAAATCCGCCCCTTGATCGGCAAAGGTAAGGGCTATCTCCCGCCCTATCCCCTGAGAAGCCCCGGTGATAAGGGCTACTTTTCCGGAAAACATCTTCTCCCCCATTTGTTATTCCTCCCCCGTTTCAGCTAAAAATCTATTAAGGGATGGCTCGTCCTCCACATTGAATATCTTCGCCCCAGGTAGAATACGCTTGATAAGACCAGTAAGAACCTTCCCTGGTCCTACCTCGACAAAGGTATCACAACCTAAAGAGGAGAGCTTCTCTATCACCTCCACAAAGCGGACCGGAGATACCATTTGCTCTATTAGGGCTTTCTTCGCCTCCTCCCCCTTCTCGATAAGAGCAGCAGAGACATTGGCAACAAGAGGGCAGGAAAGATCGGAAAACTCGATCCTATCGAGCTCAGAAGCGAGCTTCTCCTTAGCCGGCTCCATCAGCGGGGAGTGAAAAGGAGCGCTTACCGGAAGGAGGAGTGCTCGCTTCGCTCCCTTCTCCTTAGCCTTTACTATCGCCCGCTCCACCGCCTCTCTTCTCCCAGAAATAACCGTCTGCACCGGGGAGTTGAAATTAGCTGCTACCAACACATCTCCTCTGCTCTCCTCATTACAGATCGCCTCTACCTTATCAGAGGGAAGGCCAATTACCGCCGCCATCGCCCCCTCACCAACGGGAACCGCCTCTTGCATAAATCTACCCCGCTTCCTCACCAAACGAATACCGTCTTCGTAGGAAAAAGCGGAGGCGGAGGCAAGTGCGGAATACTCCCCCAAACTATGACCAGCGACGAAATCGGGGTGAACCCCTCGGCTCTTCAAAACCTCGAAAGAAGCAATGCTTACCGCGAAGACCGCCGGCTGGGTGTTCTCAGTGAGTGAGAGCTCCTTCCTGTTCCCCTCGAAACAAAGCCTCCTCAAGGGGAAACCGACCGCCTCCTCGAGACTCTCGAATACCGCCTTTGCTTCGGAAAACTTATCATATAAATCCTTTCCCATCCCGGGATATTGAGAAGCCTGCCCAGGAAAGACAAACGCCTTTTTTCCCACCTCTACCTCCTTACCATCTGATCAAACTTGCTGCCCAAGTAACTCCCCCGCCGAATGCGGTAAGGAGAACGAGATCACCTTCCTTCAATCTTCCCTGCTCAATCAACTCGTTGAGGGCAATGGGTATGGAACCGGAGGAGGTATTACCCGTCCAGGCTATATTGGAATAGACCTTTTCCCTTGGAATCTTGAGTCGAGAGGCAACCGCATCGGTTATCCGTTGATTTGCCTGATGAGGTATCAATACACTCACCTCCTCCTTCTTAACCCCTGCCTCCTCAAGGACCTCGAGAGCTATATCCGCCATCGCCCGAACCGCCACTTTGAACAGCTCATTACCTCTCATTTTGACGAAATGGAGCCTCTTCTCTATCGTCTCGTGGGAAGCGGGCATCTTGGTACCCCCTGCCGGTATGAGAAGAAAGTCGGCGAACTCCCCATCACTCCTCAGTTTGGTAGCGAGGATCCCTCGAGGTTCCGGAACCCTTCCTAAAACAGCCGCTCCAGCACCATCGGCGAAGATAACACAGGTACTCCTGTCAGTCCAATCAATAACCCGACTGAGCACCTCCCCCCCGATTACAAGTACCCTCTCCGCCTCTCCAGAATGGATAAATTTCTCCCCTATCGAGAGGCCATAAATAAAACCGGAACAGGCAGCAGAAATATCAAAAGCAGCCGCTTTCTTTGCCCCCAGGTTCGCCTGAACAAAACAGGCGGTAGCAGGAAGGGGATGATCCGGGGTAACCGTAGCACAGATTATTATATCGATATCCTTCGGTTCAAGTTCGGCACGAAGAAGCGCCTTCCTCGCCGCCTCGGTCATAAAGGTGGAAAGATATTCCCCCTCCTCAGCTATCCTCCTCTCCCTTATCCCCGTCCTCGTCCTTATCCACTCGTCCGAGGTATCAACCATCTTCTCCAGGTCAAAATTGGTGACCACCTTTTTGGGTAGCGATGATCCAATGCCCAATATGCCTGCTTTACTATCCATTTTTGTTGAACTCCACTAATCGCTTACGGATCCTTTCGTTAACCCTGTTTTCGTAATAATTCTTCACGATCCTTATGGCGTTCTTTATCGCCTTGGGGGAGGATCTGCCATGGCAGATCACACAAACCTCCTTTATCCCAAGCAAGGGGGCTCCCCCATACTCGGCATAATCTGCCTTCTTCTTAAAATGGGCGAACGCCTTCTTAAGAAAAATATAACCAATCCGGGCAAAAAAGTCCCGAGAAAGCTCCTCCTTAAGAATGGAAGCCATCGTCTCCGCTATGCTCTCACTCACCTTCAGAATGACATTACCGGTAAACCCATCGCAGACGATCACCTCCACTCTGCCAGCGAAGACATCCCGCCCCTCTACATTGCCATAAAAATTAATGGGCGCTCGAAGGAGACTTTGGTAGGTCTTCCGAGTCAACTCATTTCCCTTGGTCTCCTCCTCCCCAATATTGAGGAGGCCCACCTTCGGGTTCTCCTTCCCCAAAACCTCCGAAGCGAAGGTAGAACCCATTATGGCAAATTGAACGAGATGCTCCGGCTTACAATCTACATTGGCACCCACATCGAGGAGAACCGCACTACCCTCAGGGGTGGGAATAGCCATCGCCAAAGCAGGACGATCAACCCCCTCTAAGGTACCAAGGACAAACTTGGCGGTCGCCATCACCGCCCCAGTATTCCCCGCACTCACCAACCCTTGAGCTCTTCCTTCCTTTACCAAATCGGTGGCAATCCTAATAGACGAATTTTTCTTCTTGCGGAAAGCAATAGTAGGTGGATCAGCCATCTCCACCTGTTCATCAGCATTGACTATCTCTACCCCGGAAAGATCGTGAAGCCTACTCCCCAACTTCTCCTTGATAACCTCCTCCTTCCCCACCAAAATCACCTCTACCCCATACTCAGAGACCGCCTCGATCGCTCCCTCGATCGGACTATCAGGGGCGTAATCTCCCCCCATTACATCTACCGCTATCTTCATCTCTCGCTTCTCCCGCTTACCTAAACCTCCTCGCCTTCCATAACCTCTTCGCCTTTGTAATACCCACAATAGGGGCACACCCGGTGGGGTAACTTCTCATGCCCGCACTGAGGACATCTGGAGAAGGAGGGAACCTTAAGTGCATCATGGGCACGCCTCTTATCCCTCCTCGCCTTCGAATGCCTTCGTTTTGGGTTCGCCATCTTCCACCTCCTATCCTTTTATCTTCAATCTCGCCTTGAGATCTTTTAAAGGAGCAAGTCTCGGGTCAATCGCCTCTCGTTGACAATTACAGGGCGCCTGATTTAAATTGGCACCACACATCGGGCAAAGCCCCTTACAATTGGGAGAACAGATAGGCTTCATCGGAATAGCCAAGATGATCTGCTCCCGCACCACCTCAGAAAGATCGATTTCATCATCCTGATAGAAGGAAACCTTGAGATCGTTGGGGGTAAGCTCTAAATCCGGCTCTGTTGGCATCTCATCCCGCGGTAGATAAACAAGCTCAAACGATGAGGAGGAAAGGAAGGGAAATTCCTCGAGACATCGGGAACAGATAAGCTCAAGCTCAAAGGAGACCTCTCCCTTTATCTCACATCTTCTCCCTTTCACCACTATCTCGAGCTTAGCCGGGGCTGGTTTCTTAAGGGAAAATTCCCCATTCCGTACCAGCCCTAACTCGGATGGCGAAAATGAATGCTTAACAAAAAGTCCCTTTTTGGGAACCTTGCTTACCTCAATTAGCATCTCATCTCCTTCCTCGAAGGGAAAAAACCCTTCGAGGGTTGGTCAGCCATCAGCTTACATAAGGGGATATCCTCTTGTCAATCGCCTCCTTCGATTGAACTCCAATAATCTGCTCCCTCACCTCCCCCCGGTCAAATAGAAGGAGGGTGGGGATGGAACGAATACGATACCGGGCAGCTATCGCTCCCTCCTCATCTACATTTACCTTCCCTACCTTGAGTCTCCCCTTATACTCCTCGGCTAACTTCTCCACTATCGGAGTTATCATCTTGCAGGGAACACACCACTCCGCCCAGAAATCCACCAACACCGGAATATCGGATTTGATAACCTCCCGCTCGAAATTCTCACTGTTAAAAGTGAATATCTCTGACATCTGCCTCACTCCTTTCTCTCATTTTACCAAACAAACCTATCTTGAGAGGAGTCTATCCACCTCATTTTTGAAACGTGAATGAAGCTTCTCATAGGTAGCAGTTATATCCTCTGGTATCAACCTTACTCCACCTACAGTTGACATAAAATTGGTGTCTCCGTTCCACCGAGGCACAATGTGAAGATGAAAATGATCCACCACCCCAGCACCTGCCGGTCTCCCCAAGTTCATCCCTATGTTGAATCCCTCCGGATGATAAACCTCCTCCAAAACCTTCACGCTCAACTTGGCAAGCTCAATAAATTCCTCACTCTCCTCCTTTCCATATTGGTAAAAGGAGGCGATATGCTCCATTGGCGCCACCATTATATGACCACTGTTGTAAGGGTAAAGGTTCAATATCAGAAAGTTATATCTTCCGCGAGCAAGGATAAGAGCTTTCCTATCATCCCCCAAAGAAAGCGCCTCGCAGAAGATACAACCTCCTTTTTCTTTACCCGCCTTTTTTATATAAGGGTAACGCCACGGCGTCCAGAGAATTTCCATCACTTTGCCCTAATAAAAAGGCAGGGCACCTCCTCTTATTAAAACCCTGCCTGCTGTGTAAACCCTTTGAGGGCCTTCACCCAGAGTTAATGAGTTCCTTTAAACCCTTGCCTGCTTTGAAATAGGGAACCTTCTTCGCCGGAACACTCACCTTCTCCCCAGTCTTGGGGTTCCGCGCCTCACGAGCCCTCCGCTGACGCAGTCGGAAACTACCGAATCCCCTAAGTTCCACCTTCTCCCCTCGATGAAGAGCCTCGATAATACTCTGAAACACGGTATCTACCACGATCTCAGAGTGCTTTTTCGTTAGATTGGCAGCCTTTGCCACCTCTTCTATTAACTCTGCCTTGGTCATAGCAAAACTCCTTAATTTAATCTTCTTCCTTTTTCCCTTTCTCAGAGGAGGGTTCCTCCTTCTCCTTTTTCTTTGCGGCGAACTTCTTCGCTATATGAGAACCCAAAAGCTCAACATTCTCTATTTTAGCAACCTCGCCGAGATTTATCGTCCCTGCCCTCTCCTCTACCTTTCTCCGCTCCTTCTTCTCCTTTCTCTCCTCCTTCTTCTCTTTCTTCTCTTTCTTCTCCTTCTTCCTCTTCTCCTCTTCAGCCTTCCGCTTCTTTTTCTCCTCTTCAGCCTCATAGGCAGCTACGCTGAGCCCAATCTTTCGCTGAGCAAAATCCATCTTGGTGATCTTCATCGTGAGCATCTGCCCGATTGAGAACTCCTTCTCCAGATCCTTCACCTTCTTCCGACTGAGCTCAGAGACATGAACCAAACCCTCTATCCCCTCCTCAAGCTCCACAAAGGCGCCGAAATTGGTGAGCTGGACGATCTTCCCAGTCACCACATCGCCGATCTTATGTTCGCTAAAGAACTTCTCCCAAATATTGGGGCTGAGCTGTTTAAGCCCTAAAGAAAGCCTTTGATTCTCAGGGTCGATATGAAGGATGACCGCCTCTACCTCCTCCCCCTTCTTCAGAACCTCAGAGGGATGTTTTATCTTCTTTATCCAAGACATATCAGAGATATGAATGAGGCCGTCAATCCCCTCCTCCACCTCGATGAAAGCGCCAAAATCGGTTATGTTTCGCACTCGCCCCCTTATCACATCACCAACATTGTACCTCTCAGCAATAAGTTGCCAAGGGTTGGGCTCGGTCTGCTTAAGCCCCAGGGATATCCTCCTCTGCTCCGGGTCTATACTGAGAACAACCGCCTCCACCGTATCCCCTACAGTCAGTATTCGGGAGGGATGTTTGATCCTCTTATTCCATGACATCTCGGAGATATGGATCAATCCCTCTACACCCTCCTCTATCTCCACGAAGGCACCGTAATCGGTGAGGCTAACTACTCTACCCCGCACTCTGCTTCCTACAGGATATTTATCCGCTACCTTCTCCCAGGGATCGGGCGTCTTCTGCTTATAACCCAAGGAGACGCGCTCCTTCTCCCGGTCGAACTTTAGAACGACCACCTCGACTTCATCCCCCACAGCAAACAACTCCGAGGGATGACTTATCCTCCCCCAGGACATATCGGTGATATGAAGGAGACCATCTATCCCTCCGAGGTCGATAAAGGCGCCGTACTCGGTGATATTCTTCACCACTCCCTTTACTATCTTCCCTTCTTCAAGACTAGCCAAGGTCTTTTTTCTTCTCTCAACACTCTCCTCCTCTACCACCATCTTCCGCGAGACCACGATATTACCTCGCCTCTTGTTGAGCTTTATCACCTTGACCTTTATTTCTTTTCCCTTGAAGCTATCGAGATCACGAACTGGACGAACATCTATCTGCGAGCCAGGGAGGAACGCCTTCACCCCAATATCGACCGAAAGTCCTCCTTTCACCCGGTCAATGACCTTACCGGTGATCGTCTCGTTGTTTCTGTAAGCATTCTCAATATCATCCCAGATCTTCATCCGCTCCGCCTTCTCATAGGAGAGAAGCACCCGCCCTTCCTGATCCTCAGGTATCTCCACCATAACCTTCACCTTGTCCCCTACCTTTACCTTGAGCTCCCCTTTGGCATCCTTGAACTCAGCGATATCTACTATCCCTTCCGACTTGTACCCGATATCAACCAACACCTCCGCCTCAGATATCTTCACCACCGTCCCCTCAACTACATCCCCCACCTCAAGCCCTTTAAAGCTTTGCTCGTAAAGCTCCGCCAACTTTTCCCGATCAATCTCCTCTGGGGATTCAGGAATATCAAATGAGCCATTCTTCTCTTTTTCTAAGGAGAAAGCATTGTTTCCCTCGAGCTCACCTCCTCTTGTTTTCTCTTTCTCGTTTAACTCATCATAATTCATTAGCCTCGATACCTCCTTTTCCCAATTTACGACCTCTCTTCCTCTCTTCAGTCCCGCTTTGGTGCAGAAAAAATTGGTGAATTCCCCTCTCCGCGAGCACAAAGAGTAGGTCGTATTTGTAAGTTTAAATTATATGGTAGGTTATATCTTTATGTCAAGGGTAAAGTAAGCTCCTTTACCTTCTTAAGCATAAATTCTATTACCTCCTCCAAACTGAGAGAAGTGGAATCAAGGTAGATGGCATCATCCGCCCTACAAAGTGGAGAATCGGGGCGGGTACTATCCCGTCTGTCCCTCTTTCTCGTCTCCTCAAGCACCTCGGAAAAACTGAGGGATATCCCCTTCTCCTTGAGCTCCTTGAACCTCCTCCTCGCCCTCTCTTCGAGGGTGGCATCGAGGAAAAACTTGACCTCGGCATCGGGAAAGACCTTGGTCCCTATATCCCTTCCCTCTACCACCACCCCTCCCTCCTTACCTACCTCACGCTGGAGGGCAACTAACCGCCGTCTCACCCCAGGATAAACCGAGATGACCGAGGCTACCTCCCCGATCCCGGGCTTCCTTATCTCCTCAGTCACATCACGCCCATCGAGGAGAACCCGATAAGAAGAGGATGATTTTCGAAACTCCACCTGAGAACTTTCCGCCAGCGAAACAACCTCCTCCTCGGAGGAGGGATCGATCCCCGTTTCAACCACCTTGAGCGCTATCGCCCGATACATAGCACCGGTATCGAGATAAAAATAGCCGAGCTTGGCAGCAAGAGCCTTCCCCACCGTGCTCTTCCCAGCACCAGCAGGACCATCAATGGCTATTACTATCCCTCTACTCCTCTTCCTCATCTCCCAAGAACCTTCCGCAAGGAGGCAACGAACCTTTCTAATTCCTTCATCTCACCAATGCTCACCCGCACCCCATTCTCAAAGCCCCAGCCCTTCATTCCCCTTACGATCACTCCTTCCCTAAGGAGCCTCTGTGTCAACTCATCACCATCGACCGGGGTGAAGAAAAGCATAAAGTTGGTATGTGAGGGGACAAACGATATCCCCAGCTTCCTGAACTCCTCTCCGAGATATCTCTTCCCCTCGTCGTTCACCTCCACCGTCTTACGCACATAATCCTCATCATCGAGTGCTGCCATCGCCGCCTTCTGGGCAAGGGTACCGGTGTTGAACGGGGGCATTACCCGCAATAACCACTCCATAAGCTCCGGAGTGGTGATGCCGTAGCCTATCCTAAGACCAGCCAAACCGTAGATCTTGGAGAAGGTCCGAAGGACAATAACCCTCCTCCCCTCCCTTACATAAGCCAAGGAATCGGGATAAGCGGGATCATCGATGTACTCATAATATGCCTCATCGAGAACCACCACCACTTCTTCCGGCACCTGAGATAAAAATCTATCGAGTTCATCCGCCGTTATCATCGTTCCCGTAGGGTTATTAGGATTGGCGATAAAGACGAGCTTTGTCTTATCATCGATCACCTCAGCCATCCTTACCAGATCGTAGCGGTAGTTCCGGAGAGGAACGAAGGTGATATCGGCATCAACCAGCTTAGCGGAAATGGGATACATAATGAATGTCCCCTCCGATATCACCACCTTCTCCTTAGGAGCGACAAAGGCACGAACGGCAAAATCGATGATCTCAGAGGAACCTCGGGCAACGATTATCTGCTCGGCAGGGATATTAAGCCTATGAGAAAGTTTCTTTCTGAGATAATAAGCGGTGGTGTCGGGATAGCGAGCTATTTCAGAAGCTTCTTTCTGAATCGCCTCTACCGCCCTGGGTGAGGGACCAAGGGGGTTCTCATTCGAGGCGAGCTTCACCACCGAGGAAAGACCGAGTTCCCTCTTAACCTCCTCCAACGGTTTTCCGGGTACATAGGGTTTAACTCCTTTGATGTAATCAGGTACCAGCATTTTTCACCTCGCTTTGTTTTACGAATCGTTCCACTTCAGCGGGGGTAAGTTCTCGAAAATCGCCGGGCTTTAGTCCTTTTATATTAAAGAAAGAGATAGCCACCCGCTTTAACCTCATTACCGGATGACCTATCCGAAAAAACATCTCCTTTATCTGATTCTTCCTCCCTTCAAAAAGGATCACCCGAAACCAGGAGTTCCTCTCCTTCCTAAGCAGGGTGATCTTGGCGGGCACTGTCTTATATCCATCGATCACTATCCCCCGCCGTAGCTTTTCTATCTCCTTCGACTGAGGAACCCCCTTTACCTTCACCAAATACACCTTGGGGGAACGATAACGAGGATGGATTATTCGCTCGGTAAACTCGCCATCGTTGGTGAGGATGAGAAGTCCCTCAGCATCCCAGTCAAGTCTCCCTGCAGGATAGATCCGCTCTTTCACCTTAGGGATGAAATCGAGCACCGTAGGACGCCCCAAAGGATCGTAAACCGTAGAAAGACAATTTCGGGGTTTGTAAAAAAGGAAGTATCGCTTCCTCTCGCTGAAGGACAGCCTTACGCCGTCAACCTCTATTATGTCCTTCAGCTTATCCGCTTTGATGCCGAGCTTGGTCACCACCTCACCGTTCACCGACACCCTCCCTTCCCGGATCAGCTCATCAGCCTTTCTCCGGGAACATATGCCCGCCTCCGCTATCAGCTTATTCAGTCTTTCCTTCATCGGGAGAAGATGTAGCCTCACTTTCCCTCTCATCCTCAGGTAAAAACTCCTCAAACTCCTCTAACCGGGGGAGCTCGGAGAGATCGCGGAGCCCAAAGCGGAGGAGAAACTCCTTGGTAGTGCCATATAAAAAGGGCCTTCCCGGTGCATCCTTCCTTCCAATTATCCTGATGAGCTTCTTCGCCAATAGGCTTTTCAGAGGGCCGCTCACATCGACTCCCCGGATAGCCGATATCTCGGGGGTGGATATCGGCTGACGATAGGCGATCACCGCGAGCGTTTCAAGTGCTGCCTGGGAAAGCCTAACCTCCCTCCTCTCGGTGAGGAGCTTCCTTATATAAGGATCGTACTCAGGACGGGTGATCAACTGATATCCCCCAGCTACCTCGACGAGGAGAAGACCACCACCCCTTTCCTTATACTCGGCGGAAAGCTCCTCGATAGCACTCCTTATCTCTTTTATCCCCTCATCGGGAAGAACCTCGGATATCTCCTTAAGGGAAACGGGCTTTGGGGATACAAAGATAAGCGCTTCAATTATCCCCTTAAGCTCTCCTTTTTCCATCACCAGCTCAATTCCTCCGGCTTGACCGAGCTCGGGTAGATGAATATCTCCCCAAATGGCTCTTTCTGATATGCCACTATCAACTTGAGCCTTATCGCCTCGAGTATGGCAAGGAAGGTGACGAACATCGCCTTTCTTCCCTCACTCTTGAATAGCTCACTGAAAGTGAGAGGAGCAAGCTCAGAAAGAAGACTGAGGATCTCCTTCAGCCTCTCCTCCACCGTCAGCTCATCACGCTCGATCACCTCGGCTTCCACCTCTTCCTTCGGAGCAAGGAGCTTCTTGAAGGCGGAAAGGAGATCGAATAGATCTGCCTCTAAAAGGACTTCACTCTCAGGGGTAGCTTCGGTCTCCCTCTGCCAGCACTTGGACCAGAACTCCTCCCTCTCCTTGAGGAAAGAAGCCGCCTCGCGGAAACGCTGATGCTCGATGAGCTGAGAGACAAGCTCCTCCTTCAGTTCCTCTATCTCTTCCTTCTCTTCGCTCGTTGCCGGAAGGAGCATCTTGGATTTGATGTAAACAAGGGTTGCTGCCATCAGAAGAAATTCACTTGCAACCTCAAGGTTCAACTCCCGCATCAGATCAAGGTACTCGAGATACTCCTTCGTTATCTCCGCTATCGGTATCTCCCAGACTTCTATCTCCCTCTTCCTGACCAGGTGGAGGAGGAGATCAAGCGGTCCCTCAAATACCGGTATTCTTACCTTGTAGGGGACCTCGGATGATGTCATATCCCTGCCAGTCCCATCGCTTCTCTCACTTCACTCATCGTTTCCTCGGCTACCGCCCTCGCCTTCTTAGCTCCTTCGGCAAGGATATCCCGCACCAGATCTGGCTTTTCCTCGTACTCCCTCCTTTTCTCCCTTATCGGGGCGAGGAACTCGACGAGCGATGAGGAGAGAACCCTTTTGCAATCGGTGCATCCTATCTCCGCTTTCCTGCAGGCGTTTTCTATCTCCGCCGTCTTTTTCGGGTCGGTAAATAGCCGATGATAGGGGAAGAGGTTGCACACCTCAGGGCGCCCGGGATCGCTTCTCCTCACTCTATTCGGGTCGGTGAACATCGTCTTAACCTTTTCCTCTATCTCCTGAGGAGGATCGGCAAGGTTTATCACATTACCATAACTCTTGCTCATCTTCCTCCCGTCGAGGCCAAGAAGACGGGGAAACTTGGTGAGAAGCGCCTGCGGTTCGGGAAAGACCGGGCGATAGAGATGGTTGAATCGGCGAACGATCTCCCGGGCAAGCTCGATATGGGGAACCTGATCCTCCCCTACCGGCACACACTCCGCCTTATAGATTATTATGTCAGCAGTCTGAAGGAGGGGATAGCCCAAAAAACCGTAGGTGGAAAGGTCCTTATCCGGAAGCTCCCGCTGCTGTTCCTTGTAAGAGGGAACGCGCTCAAGCCAGGGGATAGGTACGATCATCGAAAGAAGGAGATGGAGCTCCGCATGTTGTGGTACATCGGACTGGACGAAGATCACGCTCCGCTCCGGATCGAGCCCCACAGCAAGCCAATCGCGGGCTACCTCAAGGGTATACTCCCGTATCTTAGAAGGATCGGCATATTCGGTGGTGAGAGCGTGCCAGGGGACAATTGCGTAAAAGCAGTCGTATTCATCCTGGAGCTTGACCCAGTTGTTCAAAGCACCGATCAGATGGCCAAGGTGGAGCTTTCCTGTAGGTCGCATCCCACTTAAAACCCGCTTCCTCTTCATTTATCCCTCCTTTAAAAGCCGATGAGAAGATGATAAAAACCAAAGCTGATAGGGAAGATCACCCGGGAAAAGAAACCGATAAAAAGAAGGATATAGATGATAACGATACCATAGATGCCCATCCGCTCAAAAGCCTCGGCAGTATGCTCGGGAAGAAGACCGGCGAGCACCCCGCTTCCATCAAGAGGGGGAATAGGGATCAAATTGAAAAAAGCGAGGATCAGGTTTATCAGCACCCCGAACTGGAGCAGTCTAAAAAGGGGAACGAAGATACCACCTGCCGGCAGAATCAATATGAGCACCCGGAAAACTAAGGCGAAGATGACCGCTAAGGCAATGTTGCTTAATGGACCGAATCCGGAGATTATCATATTGTCCCGCCTGGGATTCCTCAGATTGTAAGGATTAACCGGAACCGGCTTCGCCCATCCAATAAGTGCCCAACCGGAGATCGCAGCCAAGATGGGAAGAATAACTGTGCCGATGATATCGATATGGACGAGAGGATTAAGCGAGATCCGTCCCAACCGGCGGGCGGTCGGATCACCCAACCTATCAGCGAAATAGGCATGAGCGCTTTCATGGACGGTCAAGGAAAACAAAAGAACAACATACTGAAGAACGAAATCAGCCACCTTAACCTCCTTCCTCAAGGTGAAAAATAGTCTTTTCATCCTAACACAGCAGGATGGGCGAGTCAACTTCAACAGCCATCGCTGTACAATGATATCTCAAGATAATCTTAATAAATAACTTCAATCAGGAAGATGACCACGAGATATTCATACTTGGTTCAAATATGTTATAATCTGACCAAAAGATAAAAATTAAGGAGTAGAATTATGAAATTATTTAGATCTTCTGATAACAGAACGAAGTTGCCTTTTCGTCTAAATATTCAACATATTCCTTCATCAATTGGATTTCTCTATATAGGTAACATCCAGTCGGGAAGGTGGTTTATACTTAGGGTAACCCATAATAACTATAAGCCATTCAAATCTACGCTCCTTTCTCTCAGCCCTGGAGAGAAGGTCGAGGGGTTAAGGATTGTGCTGGAGGATAAATGATGGGCTCCAAATCACAGAAAAGGATGGTTACCCTTATCTTTCTCTCTTCTCTTCTGGTTAGTTCTTTTTCCGCCTATGCGGAGGAGGAGAAGCGGTTTGAGGTTCTATTCTGTGGTGGTGTCTCGTATGCCACTTCCTGTTTCGGCTTCTCACCCGGGGTGAGCTTTTCTTATTACCTTAGGAGTAATCTCACCCTTTCACTCGATTTTGGCGCAGCCTATCATCTTCCAGATCTCGACTTTCGCCAGTTTGGGATAACGGTGGGAGAAGGAGAGCAAGAAATTAGAGTAAGTGTAAGAAACCACTACCGCTTATTTTCCTTTCTCAGTACCGAGTATCATTTCGCTACCTCTCCTCGATTGAAGCCCTTTGTTACCGCTGGCGTTGGCTGGTGCTGGGATCATGCTGACCTCACAGTTAACACCTGGAGTTACCCTGCTCCCGGCGAATTCTCTATAGCCCAGGAAAGATATCGGAGTAGCAGGTTTCCTCTCTTCCTTGTGGGTGGTGGACTCAGGTACTATGTCAGGAAGAATGAGGTTTTAAGAGTTACAGTACGGCTACTGGATCCCGGTGGTGATTTTACCACCTATCAATTTATTGCCGGCTGGGGCTTTTGTTTTTGAGATAACCTCAAGGAGGCGTTTAGATGGGAATTACGCCCGATCCATACAGAAAAAAGGGGTTAAAACTTTCTCTCCTGACTTTTATCCTCTTTTTTCTTTTCTTCTCAGTGTCGGCATTTGGTGGTGATGTGAAAAAAGAGAACAGAATAACCTGTTACTTGGGTAGCTATATGAATAGAGACTTCTATAGTCGTCTTTCTTTCAACATCGAGTATGAGAGAAGGGTCTCAAATCGTTTTGCTTTAGCAGTATCGATGGGATATGCACCTATGATACGTCCCGATCTGGAAAACTTAGCCTGGTACGAGTTTCACAACAAAGTTGGTAACAACTTTACCCAGATCTCCTCCGGAGGATTTGTGTTAATTTTGGATTTTGGAGTTTATATCTATTTTACCCATCCAAATAAGAGCGATGAGTTACTTCTCTACCTTGGCACCAGTTACTATCGACTGCGTGACCACCATAAAATGCTCGACAATAAATCATCCCTTACGGAGAGTTATTCCCTTTCGTTCTCTGAATACTCCCGTTTAGATGTGGGTTTGGGATATAAGCGTAAGTTTAACGATCGATATTCCCTCAAAGCGGAATGGCGAATGGGGGATTTCTATTATTACCTTTTCAGAGGTGGAAAACCGCTTCTACACCGGATTCTTCTCGGTTTAAGCTATCGGTTTTAGGAAACCGAAGATATACTATCTCTCCAGACGGTAGCGGTATTTGAGAGAAGGGAAATTTCACCTTTAAATTACAAAAAGTTATCTAAGGAAGCGAAATAGGCGATGATCTTCTCTGCCTGTCTCCTCCCCACAATAGGGGCAAGCTCCTCGAGCGATGCCTCACGCACCCTATCCACGCTGCCGAAATAAGTAAGGAGGTCCTCCATCCTTTTCTTACCTACACCGGGGATTTTCATAAGCTCGCTCGTTATCGTCCGCTCCCGCCTCTTTCTCCGATGGAAGGTGATGGCAAAACGGTGGGCTTCGTCCCTTATCCGCTGAAGGAGTTTAAGCGAAGGGGAATTATCCATGAGCCTGATCGGTTCCTTCTCCTCGAGTTTATAGATCAACTCCTCCTCCTTGGCAAGTCCAATTACCGGGATGAAATCGATATCGAGGGTGGTTAAGGAGGAGCAAGCAGCGTTCACCTGGCCCCTCCCACCATCGATAAGGATGAGATCGGGAAGCTCTCCTCCCTCTTCAAGCACCCGACGATACCTCCTTAAAACCACCTCCGCCATCGCCTTATAATCATCAGGCTTGCCTGACGGTTCTATCTTGAAATGACGATATTCCTCCTTCGCTGGCTCTCCTCCAATGAAAACAACGAGGGAAGCAACTGTGTCCGCTCCAAAGACGGTGGAGATATCGAACGCCTCTATTCTCCTCGGAAGTTTGGGCAGGGAGAGATCACGCTTCAAATGGGCGAGTTCCCCTTCTTCCCCTCCTATGCGGTTGGCGAGGGCTATCCGGGCATTTTCGATAGCGAGCTCCATTATCCCCTGCTTCTTCCCCCTTTGAGGGACGGTTATCACCACCTTCCCTTCCCTTCTTTCCGAGAGCCACTCCTCAAGGAGCTCCTTTCCCTCCGGCTCTAAGGGGACATAGATCCTCCTCGGTATGAAGTGCTGCTCCAGGTAATACTGCTCGATCACCGAGGAGAGGAAACGAGCATAATCGGCCATCGGGAGCTCCTCGAAGAAAAACTCCCTCCGCCCAACAACCAAACCTCGCCGTACATGGAAAACCTCAAGCGAAAGCATCCCCTCCTGCTCATAGTAGCCGAAGTAATCCTCCTCGTCGAATGAGGTCATTGCCATCCGCTGGCGTTCCGAGATCCGCTCGATGAGCGCTATCGCATCCCGAAACCGCGCCGCCTTTTCGAACTCGAGGTTGGCTGATGCCCTCTCCATCTTTTCCTTCAGTTTATCGATGAGTTCCCTATTCTTCCCTCGAAGGAGGAGCTTGACATCCTCCACCGCCTCGGCGTACTCCTCACGGCTAACCAGACCAGCACAAGGGGCGAGACATCTTTTTATCTGGTAATTGAGGCAGGGTTGATACCTCTTCTTCCCGATCTCCCGATTACACTGCCTTATCATAAAGTAGCGGGAAATTAATTTGAGCGTTTTCCTCGCCAATCCACCGGGAACATAGGGACCAAAATAAAGCGCTCCATCGTTTCTCACCCGGCGGACGAGCATCACCCGGGGATAATCCTCGTTCACCGTAAGCTTCAAGTAGGGGTAATTCTTATCGTCTCTAAGGAGTACATTATATCGGGGCTTCTCCTTCTTGATCAGGTTATTCTCCAGGATAAGCGCTTCGACCTCGCTTCCGGTGACGATGAAATCAATATCGGCGATCTCAGAGGCAAGGGATGCCTGCTTCGGGTCCGCCGGTTGATGGAAATAGGAAGGGACCCGATTTTTCAAGGATTTCGCCTTCCCGATATAGATGATCTCCCCTCTCTCGTTTTTGAAGAGATAAACGCCCGGCTCTTTAGGAAGGCTCGCCAACTTTGCCTTTAGCCGGGAGGGCATCGGTTCACCTCTTGGCGGTGAGCTCAAGGTCCCGGAGTTTGAGCTCCTTTATCTGATCGCGGAGCTCTGCTGCCCGCTCAAACTCGAGTCTTCTCGCCGCCTCCCTCATCTCCCGTTCCAGTTTCTTTATCAGGTCCCTGCGCTCAGAGGGAGAAAGTGGAAATTCGGTGCCCCGCTCCTCGAGAGGAACGGTGAAGTAGTCCGCCTCGTAGACGGAGCTTAAGACATCGCGGATGGACTTCTTTATCGTCTCCGGGGTGATACCGTGTTCCTCGTTATACCGCCGTTGGAGCTCACGGCGCCTATTGGTCTCGGCGATCGCCTCCTTTATCGCCCCGGTTATTCTATCCGCATAGATCACCACCTGGCCATTCACATTCCGCGCTGCCCTACCCGCTGTCTGGATAAGAGAAGTAGTGGAACGGAGAAAACCCTCCTTGTCCCCATCGAGGATGGCGACCAACGACACCTCGGGAAGATCGAGCCCCTCACGAAGCAGGTTTACCCCGATCAAGACATCAAAATCCCCTCGTCTCAGTTCCCTTATTATCTTCACCCGCTCCAAGGTGTCGATCTCCGAATGGAGGTATTTGACCTTTATCCCGAGCTCCTGATAATAATCGGTGAGCTCCTCTGCCATCCTCTTGGTGAGGGTGGTGACGAGCACCCGCTCTTCTCTCTCGATTCTCTCCCTTATCCTCTCAAGTAGATCATCGACCTGGTTCTTAACCGGACGAACGACTATCTCCGGATCCATCAAGCCAGTAGGCCTTATTATCTGCTCTACCACCTCCCCTCCAGACATCTCGAGCTCGAAAGGACCAGGGGTGGCGGAGACATAGATAACCTGGGTCACCCGCTCCATAAACTCATCGAAGGTGAGAGGCCGGTTGTCCAAAGCAGAGGGAAGACGGAAGCCGTACTTCACCAAGGTGAGCTTCCGCGAATGGTCCCCCTCGTACATCCCGCGAAGCTGAGGTATCGTCTGATGGCTCTCATCAATGAAGATGATGGCGTCCTTGGGGAGGTAATCGAGAAGACAGGGCGGAGGCTCTCCTGGCTTCCTCCCGGTGAGGTGGCGGGAGTAGTTCTCAATCCCGTGGCAATAGCCTACCGCCTGGATCATCTCGAGATCGTACATCGTCCGCTCGTATATCCGTTGTGCTTCGAGCAGTTTCCCTTCCTCGAGGAGCTTAGCGTGATATTGATGGAGCTCCTCCTTTATCGAAGCGATCGCCCGGGCGAGCTGTTCTTCCGGGGTAACATAATGGGAATTGGGGTAGATGGGCAATCGATGATATTCCCTTAATACCCTCCCGGTAAGCGGGTCTATCTGCGATAGCTCAACTACTTCATCACCGAAGAGCTCGATACGGAACCCATTTTCATCATATGGGGGAAATACCTCGATAACATCACCGCGAACGCGAAAGGTTCCTCGTTTAAAATCGTAATCGTTCCTCTCATACTGGATACGAACGAGCTTCCGCAGGATCTCCTCACGGGACATCCTATCCCCCCGCTCAAGCAAAAGGAGCATCCCGTAGTAGGCTTCCGGAGAACCAAGCCCATAGATACAGGAAACCGAGGCGACGATGATAACATCCCGCCGTTCAAAGAGGGAACGGGTAGCAGAATGCCTCATTCGATCGAGCTCCTCATTTATATCCGCCTCCTTCTCTATGTAGGTATCGCTCTGGGGGATGTATGCTTCGGGCTGGTAATAGTCGTAGTAGCTCACGAAATACTCCACCGCATTCTCGGGAAAGAAGCTCTTAAACTCCTGATAGAGCTGGGCAGCCAGGGTCTTATTATGGGAGATGACCAGCGTCGGGCGGTTCACCTGTTCGATCACCTTAGCCATAGTGAAGGTCTTCCCCGAGCCGGTAACCCCGAGGAGGACTTGATGCTTCTTCCCCTCATTCAACCCCCTGACCAACGCCTCTATTGCCTTGGGCTGATCCCCCTTAGGGGTAAACTCGGAGACAAGCTTAAACCGCTCCATTCTTTCTCCCTCTATTCACTATGAATCTACGCTTTTTAAAGAAAAGGGTCAAGAAGGGCTACTCTTCCGTCGGGTTGAAGGGATGTCCGGAAAGTGCTGCCCGCTTTCCCACCTGCTCGAAGAGCAGAGCAAGGTAAGTAGCGAACTTATGAGCGGCAAATAGTTTATGCTCCATACTCTCCGCATTGTTGAAATTCTGCACCATAAGTCGGAAATCGCGCCAATCGCGGTACATCAGATACTTCATCGTGGTCCGCTCAAACCTGTTTATAAAGTCGAGCAGTTTATTGTATGAGGCTTCGTCCTTCTTCTCCTGAAACTCATCAGTATAGCGGATAAGAGACCAGAGGTCCTCCCTCAATTTGAGGGATTCCTCTACCCGGGTGATAAAATCGAGGAATATATCCGAGCCTGAGATATCCGGCTCGAAAAGCTGGGCGAAGATGACGATCCATTGCTTGAGATGATTGCTGAGAATGCCTCGGCTGTTATCCAGTTTGGTGTATACCACCTCAGGGTCGTTCACCATAGCCAGATCTGACAGCTCAAGATTATACACCTTCCTCAGCTCAAGCTTCGAGGCAAAGACAAAATTATCCACGGTGCGAGCAAAGGGCTCTATCTCCCCCCCCTTACCTCCATACTTGGAATCGAGGTAAGAAAAGAGGATTTCTGCCTCAAAGTAGAATAGGGATAGAATGGGGAGCGATAACTTCATCAAATCGAGGTTCCATTCTTCAAGGTGGATGAAGTTCAAATAGCTCAGGAGCCGGAAGAGCTCGAGAAAGAGCTGAGCCACATCCTGTCTCATCGTAGAAGGAACCGCATTTCGTATTATCCCCTTAATCTTCTTATTCACCACCTGATCGTAATATGGATTGAACCGAAGATCTTTCAGCTTAAGCAAAAAGGGAAACCGGTTTATATTCTGATTTATCATCCTCCCTAAGGAGGAGAAACTGGGGTATGAGACCCACTTCATCCGCATAAAATCGAATACTATCATCCGCAAATTCACTAAAGCATCGAAGAGATCGGAGCATTCATCGGTGAGATAGGGAAATGTCTCCGATAGCTTTACCATAGGCGGGGTATGTTCCGCTATAAGCCGTTCTATATATTGCTTGAACTGAGCAATATTCCACTGTTCCTTCCCTAAAATGATGATCAACAGATTGGTGATCCGGACAAGGAGGTTGCTTAGGATCTTAACCTCCCCGGCATAGTTCCGGGTGAACGGCTCCTTTGATTCTGCAGCAAAAAGGGCGAGGTACTCATCCCGGGTAAAGCTCTCTAAGCTCTTCACCCACATAGAGAGCTCGAAGATGGGCCTTCTCTTCTCCGGTTTCTCCCTTGCTATTTTAAGTAGATCTACCGATGGGGAAAACCGGGCTTTACCACCTTTTTTGCCCTTTCCTTTCTCCATTTCAATCGCCAATATAGTTTCTGGTATTTATACACCGCCCGATTATGCTCGGCAAGCGTTCTCGAAAAGTAATGCCTTCCGTTATTCATCGAGACGAAATAGAGATAGGGGACATCCGCCGGATAAAGGGCGGCGATGATGGAATCCTTCCCCGGGTTTGCCACTGGTCCTGGGGGGAGCCCTGGATGAATATAGGTGTTATAGGGGGATTCGAACCTGAGGTCTCTCCTTCTTATATTACCATCATACCTTCCGGCGAGCTTCAGAGCGTAGATCAGGGTGGGATCACATTGAAGGAGCATCCCCCGCTTAAGCCGACGATGAAAGACCGCCGAGATCAAGGGACGCTCATCGGGAGTCGAGGTCTCCTTCTCGATGAGGGAAGCAAGCGTTATCAGCTGATGAATGGAAAGACCAAGCTCTTTTGCCCGCTTTTTCAGCTCTGGCGTTAGAACTCGCTTAAGATTTTCTACCATAAGGCGAATAATCTCTCGTGGCGGGGTTCCATGGGAGAGTTGATAGGTATCGGGAAAGAGATACCCCTCCACCGTCTTCGCCCCGGGAGCAAGATCGGCGATGGGCTTAGTATCCCGACAGGCAGAGAGGAACTCCGAGGCGGGGAAAAATCCCTTCTCCTCAAAGATGCGAGCGATCTCGAAGATATCCTTCCCCTCAGGGATAGTTACCTGACGGAGATAAACCTTGCCCCTCATCAGTTTCTCGTAGATATCGATAAGGCTACTCCCCCTGCTTATGAAATACTCGCCCGCCTTGATCCCTTTCTCTCTCCCACCAGCACGGAGGAGAAATTTGAAGAAAACAGGGTGAAGAATGAACCCCTTCTCATAAAGAAGGAGGGAGACTTTCTCTCCGGAAGAGCCGTAAGGGATAAAAAGGAAACCCTCTTTATCAATTGGATGGTTGTAAATATAAACAGCCCCTCCTCTTGCCAAAAAATAAACAATAAACGCTATAAGCCAAACCTTTCTCACCCCTCCTCCTTTGCTCTTAGATATTCGAGATACCCCTTAAGGATGATCACCGCTGCCAACTTGTCGATCACCTTTCGCCTCTTCTCTCTCCTCAACCCTCCATCTATCAATACCCTTTCTGCCTCCACCGTAGTGAGCCGTTCATCCCAGGGAACAACCTTTATTTTGAGCGCCTTCTTCAGCTTCTCAATAACCTCTTTAATTTCCTCTGCCTTCTTTCCCAAGGTACCGTCCATCCTTCTGGGAAACCCTACCACCAGTTCGGATATCCCATATTCCTCGATGAGTGCGGAAAGCCTCCTCACATCCTCCCGCCAATTCTTCCGCTCAATGGTGGCTATCCCCTGGGCGGTGATACCAAGCTCATCGCTTACAGCAACTCCGATCCTCTTCTCCCCGATATCGAGTCCCATTATCCTTTTTCTCTCGGTCACATAAACTCCTTATATTGGGAGAGCTTTTCCTTTGGAGGAAGCTGTTCTACCTCCACCGAAATGCCTATTGCCCGAGGATCAGCCGGAGTGTACTTTAGGAGTTCGGTCTTTCCGATACCAGGATCGAGATCGGAGACATCCACCGTTATCCTTCCCTCGGCTATCGGCTTCTCATCCTTATCGTATTGAACAAGCTTCAGGGTCAAATAGTTCAGCTTCTTCCGGGAGTTATTCACTATATGGAGGTTGAGAAGAATCTCCCCTTCCTCTCGCTTAATAATACAGTTAGTCACCTCCACCTTGAACTGGTTCCTGGTGTTTATGATGCTCAGCTCCTTCTCGCTGTATCCGTAAGAGTTTTTCTCCTTCCTCTTCTCTTTGGAACAAGCGGGAAGGAGAAACACCAAAAAAATCAGTCCAATTAAAATAGCCCTTCTTCGCATCTTCCTCCTCTTAAAATCTCCATTTTTTAAATTTTACCATACCTTTCGACCTCCCTCAACCGTTTTGGTTTAGCTCCCTCACTCATTAAAATTTTAGAGATGAAGACGAAGGATGGTATAATCTCCTCGCATAAATAGTTCGCTGAAGATGAAGAAAAAGGGAAAGATCGCTATTACTATCGCTGGCATCGTTCTCTTTGCCCTGCTTGGCGGCTATACCTATCTCCGGGCAAAGGAAGGAAGCTCTGACTTCGCCATCCAGTACCGCATCGCTTCCGCCCTCTTTGCCGGGGAAAACCCTTATACCAAGTTCTTGAACAACCGCTACCCGGTCTTCTTATTCCTCTTAATTGCCCCCCTCAGCAGATTGTCCCTCCCCACTGCGGTCATAATCTGGTATCTCTTGAACCTTGCTCTCTTCGCCTGGTCATATTACCTCCTCATAAACTCGCTTCCACAAGAAACGCCAGGAGGAAAACCTATATGGAAGATCCTCCCGTTGATCCTCATATTGGGGATATTGGCGGACAATCTATATCTGGGACAGATGAACATCCTCCTTCTCTTTCTCATCGGGCTAACCTTGCTCCTCCATCAAAGGGGAAAAGAGTTCGCAGCCGGCTTTACTCTTGCCCTGGGGATAGCATTAAAGCTCACTCCCCTTCTTCTCCTTCTCTATTTCATCTATCGGCGAAGGGTCAAACTGACCCTGGCTACCATAATAAGCCTTATCATCCTCCTATCCCTGCTTCCCATTCCCTTCCTCGGCTGGGAGCGGAATTTCGAACTCCTCTCTTCCTTCTATCAACAGGTGATAAAACCGACCGTAAGCGGCGGGATCGGATATTCGATAGGTGCCTACCGCCATACCAATCAATCGCTTGCTGCCTTCCTCTTCCGCTTGCTTGCCAGAACACCGGCTGACACCATCTCAGGGAAAACCGTTTACGCCAACATCGCCGATCTCAGCGAGGAGACAATCTCCCTAATAATAAAGATAGCTGACCTGATAATTATCGCCCTGCTCGCCATTTTCCTCCGCCAGCGCACCAGCTTGAAAGAGGGCGTTTTCATCCCCTTCTTTGAGTACTCCTTAATCGTGATGGCGATGCTCCTTATCTCTCCCATCTCCTGGATCAGCCATTTTATCCTCCTCACCATCCCCTATATCGTAGGTAGCTGGTATGCTCTCAAGCTGAAGGGAAGGATGGGGAGCCTCATCCTTTCTTCCCTTTTTACCTGCTTTCTTTTATCCTCGCTCGGGGTAAGCCGAAGGCTTCAGTCCTACTCCCCACTCTTCTTGGGGACGATTATCCTCTTCTCCTCCTTCCTCTTTGTGCTGATAAGGGAAAGAAAGCTTCAATCTGAGGAGTAAGCTCGATAGGTTTTCTCCGCCTCCCTAAGAGCCTTCTCCCCATCGACGGAAACGCCAAGCTGGGAAAGAATGAGGGAAAGAGCCTTTATAAGCTCAAAGGTGTCGGAAAAGGAGAGGTAGCCCATATGTCCCACCCGGAAGATCTTGCCTGCAAGCTCTTCCTGCCCTCTCGCCACGACAAAGCCGAACTCCCGATCAAGCAGGGAAACCACCTGGTCGGGATCTACCCTCGGCGGTGGTACTACCGCAGTAAGGGCGTTGCTCGGGGCTTCTTTAGCCAATGGAGAGAGGAAAAGATGAGGAAGCGCCGATCTGAAGGAGGCGGAAAGACGGGCTCGCTCTTCGATCATCCGATCAAGCCCCACCTCCTCGAGGATGTAGGAAAGCGCCCGGTCGAGGTGAAAGATGAGGGAGCTTGCTGGGGTGAAAGGGGTGAAACCCCTTTGAATGAGGAAGCGCGCCCTTTCGAGATCGAAGTAGTACCGAGGGAGCTTTCCCCGTTTAACCCGCTCCCAAGCTCGCGATGATAAAGAAATAAAAGAAAGACCGGGATAGCCCATAAAACCCTTCTGAGAACAGCCGATAACCACATCGAGCCCCCACTCGTCCATCCTCATAGGATGGAGGGCGAGCGAGGAAATGGCATCGACCACGAGAAGCACATCGGGAAAATGGGAAACCACATCCGCCACCATCCGGGGATCGGTATAGGCACCGGTGGCGGTCTCCACCGCGGCAAAGAGAACCGCTGAGATATCCCGTTCAGCCTCAAGCCTCTCTCTCAGCTCCTCAGGGGATACTGCCGCTCCCCGCGGAAGGGAAATAACGCTCACCTCAAGCCCGAAGACCCTCGCTAACTCCGCCCATCTTCTTCCAAACTTCCCGGAATCGATCACCAATATCCTCTCCTCGGGAGAAAAAAGGTTGACCACCACCGCCTCCATCGCCCCGGTACCAGAAGAGGTGAGGATGAACACCGGCTCCTTGGTTCCGAAGACCAGCTTGAGCTTCTCCTCGACCGAGGAGAGAAGCTTCCTAAAATCGCTCGTGCGATGATGAAAAAGATCAATCCGGGAAAGAGGATAAGGCTCTACTGGGCCAGGGGTAAACAACTTTCTTCTTTCTTCTGCTCCCATTCCAAGAAAAATAATAGCATAGATGGAAAGCACCTTTAAAATAAAAAAGGACTGCCATTTGAGTTAATATTCGTGTATAATTTTTTTAAATAAAAATTAAAGGAGGTCCTTATGAGAAAAGGAAGAACTGGAAAAACTATCATAGGTCTCTCCATCATTCTCATTCTTATCGCCCTTCCCTTGTTTGGCAAGGAGAAGAAGGCACCCAATTTCACCCTTCCCGATCTCACTGGGAAGCAGCTATCCCTCTCCGACTTTGCGGGAAAGGTGGTGATCGTTGACTTCTGGGCTACCTGGTGCCCCCCCTGCAAAGTGGAGATACCCCACTTTGTCGAGCTTTACAATAAATATCACGAAAAAGGGCTCGAGATAATAGGAATAGTGCTCAGCTCCGGAACTACGGAGAAGGTAGCGAAAGAGGTGAAAAAGCTCGGTATCAACTACATCGTACTGATGGGAAATGAGAAGGTAGCCAACGACTTCGGCGGCATTGTGGGGGTTCCCACCACCTTCTTCATCGATAAGCAGGGGAACATCGTGAAGAAGTATGTGGGATACCGCAGGGGATTGGAGA